>FTDB01002069.1_pt1 | contig 51019 bp, 27 predicted proteins | sample 1639741 | NCBI WGS metagenome assembly FTDB01 (sample SAMEA3914869, study PRJEB12502) | metagenome | biome: forest; material: soil | place: USA | collected 2012-03-12 | depth 0.1 m | reverse complement strand
CATTTCCAGCGCGGCGAGGTCGGGGTTCGGGGTGTCGTCGTTGTCATAAGCCATGCGGTTAGAATAGCGCATGGCAAGAGGGAGGGGATAAGTTGGCGTGTGTGGATGTGGCGAAACCTTCTCAAACTACCGGCCGCTCCGGCATGCGCAAAATCTATTGAGCGTTGAAAAATCTGTGCTTATCTGTGAAATCTGTGGTTGGCTTTCTGTCTTACCCATCGGACTGTTGGCCCCTCACCCGATCGGCTTCACTCCGTTCGCCTCTCGTCCTCTCCCCTTGAAAGGGGAGAGGTGGAAGGAAGGCGGGGAGGCGGGGAGGGGGAAGAAGGGAAGGCTGGCCTATTTGGGCGTCATGGCCTGTTGATACTCGGCCTGGGCGGCGGCCAGATCTTTTTGAAACTCAGGCGTGGCGGATATGCGCGTGACGACGGCGGTCGCCAGGGCGTGGGCGGCGGCGACGTCGGTCGGGAAATGCATGCCGCAAATCTCGCGGCTGAGGCCGTAATCGTCGGCACGGGCGAGGATGGCTTGCGAACGCTCCGGCGCGACCATGGCCAGCACCAGGCCGGCGGTCCAGCCGTAGGCCGTATGGCCGGAAGGATAGGAACTGCGTTCGTCCGGATCGGCGGTCGGGGGCGGGGGCGTGGCTTCACCGCACGCCCGCGACACCTGCCAGCGCTGATAGGGCCGGCGGCGCGCGAAGGCCTTCTTGGCCGCCCAGGTCGGCGGGCCGACGTCGTGAATGGCGTTGTTCAGCAGATAGACGAGTTTGGGCGTGTGCGTGCGGTCGATCGTTTCGCCAAGGGCGGTCTCGAATTCCGGATAGACGTAGCTGTTGTCGCTCTCGGCGAGCGTCCAGCGCTCGGGCGTTGCCGTCGCCTGCAGGGTTTTGACCGCCGCGACATCGACGGTGTCCTGAAGGGAGCCTTCCGCCGGTGGCGGGCCGAGGATCTGGCTGTAGTCCATTGCGGAACCGTTCAGATAACCGGCCGAATGCTCGCCGGCCGGCCTGGGGGTGTGTTCGAGTTGCTGGGCCAGGACGGAACCGGCGGAAAGCCAGGTCAGGGTCGCGAACATCACGGTTATTATGCGCATGACGGAAACCTTTCGCATCGGCAGGGACGGCGATTGTAGACTTAACGAGATAGCGAAGCCATGCCAACGGGTTTTCAAAAATCCGCGATGGTTTGCGGGGAGAGGGGGGAAAAGGAAGCAAGGCGCCCCACCACCACTTCGCTTCGCTCGTGGTCCCCCTCCCCGAAATCGAGGATTTCAGGGAGGTATAAGAAGAGGGGGCGATGCGGCCGGCTTTACGGATCGTTTTTTTATGCGCGGCGGCGTTTTCTCGTCGCTGGCGAAACGAGGAGGCGAAGATGCGCAAGCGGCACCTGCATAAAGTGATGGGGCTGTGGCAGGATGTCGGGCACATGATGCTCGATTCCGCCCAGGTGATCGCCCATCGCACCCAGCGCATGGCCAAACCGGCCTATAGCCAGGCCGACCAGCGCGAATTCGCCCGCATGGTCAGCGAGAAGCTGGCGGCGACGCAGGAGGCGGCGCTGATCGTCGGCCGCGCCATGGTGCAGCCGGCCAAACTGCCGGGTGTGCTCGGCCAGGCGGTCAAGCCCTTCGCCAAGCGCGCCCGCGCCAATGCCAGGCGGCTGAACAAGAGCAAGCTGTAGGCAAACGGGCGCGTTCGGTGTACCGCTGGGTGCGGGCGATTTTTGACAGCAGGTTTCCCCCTTCCGTCGTCGTTTCGCGCCGCCACCTTCCTCGCAACGGGAGTTACCGTAAACGGGGAAGGAAAAGGTAGAGTGGTTCAATTCAGAGAATAACGGTTCGGCCATGGATAACAGCGACCTATCTTACCTTGGCGGCGGACGGATCGACGAGACGCGGGCGTTCCATTCCGTCAACATCGCCGTGCTGACCGTTTCGGATACGCGAACGCGCGAGACCGATACCTCCGGCGATGCCCTGGCGGCGCGCATCGCAGCGGCGGGGCATCACGTGGTGGCGCGCGAGATCGTCCGCGACGACAAGGCACACATCCAGACGATTGTCAGGAACTGGGTCGGTTCGGGGCTGGTCGACGTCATCATCACCACCGGTGGCACCGGCATCACCGGGCGCGACGTCACGCCCGAGGCGGTGGAACCGCTGCTGAGCAAGCGTATCGACGGCTTTTCGGTCATCTTCCACATGGTCAGCTTCCAGAGCGTCGGCCTGTCGACCCTGCAGTCGCGGGCGCTGGCCGGCCTCATCGACGGAGTCTTCATCTTCTGCCTGCCGGGATCGGGCGGGGCGGTGCGCGACGGCTGGGACAAGGTGATCCGCTGGCAGCTCGACAGCCGCCACGGCCCTTGCAACATGGTGGAACTGATGCCGCGGCTGAAAGAGGCATAGGATGACGCGGCGCAATATCAGCGTGGCCGAGGCGGCGGCGGCGGTCAGGGCCGCGGCGCCGGAGGTGCGCGCTCATAAGGTGGCGCTGGCAAAAGCGCAGGGCCGGGTGCTGGCGGAAACCCTGGTGGCGACGCGCGACCAGCCGCCGTTCGCGGCTTCGGCCATGGACGGCTACGCGGTGGCGCGGCGCGGCAAGGGGCCGCTGAAGGTGGTCGGCGAAAGCGTGGCCGGCCGGCGCTTCGACGGCGTGCTGAAGGCGGGGCAGGCGGTGCGGATCTTCACCGGCGCACCGGTGCCGGCGGAGGCCAGGGCCGTCATCATGCAGGAAAACGTGCTGCGGTATGGGGATACGATCACGATCTCGCCGGACGGGCTGGCGGCGCGCAAGACCTTCATCCGGCCGGCGGGCGGGGATTTCAGGGCCGGGTCGGCATTGCTGGCGAAAGGCAAGCGACTGGACGCCTGGGCCCTGTCGCTGGCGGCGGCGGCGGGATGCGGCGAGGTGGCGGTGGCGAAACGGCCGCGGATCGCCGTGATGAGCAACGGCAACGAACTGGCGCGGCCAGGCGAGACGCCCGGACCCGACCAGATCTTCGAATCGGCGTCGTTCGCCGTCATGGCGCTGGTCGAGAGCTGGGGCGGCAAGGCGGTGTTCGCCGGCGTGCCGCAGGACAGTGAAAAGGCGATCCTGAAGGCGATGAGGAAGGTCGAGGCCGACCTGATCGTCACCATCGGCGGGGCCAGCGTCGGCGACCACGACCTGGTCAAGCCGGCGCTGGACAGGCTGGGGCTGGTCACCGATTTCGTCAGCGTCGATGTCCGGCCGGGGCGGCCGGCGTGGTTCGGACGGCTGGAGAACGGCATCCATGTGCTGGGGCTGCCGGGCAATCCGGCCTCGGCCATGGTGTGCGCGGAGTTGTTTCTGAAGGCTTTTATCGCCGCCGCCCTGGGGTATGCGCCCGCGCCGATGATCAGGGCCGTGCTGACGGCGGATACGCCGGCCGACGGGCCGCGCGAGGCCTATCTGCGCGCCGTCCTGGCTTATGATGAGCGGGGACAGGCGCGCGTGACCCCTTTCCGCGAACAGGATTCGTCGCTGGTCCAGGTGTTCGCCGGGGCGTCGGCGCTGATCCGCGTGCCGCCGGGCGCCGTCGCGCTGAAGGCGGGCGCGATCGTCGACGTGATCGTGCTGAACCGCCTGTGAGGCCGCAAATATCTGTTTAACCTTACGGAAATTTTATTTTGCGCGGAGCGTCCTTTTCAGAAATGCCTTGAATGTTGATAACGCTTGTTTAAGCTGTGTTAACAGGGCGGCGGGTGTGCCAGATTAGTTTTCGATAAATTGCGTTAAACGATTCGAGATTTTTACAGCCTGATTCAGGGGTGAACCATGCGTGATGGAGTGTTCCACCAGCGTATTGCCGCCATGTGCGGTGCGTCCGTTTTCGCCCTTGCCGGACTGCCGCTGGCGGCCTTGGCCCAGACGGCGCCTACCCGCGAACAACTGACGCCCCCCACCCAGACCATAACGCCGATCGCGCCGCACAAGCGCGTCGACAGCGAGAACGTGCAGGATTTCTCGACCTGCCCGCTCGACACGTCCAGCCTGCACGTCACGGTCTCGTCGGTGAATTTCACGGGGCCGGGCGGGGCGGCCCTGCCGCCGCAGATCCAGAAGGTGCTGGCGGGCGTGGGACCCACCGTCCAGGGCGACGCGCCGATCCGCGAGGTGTGCGACATCCGCGACGCCGCCAACAGCCGCCTGCGCCAGGCCGGCTACATCGCCTCGGTGCAGATCGTGCCGCAGGACATGTCGAGCGGCGCGCTGCAACTGGCCGTGGTGACGGCGCACTTCACCGATATCCGCGTCCACGGCGATCCGGGGCCCTATCGCACCCTGATGGACGACCGCATCGCGCAACTGATGGCGCTGGATCCGCTCAACGAGCTTGACGCCGAACGCATCCTGCTGGTGACCAGCGACATCCCCGGCCTCGACATCAAGCTGTCGCTGCGCTCGGCCGGCACCACGCCGGGCGCGGTGATCGGCGACCTGACCGTGGCGCGCATTCCCTACCGGGTGCAGGTCAATGTCAACAATTCGGGTTCCGAGCAGGTGGGCCGCGCCAGCGCCTATGCCCGGCTGGAGCTTTACGGCCTGACCGGCCACGCCGACGTCACCTATCTCGGCCTGTCCGACACCTTCCAGTCGCGCGAACAGCAGGTCGTCCAGCTCGGCCATACCATGGGCATCGGCAAGCGCGGCGACACGATCGGGGCCAGCTTCATCTACGCCCAGTCGCGGCCCGATCTCGGCACGCTCGACCTGCGCACCGATTCGCAGGTCTTCAATGTCGAATACTACCATCCCTTCATCCGCACGGTTTCGAAGGACCTGCTGTTCTACGCCGGCATGGACGCGGTGGAGCAGAAGACGCGCGTCCTCGGCAACAACAAGTCGACCCTGCTGAACCTCGACAAGGTCCGCGTCGGCTACCTCAGGCTGACCGGCGCCATGCACAATCCGGGCTTTGCCGGTGGTGACGGCTTCACCCTCAAAGGCGGGTTCGAGGTGCGCCAGGGCTTTTCGGGCCTGGGCGCGTCACGCCCGTGCCCGACCGCGCCCGGAAGCCCGATCTGCCTGCTGACCGGCGGCAACACCACCGATCCCCAGGCCGCCGTGGTCCGGCTCAACGGCGATACGACCCTGGGCCTCGGTTCGCTGTTCACCTTCGCCGGCGCGCTGCGCACGCAGTGGAGCGACCGTTCCCTGGTCAATTACGAGAAGTTCGCTGTCGGTAACCTGACCATCGGCCGGGGCTACGATCCCGGCGCCAGCACGGCCGATTCCGCCGTCGCCTGGCGGGCGGAGCTGCGCATGGAGCTTGGCCGCGCCGACAAGCTGAAGGGCGAGGGCTTCGTCTTCTACGACAATGCCCGCATCTGGAACAAGAGCCACACCGTCTGCGAGACGGGCGCGCCGGCGTCCTGCGTCAATGACGGCACGCGTACGCTTGCGTCCTACGGCGCCGGCGCCCGCTTCATCCTGCCCGGCAAGTGGGTCGCGGAAGTCACCTTCGCCAAGCCGCTCGATCCGGCCCTGAGCACCAAGAAGGAGCCGGAGCCGCCGCGCATCATGTTCTCGATTACCACGCAGTTTCCCAGTTCCTATTGAGACGGCAAGCCGGAGGCTGCGCCATGACCATCCATAAAAACTTCCCGTCCTTCGCCGTTGTTCCGCACCGTCGCAAGCTGGCCGGCACCACCGCCCTGTTCGCCGTCTGGGCGATGACCGGCGGCGCCCACGGCCAGGCCCTGCCGTCGAACTACACCATCCCCGTCGGCACGGCGCCGACGGTGAAGGTCGACGGCACGACCCTGCCGGCGGCAACGGCCGTCGGCGCCGGCACCGACATGACGGTGAAGCTCAACGATTCCGGCACGGTCATCGACTGGAACAGCTTCAATATCGGCGCCGGGAAGAGCGTCGATTTCACCGATGCCCTGCCGGGCAACGTGGCCGTGCTCAACCGGGTGACGGGAGCCACACTGTCGACGATCGACGGTTCGCTGACCTCTGACAGCAATGTCGCGGTGTGGCTGATCAATCCCAACGGCATCCTGATGGGCGGCACGTCGGTGATCAATACCGGCAGCTTCTTCGCCAGCACGCTCGACATCACCAATACCGATTTCCGCAACGGCGGCACCTATACGCTGGACGGGGCGTCGGGCCACACCATCACCCAGGACGCCGGCAGTTCGATCACCACCGACCAGGCGCTGGTCTTCGCCGGCCAGGCGATCACCGCTGGCGGCACGCTGCATGCGACGCATGGCGACGTGGCGCTGGTGGCGGCGCGCGACCTGACCGTGGCCTTTACGCCGGGCAGTCCGCTGGGCCTGACCATCAATGCCGGCACGACCCTGGCCCATGCCAAGGTGGCGGTCGACGGTTCGGCGACCGGCCATTCGGTCATCGTGGCCGGCGCGAGCACCACCAACCTGACCGACGCCCTGCTCAATATCGATGCCGGCGCGGGCCTGCATGCGACGGCGGTCGACGGCCGCGTCATCCTGTCGTCGGACACCGACGTGCCGGTGGCCGGAACCGCGGCGGGCGTCGCCTTCACGGCGCCGGCGATCGTGGCCAACGACATCGCCTCGGCTGGGACGCTGGACACCACCGGCGGCGACGTCGTCGCCAAGGGCAACGGCGACATTTCGGTGCTGGGCACGGTCAACGCCAAGGGCGACTATGTCGTTGACGGCAAGGCGGTGACGCTGGGCGGCACGCAGGATGCAAAAGATACGGTTTCGGTAACGGGGACAAAGATCGCGGCGGACGCCGGCGGACTGACCCTGACCTCGAACCGCCAGGGCACCCACGCCACCGGCGATGCCGGCGGCGCCATGACCCTGACCTCGGCCGGCGGCATCGACCTGACCGGCTCGACGCTGCGCGGCGGCACGACCCAGAAATCCGGCATCACGGTCGCTTCCGGCGCCGGCAGCGACGTCATCCTGGGCGACGTGTCGGCGCTCAGCCTGGTCGGGCTGGCCGCCCAGACCGGCGACGTCACGCTCGGCAATGTCAGCGTCAACAAGAGCCTGGACGTCGAAACGACGGCGGGCGCGATCACGACGGGTTCGGTGACGGTGGGCGGCGCGGCCCAGACGCTGGACCTGAAGGCATCGGGCGACATCACCGCCAATGCGGCCTTGCAGTCTTCGGGCGCGGCAACGGTGACCTCGACGGCGGGCAATGCGCGGCTGGCCAGCGTGCGCGCGACGTCCGGCGACGTGCTCGTCACGGCGACGGCGGGTGAGATCACCGGCAAGACGGCGGCCGAGCGGGCGGCGCTGAAATCCGACCACGGCAAGGTGACGGCGACCGGCGGCGGCAAGGACCTGCTCGGCGCGGTTTCGGCCGGCACGGATATCGACGCCACGGCCGACACCATCGACGCCACCAGCGCCAACGCCACGGCCGGCCATGTCAGCCTGGTCGCCGACGCCGGTGACGCGACTTTGGGCGGCGGCTCGGCGGGCACCTCGGCCCTGGTCAAGGGCAGCGCCAATGCCGATGTCACCGGCACCCTGACGGCGGGAACGACCGGCGATGTCGAAGGCACGGCGGGCACGGCCCACGTTGGCACGCTGAAATCGGCCGGCACGGCCACCCTGACGGCGGGCACGGACGCCACCGGCACGCTGGTGCAGAGCACGGGCGCCGATGTTTCGGTGACCGGCCAGACGGTCAACCTGACGTCGGCCCATGCCAGGAACAATCTTGGCGTCACGGCCAGCAACGGTGATCTGACTCTCAACACCGGCACGGCGGATACCGGTGCGGCCACGGTCAAGACGACCGGCGGGGCGGGCGATGTCACCATCAATACCTCGCTGACCTCCGCCGGTGACGCCACCGTCACGTCGGTCAGCGACGTACGCGCCGCCAGCGTGCACGCGACCTCCGGCGATGTGTCGGTGACCTCCGATGCGGCCGGCGAGATCACCGGCAAGACGGCGGCAACGCGCGCCAGCCTGACGGCGGATACCGGCTCGGTGACGGCGACAGGCGGGACGAAAGACCTGCTGGGCGCGGTCAAGGCGGGAACCGATATCGATGCGACGGCCGATACGGTCGATGTGACCAGCGCCAATGCCACGGCGGGCCATGTCAATCTTGTCGCCGACGCCGGCGACGCCACGCTGGGCGGCGGTTCTTCCGGCACGACGGGCCTGGTCCAGGGCCTGGACGCCAACTTGACCGGCACCTTCACCGCTGGAACGACCGGTACGGTGACGGGCACGACGGGCACGGCCCACGCCGGCACGTTGAAAGCGGGCGGCCTGGCGACGCTGCAGGCTGCGACCGACGCAACCGGCGGCCTGGTGCAGAGCACCGGCGGCGACGTCTCGATCACCGGCCAGACGGTCAATGTGACCTCGGGCCACGCGCGCAACAACCTGGCCGTCACGGCCAGCAACGGCAACCTGACGCTCAACACCGGCACGGCGGAAACCGGCACGGCCACGGTCAAGACGACCGGCGGGGCAGGCGATGTCACGATCAACACGTCACTGACCTCGGCGGGCGATGCGACGGTGACGTCGGTCAGCGACGTGCGCGCCGCCAGCGTGCACGCGACCTCCGGCGATGTGTCGGTCACTTCCGACGCGGCTGGCGAGATCACCGGCAAGACCAACCTGTTGCGCGCCGACCTGACGGCCGATGCCGGTTCGGTAACGGCGACGGGCGGGACGAAGGACCTGCTCGGCGCGGTCAAGGCGGGAACCGATATCGACGTCACGGCCGATACGGTGGATGTGACCAGCGCCAATGCCACGGCGGGCCATGTCAATCTTGTCGCCGACGCCGGCGATGTTACGCTGGGCGGCGGTTCTGCCGGCACGACGGGGCTGGTCCAGGGCCTGGATGCCAGCCTTACCGGCACCTTCACCGCCGGAACGACCGGTACGGTCACCGGCACGACGGGCACGGCCCATGCCGGTACGTTGAAAGCGGGCGGCCTGGCGACACTGTCGGCCGCGACCGATGCGACCGGCGGCCTGGTGCAGAGCACCGGCGGCGACGTCTCGATCACCGGCCAGACGGTCAATGTCACGTCCGGCCATGCCAGGAACAACCTGGCCGTCACGGCCAGCAACGGCAATCTGACGCTCAACACCGGCACGGCGGAAACCGGCACGGCCACGGTCAAGACGACCGGCGGGGCGGGCGATGTCACGATCAACACCTCGCTGACCTCCGCCGGTGACGCCACCGTGACCTCGGTCAGCGACGTGCGCGCCGCCAGCGTGCACAGCACGGCCGGCAATGTGTCGGTGACCTCCGATGCCACGGGCGAGATCACCGGCAAGACGGCGGCCGAGCGGGCGGCGCTGACCTCGGACACCGGTTCTGTGACGGCGACGGGCGGCACGAAGGACCTGCTCGGCGCGGTCAAGGCCGGCACCGATATCGACGCCACCGCCGATACAGTCGATGTGACCAGCGCCAGGGCGACGGCCGGCCATGTCAATATCATCGCCGATGCCGGCGACGCGACCCTGGGCAGCGGTTCTTCCGGCACGACGGGGCTGGTCCAGGGCGTCGATGCGAGCCTTACCGGCACCTTCACGGCCGGCACCACCGGCACGGTGGCCGGCACGACGGGCACGGCCCACGCCGGCACGCTGAAGGCCGCGGGCACCGCCACCTTGCAGGCGGGCACGGCGGCGACCGGCACCCTGGTGCAAAGCACGGGCGCCGACGTGGCGATCACCGGCGCCAGTGTCGATGTGACGTCGGCGCACGCCCGCACCGACCTTGCCATGACCGCCAGCAACGGCGACCTGACCGTCGGCACCGGCACGGCCGACACCGGTACGGCGACCCTCAAGACGACGGGCGGCACGGGCGACATCTTCGTGACCACCGGCCTGAAGTCGGCCGGCAAGGCCACCGTCAATACGCTTAGCGATGCGCGGCTGAATGCGGTCGAAAGCACGAGCGGCGATGTCGAGATCGACAGCGCGGGCGGCGAACTGACAGGCAAGACAGCGACGACGCGCGCCGCGCTCACCTCCGATACCGGCAGCGTGACGGTGGTCGGCGGCAGCAAGGCGCTGCTGGGCGCGGTCAAGGCCGGCACCTTCGTTGACGTCACCGCCGACACCATCGACGCCGCCAGCGCCACGGCGACCAGCGGTTTCGTCAGTCTGATCGCCGATGCCGGCGACGCCACCTTAGGGGGCGGGTCGTCGGGCACGACGGCCTTGGTCCAGGGCGTCGATGCCGATGTGACAGGGACGCTGACGGCCGGCACGGACGGCACGGTGACCGGCACCGGCGGCACGGCGACGGTGGGCACCTTGCAGGCGGGCGGCCTGGCTTCGCTCAATGCCGCGACCCTGGCGTCGGGCACGCTGGTGCACAGCACGGGCGGCGATGTTGCGGTCACCGGCGCCAGCATCGACGTGACGACGGCGCATGCCGCCAACAACCTGGCCATGACCGCTTCGAACGGCGACATGAAAGTGGGAACCGCGACCGCCGATACCGGTACGGCCACGTTGACGACGACGGGCGGGGCGGGCGATGTCATCGTCACCACCTCGCTGACCTCAGGCGGCAAGGCGACGGTCGACTCGAATGGCGACGCGCGGCTGGCGTCGGTCGAGAGCACCGCCGGCGATGTCGAGGTTGACGCGCTGGGTGGCGAAGTGACCGGCAAGACGGCGGCGGATCGCGCCGACCTGACCTCGGACACCGGCGCCGTTACGGTGACCGGCGGCACCAAGGCGCTGCTGGGGACGGTGACGGCCGGAACAAACATCGGCGTCACGGCCGACACCATCGACGCCACCGAAACCGACGCGACGGCGGGTTCGCTCAGCCTGGTCGCCGATACGGGCGACGCCACGCTGGGCGGCGGTTCGGCGGGCACGACGGCCCTGGTGCAGGGCGTGGATGCCGATGTGACAGGGACGCTCAAGGCCGGCACGGACGGCACGGTGACCGGTACGGGCGGAACCGCCACGGTCGGCATCTTGCAGGCGGCGGGCCTGGCCTCGCTCAATGCCGCGACCCTGGCGTCGGGCATGCTGGTGCACAGCACGGGCGGCGATGTTGCGGTCACCGGCGGCAGCGTCGACGTGACAACGGCGCATGCCGCCGACAACCTGACCATGACCGCGTCGAACGGCGACATGAAAGTGGGAACCGCGACCGCCGATACCGGCACGGGCACTTTGCAGGCGACCGGCGGCACGGGCGATGTCATCGTCACCACCAGCCTGACGTCGGCGGGCGATGCGTCGGCCACTTCCACTAACGGCAGCGTGCGCGCGGCCTTGATCCACAGCACCGGCGGCGATGCGCTGGCGACCGCGCTGAACGGCGACGTCACCGGCAAGACGGCGGGCGAACGCGCCGACCTGACGGCGGATGCCGGTTCGGTCAAGGTCCAGGCCGGCGGCCTGGCGCAACTGGGGACCGCCACCGGCAATATCGACGTGACGGCCACGGCGGCGACGATCGACGCCACCGAAGCCGACGCCACCACGGGGGCCTTGCTGCTGAACGCCACGGGCGGGACGGCCACGCTGGGCGGCGGGTCTTCGGGCACCACCGCCACGGTCGAGGCCACCGGCAACGCCACGGTCACCGGCACCCTGGCCGGCGGCACGACGGCCGAGGTGCAGAGCTTCGGCGGCGACGCCCATGCCGGCACGCTGAAGGCAGCGGGCACGGCGACGGTCGCCGCGGCCGGCAATGCCAGCGCGGGCACCTTGCAGAGCACGGCCGGCGACGCCGTGGCGACGGGCGCTTCGGTCAATGTCGATACCGCCCACGCCTTCCACGCCCTGACGCTGACGGCCGGCAACGGCGACGCCGTGCTCGGGCTCGGCACCGCCGGCACGACCGCCGATATCGATACCACCGGCGGGGCGGGCGATGTCATCGTCAACACCTCGCTGACCTCGACCGGCAAGGCGACGATCAATTCCAACGGCGACGCGCGCCTGGCCAGCGTCGAAAGCACGGCCGGCGACGTCGAGGTCGACGCGCTGAACGGCGAGTTGACCGGCAAGATCGCGACGGACCGCGCCATGCTGATGGCCGATGCCGGTTCGGTGACGGTCATCGGCGGCACCAAGGCTTTGCTGGGGACGGTGACGGCCGGAACAAACATCGGCGTCACGGCCGATACCATCGACGCGGCGCAGATCGACGCGACGGCGGGCAGCCTGAGCCTGGTCGCCGATACCGGCGATGTGACCCTGGCCAATGGTTCCTCGGGGACGACGGCCCTGGTCCAGGGGGTCGACGCCGACGTCACCGGCACGCTGACGGCCGGCACGGACGGCACGGTGACCGGCACCGGCGGCACGGCCACGGTGGGCACCTTGCAGGCGGGCGGCCTGGCTTCGCTCAATGCGGGGACGCTGGCCACGGGCACACTGGTGCACAGCACGGGCGGCGACGTTTCGGTCACCGGCGCCAGCATCGATGTTACGACGGCGCACGCGGCCGGCAATCTCGACATGACGGCGAGCAACGGCGACCTGACGCTGGAGGCGGGCACGGCCGACACGGGCACGTCCACGCTGAAGACGACGGGCGGCGGCGGCGATATCCACGTCAATACCTCGCTGACCTCTGCCGGCAAGGCGACGGTCGATTCGAACGGCGACGCGCGGCTGGCGAGCGTCGAAAGCACGGCCGGCGATGTTGAGGTCGACGCGCTGAACGGCGAGGTCACCGGCAAGACGGCGAGCGATCGCACCACGCTGACGGCCGATACCGGCAGCATCACGGTCACCGGCGGCGCCAAGGCCCTGCTGGGTACAATTACAGCAGGCAGCAATATCGGTGTCACCGCCGACAGCATCGACGCGACGCAGACCGACGCGACGGCGGGCAGCCTGAGCCTGGTCGCCGATACCGGCGATGTGACCCTGGCCAATGGTTCCTCGGGCACGACAGCGCTGGTGCAGGGCGTCGACGCCGATGTCACCGGCACGCTGACGGCCGGCACGGACGGTACGGTCACCGGCACCGGCGGCACCGCCACGGTGGGCACCTTGCAGGCGGGCGGCCTGGCTTCGCTCAATGCCGCGACCCTGGCGTCGGGCGCGCTGGTGCACAGCACCGGCGGCGATGTTTCGGTCACCGGCGCCAGCATCGACGTGACGACGGCGCACGCGGCCAACAACCTGGCCATGACTGCCAGCAATGGCGACCTGACCCTGGACGAGGGCAATGCCGATACCGGTACGGCCACGCTGAAAACGACGGGCGGGGCAGGCGATGTCATCGTCAACACCTCGCTGACCTCGGGCGGCAAGACGACGGTGGATTCCAACGGCGACGCGCGGCTGGCGTCGGTCGAGAGCACCGCCGGCGATGTCGAGGTCGACGCGCTGAACGGTGAAGTGACCGGCAAGACGGCCATCACGCGCGCCACGCTGAAGGCCGGCGCGGGTTCGGTCACCGTCAATGGCGGCACCAAGGACCTGCTCGGGGCGGTGACGGCCGGAAATGCGATCGACATCGAAGGCGACAGCATCGACACCACCAAGGCCACCGCGACATCGGGCGACCTGACCCTGTTCGCCGACAACGGCGACGCCACGCTCGGCAGCGGTTCGGCCGGCGGCAATGCCAGGGTCCAGGCCAGCGGTAATGCGACGGTTGGCGGCACGCTGGGCGCGGGCGGCACCGGCCAGGTGATCGCCGGAGCGGCAGCCAGCGTCGGCACGCTCAGCTCGGGCGGCACGGCCACCCTGCAGGCCGGCACCCTGGCCTCGGGCACCACGGTCAGGAGCACGGGCGCTGATGTTTCGGTGACCGGCGCCAATGTCGATGTCACCACGCTCGATGCTTTCAACACCCTTTCCGCCACAGCCAACAACGGCGACATCACCCTGACCAAGGGCATTGCCCGCAACGGCACGGCCAGCCTGACCACCACCGGCGGCACCGGGGCGGTCGACGTGATCACGTCGCTGGCGGCCAAGGGCGAAGCCAGGGTGACGGCGACCGGCGCCGTGACGGCGGCCTCGCTCCAGAGCACCACGGCGGACGTCAATGTCGGCGCCGCGTCGGCCGATATCACCACCGCCAAGGCGGCGACGGACCTGGCGATCGCCGCCGGCAACGGCGACGTGACGCTGGATACCGGCACGGCCGGCGGCGTGGCGACGCTGACCACGACGGGCGGCACCGGCGCGGTCGATGTCACCACCTCGCTCAGCGGCGCCACCGAGGCCAAGGTTAATGCGGTCGGCGACGTCACGATCAACGCCATCCGCAGCTCGGCCGGCGACATCGGCATTTCCGGCGCCACCGCCGGGGTGACCTCGGCCAAGGCGGCGACGGCGCTGGCCATCACCACCGGCGGCGACCAGACCCTGACCGACGGGACCGCCGGTACGACCGCCGACCTCAAGACGCTGGCGGGCGGCGACATCGTCGTCGATCACACCCTGGTTTCCGGTGGCAAGACGACGATCAATTCCTCGGGCAATGCCCGGCTGGCCAGCGTCGAGAGCACAGGCGGCGACATCGAGGTCGACGCCACGGCCGGCCAGGTGTCCGGCAAGACCGCCGGGGCGCGCGCCAGGCTGAAGGCCGACACGGGCTCGGTGACGGTGACGGGCGGGACCAGCGCGCTGCTCGGCAGCGTGACGGCCGGCAACGGCATCACCGTGACCGCCGACACCATCGACGCCACCACCGCCACGGCGACGGGCGGCGACCTCAATCTCACCGCCGATACGGGCACGGTCACGCTGGGCAACGGCACGGCCGGCGGCGCGGCCACCGTTTCGGGCCAGGCCGGCGCCGATGTCACCGGCACACTCGCCGCCACGGGCGCGGCGACGGTGGAAAGCGCCGGCGGCGCGGCTCACGCGGCCACCGTGACGGCCGGCGGCACGGCGACGCTTGCCGCCGCCACCCTGGGCTCGGCGACGACGGTCGCGAGCACCGGCGCCGATGTCACCATCTCGGGCGCCACGGTCAATGTCGGTACGGCCCACGCCGCCACCAGCCTGGCCATGACGGCGGGCAATGGCGACCTGACTCTGGGCACGGGCAATGCCGATACCGGCACGGCGACGCTGAAGACGACGGGCGGTGCGGGCGATGTCATCGTCAACACCTCGCTGACCTCGGGCGGCAAGGCGACGGTGGATTCGAACGGCGACGCGCGGCTGGCGTCCGTCGAAAGCACTTCCGGCGACGTCGAGGTCGACGCGCTGAACGGCGAGGTCAGCGGCAAGACCGCCGGCACGCGCGCCACGCTGAAGGCCGACGCGGGCTCGGTCACGGTCCACGGCGGCAGCAGCGACCTGATCGGCGACATCACGGCCGGCAACGCGATCACCGTGACCGGCGACACCATCGACGAGACCAGCGCAACGGCCCTGGGCGGCGACCTGAGTTTGACCGCCGATGTCGGTACGGCCACGCTCGGCAGCGGTTCGGCTACCGGCGCGGCCACGGTTTCGGGCCAGGCCGGCGCCGATGTCACGGGCACTCTCGCCGCCACCGGCGCGGCGACGGTGAACAGCACCGCGGGCGCGGCCCATGCCGGCACCCTGCAGGCCGGCGGCACGGCCACGCTCAGCGCCGGCACCGACGCGACGGCGAGCCTGATCAAGAGCACGGGCGCCAATATCGTCGTCACCGGCGCGGGCATCAACGTCGCGACAGCGGACGCGCTTTCCAACCTCGACATGACGGCCGGCAATGGCGACATCACGCTGGGCACCGGCACGACCCACGGCGCGGCCGACCTGGAAACGACCGGCGGGACCGGCGGCGTCAACGTCACCGGCAGCCTGACCTCGGACGGCCAGGCGAAAATCGGTGCGACCGGCGCCGTCACCGTGGCCTCGATCCAGAGCACGGCCGGCAACGTCCATGTCAGCGGCGCCAGCACCGATGTCACCACCGCCGACGCGGCGACCGACCTGGAGCTGGACGCGACCGGCGGCGACATCACGCTCGGCACCGGCACGGCGCATGGCACGGCCGACCTGGAAACCACGGGCGGCACCGGCGACGTCACCGTCACCGGCAGCCTGACAGCGGACGACGAGGCCAAGGTCAATGCCATAGGCGACGTCACCCTGGCCCTGATCAAGAGCACCAATGCAGACATCAATGTCGGCGGCGCCACCGTCGATGCCACGAACGCCGACGCCAGGACCGACCTGACCCTGACCGGCACCAGCGGTCCGGTCACGCTGGCCACCGGTACGGCCGGCGGCAATGCGCTGCTGCAGACTATCGGCGGGGCCGGCGACGTGCTGGTCAGCGGTTCGCTGACGGCGGGCGGCCTGGCCAAGGTCGACGCCGACGGCGCGGGCCTGCTCAATACCGTCGAAAGCACCTCTGGCGATATCGAGGTCGACACGGTGGGCGCGGTTTCGGGCAAGACGGCGGCCGAGCGCGCCACCCTGACCGCCGATGCCGGCTCGATCACGGTCCATGCCGGCACCAGCGCCCTGCTGGGCGACATCCAGGCGGCGGGTTCGCTGACCGTCACGGGCGACAGCATCGATGAAACCAAGGGCACGGCGACCGCCGGGGCGCTCAGCCTGACCGCCGGCAACGGCGACGTCACGCTCGGCAGCGGCACGGCGGGGGCTTCGGTCCTGGTCAAGGCCAGCGGCAATGCCGATGTCGTCGGCAACCTGGCGGCCAGCGACGACGCCACCGTCGAAGGCACGGCCGGCACGGCGCATGTTGATACGCTCAAGGCCGGGACCACCGCCACCCTGACGGCGGGCACGGCGGCGACGGCGTCCTCGGTCACCAGCACCGGCGGCGACGTGGCGATCACCGGCGGCAGCGTCGCCGTCACGACGGCGGCGGCCCACAACGGCCTGGCGGTGACGGCCGACAACGGCGACCTCGACCTCGACAACGGCACGGCCACGCTGGGTGCGGCCACGCTGCAAACCACGGGCGGGGCGGGCGATATCCACCTGGCCTCGCTGGTCTCCGGCGGCGACGCCACCCTGACCTCGGTCAGCGACGCGCGCCTCGCCGCCGTCGAAAGCACCGGCGGCGACATCAAGGTGACGGCGACCGGCGGCGAAGTGACCGGCGCCACCGCCAGCGACCGCGCCAGCCTGACCGCCGATACCGGTTCGGTGACGGTGGCGGGCGGGACGAAGGCTCTGCTCGGGCCGGTCCTGGCCGGCAATGCGATCGACCTGTCCGCCGACGCCATCGACGTCAATATCGCCACGGCCTCGGCCGGTTCGCTGAAGGCCGTCGCCGACAGCGGCGACATCACGGTCGGTTCGGCCGCGGCCGGCACCACCGGCCTGGTCCAGGCCAGCGGCAACGCCACGGTCACCGGTTCGCTGAAGACCGGCGGCACGGCTACGTTGAAGGCCGGTGGACAGGCCCGGGCCCTGCTGATCCAGAGCAGCGGCGCCGATGTCGATGTCGAAGGCGGCAGCGTCGATGTCACGACCGCCGGCGCGATGACCAACCTTGCCATGACTGCCGGCAACGGCGACGTGAAGCTGGTCGACGGCACCGTGGGCGGAGCGGCCAAGCTGACGACGACGGGCGGCAGCGGCAATATCGACGTCACCCACGCCCTGACCTCGGGCGGCAAGACGACGGTGACGGCGGTCGGCGATGCCCAGCTCGCCAGCGTCGAAAGCACGGCGGCGGGCGTCAGCGTCACCGGCAAGATGGTGCACGCCACCACGCTGAAGGCCAAGACGGTGCTGGACGTCACCGCCACCGGCGGCGACCTCGACCTGGCCAACGGCACGGCGGGCACCACGGCGCTGCTGCAGACGACGGGCGCCACGGGCGATGTCAAGCTGACCACCAAGCTGACCTCGGGCGGCAAGTCGACCGTAAAGGCGGCGGGCGATGCGCAACTGGCCAGCGTCGAGAGCACGGGCGCGGGTATCAGCGTCACCGGCAAGACGGTGCACGCTACCACCTTGAAGGCCAAGACGGCGCTGGATGTCACCGCCACCGGCGGCGACCTCGATCTCGCCACCGGCACGGCCGGGACGACGGCGTTGCTGCAAACGACCGGCGCCGCGGGTGATGTCAATGTCACCACCAAGCTGACCTCGGGCGGCACTGGCACCGTCAAGGCCAAGGACAAGGCGAAGCTGAATTCGGTCGAAAGCACCGGCGCCGACCTGGTTGTCGATGGCGCCAGCATCGATGTCACGACGGCGAAGGCCAAGACGGCGCTGGCCATGACGGCCAGCAACGGCGATGTAAAACTGGTCGATGGCACGGCCGGCGGCGCGACCGACCTGACGACGACGGGCGGCACCGGTACTGTCGCTGTCACGCACGCCCTGACGGCGGGCGGCCAGGCGACGGTGACGGCGGTGGGCGACGCGCAACTGGCCAGCGTGGAGAGCACGGGGGCGGGCGTCAGCGTCACCGGCAAGACGATCCACGCCACTACCCTGACGGCCGAGACGGCGCTGGATGCCACCACCACCGGCGGCGACCTCGACCTCGATACCGGCACGGCGGGAACGACGGCGCTGCTGCAAACCACCGGCGCCACGGGTGACGTCAATGTCACCGCCAAGCTGATCTCGGGCAGCACCGGCACCGTCAAGGCGAAGGACAAGGCGACCCTGGCTTCCATCGAAAGCACTGGCGCCGATCTGGTTGTCGATGGCGCCAGCATCGATGTCACGACGGCAAAGGCCAATACGGCGCTGGCCATGACGGCGTCAGACGGCGACCTGAAACTCGGCACCGGCACGGCGGCGAACGGCGCGGCCAGCCTGACCACCACCGGCGGCAGCGGCGATATCACGGTCGTCGACGCGCTGACCTCGGGCGGGAAGGCGACGGTGACCGCCAAGGGCGACGCCGACCTGACGACGGTCGAGAGCACCAATAACGCCGTCAGCATCAAGGCGGCCACCATCGAGGCCGGCCTGTTGCGCGCCGACACCGATCTCGACGCCACGGCGACGGGTGGCGATCTCCACCTCGACAACGGCGTCGCCAGCAACGGCACGGCCAGCCTGGCCACCACCGGCGCGACCGGCGATATTACCGTGGTTGGCGCTTTGACCGCCAAGGGGGCGGCCAGTATCGACGCGGCCGGCCTGGCCTCGCTGCTCAAGGTGCAAAGCACCGGCGCCGATGTCGATGTCACCGCCAAGTCGATCAACGCCACGACCCTGCTGGCGGGCACCGATCTGGACGCCACGGCCACCGGGGGCGACCTCGACCTTGCCGATGGTACGGCCGGCGGGATGGCGACGCTCAAGACCACGGGCGCTGCCGGCAATATCCATGTCACCGGCGCCCTGACCTCGGCCGGCACCGGAACCGTCAATTCGGCGGGCGCGGCCACCCTGGCCAAGGTCGAAAGCACCGGCGCCGATCTCGGCATCACCGGCAAGACGGTCGATGCCACGACCCTGCTGGCCCATACCGATCTCAACGTCACGGCCAGTGGCGGAGATCTTGGCCTGGCCAACGGCACGGCGGGCGGCGCGGCGTCCCTGAAGACAACCGGCGGGGCAGGGGATGTCATCGTCACCGGCGCGCTGAAATCGGGCGGCAAGGCGACGGTGACCTCGGCCGGCGATGCACGCCTGGCCGATATCGAGACCACGACCGGCGATGTCGAGGTTACCGCCACGGGTGGCCAGGTCACCGGCAAGACGGCGGCCGAACGCGCCGACCTGACATCGGGCGGCGGCAAGGTCACCGTCACCGGCGGCACGGAAGATTTGCTCGGCACGGTCACCGCCGCCACCTCGATCGGCGTGACGGGCGACACCATCGACGTCACCACCGCCAAGGCCACGGGCGGCAGCCTGAGCCTTGTCGCCGACGCCGGCGATGTCACGCTCGGCGACGGTTCGGCCGGCGGCACGGCCCTGGTCAAGGCCAGCGGCGCCGCCACGATCGGCACCCTGCAATCGGCCGGCACGGCCACCGTGCAGTCGGGCGGCCTGACCACCGCCACCCTGGTCAGGAGCACGGCCGGCGCCATCGATATCGACGGCGGCGGGGCTGACATCACGACCGCCGACGCCGCCGGCCTGCTGGCCGTCACCGCCGCCAACGGAAATATCGACCTCGGCACGGGCACGGCGGGGACGACGGCCACGCTCAGGACCACCGGTACGGGCAATGTCGATGTCACCGGCTCGCTGACCTCGGCGGGCACGGCGACCGTAACGGCGGCGGATAGCGCGGCCCTGGCCTCGGTCGAAAGCACCGGCGCCAATGTCGTGCTCAATGCGGCCGATATCGACGCCACCGCCGTCAAGGCGCACACCACGCTCGACGCCACCGCCGCGACCGGCGACCTGACACTGGGCACAGGCACGGCCGGCGGAGTGGCCAACCTGACCACCGATGCCGGCGATGTCTTCGTCACCGGCGGCCTGACCTCCGGCGGCACGGCGACGGTGGCTTCCGCCAGCGACGCCCGCCTCGCCAATGTCGAGAGCACGGCGGGCGACGTGATCGTCGATGCCAGCCATGGCGACGTCACCGGCGCACCGGCCACGACGCGCGGCAACCTGGTCTCCGACACCGGCAAGGTGACGGTGACCGGCGGCGGCCAGGTCTTCCTCGGCAATGTCGACGCCAGGAGCGACGTGACGGTGACGGCCGACAATATCGACATCACCCACGCCATCGCCTCCACCGGCGTGCTCAGCCTGGTGGCCGATGCCGGCGACGTGCTGCTGGGCGACGGTTCAGCCGGCGCCTCGGCCCTGGTCCAGGGCAGCCAGAACGCCTCGGTCACCGGCACGCTCAGCGCCGGCACCACCGGCACGGTCTTCGCCTCGACGGGTTCGGCGCACGCCGGCACCCTGACCTCGGCGGGCACGGCCACGCTCAAGGCCGGTACGGCGGCGACCGGCGACCTGATCCAGAGCACCGGCGCCGATGTCCAGATCAGCGGCGCCACGGTCGACGTGGGTGCGGCGAAAGCGGCGACCACGATCAACGCCAACGCTTCCACCGGTCTCCTGCACATCGGTAACAGCGCGGCTGCCGACCTGACCTTCTTCGGCACCGGCCAGCTGGCGCTCGGCAGCACCACGGCGACGCGCAGCATCACCATCACCGCGCCGGACATGGACCTGACGGGCGACCTCAGCGCCAACAAGATCGACATCAACAGCACCCAGGGTTTCCGCCTCGGCGACGATCCGGGCGGCAATCCTGCCTTCGACCTCGACCAGGCCGAGATGAACCACATCAAGGCTTCGGGCGCGGATTCGGCGGTCACCTTCAACGCCGGCGACAAGAACATCCGCATCGGCACCCTGGGCTGGAGCCTGCCCGACCCGGCGACGACGGTGAACATCTTCACCACCGGCCGCATCGACCTTGGCGGCCGCTTCGTCTTCGATCCGTCGGGCGACACCAGCGGCTCGACCTCGGCGCGCACCATCATCCTGGGCGGCAGCGCCACGGACGCCACCGCCAATGCCAGCATCATCCGCGTCGCCACCACCTCGGACGGCGGCGGCCGGATCGATGCCGGCGGCGCCAACCTGACGCTCAACGGCAATGCCGTCGCGGTGGGCGAGGAGGACGGTTTCCTCGGCGAAATCGGCGTCGATGACGGCCAGACGCCGATCAGCCCGGCGACGGCGGCCAGCAACTATGTCGCCCAGCCCCTGTCGACGCTTTATCGCGCCCGCAGCCTCTATTCCGATCCGGTGCTGATCCGCGCCGGCACGCTGAACGTGCGCTACAAGGACTTCGCCCTGTTCCAGAACACCGGCCTGCCGGGCCTGAATGCCGGCGTCGTGCTCGGCGGCAGCACGGCCAACCCGGTGCAGAACGCCCTGAAACTGACCGCCGCCAGCGATTCGGCCGCCAACGCCTTCGCCATCTTCGGTTCGGTCAACGGCGTCGAAGGCGTGGCCACGGCCTTGCTCGGGACCACGATCATCAATCTCGACGGGCCGGTGACGCTGGGCGATTCCCGGCTCAACGGCTGCGTCATCGGCGCCTCCACCGCCTGCCTGTCGTCGTCGATCAGCGAGCCGCCGCTCAACGTCTTCGACAACAGCAATATCCAGGTGATCAGCACGGTGGCGCCCGACCTGTCGTTCGACTCGGTGCTGTCGAGCAACAACGAGGCGCTGTTCTCGGATATCGCCACGCCGGTCTCGACCAGCGACGAAGACTGCAAGCCAGACGATACCCATACCTGTCCGTCCAAGGGGAATCCGCAATGACCAAGGCCCTGCGACTTCCGGCCTTAAGCCTCGCCGCCCTCGGGCTGGCCCTCAGCCTGACGCCGGGCCAGCCGGTCCGGTCGCAGGCGGCGGACCAGGAAAGCTTCCTGCTCGGGCGCGACGCCAATGGCGAGCCGTGCTCGGCCAAGCGGTCGTGGGATGATCCGCACATCAGCCGCTATGACCGGTCCTATGTCATCACCTGCCGCGGCGCCGCGGCCAGCCGGACCCAGGGCACGATCTATGTCGTCAACGCCCATTACGGCAAGCCGGCCAGCGACAATGCCTGCGGCGCCGAACAGGACGTCGACATCAAGGGCATCGGCAAGGCAACGGCACGGCAATGCTACGACAAGGACCTCGGCATCAAGGTGGTGTCGGCCAGTTTCGCGCGCGGCGGCGAGATCTATGCCGGCGACGCCGCCCTGACGGCCACCGGGCCGATGGAGGTGGCGTTGCGCACCCTGACCGGCGCGGCGCCGCCGGTGACCGACCGCTACCAGTCCAACACCGCCTCGATCGACGGCCTCAGCCTGCCGGCGGCGCCCGAGCCCGACCAGACCGCCGACCTTGCGCCGGCCCAGGGCAGTTTCGACCCGGCCATCACCCTGTCCAACGGCATCGCGCTGAACCAGCAGGGCGCCTATAACGAAGCGTCGCGCACCCTGAACGACGGCCTCAGCCGCCTGCCGGCGTCGGCGTCGGATTACACCCGCGCCGAATTCTCGCTGGAAGCGGCCCTGGCCGATTCCAACATCGGCCAGGCGGCCTCGGCGTCCGGGCACTTCGCCGACGCCGAGAAGCTTCTGGCCGGCGGCGGCACCGACAAGACCAGCGCCTACCTGCTGCGCAAGCTGTCGACCTATGAGGCGCTCGACGATATCAACCGCCGCCAGTGGCCCGACGCCCTGGCCGCTTTGAAAGCCGGCGACGTCCAGAACGCGCCGCTGCTGGATCCGTCGGTGATCAGCCAGCTTAACCAGAATCCGCCGACCTCGACCGCGCCGTCCTCGGTCGCCATCGTCGACCGCGGCGAACTGTCGTCGACCCTGATGGAAGCCGAGCGGCAATGGGCATCCAGCGTCGCCCTGCTGGCCTCGGGCAACGGCAAGGACAGCCAGGACTCGCTCGACGCCTCGGTCCGCGAGGTCAACATCCTGCAAAGCAAGGTCAGCGGCGACTCGCTGATCGCCGTCAAGGCGCGCATCCAGCGCCAGTACGGCCGCCTCCAGGCCTACCAGGGCAAGACCGGCGATGCGGTAGCCAGCTTCGATTGCGCTTTGGCCATCCTGCAGGGTGGACGCGTCGCGGATCCTGACAAGTGCGTCTTCGATACGCGGGCGTCCGGCCCCAGCGTCACCGCCCTGTCCGGGCCGATCATCGCCGAAACCGAGCTGGAACGCGCCGCCATGCTGGCGCGCGAACCGTCGCTGAGCCAGGATGACGTGACGGCGGCCTACGGCACGGCCATCGATTCGCTGCTGGCCTCCAGCAGCGTCGGCGAGCGCCAGCCGGTCGAGCTCCAGCCCTATTTCGATATCCTGGTGGCGAAGAACGACGCCGATCCCAATTCCGGCGCGGCCGAGGACTTCTTCCGCGCCGTCCAGGCCATCGGCGAGCCGGCGGTGGCGCAGCAGGTCGCGCAGCTCCAGACCGTGGTCACCAGCGATCCGGTGCTGGGCGCCAAGGTGCGCGACCGTTCGGAACTGGAACGCCGCATCATCCAGTTGCGCTACCAGATCGCCACCGGCTCGGCGGCGACGCCGGCTGACCTGGCCACGCTCGAATCCCAGCGCCAGACTGCGGAAAACGAACTCGACACCGTCAATACCGAGCTGGCCAACGATCCGCACTACCGCATGGTCGACGACCAGCTGGTCAAGATCAGCGACATCCGCAATATCCTCTATCCCGGCGAATATTACCTCAAGGTGGTGCAGCTCAAGCAGAAGGCCTACGGCATCGTCATCGGCCGCGACCGCACCTTCCTTTATGCCATCGGCGCCGGCACCGACGCGCTCACCACCATCTCGACGCGCGTCCGCGCCTCGATCCGCGACAACAGCGGCAACCTGCCGTTCTTCGACGTGCAGGCGGCCTACGCCCTGTTCCACCTGATCTCGGGGCCGGCGGAAGACACATTGCGCACCGCCCAGGCCATCATCGTCGACCCGTCCGGCCCGCTCGAAGGCCTGCCCGCCGGCGTGCTGGTGACCTCGCCCGACAGCGTCCGCGCCTATGTGGCGTCACGGACGACGGCGCCCAACGACTACAGCCACGTCACCTTCCTGGCCGAGACGACCAACATCTACAACGCCCTGTCGCCGCGCTCGCTGCTGATTTCGCGCAGCCTGCCGCCGTCGGCCGCGTCCAGGCCCTTCATCGGCTTCGGCGAAAACGCCGCGCCGCCGCAGGTGACGCCCGAGCAGGCGGCGCTGATGGCGCCGTTCGCCGGCTGCCAGATGACCTATGGCGACTTCCTCAGCCGCGTCGCCGGCAACAAGCCGGTCAGCGCGCATGAAATCGGCCTCGCCGCCAATGCCCTGGGCGCCGACGGCGCGCCGGAAGTGACGGGCGCCGCCTTTACCGATACGGCGGTCGAGGCCAACAGCGACACCGGCGCCTACGAACAATACCAGGTGGTCCACTTCGCCACCCACGGCATCCCGGAAACCCAGGTCAATGGCTGCGACATCCCGCCGTCGCTGATCACCACCGTGGCGCCGATCACGCCGTCGGGCCAGATCGTCTCGGACGGCTTTCTCAGCTTCTCGGAAATCGCCCAGCTGCGCTTCGACGCCAACCTCGTCGTCCTGTCGGCCTGCGACACGGCGGCCGGCGTTTCGGGCGAACTGGGTCGCCTGTCCGGCCAGGAAGATTCGGGCAAGACGCTCGACGGCCTGGTGCGCGCCTTCATCACCGCGCGGGCACGGGCGGTGATGGCCACCTACTGGAACGTGCCGGCGTCATCGGAGACCGACGACCTGATGGGCCGGTTCTACAATTTCGGCCGCACGCTCAACATGGGCAGCTCGCTGCGGGCCGCGCAAAGCCTGCTGATCCGCCAGCCTGAATATTCGCACCCCTATTACTGGGGCGCCTATGTCCTGATCGGCGACGGTTCGAAAACCATGCTGACGCCGAAGCCGGCCACGGTGGCGTCGAACGGAAAGTAACGGGATAAGCCGATGCTGGCGATATCGCCCAAAGCCCAAGGCGCGCTCGAGGTCTATGCCCGGCCGGCCTTTGCCGTGCGGGTGCGCAAGGCCCTGGCGGCCAAGTATCCGCATTTTCTGCCGCGCTTTCCGGAAAACCTGCAGGGCGTCATCACCGGCAACATGCTGGGGCGGGCCAGCCTGTGGGGGCTGAGCCAGCAATCGTCGCTGCTGGGCTTCTGCGAGCTGATGATCGGCGTGGCGGCCAATTTCGACGAGGAGCCGGAGATCCGCGCGGCGCTGGAAAATGCGCCGGAGCCGAAGGATATCGCCCTGCGCGCCCTGCCGAAACAGGTGGGTAAGGCGGCGTGGACGCGCGCCGAACGCCGGGCGTCGAAGCTGCCTTTCTTCATTCCGCCGGCCATGGCGGCGGCGCCCTTGCCGGACCAGACGGTGGTGGCGCTGCCCATCGTGCTGTTCGACCGGCCCGAGGCACAGAACGCCCGGGCGGCGGTTGGTGCCGCCCTGGGGCAGGTCGGTGAGTTGAACCTGCGCGCCTTTCCGGACGCGGCTTTGGTGGTGGCGGCCTGCCGTTCCTTCTGGGGGCCGGGTTTTCCCGCCATGTCATGGATGAGCGAACTCACGGCGCGGCAGGTGTCGCCGGCGGTGCTGTTGGCGGCGATGCGCGCGCGCCTGGCCATTGCCTTCGGGAGGTTCGTATGAGCGGCTGGCCCGATCCCGGCAAGGCGGGCGACGCCGCCGACAAGGCCGGCAAGGCCGCCTCCGATGCCGCCGACAAGGCGGAGAAGGCGGCCGAAGATGCCGAGAAGAAGGCCGAAAAAGCCGCGGACGATGCCGAGAAAACGGCCGAGGATGCGGAAAAGAAAGCGGAAAAGGCCGCCAGCGACGCTGAAAAAAAGGCCGAGGACGAGGCCAAGAAGGCCGAAAAGACGGCGGAGGACGCCGAGAAGAAAGCCGAACAGGAAGCCAAGGCCATAGCGGACAAGGCCAAGGACGAGGCCAAAAAAGCCGAGGAAGAGGCCGACAAGATCAAGAAGAAGGCCGAGGACGAGGTCAACAAGGCCAAGCAGGAAGCCGAGGCGGCGGAAAAGAAGGCGGAACAGGCGGTTGGCGACGCCAAGAAGAAGGCCGAACAGGAGGCCGACGAAGCCAAGAAGAAGGCCGAAGAGGTCGAGAAAAAGGCCAAGCAGGCCGTGGCCGACGCCGAAAAGAAGGCCAAGGAACTGGAGGACAAGGCCAAGCAGGCCGTGGCCGATGCCGAGAAGAAAGCCAAGGAGATCGCGGACAAGGCCAACAAGGCGGTCGCCGACGCCGAGGCCATGGCCAAGAAGAAGGCCGACGAACTGGCCAAGAAGGCCGACGAACTGGCCAAGCAGGGCCAGAAACTGCTCAACGACGCCATGGCCAAGGAGCAGGCCATGGCCGCTGCGGCGGAAGCGGCCCTGGCCAATGCCGAAAAGGAGGCCGAGCAGAAGCTGAAAGCGCTTGCCGACGGCGCCAACGCCCTGATGAGCAAGGCCGAAAACATGCTCAAGGATGGCGAGAAGATCGCTGATGCCATGTTCGACAAGGGCGCCATGGCGCTGGCCGGCGTGGCGTCGCAGGCCGGAAAGATTGCCGGCGGCCTCAACAGTCTCGAAGGCATGATCCCGCCGGATGCCGCCGACCGCGCCTTGGCCGCCATCGCGGATCCGGCCATGGCGGTGCTCGATTCGACGGTCGAGGTCCTGCCGTGCGGCCGCGTGGTGCGCAAGGCGACGTCGTCCTTGCAGGCGGTGAAAAAGGCCGAGGACGAGGTGGCCGAACGCAAGGCGACGGCGCTGTCCTATTTCAAGGACGAGATGAAGCTGGGCGACGCCGAAGCCAACCAGCTGATGAAGGGCATCGATTTCAGCAAGCCGGTCGAGATCGTCAACGTGCCGCCGCCGAAGACGATGACGCAATATGTGCGCAAGTCGTGGGGGCAACCGGGCAACTGGTTCAATCCCGACCCGTCGCAGACGCCGGACATGCTGGGACTGAACGGCGATCCGGCGATCCGCGAACTGAAGGAATTCGCCACGCCGGTGGGCAAGGCGCTGAAATCCTGCGCCGCGCCCATCGTCGACGACTGGACCGACAAGACCAAGGCCCTGGCGACCAAGGGCGGCGGCATCCAGATGACGGTGACCGACGCGATGAAGAATGCTTTCAAGGCGGTGAAATAGATGTTGTCTCCTGCTGAACGCCAGAATGTCGCCGCGCGCTGCGACCAGGCCGCCGCCCGCATGCGCGCGCTGGATGCCCGCTTTCCGGGCGAGCCGTCGTTTGCCTCCATCCTGGCGCAACTGGCGCACGTCGCCGCCACCCTGCGTGCCGGACAATCGCCGACGGCGGCCGGCAAGAGCCTCAACTTCGGTTTTCTCGGCATGAAATTCGTGCGAGACTTCGACAGCGACCTGTCGCGCGAACTGGCGGAGATCAACGAGTTGATCGACGTCAATTTCGGCGCGTCGTAGGAGACCGCCATGGGTATGCCCGCCGCGCGCCTGACCGACATGCACGTCTGCCCGATGGTGATTGTGCTGGTGCCGCACGTCGGCGGCCCGATCGTCGGGCCGTGCGCGCCCACCGTGCTGACCGGCATGCTGCCGCAGGCGCGCGTCAGCGACATGCTGGTCTGCGCCGGGCCGCCGGACGTCATCGTGCTCGGCGCCTTCACCGTCCTCGTCAGCGGCATGCCGGCGGCGCGCATCGGCGACATGACGGCGCACGGCGGCGCCATCGTGCTGGGCGATTTTACCGTCCTGATCGGTGACAACGGCTCGGGCAGCGCCGGCAGCGGCGGTGGCGGCGCCGGCGGTGGCGCGCCGGCGGTGATCAGCAACAATGCCGCCGTCTTTCAGGATCCGGCCGCCATGGCCAAGGCGATGATCGGCGCGTCGCAGGAAGGGGCGCCGACGTGCGAAATCTGCAAGCAGCTGGCCGGTTCCGGTCTGACCATGCCATCGGTGCCGGCCGTGCCGCACATCCCGATCCCGCCGATACCGGATGTGGTGCAGGGATGGGCGAAACAGGCAGCCAGCCTGGGCAATGAGTTGCTCGATGGCGCCAAGGCGCTGGAGGACCAGGCCGAGGCGGCGCTGAAGCAGGCCGAAAGCGCCCTGGAAAACGCCATGAAGGCGGCGCAGGCGGCTGCCGCGGCGGCGCTGAAGGAGGTCGAGAGCGAGGCGGCGGCGCTGGAAAAACAGTTGCAGGGCGCGATGAAGGCGGCGCAGGCGGCGGCCGAAGAGGCCGAGAAAAGCGCCCAGGCGCTGCTGGCCAAGGCCGAAGCCGCCGCCAAGGAGGCTGCGAAACAGGCCCAGGCGCTGGCCAAGCAGGCGGAAGACGCCGCCAAGGCGGCCGAGAAGCAGGCGGAAGCGGCGGTCGCCGCTGCGCAGAAGCAGGCCGAGGCGGCGCTGAAACAGGCGGAGGATGCCGCCAAGGCGGCGGCCAAGCAGGCCAAGGACGCGGCGGAAGCGGCGGAAAAGCAGGCGAAGGAAGCCGCCAAGCAGGCGGAGGATGCCGCCAAGGCGGCCGAAAAGCAGGGAGAAGACGCGGCCAAGGCGGCCGCCAAGCAGGCCGAGGACGCCGCCAAGGCGGCGGTGAAACAGGCGGAGGACGCGGCGAAAGCGGCCGAAAAGCAGGCGGAAGACGCGGCCAAGGCCCTCGAAAAACAGGCCAAGGACGCGGCCGATCAGGCGAAGCAGGCGGCCCAGGCGGCGGTGAAGAAAGCGCAGGACGCCGCCGCGGATGCCAAGAAGAAGGCGGAAGAGGCTGTTGCCGCCGCCAAGAAAGAAGCGCAGGACGCCGCCGCCGCCGCCAAGAAGGAAGCGGAAGCGGCGGCCAAGCAGGCCAAGGACGCGGCGGCCGAAGCGGCGAAACAGGCCAAGGATGCCGCCAAGCAGGCGCAGGACGCGGCAAAATCGGCTGAAGACGCCGCCAAGTCGGCCGAGGACGCGGCCAAGAACCTGCCCAAGCCGCCGTCCATGCCGGGAGGTTTCTGATGGCCGAAGGTGGAGAGGGCGACTGGTTCGCGGTGGTCGACGCGGCGTCGGATCCGAAGCTGCACGGCCTGATCACGGCGTCGTCGGCGTGGGTCTGCCTGTTCGCTGGCCAGGTGCCCGAAGTGCTGGCCGCCGCGTCGCCGCACCTCGTCAAGCTCATTCCCGGCGAACCGCTGTTCGAGGCCTGGAAGGCCGAGGGGCGGGGCAAGAACTGGGGCGTCATGCTGCGCAGTCCGCGCACCATCGAGGCGCTGCGCCGCCATTTCCGCCAGTTCCTGCAGGCCAAGATGCCCGACGGCCGCGTCGTCATGTTCCGCTACTTCGACCCGAGGGTCTTCAACGTCTATATCCGCGCCGCCACGCCCGACGAGCAGATGCCGTGGTTCGAAGGCATCTCGCTGTTCTCGGTCGAGGACAAGGACGTGACGCACGCCTATGCCTGGCGCGACGGGCAACTGTTCGACAACAACAAACCGGTTGCGGTGGCGGCATGACCTTCAGCGAATTCGTGCGCGGCGGCGACCGCAGGACGTCGGCCATCCTGCTGATCCCGGCGATCGGGCTGGCCCTGCTGATCGTCTGGGGTTTGCAGGACCTGGCCGTGCGGCTGATGCGCATGCTGCGGCTGGACCAGAAGCTGAGCCTGGCGTGGCAAAGCGGGCTGGTCACCGTGGTCCTGTTCGGCGCCCTGATCGGGGCCGCCTGCCTGTGGGGCGTGCTGGCGAAGGAGCCGGTTCTCCGGCCCGGTCGTTCGCCGCTCAAGGCCGGGGGCATGGGCCTGGCCATGGGGCTGGCCGGCCTGCTTACCGCCACGGGCTATGCGGCGCTGGCCGGCAGCCTGCACTGGACGGTGATCTACAGCAACCCGCCGTTCCTGCTGATCCTGACGGGCAGCCTGCTGACCCTGTTCCAGTGCGCCGGCGAGGAAATCTATTTTCGCGGCTGGGTGCAATCGATGCTGGTGCGCGGCTGGGGACCGTGGCCGGGCCTGGTGGTGACGTCGTTGCTGTTCGCCGGCCTGCATGTCTTCGCCGGCGTGCGGGCGCCGCTGAGCATGGTCAATGTCTTCCTTGCCGGCCTGTTGTTTGGCCTGCTGGCCATTCGCACCGGCGGGCTGGCCGCGCCGATCGCTGCGCACTTCGCCTGGGACTGGGCCGAAGGCATCCTGCTCGGGCTCTATCCCAATCCGGGCGTCGACGTCTGGTCGTCGTTCTGGAACATGGACCTTATCGGCTCACCCTTGTGGGGCGGTTCGGCCGAGGGCATGAACGGCAGCCTTGGGGTTACCTTCGTGCTGCTGGCGCTGTGCACGCCGCTGGCCTGGGGCCTGATCCGGCCGGCGCCCGAGCCCGTGGCGGCCTGACTATTCTCCCGCCTGGGCGCGGATGGCGTCGATGCGGTCGCGCTCCTTGAAGAAGGCCGGCATGTCGGCCTGGGTCAGGCTGTGGCCGTCTTCCAGCGGCACGGTCATGGCGTCGACCGGCTGGCCGTCGATGTGCATTTCGTAGTGCAGGTGCGGACCCGTCGAACGTCCGGTGGTGCCGACATAGCCGATGGTCTCGCCCTGGTGCACGCGCACGCCGGCCGCGATGCCGGGCGCGAAGGCGCTCTGGTGCAGGTAAAAGGTCTGCCAGCCGTTGTCGTGCTGGATGACGGTCAGGTTGCCGTTCGGTCCCTTCATCGCCGCCCAGGTGATGACGCCGTCGCCCGAGGCATAGATCGGCGTGCCGGTCGGCGCGCCGAAGTCGGTGCCCTTGTGCATCTTCATGAAGCCCAGCACCGGGTGGACGCGCATGCCGAACTGCGAGGTGATGTGGGCGCCGTCGATCGGGGTGCGCAGGAAGCTCTTGATGATGCTGCGGCCGTTGCCGTCGAACCAGCCGGCATCGCCGCTGGCCGGGGTGAAATAGTACAGCGCCTTGGATTTCTGCGCCGTCGACAGCGAGGCATACAGCAGCTTCGGCGCGCCGACCGCTTCGCCCGAGGCGTTCTCGGTCTGCTCGAACACCGCCTCGAAGACATCGCCGGGATTGATTTCGCGCTGGAAGTCGAAATCGTAGGAAAAGGCCTTGGCGAATTCGGGGATCAGGCTGTCGGTGATGCCGGCTGTGACCGCCGACGAATAGAAGGTGTTGGTGTCGATCTCGCCGCGCTTGACGATGACGGCGGTCTGCAGGGCGGCGGCGGTCGCCTTGGCGAAAAAGTGGCCGGGCGCCGACGGCACGACGGTGGCGCCGGAACTGTCGGCGAAGGCGATGTCGGCGCGCTCAAGCTTCGGCGGCTGGCCAGGCGACAGCTTGAGCGCCAGGCGGATTTCGCCGGGCTTGCCCGCACCCAGGACGCCGATGGCTGCATTGGCGGCAACCTGGGCGTCGGCGGCTGGTATGCCGCTGGCCTCGAAGGCCTCGGGCAACTGCGATACCGACGCCAGGGTCATGACGCGCGTCAGATCCGTGGCGGCCGGTTTGGCGGCGGCCACCGGTGCGTCGCCGGGAATCACCGGCTTGCGGTAGGAGAAGTGCGCGGTCACGGCGCCGGCGACAAGAATCGCGGCGGCGATGCCGAACGCGATCAGGTTGCCGCGCTCCATCAGGCCGGCGGGGGGAGGAGACGGCGGCGCGACGGGGGCGGGGGGTGTTTCGGATGGCGGGACGGCTTCGGCTTTCGGCGCCGGCTTCAGCCAGGTTTTGGGGTTGAACGAGGGATCGTCGGCTGCCGTTTCGGGCGGCGCTTTCGGGGCAGGGCTTACCGCATCCGCCTTTGCCTCGCCGTCGGCCTTCGGCGCCGGTCTGAGCCAGGTTTTCGGGTCGAAGGAATGATCCGGCTCGTCATCCTGCATGTGGGCCTATCACCTTCAGAAAATCTCAAATATTTCCGCATCTCGCCTTCAATTTGCAGGCAAATCGATGGCTCGTCGCTGTGGTGCTTATTTCAACGTTATTTGTCTCTATCATGGCTTTCAACGCTCTGGAAGTTGTGCTTTAGTCCGGGCAAATTTTGCGCGAAATTTTCAGGGACCTTATATCTCATGGCGGGAAAAAAAAGAGTTGCCTGGCGTGAAGGCATGTTCCTGCGGCCGCAACATTTCCAGCAGCAGGACCGCTACGTCGAATCCCAGCTCAATACCCGCATAAACGGCACCGGTCCCTATGCCTGGGGACTGCTCGAACTGGTGGTCGACGAGGACCTAGCGTCCCTGGGCAAGTTCGGCATCGTGCGTTGTTCCGGCGTGCTGCCGGACGGCACGGTTTTCGCCATTCCCGCCGATGTGCCGCCGCCGCCGCTGGAAGTGCCCGCCGATACGCGCGAGGCCATTGTTTACCTGACCCTGCCAGCCAGCCAGGAAGGCGCGGTCGAGTTCCGTGATTCGGACCAGGCCTCGGCCGAGGCGCGCTTCCTGGTCGACGAGGAAGACGTGTCGGACGCCTTTTCCGACGACCGTTTGCAGGAAGGCATCGAATTCGGCCGGCCCAACCTGCGCTTCGGCGTGACGCGCGACCAGACCTATGGCCGTGTCACCGTGGGCCTGGTGCGTATCCGCGAAACCCAGAACAAGCGGTTGATGTTCGACGACCGTTACGTGCCGCCGGCGCTCGATATCCGGGCGTCGCAGAAGCTGAAGGGCGGACTGGCCGACATCCTCGGCCGCGCCGACCAGCGCCAGGAGGAACTGGCCCTGCGCGCGGTCGAAGCCACCGACGGCGGTTCGGAAACCTTCTCGTCCTTCCTGCTGCTGCAGGCGCTGAACCGCTGGTGCCCGATCCTGCGCCATCTCGATTCGCTGCCGATGATCCATCCGGAGCGGCTGTACGAAAGCCTGTCGGCCATGGCCGGCGAAATGGCCACCATGGCCCGGCCCGACCGGTCGTATTTCCGTTTTCCTCCCTATGATCACGAGAACCTGCAAGGCACCTTCGAGCCGGTGTTCGACGCCCTGCGCAACATGCTGGCCGCCGTTTTCGACCGCTCGGCGGTGCAGCTCCAGCTCGATGTCGCTGGCCCCGGCGCCTATGTCTCGACGATCAAGGACCACAATCTCTTCAAGACCGGATACTTCTATCTCGCCGTCGCCGCTGCGGCGCCGCTGGACGAAATCCGCGGCCGCTTCCCCAGCGTCGCCAAGATCGGCCCGGTGCAGAAGATGCGCCAGATCGTCGAATCGGCCCTGCCGGGCGTGCCGCTGCGCCATGCGCCGACGCCGCCGCCGCAACTGCGCGTGCTGCCGGGCTATGTCTATTTCGAACTCGACCGCGGCGCGCCGGACTGGCGCGACTTCGCCACGGCGCCCGGCCTGGGCCTGCATGTGGCGGGCGAGTGGCCTCAGCTCAAGCTCGAACTCTGGTGCGTCAAGAGGGCGGATAAATGAACGACAAGGACGGAAACGGCGGCAACCGGACGGTCTTCCGTCCTTCGCCCCTGCAGGGCCTGAACCAGAACAAGGGCCAGCCGCAGGCGCCGCAACAGCCGGCGGGACAGGGCTATGCCTCCGGGCCGTCGCCGTTTGCCCCGCCGCCGCCGGCCGTGGCGCGCGCCGTCTCCGCTCTTCCGACCGACGACATCCCGCTGCCCGAGGCGGCGCAGGTGGTGCGTAACCGCATCCTGACCGAGGCCGGCCCTGTGCTGGCCCTGGCGGCCAGTGTGCGGTCCGGCCGCACCCGGCCGCCGCTGCCGCAGTTCCACAAGATCGTCCAGGCCGCCATCGCCAAATTTGAAAAGGCCATCCAGCCTGGCCTGCCCGCCGAAACCTACCAGCGCGCCCGCTACGCTGTCTGCGCCACGGTCGACGACATCGCCCAGAACCTGCCCGGCATGACCAACGACACCGCTGAATGGGCGCGCCGTTCGATGGTCGTGACCTTCTTCCACGAAAACATCGGCGGCGACCGCTTCTGGCAGCTGACCGACGACATGCTAGGCCGGCCGCAGCAGAACCTGGACCTGATCGAGCTGTTCCACGCCTGCCTGGCGGCGGGCTTCGAAGGCCGTTTCCGCGTCATGCCCGATGGCCGCCGCCGCCTGCAGGAGATCATGACGCAGCTCTATGCCTGCCTCGACCATACGCGGGCCCTGTCGCAGCGCGAACTGGTGCCGCACTGGCGCGGCGAGATCGCGCCGATGAGCAAGGTCGGCTTCTGGAACTACATCGCCATGGCCGCCGCCATCGCCTTCGGCGTGCTGCTGCTGATCTTCGTCATCCTGCGCTTGGTCCTTTTGCAGACCGGCCATACGTCGTGGGACAATCTCGGCGCCCTGATCCCGGGCGACCGCCTGCGCCTGTCGCGCGCCGCCGCAGCGCCGGCGGCACCACCGTCGGGCGGGCAGATGGAGAAGCTGCAGACCTTCCTGGCGCCGGAAATCGCCGACAAGGAAGTGGTGGTCGAGGAAGACGCCACCACGGTGCGCGTGCGCACCACGGTGGGCCAGTTGTTCAAGCCGGGTTCGGACGAACTTGAGCCCGACCGTATCGACCTGTTCAACCGCATCGGCAAGGCCATCGAGAACGAGCCGGGCCCGATCACGGTCGAGGGCCACGCCGACAGCGACAAGATCTCGACTCTGCAATTCCCCGACAACATGGCGCTTTCGGGCGCGCGCGCAAACACGGTGGCCGGCATCCTGGCCAAGAATTTGAGCGACCCCGGCCGCATCGCCGCCCAGGCCTTCGGCGACACCCAGCCGGTGGCTTCCAACGCCACCCCCGACGGCAAGGCGCTGAACCGCCGCGTCGAAGTCGTCATGCAGCGCCAGAACTAGGGGCACGGGAATGGAAGCGATCAAGAAATTCCTGACCAACTGGTGGACCATCACCATCGTTATCGTCGTGATCCTGGTGGTCGGCCTGTGCTGGGCCCTGCCGATCTTCGTGCCGTTTTTGCGGCCGTGGTGGGTGCGGCTGCTGATCTTCCTGGCCATCGTCGGGCCGTGGGGCATCTGGGCGTTTTTCCGCTGGCGCAAGGCGCGCGAGGCGGCCGACGCCATCGCCCGCGAACTGGCGCTCAGCCAGGAGGGCGGCCAGGAAAGCGCCGACCTTGCCAAGCGCATGCAGGAGGCGCTGGCCAGCTTCAAGACCCAGGCCGGCAACAAGCGCGACTACCTTTATTCGCGGCCGTGGTACGTCATCATCGGCCCGCCGGGCGCCGGCAAGACGACGGCCCTGCTCAATTCCGGCCTGCGTTTTCCCTTTGCCGAGCAGGCGCTGAAGGGCGTCGGCGGTACGCGCAACCTCGATTTCTGGTTCGCCGACGAAGCCGTGCTGGTCGATACCGCCGGCCGTTACACATCGCAGGACTCCAACCAGGCCGCCGATTCGAAAGCCTGGGGCAGTTTCCTCGGCCTGCTGAAGAAGAACCGGCCGTTGCAACCGATCAACGGCGTCATAGTGGCCATCTCGTTCGACGAGATCATCAAGGCCGACCAGCTTGGCCTCGACCAGCACGCCGCCACGGTGCGCCGCCGCCTGACCGAGATCCGCGACCAGCTGGAAATGAGCGTGCCGGTCTATGTGCTGTTCACCAAGGCCGACCTGATCCCGGGCTTCACCGAATTCTTCGACGACCTCGACGTCGAAGGCCGCCGCGCCGTTTTCGGCGTCACCTTGCCCTATTCGCCGGACAAGCCCGACGCCACCGCCATCGCCGCCGCCTTCGACGAGGTGGCGCAATCGGCCGCCGACCGCCAGGCCAAGCGGCTGGCCGAGGAACCGGATACGCGCCGCCGCGCCCTGATGCTGGGCTTCCCAGCCGAGTTCATCGCCTTGCGCGCCCGCGTCTGCCGTTTCCTCGAAGGCGCCTTCATCACCAAGGACCAGCCCGTCGGGGCGTTGCGCGGTTTCTACGCCACCTCGGGCGTGCAGCAGGGCGCGCCGCTGGAACGCCTGCTGGCCGGCATGGGCGAGGTTTACGACGCTCCGCAATCGACGCACCAGGGCCGTGCCTATTTCCTCAACCGGCTGCTGGGCGAGGTCGCCTTCCCCGAAGCCGGCCTGGTCTCGATGTCGCCGGCGGCGCGGATGCGCCTGAAGACGCGCATGATCATGATCATGGGCGGCATCGCGGCCTTCTCGGTGCTGGTCATTGTCCTGTGGACGGTCAGCCTGATCGGCAATCTCGGCCTGCAATCGAAGCTGGCCCAGCAGGCGGTGGCGGCCGACCAGCAGGTCAAGGACCAGGGCATCGACCTGGTCGAGGTCGGGCCCAACGACGCCGATCTCGAACAGGCGTCGGGCGTGCTCGACAGCCTGCGCGCGCTCGATCGCGGCTATGCCGACCGCCAGAAGAGCGGCACGCCGCTGTTCATGAGCTTCGGCCTGTACCAGCAGGGCCATTCCGACCGCGCCAACCTGGCCTATCACGAAGCGCTGCGCCGCATCCTGCTGCCGCGCGTCCTGCTGCGGCTCGAGACCTATATCAACGCCAACATCAACGACCCGATCTCGATCTACGAGCCGCTGAAAGCCTATCTCATGCTGGGCGGCCAGAAGCCGGGCGCGCTCGACAAGGCGACCATCAAGAACTGGGTCGAGAACGACTGGGAAGACGTGTCCTATGCCGGCGCCGACCGCGCCGACCTGAGGAAGCGCCTGGGCGACCATCTCGACGCCCTGCTCGAAGACAAGGACATGAATTCGGTGTGGGCCAACCGCACCGCGCCGCTCGACGGGCAACTGATCGCCAATGCCCGCGCCGCCGTGCAGACCCTGTCGCTGGCCGACCGCGCCTACGCCATCATGCGGCAATCGAGCCTGGCCAATTCCGGGCCCGACTGGACGGCCTCGTCCGTGCTGTCGAGCGGCGACGCCGCCGCCTTTTCCAACGGCAACGAGGTGCTGGCGCTGAAAGTGCCCTATTTCTTCACCCGCCCGGGTTTCGAAAAGGCCTACCAGCCGAGCCTCGTCACCATCCAGACCGAGCTGCAGAACGACCTGTGGGTGCTGGGCACCGACGCCTCGACCGTCAGCGTCAAGGACCAGATCGCCGGCATCCGCCCGGGGGTCGCCGCCGCCTACGCCAAGGCCTACGAGGCGGCGTGGGACAACGTCATCAACACCATGCATCCGGCGGATTACTTCAACAATCCGGCGGCTCTGGGCGCCTTCGCCAAGCCGACCTCGCCCTACAAGCTGCTGCTGCTCGAACTGCGCAAGAACACCAACTTCGCCGGCGGGTCGCGCGGCGTGGCCGGGGCCATCAAGGACCAGGTGCTGGCGCAGCAGGGCAAGATCTTCAACGCCGCCGTCGCGTCCAGCGGCGGGCAGCTCGACGCCGGCACCGAGATCCAGACCTATTTCGGCCAGGTCCAGGACTTCGTCGGCGACGGCAAGAATCCGGCGCCGATCGACGACTTCATCACCGCCATGCGCACCGACGGCCAGGCGGTGATGGCCGCCAAGTCGATCGGCGGCGGCGCCGGGGCCGACGCCGTCCAGGCCCAGACCGCCGGCGCCACCGCCGCCATGGCCACGGCCGGGGCGGGCGCGCCGCCGGCCTTGCAGGGCTTCATCGGCGCGGCCGTCAAGGGCGGCGCCCAGGCGCAGACGACGGCGGCCACCGGTGCGGTCGCCTCGGCCTGGACCACCGACATCCTGCCGGCCTGCCAGAACGGGACCACCGACAAATATCCGTTCTACAGCGGCGCCACGGTCGACCTGGCTTCGCTCGACGCGCTGAAGACCTTCGGTGCCAACGGCACCATGGACAGCTTTGTGCAGCAGCGCCTGGCGCCGATGCTGGATACGTCCGGTCCGGTGTGGCGCTGGCGCACCGATGACCCGGTCGCCGCCACGCTCAATCCTTCCAGCGCCGACGAGGTGTCGCGGCTGGCGCAGCTGCGCGACCTGCTGAGCGGCGGCGTCACCTTCAAGGTGGCGGTGGCGTCGTTCGGCCCGGATGTCGACGGCGTCGAGTTCTCGTCGGGCGGCACCAGCTACAAGTTCGACGCCTCCGACATGGCGGCCAAGCCGATGATCTGGAACCTGCAGGGCCTGCCCGAGGCCCACGTCACCCTGACCAAGGCCGGCGCGGCGGTCGATAACGAAACCGGCGACGGGCCGTGGGCGCTGTTCAAGTTGCTGGAAAAGGCGAAGAAGCAGAATTCCGGCCCGACCGCCTTCCAGGCCACCTTCGGCCAGGGCACCAAGACGGTGACCTTCAACGTCATCCTCAACACCACCTTCAATCCGTTCAGCCGTGGCGGGGTATGGACCTTCCGCTGCCCGGTGACCCTGTGAGATCGGCCTTCGTCTTCGGCAAGCTGCCCGCCCACGGCGATTTCCTCCGCCGGGGCTTGGGCGATGGCGCCGCCGACGAACTCGATGACTACCTGTCGGCCTCTTTAAGCGACGCGGCCATGCTGCCGGATTTCGACGAGCTGTACGCCAGCGCGCCGGCGTGGCGCTTCCTTGTCGATATCGGCCCCGTGACCATGTGCGGCGTCATCGCGCCGTCGGTCGATCGCGTCGGACGACAGTTTCCGGTCATGGTCGGCGTCAACGCGCCGGCCGATGGCATAGGCCTGGTGATCGATGCCTGCGAGGCCTCGCTCTACAATGCCTTCAGCCAGGGCATGACGGCCGAGGCGCTCTATACCACCCTGGTGGATTTTCCCGGCGATGGCGGGGAGGGCGACATGCCCCCGCGCGGCTGGTTTCTCGAAGACGAAGACAAGGTCGTGGCGGCGCGGCTGGACGGCAACCGGCCGCCCCGGCTGGTGCGGCGCATGATGGAATCGGCGAGGTTGCGGGCATGATCACCGACAGGCTGAAATTCGAAGTGACGGCGAAGACCCATCCCGGCAAGGTGCGAACCAATAACGAGGACGCCCTGTTTGCCTCCGAGGCCTTGGGCGTCTTCGCCGTGGCCGACGGCATGGGCGGCCACGAACGCGGCGAATGGGCCTCGGCCGCCATCGTCGACAGTTTGCGCGAGGTGCCGCGCGAGGGCGATTTCGATTCGCTGCTCGACAAGGTGTCGGCGGCGATCCACACGGCCAATTCGGTCGTCTACGCCGAAGCCCAGGACAAGCACGTCAGCATGGGCTCGACCGCCGTCGCCCTGGTGCTGAAGGACGAGCGCTTCGCCGTCATGTGGTGCGGCGACAGCCGCGCCTATGTGCTGCGCGACGGGGCGTTGCACCAGCTCAGCCGCGACCATACGCGCGTGCAGGAAATGATCGACCGCGGCCTGCTCACGGTGGAACAGGCCGTCGGCCATCCCATGGGCCACGTGCTGTCGCGCGCCGTCGGCGTGGGCGCGGCGCTGGAACTGGACGGCGTGGCCGACGAGCCCAGCCCCGGCGACGTCTTCCTGCTGTGCAGCGACGGCCTCTACGGCGTGGTGTCGGATGCGGAGATCGCCGGGGTCCTTGCCACATCAGCGGTTTCCGACGCGGCGAACAACCTGATCGATCTTTGCCTTGCGCGCGGGGCCCCGGATAATGTTACGGTGGTGCTGGTCCGGGTGTCCGAGGCCACGGTGCTGTCGTTTGCGGGCCAGGCGTGATGATGAGTGACGAGGATAATGCGGACAAGGCCGTTCAGCCGGAGGCGCCCCCCGAAGACAAGACCGTCTTCGCGCCCAGTCCGTTTACGTCGGTGCCCGCACCGGGAGGGGCTGCGCCTCAGGCCGTTTCACCGTTCGACGAGCCTGCACCGGAGGCCAGGACCGTGCCGCCGCAAAGCGTCCCGCCGGTTACGATTCCTCCCGCCGCCGCACCGGTGACCGCCGCGCCCCAGCCGCAGATGACGGCGCCGCCCAGCACGTCGTTCACGCCGATGGCGCCGCGCGCCGACGGCGCCAGCATCCAGATCGGCGACGTCCTCAACCACATGTTCGAGGTCAAGCGCTTCATCGCCCGCGGCGGCATGGGCGAGGTGTTCGAAGGCGTCAACGTCGCCAGCGACGAGCGCGTGGCGATCAAGGTCATGCTGCCGCAACTGGCGGCCGATCCCAACGTCCAGGCCATGTTCCGCAAGGAAGCCAAGACGCTGACCAAGCTGGCCCACCCGGCGCTGGTGCAATACCGCGTCATGGCCACCGAGCCGCAACTGGGCGTGCTCTATATCGTCACCGAATATATCGACTCGAAGAACCTGGAAGACGCCCTGCCATCGATCAAGGCGACGCCGGCGCAGTTGCTGGCCCTGACGCGGCGGCTGGCCGACGGCCTGCGCGTGGCGCATGGACTGGGCGCCATCCACCGCGACATCTCGCCGGATAATGTGCTGCTGGAAGACGGCGAACTGGCCAAGGCGCGCATCATCGACTTCGGCATCGCCAAGGACCTCGACCCGACCTCGAAGACCATCGTCGGCGACGGTTTCGCCGGCAAGCTCAACTACGTCGCGCCCGAACAACTGGGCGATTTCGACCGCAGCGTCGGACCGTGGACGGATATCTACAGCCTGGCCCTGGTGGTGCTGGCCGTGGCCAAAGGCAAGCCGGTCAATATGGGGGGAACGCTTGTCGACGCGGTCGACAAGCGGCGGCAGGGGCCGGACCTCGGCGGGGCGCCGGCGGAACTGCACCCGCTGCTGACGGCCATGCTGAAGCCCAATCCACAGGAGCGCCTGCGCTCGATGGACGAGGTCATCGCCTTCATCGACAACGGCCCGAAGATCGCAACGCCCGTACCGGCCCCGGCCAAGGTCAAGGACAAGCCGGCGCCGAAGCCTGCGCCGGCGGTCAAACCCGCCGTTGCCACGCCCGCCGCGCCGGCCATCGATCCGAAGCTGCTGATGATGGGCGGCGGTGGCGTCGTGGTCGTGCTGCTGCTGGTCGTCGGCGGCGTCCTGCTGTTTGGCGGCAAGCATCCGGCCAAGACCACCGGCGCGTCGACATCGTCCGCCGCCGCCGTGGCGACGGGATCGCCGGTCAATGACGCGCGCGCGGCCGTCGCCGCCACCCTGCCGGCGATCGACTGCGCCTGGCTCGACATCACCAATGTGCAGGCCGACGGCGCCGGTGTCGATGTCTCGCTCAAGGGCGTGGCCGCCGACACCATCGCCGTGCAGAAGGCGATCGGCGACGCCATGACCGCCAAGGGGCTGACGCTCAACGCCCTCAACACCGACGATGTGGCGCCGATGGAGGAACGCAACGCCTGTGACCTGCTCAACGCCTATGCCAGCATCCGCGCCACCGGCGGGTCGCTGTTGTCGGCGGCCCAGATCAAGACCGAGATGGATATTCGTGCCGATGCGCCGCCGGGCCTGGAACATACCAAGCTGGCGCGGCCGGTGGTCACCTTCTATGTCGACCCGCAGACGCCGGCGATCGCCATGTACGGCCTGGAGACCTCGGGCGCGATCGCCAATATCGGCCTGACCAAGGCTGACCTGTCCAATCCGCAGGTCCTCAAGGCCGACAATATCACCGACATGGGCGGCGGCCAGTACCAGTTCGTGCTCAACCAGGACAAGGCCGGCTGGGGTGGTTTGCTGCTGCTGAAAGGGCAGGGGCCGTTCGCCGACAATGTGGTCATGCCGCCGCCGGCCAAGCGCGGCCCGGCCTGGGTGCAGAGCTTCCAGCAGACGGCGGCGCAGAAGGGGTGGCGTTCGGAAATGCTGTGGATCAACGCGGTCGACGAGACGGCGAACTGAGGCGCCACCCTCCTCCCTATCGAGCCCTCCTGGCGAAGATGGGGAGGTGGCGCGAAGCGCCGGAGGGGGCATTCCCATGCGTCGACCCCTCCGAATTTGCCGAACAGGCTCGGCAAATCCACCTCCCCATGCTGCGCATAGGGAGGTGGGAGTTAGCCTGGCCTATACCCCTGCCACAGCCATTCCAGCGCTTCGGGCAAGGTCTGAGACTTGACGGCGTGATCGACGTGCCATGCGTTGCGCGCGAAGGTGAACTGGTAGTGATAGCCCTTGGCCGCCAGGGCGCCCGCCATCATCTCGTTGGCCAGCACCCAGTCGTGCATCTCGTCGCGCATGACGTTGGGGTTATAAAGATCGCGGTCGCCGACCTCCATCCACAACCGGATCGGCTTCGGCGGTGAGTTGGGCACCAGATGCTCCTGGAATTCCCAGGCGCCGTGCGGCGTGTCGGGGTTCGAAGGCCATTGCTGGTTGATATAGGTGCCGGAATAGTTCAGCACGCGATGATAAAGCTCGGGGTGATACCACGCCATGATCAGGGCGCAACTGCCGCCCGAAGAGCCGCCCATGGTGGCGCGGCCGTCGGGATCATGGGTCAGGGTGACGCCATACAGCTTTTCGACCTGCGGCAGGACCTCGGCCTCGACCCATTCGGCGTACTTGCCGGACATGGTGTCGTATTCCAGCCCGCGTTCGGAGCCCTGCGCATCGCCGCCGCCGTTCTGGATCGAGATGGCGATCATTGCCGGCACCTTGCCCTCGTTGATCAGGTTGTCGAGTACGACGGGCAGGCTGGCGTCCGGGCCGTCCTGACCGACAATGAACGGGGCCGGCGTGCCGGGCCTGTACTGTTTGGGGATATAGACCGTAACCGTCCGCGACCACGGCGCCGGATGGCTGGTGGTGACGACCAGCTTGGCGGGATCGGCGGGATCGGGCGTACCGAAGGTATCGGGATCGCGCATGATGCCGGGATAGAACCGGCTGTCGGCCGAGGTCAGGGTGAAGCTATGGACGTCGCCGTGCGGCACGGCGGGATCGGCCGTCATTTCCGGCGCGGCCGGATGGGTAGGGCCGATGATGAAATTGCCGTCCCGGTCGGGTGCCGGGATTGTGCCATCGGGCAGTTCGGTGAAGGCGACATAGCCCGGCTGGCGCGTCGGGGGTGGCGGGCGGTCATCGGCGGCCGCAGGTGTGGCCAGCAGGGCGATCAGGGCGGTGGCGGCGTATTTCATCACAAAACCCCTAGAATGATTTCTTGGCCGTCAGTTCCTCATAGGCCTTGCGGAATTCCTTGGCGAAGACGTCCATGAAGGCCTCGTCCGAGCCCTGGACGACGCCGCTGAACTCGCGTTCATAGGCTTTCCACAGGGCGGCGTCGCGCGCATCAGGGAAGATCTTGGCCATCAGGCCCTTCGATTCGGCGCGGTCGCGGATCGAATTGGGCGAGAAGCGGTCGAGCGTCGATTTCAGCGCGCCCTGCATGGCCTTCAGCGTCGCCACCTGGTGCGAATTGAGGTCGAGGAAGGCGTCCTCGACCGCGCGTTCGGTGGTCATGAAGCCGCGCTCGGGCGGATTGAGCATCTGGGTCAGCGCCTGTTCCGGCGTGCGGGCGAACTTCATCGGGTTGTTGCCGTCGAACTGCAGCGCCGTGCCCTGCGCGCCCATCTGCGACTTGGCCCTGGCACGCGCTTCCAGCATGACGACGAGACCGGCGATCAGACGGCGCAGAAGCTGGCCCGAGGCATCGAGCACCTCGGCGTCGGAAACCCTGAGGTCGTTACGCGAGATGCCGAGCTGGCCGAGGAAGCCGCCCAGCGCCGGCGCGGCGGGCGCTTGCGGAACCGGTTGAGGCATGGGTTGGGGCGCCGGTTGTGGCGGTACGTAGGCCTGCGGCGGCGGGACGGGCTGTGCCATGGGGGGCACGGTCTGTTGCGGCGCGCCCCAGCCGGGGGAGACCGGCGCGGCGGGCGGCGGTGGTGCCTGGACCGGGGGCACGGCGGGCTGGTCCCAGGCGGGCGCCGGCGTGAAATTGACGCCGGCCACCTGGGGCGCCGGCGCGCCGGGGCTGAACCTGGCGGCGTTGTCGGCCGCGAGGCCCAGCACGTCGGTGGCGGGTGCGCTATCCTGCGCAGGGCCCTGGCCGAAGCCGAGGACATCGCCGGCGGTCGGTTCGGGCGGGCGGGCCTGGCCGAAGCCGCCGCGCGCCCAGTCGACGACATAGTCCTCGGTCATCTTGCCCCAGATGTCGTCGCCCTTCGGCGGCGGCGCGTTGACGGCGTCGGGCACCGCGCTGGACCAGGGCGAGGCGGCGGGGGCGGGCGGTGCGGCCACGGCGGCCCAGGCGCCGGCGGTCGACACGGACGGAGCGGGGGCGGCGGGGGCTGACGGCGTTACGCCCCAGACGTCGGTTTCGGGCGCGGCGGAAACCGTGGGCGCCGGATCCCAAGCCGAGGGGGCGCCGATGGCGGCGGCCGGCCCCCAGCCATCGGAGGCCGGCGCTTCGACGGGTGTGGAGCCGGGCGTTTCCCAGCCAGCCCAGCCCGAGGGTGCGGCGGCGGTATGGGCCAGGGCGGCGGGCGCCACGCCTTCGATGACCACGGAAATCTGGTACGACCCGATGGTCAGCAGGTTGCCCGAAGCCAGCGGCGTTGGCGCGGTGACCTGGCGGCCGTTGAGGAAGGTGCCATTTGTGCTGGTATCGTTGACGATGTACTGGCCGTCGCGGAAGATGATTTCGCAGTGGCGCGACGAGATGTGGCTCGAAGGATCGGGCAGGCACCAGGTCACGGTCGGCGAGCGGCCGATGATGGCGCCGCGGTCGGGCAACTCGATGCGCGCGGGCAAGCCGTTGTCGAGCTTGTCCATGTTCTGGACGGTCAGGGTCAGTTTCATGGCACTTATCCGGCGTTGCTGGCCAGATGCTCGCCCATCTCAAGCGCCGTGGCAAGGGCCGAAACCGGCGAAGGGGTCTTGTAGGCGGCCAGCTGGATGGCGCCGGCGCCGAGATGGGCCGCCGATTCCGGCGGCGCGTGCACCGGCGGCAGGTCTTCCGGCGCGATCGAGCCGCCCGACAGGAAGATGGCGTTGAGCAGCAGCTTTTCCGGCGTGTTTTCCTCCATCGTCTCGGCCATGGCGCGGGCCTGGCGGCGGACGTCGTCGACGGGATCGCGCACCCAGCGCCGCGCCACCTCGATGGCGCGCAGGTCCTCGGGCTCGCGGTCGGCGTCCTTCTTGACCACGCCCAGCACCTTGCTGGTCCACACGATCATCTCGTAGCGCGGCAGGGCATGGGCCAGGAAGGCGACGGCGTCGGGCTGGCGGTCGTTGGCCACCAGGTCGCGGAAATGCTGCGTCGGAGTCACGCCGGCCGCCGGCAGCTTCGGCTCCTTGACGCCCATGATCTGCGCGATCTGCCGCGCCTGCGAATATTGCACCATTGCCCAGTCCGCCATGGCCGTGCCCCTAGTTGATCATGGTGAGGGCGCCCTTGAGAGTCAGGAGAGCGCTGGCTTCGACAGTGGTGAGCAGGCCCTTGACCTCGGTCTGGATCTGGCCTTCGATGCTGATCATCATGCCTTCGATCTTGACGCCGGTGGGGTCGATGGTGATCTTGCTGCCGCCGCATTTCAGGGTGATGCCGGTCTGGGCCTCGACCTCGACGCTCATCGCCGTCATCTTGGACGAGCCGGTGACGTCGCTCTTTTCCTGCCCCCCCACGGTCATGGTGCGGTTGCCGGAGATGTCGTGCTTCAGGTTGCCCTTGGTGTTGCGGGTTTCGTCCTGGTCGATCTCGACGGTCTTGTTGCCCTTGATCGTGACCTTGTTGTCCTGGTCGACGGTCAGGGTGCTGTTCTTGTGGATCGAGATGGTCTCGTTCTTGACCACGTCCTTGGTCTCGTCGCCGCCGATCTTGATCTCGCGGTTGAGCCCGACATGGTGGGTCTCGTTGTGGCGAATGCGCGTGTTCATGTCGCGCTCGGCGTGCAGGAAGACCTCCTCCTTGCCGCCCTTGTCCTCGAAACGCAGTTCGTTGACCCCCGGCTTGCCGGTGTCGAGCTCCATGGCGTCGCCGTAATCGCCGGTATCGCCATAGCGCTTGGTCCGCCACAGCGCCCTGGTCTTGTTGTCGGGCAGCGGGTAGATCGGCATGTGGTCGCTGTTGAACACGCGCCCCACCACCAGCGGGCGGTCGGGATTGCCGTCGAGGAAGTCGACGATGACCTCGTGGCCGATGCGCGGCAGGATGATGTTGCCGAGGCCGCCGGTCTGCGACACACGCATCCAGCAGCTGGCTTCCTCGCCCTTTGAATCGGAGCGGTCCCAGTGGAAGCGCACCTTCACCCGGCCGTACTTGTCGGTGTAGATGCCTTCCTCGACCTTTTCTTCCTTCGGGCCGGTAATGACGGCGGTTTCCGGCCCGCGCACCACGGGGCGCGGCGTGTCGAGCGGGCTGCGCCACTGGCTGTCGGCGGTGACGACCTCGAAGCGGCAGAAGCTTTCCTCTTCTTCCTTGCCGGTCTGGTAATCCGAGTTGAACAGCGAGGTATGGACGCGTGTCAGCGTATAGCTCTTGTTATAGCGGTCGTTGGGATGCTCGGTCAGGCGGAACTTCTTGCCGTATTCCAGGGCAGGGGTGAGCGAATCACCGCCGAAGGTCTGGCGCCGTGCCCTGAGCGCGTCGAGCAGGGCGCGCGACAGGGGCGTGCCGGCGCCGCTGTCCGGATATTCACCGGGGAAGGCGTAGACTTCCAGCCCGTCGGCCTTATGCTTCTTCGGCGAATCCGAATGCACCTGAACGATCTTGGTCTGTTCGAAATTGAAGTCGCGCAGCGTGACCTTGCCTTCCGCACCGCTGATGACGCGTTCTTCCCACTTGTAGACGAAGTTGGAAAAGCCGAGGTGGGTGTCGGGCGCATAGACTTCCTGGCCTTCCAGGTCAGGATTGTACGTCATCTGCTCGGGGTCGCCGTCGGTATGGGCGCCGGGGGCATCGCATAACACCAATTTGTGATCGGTGTCGGTGTGCTCGTAATAGTAATATATGCCCTCTTCCTCCATCAACCGCGAGATGAAGTTGAAGTCGCTTTCGCCGTACTGCACGCAGTAGGTCCGCGCCGCCGGCGTACGCTGCAGGTTGAAGGTGGCGACCTGGCTGTTGCGGTCGAGCACGTCCTTGATGATCTCGACGGCGGTCTTTTCCTGGAAGATGCGGTAGTCGCGATTGTGGTCCATCAGCCAGCTGCGCGGGCGCAGGGTCAACTGGTGCAGGTAGCCGCCGGCGCCGATGCTGACGAAGCGGCCCTCGGTCAAAATGCCGTGAAAACGGCGCAGGACCTCGGAATCCTGGCGCACCGTGACGCAGGCCTCGTTGCCCAGGCAGGGCAAAAGATCGATCTCGGCGGGATCGGACAGGACGTTAAGGAGGATGACGAACGGCTTGCCGAAGACCTCGTCCGCTTCGAAGCTGACCAGCTTGACCCGTTCCCCCTTCAGGTCGATGGTCAGTTCGGCTTCGCAGTTGCTTAACACCCAACGTCTCCCTGAAAAACGCGCGGCAAAACCGGCCGAAAAAACTGACGATGTCGACGCTGAAAATGGAGGTATCCGGCGGAGGCTGCGGACCCTGACTTTTGACCGGAAGGTAATCCAGTTGCGCCCGCTTTGTAAATGGGATATTTTCAAGCCATTCAGGGGCAAAGGCTCAAAATCCGGGGCGTATTTCCGGGATTTTTTTCTAAAAGGTGATCAGATGAAATATGCGTTTTTGACCGTCACCGCTTTCGCGGCCGTGCTGGCCGCGCCGATGGCTTTCGCCCAGACCTCGACGACAACGGTCGACGACATCGTCTGCAAGATGTCGAACACCTGCGGCGCCGCGCCGGCGCCTTCCGACGCCGACAAGCAGAAGATCGGCGACGAGAAGATGTTCAGCATGCAGAAGGCCGATCCCGCGCCGGCCGGCCAGAAGGTCGGCGACGAGAAGATGTTCAGCATGCAGAACCAGGTGGCTGCGCCCGCGGCTTCGGGCGGCCAGCCCAGCTATTACAAGGGAACCTCCACCAAGGCGTCGTACAAGCCGGTGAAGAAGCCGTCCTACGCGCCGGCGCCCGCCGCCGCCTCGGCCGAGGCCATGACCATGCAGGTCCACTTCCAGCTCGGCTCGGCCGAGCTGACCGACGACACCAAGGGCGAACTGGTCAAGTACGTCGCGGCCATGCAGCGCCCCGAACTGGCCAGCATGAAGTTCGCTATCGACGGCCATACCGATTCGTCGGGCGCCTACGCCACCAATATGGACCTGTCGCAGCGCCGGGCCCAGTCGGTGGTCGATTACCTGGTCTCCAACGGCGTCTCGGCTGACCGCCTGACCGCCCACGGCTACGGCCCCGATCGTCCGCTGTCGGGCGTCAAGAAGTCGTCTGCGCTCAACCGTCGCGTCGAGCTGGTGCGCGTCGACTGAAATTTTTGAAGTTTTTCGTACTTTAAAACTGGCGGACGGCTTTCACGTCCGCCTGTTTTGTGCCTCTATAATATTGCGTTCAGTTTCAGCGTGCGGATTCCTTTTCAGCCCTTTTGAGCAATACTCCATGGCAGCCGATGTCGAAGCCCTGCTGGCGCCTGTGTCCGAGGATAACCCGGTCGGCGCCGACCTGAGTTACGATGCCGGTCGCCAGGAGATCGAAGCGGTCTTCGAAACATCGGCGGCGGGCGAGGGCGCGGGCAGCGATATCAGTTGGCGCGATGTGCTGTCCCTGATCGAAAAGCAGTGCGCCCAGACCAAGGATCTGTGGCTGGCCGGCTATATGATGCGGGCCGGCGCCCGCATGGGGCGGATCGAAACGGTGGCGCAGGGCGCGCAGTTCCTGGCCGGCCTGATGGACAGCTATTGGGACACGGTGCATCCCCAGCTTGACGAATACGGCTTCCAGGGTCGCAAGGCGCCCGTCGAATCGCTGACCAAGCTCGGCGAATTCATTAATCCGCTCAAGGCGACCGTCCTCATTCGCCACCCGCGCCTGGGCGAATATTCCAGCAACGACATCGAACGTTTCGCGCGCGAAGGTGACAGCGCCGACGGCTACGGCATGTTCCGCGCCGCCATGGCCGAGATGGCGCAGGAAGACCTGGAAGCCGTCGTCGCCCAGGTCGACGAGATCAAGACTGGCATCGCCCGCGCCGACGCCATCATGACCATGAACGCCGGCAGCGAAACCTCGGTCAACTTCCAGCCGACCTACGACGCCCTGTCGGGCATCCGCAAGTCGCTGATCAGCTTCCTGCCCGGTTCGGCCGAGGACGAAGCAGGGGAAGAAACGTCTTCTGGTGGCGACTACGCGTCCTCCGGCAGTTCCGGCGGCGGACGTGGAGCGCCGGGTTCGATCGAGTCGCGCGAGGATGTCATGCGCGCGCTCGACGCCATTTCGGACTATTACCGCCGCAAGGAGCCGACCAGTCCGGTGCCGCTGGCCCTGCGCCGGGCGCGCGAGTGGGTGACGCTCGACTTCCTGCAGGTGCTGGAGGACATCGCTCCGGGCAGCATGGACGAGGCGCGCCGCGTGCTGACCTCCAACCGCGGCGGAGACAGCGGATATTAGGTTGTTTTTGGCTTCACAAAAAGGCGAGCGGACGATTCCCCGCCGGATTGAATGTTGCCAAGGGTTTTTTGATAAAGTAAGTACTTACAGCGTTATCCATGCAACGATCTTGCGGTAACAAGCCGCAGCCAACCTGGGGATTACAATGTCGGGTAAAAGCGGTCAGAAGTTCATCAGCGAAAACCGGAAGCCCCGTGTTCATATCGAATACGAAGTCGAGACGTTCGGCGCCCGGCAGAAGGTCGAACTGCCCTTCGTCATGGGCGTGATGTCGGACCTGTCCGGCAAGAGCCTGGTGGAAAAGAAGCCGCTCGACAAGCGCGACTTCGTCGAGTTCGACATGGACAATTTCGAACAACGCATGGAAGCCATCGCGCCGCGCGCCGCCTTCGCGGTCGACAACACCCTGACGGGCGAAGGCAAGATGACCGTCGACCTGACCTTCAAGACCATGGACGACTTCGATCCGGGCGAAATCGCCAAGAAGGTGCCGGCGCTCAACAAGATGCTGGAAGCGCGCCAGCAACTCAACGACCTGATGATCTACATGGACGGCAAGGACGGCGCCCAGGACCTGCTCGACAAGCTGCTCAAGGATCCCGACCTGATGAAATCGCTGGCGGCCGCCAAGGCTTCCAAGGGCGAAGAACCCGCATCCGAAGCCTAAATCAACCCGGAGGCCCAGGCGGCCGCCAGAACTAGTATTGGGGAGACCATAAACATGGCACAGGAAAGCCTGCAGACGGGCGCGGGCGCCCAAGCCGAAGCCGCCGTTGGCTTCGACGATTTCTCGGCGCTGCTGCAAAAGGAATTCAAGCCCACCGACGATGCGCGCGCCGGGCGCATCCAGTCGGCGGTCCAGACCCTGGCCCAGCAGGCCCTGGCCGACGCCAACGTGGTCGGGCACGATGTCTTCACCACGCTCGACGCCATGCGCGCCGCCATCGACAAGAAGCTCAGCGAGCAGGTCAACCTGATCCTGCACAACGAGGAGTTCCAGAAGCTGGAATCGGCGTGGCGCGGCCTGCACTATTTCGTCATGAACACGCCGACCGGCAAGGACCTCAAGATCCGCGTGCTGAACATCGGCAAGGACGAATGCCGCAAGATGTTCCGCCAGTACCGCGACGCGGCCTGGGACCAGAGCCCGCTGTTCAAGAAGATCTACGAATCGGAATTCGGCCAGCTGGGCGGCCAGCCCTACGGCTCGTTCGTCTGCGACTACGCCTTCGACGCCACCGCGCCGGATATCGAAGTCCTGAAGGGCCTGTCGAAGATCGGCGCCGCCGCGCACGCTCCCTTCATCGCCAACGCCGCGCCCGGCCTGATGGGCATGCAGAGCTGGCAGGAACTGTCGCAGCCGCGCGATCTCGGCAAGCTGTTCGACGCCACCGACTACGCCGCCTGGCGCGGTTTCCGCCAGTCGGACGACAGCCGCTACATGTCGCTGACCATGCCGCGCTT
>FTDB01002618.1_pt1 | contig 52416 bp, 49 predicted proteins | sample 1639741 | NCBI WGS metagenome assembly FTDB01 (sample SAMEA3914869, study PRJEB12502) | metagenome | biome: forest; material: soil | place: USA | collected 2012-03-12 | depth 0.1 m | reverse complement strand
GTGATACATAGTAAAGCTATTAAATTTGAGCTCAATCTCACGGCCATCTTCATTTCGGGATCCAGTTAACTCTTTTGCCAAATCTATCCACAGTTGCGAATGATGCCAAACATTAAGGACGCCGTGCCCCGCAAATGGTCGTTGTCCGTTGGCAATTAAAGTGGGCAACAAGTCCTAAATGCGAGCGCCGAGTTTCAATTGTAAGCGCATTGGCATTTATTTCGAGTACGGGAGATTTTTCATTGGCAAATAAACTGAGCAAAAATCCCCCCTAATAGCAAGCACGGTCTAGGATATTGGCAAGCGCCCACATTTAATCACGCTTTGCGCCGCAAGGATTTATCGACATAGCCAAGGTGACGACCCGATCGTAAAGCGGCGTCGGGCCAACAGCACGTTTCGCAGCCGTTTTTAGCAGGGGCTTTTTCAGGCAGGCCGGCGCTCCGCCCAAGCAAGGATCGTGTCCAGGGCTGGGCACAGCGACTGCCCCCAATCGGTCAGGCTGTATTCGACGCGCGGCGGAATCTCTGGGTACTGGGTCCGCAGCACGATGCCGTCGGCTTCCAGCTGGCGCAGTTGCTGGATCAGCATTTTCTGGGTGATGCCCGGGATCGCCTTCTCCAGGCCCGAAAAGCGCAAAACCTTGCAATCGAACAGGTGGAAAAGAATGAGCATCTTCCACCGGCCTTCCAGCATGCGGAAGGCGCCCTCGACGCCGGCCGCCGCGCTCAGCGGCGTGTGCGCCGGGTCGCTCAGCTTGGGCTTACTTTCAGGGAAGTACCCTACTTTTTTGTCTGTACTTGTCATTTGAGCAGCATGCGCCCAAATCCCGCGCCTGGCAATCCCGCCCCTCACCCGCCGGAGATACGCAATGCCCCTCCCCGATATCCTGACAGCCTATTTCGCCGCGTCGAACGCCCACGACGCCGACGCCGTGGCCGCGACCTTTTCACCTGACGGCCACGTGCACGACGAAGACCACGATCACCGCGGCCGCGCCGCCATCGCCGCCTGGGCGCGCGATACCTTCGCCCGCTACGCCATGACGACCGAGGCCCTGTCCGCCGATGCCGCCGGCAATATACAAACCGTCATCGCCCGCGTTACCGGCACCTTCCCTGGCAGCCCGCTCGACCTGCATTACCGCTTTACCCTCGGCGCGACCGGCATAGACACACTGGAGATCACCGCATGAGCTTTTCGATAGACGCGCACGACTTCGCCGGCCGCACAGTGCTGGTCACCGGCGGCACCAAGGGCATCGGCGAGGCCGCGGTGCGCCGCTTCGCCGCCGGCGGCGCCCACGTCGTCACCACCTCGCGTTCGGCGGCGGACAAAGACCTGCCGGCCCGGTTGATCCTGGCCGACATCGCCACGCGCGACGGCGTCGACCGCCTGGTCGGCGAACTGACTGCCCAGGGCCAATCCGTCGACACGATCGTCCATGTCCTGGGCGGTTCCAGCGCGCCTGGCGGCGGGTTCGCCGCGCTCGACGACGATCATTGGGCCGCCGAACTCGACCTCAACCTGATGGCGGCGGTCAGGCTTGACCGCGCCCTGGTGCCCGCCATGCTGGCGCGCGGCAAGGGCGTGGTCATCCACGTCTCGTCGATCCAGCGCCGCCTGCCGCTGTACGAGGCCACGACCGCCTACGCCGCCGCCAAGGCCGCCCTTTCGACCTATTCCAAGGCGCTGTCGAAGGAGGTCGGGCCAAGGGGCGTGCGCGTCACCTCCGTCGCGCCGGGCTTCACCTATACCGGCGCCGCCGACGCCCTGATCCAGCGCTTGGCCGAACAGAACGGCACGGATGAGGCCACCGCGCTCGACGGCCTGATGACGGCCCTGGGCGGTATTCCCATCGGTCGGCCCAACCAACCGGCGGAAGTCGCCGAACTATTGGCCTTCCTGGCCTCGGACCGCGCCGCCACCATTCACGGCGCCGAGTACACCATCGATGGAGGCAATGTGCCGACGGTCTGATCGACAATGTTCAATCTCCGGATCGTTCGTTCAATCTATGCGACCGGGACAGGGATACCTCATCGGCGTGGCGGCCCGCTGGGGGACGCTTTCATTCTCAAGAGGCGTTTCGATGCTGTACCCTGTTGTTTTTCGCCCGGGCGCCGGCCTGACCGGCCTGTCGCTGATCCTGGCCGCCCTCGCCCTTGTCGGGCCGGCCGGTGCGCGCGGCGCCACCCCCTACGACATGATCAATACCGAGGCCGCCAGCAGTCCTGTCACCCTGACGCCCCTGCGCGACAATGTCCGCCTGATGCAGGGCTCGGGGGGCAATATCGCCGTGCTCAGTGGCCCTGACGGCCTGTTCCTGTCGGACGCCGGCATCGCGCTGTCGAAGGCCAAGATCCTGGCCGCCCTGCCCAAGGGTAAGATCAAATACGCCGTCAACACGCACTGGCATTGGGACCACAGCGACGGCGACGGCTGGATGCGCGCCACCGGCACCAATGTTATCGCCCACGCCAATACGGTGAAACACCTGAAACAGACGATCCGTGTGGACGAATGGGAACACACCTTCACCCCCGTCGCCAAGTCCGCCCTGCCGAACATCGCCATCACCGCGCCCAGAACCTTCAAGCTGGATGGCGAAGCCGTCCTGGTGCGGCCCTACATGCCGTCGCATACCGATGGCGACCTGTCGGTCTATTTCACCAGGGCCGATGTGCTGACGACCGGCGACATCTATTGGAACGGCCTTTATCCATTCATCGACTACAAGGCCGGCGGCAGCATAGACGGCACCATCGCCGCGGCGACCGCCAGCATCGGCTACACCAAGCCGTCGAGCCTGATCGTGCCCGGCCACGGTCCGGCCGCGCACCAGGCGGACCTGATCGCCTATCGCGACATGCTGGTCGACATCCGCGGCAAGGTCGCCGCGCTGAAGACCGCCGGCAAGTCTCTGGCCGACATCATCGCCGCCGACCCGACGGCGGCCTATGACGCCAAGTGGGGCCACGGCCTCATCAGCCCAGCCTTGTTCACGACCCTGGTTTACAAAGGTCTGTAAAAGAGACCGCCAGGCGCCAAACGAAAAGGCCCCACACCTTCCGGTGCGGGGCTTTTTTGGCTTCCCATTTCAGAGCGCGTGTCGGTCGGCGAAGTCGAGAATCCATCCGGCGATCTCCTCGGCATGGGTCTCCAGCGCGAAATGCCCGGTGTCCAGCAAGTGGATTTCGGCATCGGGCATGTCGCGGCGGTAGGCCAGGGCCCCTGCCGGCACGAAGGCCGGATCGTGCTTGCCCCACGTCGCCAGGAACGGCGGCTGGTAAGCGCGGAAATAGGCGTGAAACGCCGGATAGGCCAGCAGATTGGTCCGGTAGTCGCGAACAAGATCGAGCTGTATCTCCTCGGCGCCCGGACGCGCCATATAGGCGATGTCCAGCGTATAGCCGTCTGGCGACAGAAGCGCCATGTCGGCGCCGGTGCCGTATTGCCAGGTCCTGATGGTCTCGGCCGACAGGGAGGCGCGGCACACTTCGCGGTTGGCCGGGGTCGGGTCCGCCCAATAGGCGCGCCAGCTGTCCCATTCGTCGCTCAACCCCTCTTCATAGGCATTGCCGTTCTGGCTGATGATCGCGGTTACGCGTTCGGGGTGGGCGGCGGCCAGCCGGTAACCGACAGGCGCCCCGTAGTCGAAGACGTACAGCGCATACCGCGTCAAATCGATGGTCTGGACGAAGCCGTCCATTACCTGGGCCAGGGCATCGAACGTATAGTCGAATGCCTCGCGCGGCGGCGCCTTGGTCTGGCCGAACCCCGGCAGGTCGGGCGCGATCAGCCGGAACCGCCTGGCCAGAAGCGGGATCAGGTCGCGGAACATGTGGCTGGACGTCGGAAAGCCGTGCAACAGCAAAAGGACCGGCGCATCGGGCGCCCCCGCCTCGCGATAAAAGACCTCTGTCGGCCCGACGGCCAGGGTTTTGTACTGGACCTGCATCGGCCTGCCTCCTTTGGAGCCTGAAAACCCCGAGGTTAGCCCCCTGCCCTTGCCGCGCCTTGAAGGCTCTGCCCGCCTTTTGCACGTTCTAGCCGACACCCGTTGCCGCTGCCCTGGACGGCAATAATGTTCAAGCGACGCCCCGGGGCCACGCCTATCCTGAGACGTTGAGTACGGGACGTCCCAGCCGCCCGGGGCGAAGCGTATCAAAAAGGAAGCCTTCATGGCCAAGGTTTGGTTGATCACCGGCAGCGCGCGCGGGTTCGGGCGCGCCCTGTGCGAAGCCGTCCTGGCCGTCGGCGACCGGGTCGTTGCGACGGCCCGCACGCTCGACCGGTTGGCCGACCTGGTCCAGGCCTACGGTGACCGGGTATGCCCGGTTTCGCTCGACGTCATCGATTACGAAGCGGCGCGCGCCGCCGTCGCCGCCGCCTACAAGCACTTCGGCCGGCTCGACATCGTCGTCAACGCCGCCGGCTGCGGCGATTTCGGCTCGATCGAGGATACACCCCTGAAGGACATCCGCGCGCTGGTCGAAACCAACCTGTTCGGCGTCATCAACGTCACCAAAGCGGCCCTGCCCTTCCTGCGCGAACAGGGCGCCGGCCACTTCATCCAGCTGGCCACAATCGATGGCCGCGTGGGCGCGGCCGGCCATGCCGCCGGTTCGGCGGCCGGGTCCGGGGTCGCGGGATTTTCCGAAGCTCTGGCCCTGGAAATCGGCCCCCTGGGCCTGAAGGTGACAATCGTCGAGCGCGGCGGCTTTCGCGGCGATGGCGATGGAGTTGCGGCGGCGCACCGGCCCGTCCGGCCGGCCTATGCCGACACCGTCGGCGCCGCGGCCCCCGGCCGTGATGGCCCATATCCCGGCGATCCCCGCAAGGGCGCCCAGGCGATCCTGGCCCTGGCCGACCTGCCGGCCCCGCCGCTTCGCCTGCTGCTGGGCGGCGACGCGGTCCGCCGCGCCGCCCGGGCCGACGCCGAACGCGCCGCGTCGGATGAGCGGTGGCGTGCCTTGAGCCTGTCGAGCGATTTCGAGATCTGATCTATTGCGCGCTGAAGACAATGCGCGTGGCATAGCCCGACCGCGTCCGTATCAGCAGCTCGCCGCCCAGCAGCTCGACCAGGTTGGCGATGATGCGCGGCGTGCGCGGCGCCTCCGCCGGCGCGGCGAAATTGTCGGTGACGTTCAGTTCCAGCCGCCCGTCGGCCCGGCGGCGCAGCCGCATCCAGACCAGGCCGCCCGAGGCCGGCGCCCGGCCGTGCTTGACGGCGTTGGTCACCAGTTCGACCACCAGGTTGCCCAGTGTGACAAAGGCGTCCGGCGACAGGGAGACGTCGCACATATCGACCCATGGCTCGATGTCGCCACGCCCGAAGGCGGTCACGACATCGTCAGCCAGCGCGCTGCAATAGGTCTGCAAGCAGCCGCCGACCGGCAGGGGCTGATGCAGCCGGCGATGCAGCGACGCCATGGCCTGAATCTGCAGATCGATGTCGCCCAGACGCGCCAGCATATCGGGCACGGATTTGCTGACCATGGCGCACGAGCGCAACGAGCACCCCAGCGCCGTCAGGCTGTTGAACCAGCGATGATGGAATTCGACCAGAGCGACGTCCATCGGCCGCGGCCCGGGCGACAGGATGGCCGGTTCGGCCCGCCACTCCGCATTCGCTTCGAAACCATCCATCGCCATGCCCTCCTTAAACGCCAATCACCTCAACACCCGGCCGCGTGCAGATAGGCGCGCGTCACGAACGAAACGGCATAGGTCGCCTCCGGGCCGGTGAAATCGGCCACGACCAGGGACTTCTCGACCAGGGCCGTGAGCGCGCCGGGTTCGCCGATCGGCCGTTCATCGTCGCGCATCGGGCCCGTCTCGGCGGCCAGGCGCGCCAGCACCTGCAACTGCGCCGGCGGCAGGCGCTCGAGGCTCCAGGCCAGCGATGCAGCGATCGAACGATGCCGCGGGGTCGCCGCACGCCAGCCCTCGTTGAGCAGGAAGGCCGGGTCGCTCATCCGCGCCGCCAGCCCGCGAATGCCGCAGACATCGATGCGTCCCGCCACCAGTTCGATGGCCAGCGGATTTCCGTCCAGGGTGCGGCAGATGGCGATGGCTTCGGCCAGGTCGGCGTCATCGAGGCGAAAGCTGTCGAGGCTGGCCTCGGCGCGGGCGACGAACAGCTGCAGCGCGGCGTGATCGCGCGCCGCCGGTGCGGCCTCGTCCGACGGCACGTCGAGCGGCGGCACGCGACGGACACGTTCGCGCGGGATTCGCAACGGTTGCCGGCTGGTCGCCAGGAAGCGCACGCCTTCGGACAGGCGCAGGGCGGCTTCGACGGCCCCGGCAGCCGCATCGATAAAGCGGTCGCAATTGTCGAGAATGACCAGGCACTCCGCCGCCTGCGCCATTTCGGCGATGACGGCCAGGCCGTCGGCCGTTTCCGACAGGTCGACATAGACGACTTGGTTGCCGAAGCCGGGCGCCAGGGCGCGGGCGACCGCGATCGCCAGGCTGGACTTGCCAATGCCGCCCGGACCGGTCAGGGTCAGCAATCGCTCACCGGGCAGGCGCGCCGCCAGGTCGTGGATCAGGTGCTCGCGACCGATCAGCCGGCCGGGCAGAGCCGGCAGGCTGGGCCGGCGATCGACGGGGCTCGATTGCGGGCGGGCGTCCAGGCGATAACCGCGCCCGCTGACATTGGCGATGTAGCAATGGCCGCCGTCGTCGCTGCTCAGCGCCTTGCGCAGGGCCCCAATATGGACCCGCAGGTTGGCGTCCTCGACATAGGCCTGGCCAGGCCAGACGGCGCCGAACAGCGCCTGATGCGGCACGACCTCACCCGGCCGCGCCGCCAGCGCGATCAGCAGGTCCATGGCGCGGCCGCCCAGGGCCACCGGTTCGCCGCGCCGCTGCAACCGGCGGCGCGCCGGATCCAGATGATAGGGACCGAAGACAACACCTTCGGACGGGGCGGAAGGTGATGCCGACAGCGTCCCGCTCAGGTCGTTGGACGTCAGATGGGTCTGGATGAACGACATGCGGAAGAACCTTCAATGCGAAGCCTTTGGAACCGGAGTGAAGCCTAGCTTCGCAGGCGCGGCATGCATTGAAGGATCTGGGTCTTTTAGAACAATTGTCGCCTTATTACGGCCCTTGCTATCAAGGGACCTGCCGCTGGACGACGGCGCCCGGCTGGTCCGGCGTGCCGGAGACAATCACTAGGTAACGCCGTGGCGCTGTGGCGTCGCCTGTCACCAGTTGACGGATTGGGCCGACCGTATCGACAATGGCGCCGCCCGCCGGATTGGTGGTGAACGCCGCCACGGCCTGGAGCTGACCCGTTCCGTCGGCATTGGGCGCCAGGGCCAGAACGAAGGGCGACTTGGGCGTAAGCCCCGTCACCGCCGCCTGCAGGACCTGGGTCAGGCCCTGGTCGTAAAGGGCGACGCTGGTCTGGTTTTTGTCGCCCAGCGCCAGGTGCCAGGCGTGGCCCGCCAGGCCCAGCGGTTGCAGACCCGTCGTGCCATCGCCGGACGGCACCGCGTCCGGCACATAGACCAGGGCCTGGGGCGCCTGGCCGATGGGCAGGGTGGCGACGACATGGTTGGTGGCCGTATCGATCACCGCCAGACCGTCATCGTTTTCCAGGCCGGCATAGAGCCGTGTGCCGTCGCCGGACGGCCAGATGCCGTGCGGCATGGCGCCGACCGGAATGGTCGCGACCTTTTCGAAGGTGTCGGTCGTGTAGACCTGGACCTCGTTCAGGCCGCCGACGGTGATATAGGCGAACTGGCCCTTTTTCGTCCGGGCAAAATTGACGTGATTGGTGATCGGACCGGTGTCCAGGGTGCGGATCAGGTTGAACGGCGGACGGGCGTTGAAGACCTGGACCTTGCCGATATCCTTGAGGGTAAACCACACCTGGGCGCCGTCACCCGTGGCCGCGATGTTCGGACAGAAGGGGCTGGCCTGGGTCACCTGCCCGACCTCCTTGTGGGTTGCGACCTCGAAGACCTGGACGACCGGATTGAAGGACGAGCAGACATAGCCGTACTTGCCGTCCGGCGAGAAGATCTGCATGCCCGGCCCGCCGGCCGTCTTGATGCGTCCGGTCTCCTCGAAGGTCTTGGGATCAAGGACGGCGATATAGTCCTCGCCGCGGATCGTCACCCAGACCTCGCGGCCGTCGGGCGTGTAAAAGACCTCGTGCGGCGAGCGGCCGACATAGGTGGTATGCAGCACCTTGTTAGTGGCCGTGTCGATAAAGGTCACGCCGTTCGAGCCGATGCCGACGGCGGCGATCGTCTTGTGATCCGGCGAAAAACCCAGACCGTGGACCAGCAGTTGTCCGCGGTACAAAGGGGCCAGGTTGCCCGGCGCCGGATCGCCCAGGCGGATGACTCCCAGGACGCGGTTGTCGGCGGGATCGGTGACCGAAACCGTATTGGAGAACTGCTCGGCGGCATAGACCCGGTCGCGGTGGCTGATCGGCACATTGGCCGTACCGGCCGGCTGGGGCATCGGGTCGGCCAGGGCCGGCGTGGCCGCTAGGATCAGGCCGGCCAGCAAAAGGGATGTCTTGATCATCGTGTTTTCCTATTTCATGACCATGCCGGCCATGCGGGAGGCCGGGGATTTCGCGGATTGAGGGGCCACTTGGGTAGGCGCCACTTGGGTAGGCACCGGGGCCGATGCCGGCAAGGGCTCGCCGACGGCCAGGGCCATGGCGGCGATTTCCTGCTGCTGATCGACGATAATCTCCTGGGCGATCCGGCGCAGCTGCGGATTGGTGCCGTACTTCAGCTCGACGATCGCCATGTCGATGGCGCCCTGGTGATGGGGCGTCATCATATCGGCGAAGTCCTTGTCGATATCGCCGGAGGCGGGCCGGTCCATGCCGGCCATCATCTTGTCCATGGCCGTCCGGTTCTCGGCCAGGAAGGCCTGCTCGGCGGCCGGCGGCGCGGTCTGCGCCACCACGGGGGTGGCGCAGAGCGACAGCAGCAGGAAAGGTAAGACGCGCATGGCTTTTTCCTATGGCTTGACCGTGGCGACACCCATCTGGGTCAACAGGGTCAGGTTGTCTTCCAGGTGCCAGTTCTCGACGATACGACCGCCGTCGATCCGATAGAGGTCGGTGGCGATGAAGTGGATCGTCTGGCCCTGCCCCGTGGTCGAGCCGAAGGTGCCGGTGAAATGGCCGTCGAAGACCATGTGCACGGTGACGTAGTCGCCCGAGACGACCATCTTTTCGACAGTGACGCTGAGGTCCGGTACCGCCTTGCGGAAGTTGGCCGAGGCGAAGGCCGGCCCTTGCGGACCCTGTGGCCGGCCGGGTGGCAGGGTGCGGTCGATGAAGGCCGGGCTCAGCGCCGTGTCGAGCAGCCTGGCGTCGCCGGTATTCCAGAAGGTGGCGAAGGCGGTCGCGGCCCTGAGACCGGCTTCCTGCTGGGTGTGGGACGTATGGTCCGGACGGATCACGTCCTTGATTACAGGGGCCGCGGCCAGGGCGGGCGCGGCAGCAGCGGCGGCCAGAAGACCGGCGGCGAGGGTCAGGGGCATCAGCATGGGAAATCTCCTTAGGGGCGTAAAAACAGGATGGGCGCGCCGCAAATATGCGGGACGGCGCGCGGGCTGTCCGGGGTGCGGCACAGGGCGATCGTGCCGCCAAGCATCACGGTCCCGATGACGACGGCGCCTGCGGCGGCGGCGATACGGGCGGGAGCGGGACGTGACAGGATGGGCGGCATCGGCGGGTCCTCGAAAAATCGACCGGTCGCCAGTCTAGGACGGTCCGTTCGGATTTGCCGCGTAATGACTTGTAAAATTTCGTAAAACCGTTTGCACTCAGGCGTTTGAGCGACCAGTCTAAAGCCGCCCTCTTAGCTCAAGGCGCCGCTTATGAAATCGACCCTGCCCCTGCTTGCCCTGGCGATCGGCACCTTTGCCGTCGGTACGACGGAGTTCGCCCCGATGGGTCTTCTGACCTTTATCGCCAACGACCTGAAGATATCGATCCCGGCCGCCGGCGGCCTGGTCAGCATCTACGCCATCGGCGTCATGATAGGCGCACCCCTGCTGACCCTGACGACCGGCGGGCTTAATCGCAAGACCCTTCTTCTGGGCCTGATGGTCCTGTTCACGGTCGGCAACGCCCTGGCTGCGATCGCGCCGGGCTACGGCCTGCTAGCCGCCGCACGGGTGCTGACCGCGCTATGCCATGGCCCCTTCTTCGGCGTCGGCGCGATCGTCGCCTCCAGCCTGGTGCCCGCCGACAAGCGCGGCTCCGCCGTCGCGGCCATGTTCATGGGCCTCAGCATCGCCAATGTCGGCGGCGTGCCCCTGGCGACCTGGATCGGCCAGTATATCGGCTGGCGGGTCGCTTTCGGCGGCATCGCCGCCCTGGGCCTCCTGACCCTGGCCGCAGTGCAGCTGGCCCTGCCGAAGACCGGCAGCGGTGGCGCGATCGACATGGCCAGCGAGATCCGCGTCACCTTGCGGCCGGCCGTCCTCCTGGCACTGGTGACGACCGTCGTCGGCTCCGGCGCCATGTTCACGGTCTTTACCTATATTACCCCCATACTGCAGACGCAGACCCATGGCTCGCCGGCCTTCATCACCGCCATGCTGGTCATTTTCGGCCTGGGCCTGACGCTTGGCAACTATCTGGGCGGCCGCTTCGCCGACAAGGCGCTGCGCATGACCCTGGTGGTCGTGCTGGCGGCTCTGGCCCTGTTGCTGGTCGTCTTCGCCATCACCATGAAGGGACCGGTCATGGCCGCCGTCACCATCTTCGCCTGGGGCATGGCGACCTTCGCCCTGGTGCCGGCCTTGCAATCGCGGGTCATGCTGGTCGCCGGCGACGCCCCCAACCTGGCCTCGGCCGTCAATATCGGCGCTTTCAACCTCGGCAATGCGGTGGGCGCGGCCCTGGGCGGGGCGGTGATTTCGGGCGGCCTGGGCTACCCGGCCGTCTCCCTGGCCGGCGCGGGAGTCGCGGCGGCAGGACTGGTCCTGGTCCTGGCCGCGCGCTGGAACGCGCCGGCGGCGGCGGCCGTGCGGACCTGACCTGCTTCACCGCAAGATGCGGCAAAGCCCGAATAAAACGCGCAAGCCGTTCGTCCTCGATCCTCGCACTGTCAGCCGGAACAAGGAGACTGCGCGATGGATCGTCCGGCCCCGGTTGCCGCCCCGACCTGCTTTTATGAACACCGGCCCAGCACGCCGCTGCTGCGCCGGGCAACCGCCGAACTGGTCGGCACCTTTTTGCTGACGGACGCGGTCTTCGGCGCGATCTTCGCCACCCAACACCTGTTCCACGACGCGCCGATCCTGGGAGGGCTGGTCGCGGGCGCCATAGCGGCCGGCGCCCTGATCGCCCTGATCTTCGCCCTGGGCGGCGCCTCGGGCGGGCATTTCAACCCGCTGATCACCTTCCTGCAGTGGGTGCAGGGTGACCGCCCCCTGCCATGCCTGGTCTTCTATACGATCGCGCAATTCGCCGGCGGCCTGCTCGGAATCGCGCTGTGCACATATTTCTACGGCCACCCGGCGCCCGGCACCGTGACACCGCCGCTGACACTGATCGCGGCGGCCAGCGAGTTCCTGGCGACCGGCGGATTGATGGCGGTCATCTTTTCTTGCATCCGCAGCGGCCGGGTCATCGAAGGCCCGCTGGCCGTTGGTGCCTGGTTCATCGCCCTCGCGGCCGCCGCGCCGACCTCCGCATTTGCCAATCCGGTCATCCTGGCCGGCGCCTTCATCTTCGTGTCGCACGGTCCGGGCGCGGTCGTCACCGCCATGGGCTACCTGATCCTCCAGATCGTGGCGGCCCTGGCCGGCTATCTCTTCGTCACCGTCATATATCCGCGCGCCGACATGAGCGTCGCTGCGTCGCCCAGACCCTAGGGGTTTCTCCCATGCACCGCCTGCACCCGGCACGCCTCGGCGCGTCCGTTTCCATGCTTGCCCTTTTGGGCCTCGCCACCCCGGCCCAGGCCGGTACGGCGGCCACCGAAGTCATCGTCACCGCGCATCGCACGAGCCTGATGCGAACGGCGGAGACCTCCAGCCAGGGCGTCGTCACCCGTGACGAGCTGGCCCTGCTGCCGGCCTATCGTCCGGGGCAACTGCTCGAAACCGTGCCCGGCCTGGTCGTCACGGCGCACAGCGGCGAAGGCAAGGCCAACCAGTACCTGCTGCGCGGCTTCAGCCTCGACCACGGCACTGATCTCGCGACTTCGGTCGAAGGCATGCCGGTCAACGAACGCACCCACGCCCACGGCCAGGGCTATACAGACCTCAACTTCCTTGTCCCCGAACTGGTTGGCGGGCTTAGTTACACCAAGGGCCCCTATTTCGCCGAGGCCGGCGACTTCGCTTCGGTCGGCGCGGTGCGCCTGACCTATGTCGACGACCTGCCGGCGACTGTTAGCGTAACCGGTGGCAATTTCGGCTTCAGGCGCCTGTTTGCCGGCGGCACGGTGGCGCTCGGCCAAGGGCGCCTGCTCGTCGCCGGCGAGGACCAGGCCTATGACGGCCCGTGGGTCTCGCCCGACGCCCAGAAAAAAGCCAATGCCGTCTTGCGCTACAGCCAGGGCGATACCCAATCCGGTTTTGACGTAACGGCGATGTATTACGGCGCCCACTGGAACGCCACGACCGATCAACCAGTTCGCGCCATGTCGGCGACCTACATGGCCGGGCTCGGTCTTTCACCCATCGCCCGCTTCGGTACGCTCGACGACAGCGACGGCGGCAAGGCCCAGCGCGTCAGCCTGTCGGGCGAAGCCCATCGCGACATGGCAGGCGGTCAAGTCACGGCCTCGGCGTATGCGGTCGAAAATCGCCTGGTGCTGTGGAACGACTTCACGCATCTGCTGGCTGATCCGGTAAACGGCGACCAGCACGGCCAACATGAAAATCGCCTGACCCTGGGCGGCGCCATGGCCTATGACCGGACCCTGACCGTGCTGGGCGTCCCCAGCGACCTGGCCACCGGCGTCCAGGCTCGTTTCGACGACGTCCATCTCGACCTGACGACGACGGTGCGGCGCGTCGAGACCGGCGTGGTCGAAGACGATCGTGTCGGCGAAGGCAGCGCCGCGATCTATGGCCAGCTCACCTCGCACTGGACACCCCGCCTGCGCACGGTGCTGGGCCTGCGCGCCGACGCCTACACGGCGCACGATGACGGCACCAACAGCGGCAAGGTCGACCAGGCTCTGGCCGAACCCAAGGCCAGCCTGATCTATACCGTCGACAGCCGGCTCGAACTCTACATCAGCGCCGGCCAGGGCTTTCACAGCAATGACGTTCGCGGCTCGACCCAGGCGGGCGTGCCCTTGCTTACCCGCGCCAATGGTTCTGAAATCGGCCTGCGCGCCCAGCCTTTCGCCGGCCTGGCGGCGACCGTCACCCTGTTCCAGATCGATTTCGCTTCGGAACTCACCTACGACGCCGATGCCGGCGAAACCGAAGCCGGCCCGGCCAGTCACCGCACCGGCTACGAGGTGAACCTGACCTACAGCCCCGTAAGGTTCATCGAGTTTTACGGCAGCTTGGCCTCGGCCCGCGCCCGCTTTCGCAGCGATGACGACGACGGTCTGGGTCACGTCGGCCGCTACGTCTCCGACGCGCCCTCCGCCATCGGTCAGTTCGGCGCCTATCTGCGGGCGCTGGGCCCCTGGTCGGGCGCGCTGGAATACCGCTACCTCGGCGGTTATCCGCTGGTCCCCGACAACAGCCTGCGCGGCAAAGGCTATGGCGAATGGAACCTCGACGTCAGCTACGCCTTCGCCCGGCAGTGGCAAGCCACCGCCGGGATCTACAACCTGTTCGACACGCGGGCCAATGCCGCGGAATTCTACTACGGCGACCGTATTGCCCCGACCGAAGCCGTGCCGGCGTCCGGCGAAGGCATCGGTGACCTGCATATCCATCCGCTGGAGCCGCGCGCTTTCCGCCTGGGCTTGAAGCGGACGTTCGGCCTATGAGCGGGCCGACCTTTCCAGCGCCGCCAGCTCGCGGTGGCGTTTGACAGCGTGACGGAAGTCCGGCGCATTGTGCGATCCGGTTCTCAGGTCGCGGGCGAAATCGGCATAGAGCCTGAGCGTATTGGCGCCGAGATCGCCGGCCACCCCGCCGGGCCCCGCGGCGATCTCGGCCGACGGGCAAATCGGCGCCATCTGGCTGTCGCTGCCACGTCCGCCCTGCAGGCGAATATCGGCGACCGGCAGATTGCCGAGGTCGGCGGTCAGCAACAGGTCGCCGTCGCTGCCGTTGATCTCCCAGCGCAGGTTGCGCGCCCGCGACACGCCGCCCCGATAGAAGACCGAAGCCAGGGCGCCGCTGTCCAGCTGCCCGTGGATGGCGACGTGGTCGGCGGCCGTCGCCTCGATATGGACGGCCTCGTCGGCCAGCCAGACCCTGGGCCGGCGCAACGCCGTGCTGGCCTGCATTGTCCGGAATTCGCCCAGTATATCGTGCAACGCGTCCAGGGCGTGCAGGGTCGATACCGACAGGACGTTAGCGCCCTGGGCGGCGTCGAAGACATAGGCCTGGGCGCGCTGGCTGACGCCGTTCCACAGGGTCGCCGAGCCCAGTAGCGTCGTCGCCAGCACCTCGCCGACATAGCCGTCGCGGATCAGCGCCTTGGCGTGACGCACGGCGGGCGCATAGCGTCCCTGCAAGCCTACGAGGGTGCGAACCCCCTTGGCGTCAGCCAAATCGGCCAGGCGCTCGGCTTCGTCCAGCGTCCGCCCCAGCGGCCATTCGCACAGCACCATCTTGCCGGCATCCAGGGCCGCCGACACGATCTCGAAATGCTGCGGGACCTTCACCGCGACAACGACCAGGTCGACGCCGTCGGCGCGAACCAGGTCATCGACGCCATGGAAGGCGGGGACGCCGAAGGCCACCTGGGCCGCGTCCGCCGAAGCCTGTGAACGGGTGGACACCGCGCGCAGGACGAAGTCGTCGGGCAAGGCGGCGATCGCCGGGATGTGGGCGCGTACGGCCCAGCCGGGATTGTGCGCGCTGGCGCCGACGATCCCGACGCCGATCCGTGAAAATGAATGGTCCATGCAAGGCTCCTGTGGGGCGTCTCCGAAACCCGGTTGCGGATGAAACCTAAAGGCCGCGCTGGCCCGGCGATTGAAGGTTTTGGTCGCCGGCGGCGCCAATCGACGGACGTCGCAACTTCGGACAAATCGCCTCGATAAGATGCAATCGGCGCCCCTTTGACCGGCCTAGGGTTCCGACCTCTTCATCGCTATGAGGCCGCCCCATGACCGGACCCGCACTGACGCCCACGCCGCTTCCCGGCATCGTTCCCTGGCTCGCCGACCTGCCGGTCCATGCCGCCGGCGACCGCATCCGCGTGTTGAAGCACGAACCGATCTGCCACTACCGCGTACCGACCTACCTGCGCGGCGCCGAAGGCGTCGTCGACCGCGTCATCCGCCCGTCCTTCATCGACAACGAGGAGGAAGGCTATGGCCGCAATGCCGGCCACCGCGGCTTTTACTACCGGGTCGCCATTCCGATGACGCAGATCTGGACCGAGTATGCCGGCCCGGCGACGGACCAGCTCTACATCGAAATCTTTGAAACCTGGTTGGAGAAGGCCTGAGCCATGGCGCACGATTCCCACGACCATCCGCACGCCGAGATCACGGCGGAGCCGGTCAGCTATTATGAAATCCTCGAGACCTCGCTGCGCGAACTGCTGATCGAACGCGGCCTCATCGGCGCCGACGAGATCCACCGCCAGATCGACGTACTGGATTCACGCACGCCCGCCCTGGGCGCCCGCCTGGTCGCCCGCGCCTGGAGCGATCCCGACTTCCACACCCGCTTCGTGGCCGATGGCCGGGCGGTCTGCGAAGAGATGGGCATCACCTTCTATGACGACACCCTGCTGATCGTCCTGGAGAACACGCCCACGGTCCACAACCTGATCGTCTGCACCCTGTGCTCATGCTATCCGCGGCCGGTGCTGGGCCTGCCGCCCGACTGGTACAAGCTGAAGCCCTACCGGGCGCGCGCCGTATCCGAACCGCGCAAGGTGCTGGCCGAGTTCGGCACCCTCATCCCCGACGACGTCGAGGTCCGCGTCCACGATTCGACGGCGATCGTGCGCTACTTCGTCCTGCCCATGCGCCCGGACGGCACCGACGGCTGGAATGAAGAGCAACTGGCCGCCCTTGTCACCCGCGACTCGATGATCGGCGTAACCCTGCCCACCGTCCCTGCCCAAGGAGCCGTCTAATGACCGACACCGCCCACCTGGTCCGCCGCCTGCCCAACGACATTGGCGGCACCTCGACCGACCCGATCCAGCAGGTCGACCACGCCCTTCTGCCCTGGGAAAAGCGCTGCCACGCCCTGGCGGACGTCCTCGACTACCACAAGATCGTCAGCACCGAGGAAAAGCGCCGCGGCGTCGAATCGCTGGGCGCCGAACTGGTCGGCAAGTTGACCTATTACGAGCGTTGGGCCGTCGCCTTTTCCAACCTGCTGTTCCAGAAGGGCCTGCTGACCCCGATGGAACTGGCGAAGAAGATCCACGAGGTCGAGGCCCGCTACGCCGAGCTCAAGCCGTGTCCGTAGCCATGTCCGTAGACTCGGGCGAAGGCCTGATCGCCACAAAAAGCCCGCACGGGCCGCGTGAAACCGCCGACCGCCTGGCCCGCGCCATCGCCGACCGCGCCATACCCGTCGTGGCGCGGATCGACCACGCGGCGGCCGCGGCGCTGGCCGGGCTGGACCTGCGTCCGACGGAGGTCTTCATCTTCGGCCAGGCCAAGGTCGGCACGCCGCTGATGCAGCAGGCGCAGACGGCGGGGATCGACCTGCCGCTCCGCATCCTGGTCTGGCAGGACGAAAGCGGCCAGGTGTGGCTGGGCTACACCGATCCGCGCCGCCTGGCGGCCCGCCACGGCGTCGGCGACGGCGCCGCGCCGACGCTTGAGCTTATGTCGCAAACCCTCGCCGCGCTGGTGTTCCACGCCGCGGCCTGAGCGAGGATGCCCGCATGCCGATCTCCCGACTCTTCGACACCGCGGCCCGTGCCTGGGAAGGCGGGGTAAATCTTTGCAACCGCATGACCACGGTGTTTTTCGTCGTTGCCCTGCTCAATGCCGGCGGCTGGCTGTGGGCGTTGATCGCGTTCTGGCACCGCCCCGCCCTGCTGGGTATCGCCCTGCTCGTCTATACGCTGGGCCTGCGCCACGCGGTCGACGCCGACCATATCGCCGCCATCGACAATGTGACGCGCAAGTTGCTGCACGAGGGGCAACGGCCGGTCGGCGTCGGTTTCTTCTTCGCGCTGGGCCACTCCGCGATCGTCATCGCCGTGGCTGTGGTCGCCGGGCTGGCGACCTCGGCGCTGACGCGGGTCAATGCCTTTTCAGCGGTCGGCGGCACGATCAGCGCGGCCATATCCGCCTCGCTTCTGCTGGGCCTGGCGGTGATGAACCTGATCGCCCTGGTCAGCGTCTGGCGGCGGGCGAAGCGCGGCGACCATAGCGAACCGTCAGGCGGTTTTGGCTTGCTGTGCCGGATCATCGCGCCGGCCTTTCGTGCAGTTAGCCAGAGCTGGCACATGCTGATCATCGGCCTGTTGTTAGGGCTCAGCTTCGATACGGCGACCGAGGTCACCCTGTTCGGCATCTCGTCGGCCCAGGCGGCCAACGGGCTGAACATTGCCGTGGTCCTGGTCTTTCCCGTGCTGTTCGCCGGCGGCATGTCACTGGTCGACACGGTCGACGGCGCGCTGATGTTGCGCGCCTATGAATGGGCCTCGACAACGCCGGAAGGCCGGTTGCGCTACAACCTGACCATCACCTTCATCTCGGCCCTGGTCGCCTTCATCATCGGCACGATCGAGGCGGTGGCCCTGTTCGCCCACGCCCTGCGGCTGGACGGGGGCCTATGGCGCGTGGCCGGTTTGCTCAACGCCCATTTCAACCTGATCGGCTGGCTAGTCATCGCCCTGTTCGCCGCCGTCTGGGCCTGGTTCTTTACCCGCGGCCGGGCGCCCCTTCGCCCGCCGGCCGAATAGTCTTCCGGTCGCGGCCTCCGAGTCTCGGCGGAAGGCGCCGGGCGCGGCGCCATAGCGGCGCTGGAACGCGCGATGAAAGGCGCTCTGCGACTGATAGCCGGCGTCCTGCGCGATGACCGCCAAAGGCGTCATCTCCGACTGCACGCGCCGCCGCGCCAGATCCAGACGTAACTCGGCCAAAAAGGTCAGCGGCGCCGTACCGGCGGCGCGGCGGAACATGCGCACCAGGGTGGCGCGTGAGGTGCGCGCCTCCGCGGCCAGGTCGTCGAGCGTCCATGGCCGCAGCAGATCGGCGAACATGGCGGTCACCGCCCGCCCGGTCTGCGGATGGGACAACAGGGCCAGGATACCCGGCGCCGTTGGCGAACTCTCGAAATAGGCGCGCAGCACGATCATCATCAAGGCGCTCGACAACTCGACCGCGATGGCGCCGGCGCCCAGCCGGTCGGCCTGCAATTCGCCGGTCACCGTGTCGACCAGGCCACGCGCCCGGCCCGCATCGTCGCCCTGGCCGGCCGCGATGACGACGACGGGGGGCAGCGTCGCCAGCACCATGTTGTTGCGCACCTCTTCGAAACGCATGCGGCCGCAAATCAGCTGGGTATCCGATTTTTCGGTCTCGTCGCCCTCGGCCAAGTTGGTGCGGATGAAGACCCCGCTGTCCAGCCGGCGCTCGATGCGCATGGCCTGGCCGGTCCCGCCCGTTTGCGCCTGCAGGATATGCGGTCCACCGTGCGGCAGGACGACGACATCGCCGGCACGCAGGATATGACGCACCTCACCGACCTGCAGCACGCAGGTCCCGCGCGTGATGATATGGAAGGGCGCCCAGGCGGCTTCCTCGGGATCGTGATCGACCGTCCACTGCGCGCCGAAACGGCAGATCAGCTGCAACTCCGGCTTGACGCGCAGGAAGGGCATAAGCCCGGTAAAAACGTCGGCGGTATCGTTCATCGCGGTCTCCCCGGAACCGTCCACTTACACGCTGTGATCCGCGCGGTCAAAACCATGACCCGACCGGGCGTTGAGGGAAAAGCGGCCCTTCCCTATCTTTGCATCTGTTGATCAAGGAGGTCACCATGTCGATTTTTGATTGGAAAAGCTACCACAAACAAGTCGTTAGCGGCGTTGGCGCGATTGCCAAGGTCAGCCCCGACATCGTCAAGGGCTATCAGGCCATCGGCGGCGCCGCTCGCCAGACCAACCTGCTGGGGGACAAAGTCAATGAACTGATCGCGCTGGCCGTGGCCGTCACCGCCAAGTGCGACGGCTGTATAACGGTCCACACTGCCGCGGCCCTCAAGGCCGGAGCCAGCCGTGAAGAAATCGTCGAAGCGCTCGGAACGGCGGCCGCCATAAACGCCGGCGCCGCCCTGGTCTACTCGGTCCGGACCCTGGACGCCTTCGACGCTCACAGCGCCCCCGAATAGCGCTGTGGGGGCCCGCACCGGCGTTTTCGCCCCGGACGCCGGTGCGGGTCATTTTAGAGTCTCGCTTTTTAGAAACCCAGTTCGGTCAGGCCGGTGAAATTGTCGGGCCGGCGACCGAGCGGCCAGGTCAGCCTGCGTATCCCCTCGTCGATCGGGTGCTCGTTGATGCTGGCAATACGCCGGCGCATCAGGCCGTCGGCGTCGAATTCCCAGTTCTCGTTGCCGTAGGCGCGAAACCATGTGCCGCTGTCGTCGTGATATTCATAGGCGAAGCGCACGGCGATCCGATTGTCGTGGAACGCCCACAGTTCCTTGACCAGGCGATAGTCCAGCTCGCGCCCCCACTTGCGCGTCAGAAAGGCTTCGATCGCCGGCCGCCCCACCAGAAATTCCGCCCGGTTGCGCCACTGGCTGTCGACCGTATAGGCCTGGGCCACGCGCGCCGGATCGCGGCTGTTCCAGCCGTCCTCGGCCAGGCGCACCTTTTCGATGGCGCTCTTTTCGGTGAACGGCGGCAAGGAGGGACGCGACATGGAAAATCCTTTCAAAGATCGAGATCGAGCCTGACCGTCCCGGCAGCGGGCACGGCGCAGCAGATGAGCACCTCGTCCGGTGAGACCGGCGCGGTGGGCGGTATCATATAGCCGACATCGCCGGAAAGCAGCCGGGTGCGACAACTGCCGCAGGTGCCTCCACGGCAGGCATATTCGGGTTGCAGGCCGGCCTGTTCCGCCAGGTCGAGGAGGCTACCCGATCCGGGTTGCCATACGGCCTCGACCGCCGCCGCCGCAAAGCGCACCGCAACGGGCGCTTCTGACATGGGCGGCCCCACGGGCGCGTCGTCGCGGACCAGGCTCGAAGGCCCGAAGGCTTCGGCGTGGATACGCTCATTGGCGATGTTCAGCCGGCGCAGGCCGTCATAGGCCCCTTGCATGAAGGCCGGCGGGCCGCACAGATAGAAGTCGTAGTCGTCGAACGGCAGGGTCGCCTTCAGCAGGTCGATATCGATGCGGCCGGCGACGTCGTAATCCGCCGGTTCGGCGCCGGTTGGATCGCTAAGCACGCGGACCAGGTGGATGGCGTCGACGCTCGCATCGACCAGGCGTTCGATTTCCGCGTCGAACGCGCGTTCGGCCCTGGTGCGCGCGGCCTGGAACAACCAGGTCGGCCGCATCTTGCGCGTCCGCAGCCCTTCGTAGACCAGATGGCGCAGCATGGCGATCATCGGCGTGATGCCGATCCCGGCGGCCAGCAGGACCGCCGGGCGCGGCGCGGCCGCGTCGATGGTGAAGGCGCCGGCCGGCGGCCGTGCCTCCAGCAGGGCGCCCAGCGTCAATTGGTCGTGCAGGTGCGCCGACACCGAACCGTCGCGTTTGACGCTGATCCGGTAGCCGTCGTCCGACGGCGCGCTCGACAGGGTATAGGTACGGATGACCGGCTCCGCCACGCACGGCAAGGTGACGCGGATGGGCAGATGTTGCCCCGGCATCGCCTTGACCAGGCCGGCGGCGTCGGCCGGTTCGAGATGGAACGACCGGATACCGGCGCTTTCGTCGACGATCCTGGCGACCCGCAGGGACCGCCAGCCGTCACCCAGCCGTCCGGCCGCCAGCCGTTTGTCCGCCTCGCCCCAGGTCCCGGTCATCAGGGTGTTCGGCGACCATTCTTCAAGCGTGAAGGTCAGCGGCAGGGCCCCCGGCCGGAATACCCACCGGCGCGGCCGCAGGCGCCACAGGCGCTCCGCCCCCTGGAAGGCAGCCAGCGCGTCCGACTCCAGAACCACTTCGGCATCACCGGTCAGCTGCAGCATGTCGCCGGTGACAAAGTCGACGAAGACCAGGCCGGCGCGCGGATTGACCAGCAGGTTGCCGAGCGTGGCGAAATGGAAGTTGCCGGGAAAATCGGGGATGGTCAGCTCGCCGTCGGGCGCCACGCGCACGAAACCGGGCCGGCCGCCGCGGTGCGAGACGTCGACCTGGCGCCGGCCGTCATCAAGATCGACATAGGAGGCGACGAAAAAGGTGTCGGCGGCCTCGATCATCGCCCGCGCCCGCGCGTCCAGCCTCTCGCCGGTTTCGACGACCTGCCCGCTCTGCGGGCGCGGATCGCGGCGAAAGGTATAGTCGCGGGCCTGGATATATTGCGGACAATTGCCGAAGCTTTGCGCCACGGCCAGGTCGAAACCGCTCGTCGTGCGTTCGAGGCGACCATTGAGGCGGTTGCGGCGGCGCGTCGACAGCTGGATGCCCAGCAGGCCCACGGCATCGCCGTCCGCCATGCCGCGGTCGGCCGGATCGCTGGGGTCGCGATCGAGATCGAGGTGCAGGTGATGATCGTCGCGCGCCTGCATGAAACCCGGCTGGCCGGCGCGCACGGTGGCCCAGGCCTCGCCCTCCGGATCGACCGCCCCCAGCACGATCATCGGCAGCAAGGGATAGAACTTCCGGTGCTGGTCGATAAGGTGGTCACGTATGACCCGCCGCCCCATATCGGCCATGCGCTCGACCGCGCCGGTGGCGGTCTGCAGGGCGATCTCGCCCGGGTGCCAGGGCGCCGGAACAGGAACAGGCTCGCTCATCGCCGGTGCCTCAGAGGCTCTTCGGGAAGGGCGCGAAATCCGGCAAGGCCTCAAGCCGGTCGAGCCACTGGCGGACCCGGGCATAGGGCGCCAGGTCGACATGACCTTCCGGCGCGCGCGCCACATAGCTGTACAGGGCGACGTCGGCGATCGTCGGCCGGTCGGCGGCCATCCAGTTCGCATTGACGAGGTGCGTATCCATAAGCCCCAGGATGCGGTGGGCACGGGCGATCACCTCGTCGGCGTGAAACGGCACGCCGAACAGGGTCAGCATGCGCGCCGCCGCCGGGCCATAGGCGATTTCGCCGGCCGCCACCGACAGCCAGCGCTGGACCCGCGCCGCGCCCGTCGCGTCCTCGGGCAACCAGTCGGTGCGGCCGTATTTCTTGGCCAGGTAAACCAGGATGGCGTTGGAGTCGGCGACGATCAGCCCGTCGTCGTCGAGCACTGGGATCTGGCCGAACGGGTTGAGCGCCAGGAATTGCGCCGTGCGATTCTCGCCCATGGCCGGATCGATCTCGATCAGGTCGACCGGATGCCCCAGCAGCGACAGGAACAGCCGCACCCGGTGCGAGTGGCCGGACAAGGGGTGGTAGTAGAGTTTCATGAATGGCTCCCGAAGCAATGGCGCAAGGTGCATATAGGCAGGGTTTGCCAGTTCGCCCGCCGGGCCGATTGGGCGATGTCGCTGCGTTTTGAAGCTTATTGCAGCCCGGGAGGCTGTCCGAAACGCCGCAACCGCAAGAAAAATCAAAAAGCGGCGATAGGCTGCAATTCGCCCGGCCGTCCCGCCCCTAGACTTCGGGGCGATGTCAAAGTGATCCGCACGGTCAATACAATGCGCCCGGCGGGTATCGAGACCCGGCCGTCGCGGGCCTATTCTCGTCTCATGCCGCTGATGGCGGCCCACCGTTCCGCAGGAGGCCACCGTGCCCGACAATGACAGTTCCAGCGCCGGCCTCGCCGGCCGTTCCGCCGCAGGCGTCACCCCGCGCCTGGACTACCTGCCCGTCGGCCTGTTCGGCGGCGTCATGGGCCTGACCGGTCTCAGCTTGGGCTGGCGCCTAGCGACCAAGGTGCTGGCGGTGCCGGAAGAGATCTCGGTCGTTATCGGTTTCATCGCGGTTGCCGCGTTCGTCGTCGTCAGCCTGGCCTACCTGGTCAAGATCGTCACGGCGCCGCAGAAGGTCGTCGCTGAGTTCAAGAACCTGATCGCCGGCAACCTGTTCGGCACCTTCTTCATCAGCCTGCTGTTGCTGCCCCTGTTCCTGGTGCATTACAGCCTGCCACTGGCGCGCGGCCTGTGGGTGGTCGGCGCGATCGGCATGGTGGTCTTCGCCTGGGTCATCGTCGTCCGCTGGATCAGCCAGCCGCACGAGGTCGTCCACGTCACCCCGGCCTGGATCGTGCCCGCCGTCGGTCTGCTCGACGTGCCGCTGGCCGTGCCGGTCCTGCAGATGCCCGAATACCATGAGGTCATGCTGTTCGGCCTGGCGATCGGTCTGGTCTTCGCCGTGCCGGTCTTCACGATGAGCCTCGGCCGCCTGATCGTCGGCACGCCCATGCCCGATGCGCTGCAACCGACCCTGCTGATGCTGGTCGCGCCGTTCGCCGTCGGTTTCTCGACCTATATCGCCACGACCGGCAAGGACGACCTGTTCGCCGACGCCCTGTACATGCTGACCCTGTTCGTGCTGGCGGTCCTAGTCTGGCGCCTGGCGCGCGTCCTGCCCGGCAAGGCGTTCAAGCTGACCTGGTGGGGCACTAGCTTCCCGCTGGCCGCCGCGGCGATCGCCGCCCTGCGCTACTCGACCTATCACCCCAGCCAGGTGTCGGTGGGCATCGCCATCGCCTTGCTAGCCCTGGCCTCGATCGCCATCGCTGCCCTGATGCTGCGCACCCTGCTGGGCCTCGTACGCGGCGAACTGCGCACACTGGCCAGCTGATCTGTTGTCCCCGGCTGACCTCTTGCCCAAGGAGTATTCTTTGATGTCCACACCGCAACGCCCCCTGCCCTCGGGTTTCGGCGCCCGGACCACGGCCGCCGACGTCGCCCGCGGCGTCGATCTGTCCGGTAAGCTGGCCATCGTTACCGGCGGCGCCTCCGGCATCGGCCATGAGACGGTCCGTCAACTGACGATCGCCGGCGCCCACGTCATCGTCCCGGCGCGCGACCCGGCCAAGGCCCGCGACGCCCTGGCGGGTATCGACGGCGTCGCGGTCGCGGCCATGGACCTCCTGGACCTGAACACGATCGACGCCTTCGTAGAGGGCATTCTGGCCTCGGGCCGGCCGGTCGATATCCTGGTGGCCGGCGCCGGCGTCATGGCCGTGCCGCTGACGCGGGATTCGCGCGGCTACGAGTCGCAATTCTCGGCCAACCACCTGGGCCACTTCTACCTGGCCAATCGCCTGAAGCCGGCCCTCGCGGCCGCCGGATCGGCGCGGGTCGTCGTACTGTCGTCGCTGGCCCACCGCAATAACGGCCTCGACCTAGACGATCCGAACTATTGCGAACGCCCCTACGACAAGTGGCAGGCCTATGCCCAGTCGAAGACGGCCAACGCCCTGTTCGCGCTCGAACTCGACAGGCGCGGCAGGGCCGACGGCATCCGCGCCTTCTCGGTGCATCCGGGCGCCATCCAGACCGGCCTGCAACGCCATCTGACCGAAGCCGACTTCCTGGCTTTCGGCATGGTCAAGCAGGCCGACGGCACCTGGCAGCCCGGCGCCGGCGGCATGGCCTTCAAGACCGTGGAACAGGGAGCGGCAACCGCGCTGTGGTGCGCCACCAGCCCGCAACTGGCGAACCAGGGTGGCGTCTATTGCGAGGATTGCGACATCGCGGTCGCCATGCCCGCCGACGCCACCGCCTGGTCCGGCGTCTATCCGTGGGCGCAGGACAGCGATACCGCCCAACGCCTGTGGGCGCTTAGCGAACTTCTGACCGGTCTCAGCGGCACTTGACCCCACCCGCACCGGTCAACTTCAGCGTCCGGCACGTCTTTGCGACGTCGCCGGCGCTTTTTTTAGGAGCGAACTATGTCTGAAACTACAATGAAAGCCGCCCTTGTCGAGGCGGCGAACGGCGATTTCCGCCTGGCCGAACTGGCCATGCCGGCCCTGCAACCGGGCCACGTCCTGGTGGCGATCCACGCCAGCGGCGTTAATCCGCTCGACACCAAGATCCGCGCTGGCGCGGCCGGTCACGCCCGCCACCCCCTGCCCGCCATCCTGGGGCTCGACATGGCCGGCGTCGTCGTCGAAACCGGTCCGGGCGTGACGCGCTTCAAGGTCGGCGACGAGGTCTACGGCATGACGGGCGGCGTCGGCGGCCATCAAGGCTCGCTGGCCGAATATGCCTCGGTCGACGCCGACCTGCTGGCCCTCAAGCCGAAAAACCTGACCATGCGCGAGGCCGCCGCCCTCCCGCTCGTCTTCATCACCGGCTGGGAAGGCCTGGTCGACCGCGCCAATGTCCAGCCCGGCCAGACCGTCCTCGTCCAGGGCGGCGCCGGCGGCGTCGGCCACATGGCCGTACAGATCGCCCGGGCCAAGGGCGCCCGCGTCTTCGCCACCGACCGGGGCAGCAAGGCCGACTACCTGACCTCGATCGGCGCAACGCCAATCGATTTCGAGGTCGGCGGCGTCGAGGATTATGTCGCCGCCCATACCCAGGGCCTGGGTTTCGACCTGGTCTACGACACCGGCGGCGGCGTGGTGCTCGACAATTCATTCAAGGCGGTGCGCAAGTTCGGCCACGTCGTCAGTTGCCTGGGCTGGGGCACCCACGCCCTGGCGCCGCTGTCGTTCAAGGCGGCCACCTATTCCGGCGTCTTTACCCTGATGCCCCTGCTGTCGGGTGAAGGCCGCGCCGCGCACGGCCGGATTCTCGAGGCAGCGACGAAGCTGGCCGAAGCGGGCCAGTTGGTCCCCCGCCTCGATCCGCGCGAGTTCACCCTGGCCTCGGCCGACCAGGCCCACGCAGTGATCACCACGGGCAAGCCGACCGGCAAGGTCGTCGTCAGCGTCCGCTAACCCCCCAAAGCGCCGGGGCTCTCCGCCCCGGCGCGCTAGCTCTTTGTTTTTCATCATTTTCATCCCAAAAGTGGCATCCACTTTTTGGCATGATGCGCTAAAACCCTGACACCAAAAAACCTGATGCCCGGACGTTATTTCCACGTCCAGGCATCAGGTTTTTTGTACTGAGCCTTATGTCTCAGGCCGCGATCAGGGCCGTCGCGCGTTCGGCGCGGTTGCTGCGCATCCATTGGCCGGGGCAGACGCCCTCGAACTTGCGGAAGACGCGGGTGAAGTGCGCCTGGTCGGCGAAACCGGCCTCCAGCGCGATTTGGGCCAGGGGCATGTCGCCCTTCAGGATCAGCGACTTGGCGTGATGCACGCGGGCGTTCAGTTGCCATTGATAGGGCGTGACCCCGACTGTCGCCTTGAAGGCCCGGCAAAAATACGACCGTGACAACTGGACCAGGGCTGCCAGCTCATCCAGCGAGACCAGTTCGCCCAGTCGCGCCATCATGTAATCGACCACCCGGCGATGCTGCCACGGTGCCAATCCGCCTTGCTCGCTGCGCCGGGTCGTCTCGACGACGGCCAACCGCGTCACCAGGGCGGTGCCAAGCCCGGAAGCGAACAGGTCGCCGCCGGCCCGGCCATTGAGCGCCTCACCGGCGAAGATCTCGCACAACTGAAGCAGGCACGGGTCGGCAAAACCCAATCGCAGGTCCGAAATATCGCCCAGCTGCCTCGGTTCCAGGGTCTGGCGCAGCATGTCAGTCGAAAACTCTAGGACCAGGTGACGGGCGAAGACCAGGCCATCGGCCCGCCCCTCGACCATCCGGCCGGCGGGGATGAAAGCCATCGGCCGGGCCGCGTCCTCACGGTCGCGGCCCGTCTGGCGCACGCCGGTTTCGGCAAAGGCGACCGGCGTGCCGACCGTCTCCAGGAAACAGGAGAGACAGCCGCCATCCCCATCGATGGCGATCGACACTGCGCCATTGCCGCGCAGTTCGGTAAGCACGGCGCGAACCGGCCCCCAGGTTTGACGTCGTTGACTCACGATGTCGCAGCCCGAATACGCGACGGCCAGGGTATCCAGGCCGTCATTTCCGACGTCGACGGGGCCCAGATACCGGGTGAGGCCCGCGCCGGCTTTAATCGTGGAGTCGATGAATGCCGTGTTTTGCATGACCGATCCTCGTGTTTGGCTTTTGGTAGCCTGAGGATAGGCGCGCCGCAGCGGAAGCGTGAATTAAGAGGTGCGAAGAGTTGTTAAGGCAGGGTGTCCGCGCTTAACGCCGCACAAAATACTATGTTTTTCAGCAACTTGCTATTTTATTGCGCTGCAAAACGGCTGGCCGCCGGTCGTTAGGGGCACATCCAGCCGGTGTTAAGGCCCGCCTTAGCGGAAATTAACACCGCGCCAGGGCCGCCACCTGCGCCTCGGCCGCCAGGCGATCGGGGATGGGTTCGCCATCGCCCAATTCGGCCAGGGTTGCCTCCAGGGCAGCCCGCGCCTCGTCGCGGCGGCCCTGGGCCACCCGCAGATCGGCCAGTTGCGTCGCGGCTCGCAGCGCCCAGACGACCGCGCCGCCCTCCATGGCCTCGCCGACCGCGCGGACCAGCGCCGCTTCGGCCTCGCCCGTCGGGTCCAGCGGTGCGCGCTGCACCAGGAAGTCGGCACGCAGGCGCAGCAGCTCCGGGATTTCGTACGAGACCTTGCGGGCCTCCGCCTCGACGAGGGTGCTGTCGATCTTGTCCAGGGCCTCGTCGATCCGGCCCAGCCGCGACAGGCCGAAGGCGACGTCCGACTCGAACAGGCTGACCATGACGACATGGTTTTCCCGACGCAGCCGCTCGATAGCGTCACGCAACAGCTCGACGCCCAATGCCGGGTCGCCGGTGTGCACGGTCATCTGGCCGCGCAGCGCCTGGGCGACGGCGATATAGGGCGCCAGGGAATGGCGCTGGCTATAGGTTGCCAGGCGCTCGATGAAACGTTCCGCCTCGGGCCAGTCCCTTTCCCACAGAAAAACCGGGGCGGAATAGAGCAGCGAGATGCAGATATCGACCGGCAGGTCGCGCCGCGCAGCCTCGTTGATGGCCCGATGCGCCACCTCGACGGCGCGCCTGGGGAAGCCGCGCAGCCACAGCACGCGGCACAGGAAGCTCATCCCCGAGACCTTGTGATCGAAGGCGAAAAAGATGAACGACTTGCCGACCAGGCCTTCAGCGCGGCGGAAGCCGGATTCGAACGAACGCTGGGCCTCGACCTGGCGCCCGGCCGCATGTAACCCCGCCCCGCGGCGCAGGTCGGCGCCGACCAGGGCGCTGTCCAAACCCATGCGTTCGGCGATCTCGCAGCTGCGTTCGCCGATCTGCATAGAGCGATAGAAATCCCCTGTGCGCAGGGCAAAGACGTGCAGTCCCGCCAGCAGGTGCAGTTGCGCGCCGTCGTCACCGAGCGCGATGGCCAGCTCCAGCGCCCGGTCGATCGCCGCCTGCACTTCGGGGGTATTGCCGCGCGTGAACATCAGCGAAACCGCCATGGTTTCCAGCAGCACCAGCTCGCGCTTGCCGCCGCGCTGGTCGTCGCTCAACTGCCGGATCGCCAGATGGCTCCAGTGATAGCCTTCGACCAGCAGGGACTGGGCCAGGAAGACGCGCGATACGGCGGCGGCCAGCCGGGTGGCGAAATCGCCCCCGCCCTGTTCGGCGAACGCCCATTCCAGCGCGGCGCGGACATTGCCGAGATGCGGCGCATGCCGGCTGAGCACATTGGCATTGACGACGTCGCCGTGGATCTTTTGTTCGTGTTCGAAAAATTCGGTGAAATAGAGGGCGTGGCGCGCGCTGATCGCCGTCCGCTCGCGGTTTTCCTCCAGGCGCTCCAGGCCGTAGACGCGCGTCGTCTCCAGCACCCGGAAATGCATGACGCCATCGATCGCCACGGTCGTCAACAAACACTTGGCAATCAGGTCGTGCAGCGCGCCTTCGATATCCTCGCGGTTTTGCGCCGGTTCGATGGCGATGGCGACCGCGGCCTCGGCAGTAAACGGCCCCATGAAGATCGCCAGGCGGCGCGATACCTGCTGCTCGCGTTCGCCGAGCGTGGCATAGCTCCAGTCGACCATGGCGTTCAGCGTCTGCTGACGCGCCGGCGCGGTGCGCCGGCCGGGCTGGCGCAGGAGCTTGAAGCGGTTCGCCAGCAGGCGGGCCGTGCCGACTATACCATAGGTGCCGACGAACCCCGCCGCCAGTTCGATGGCCAGCGCCACACCGTCGAGCCTTTGGCAGATTTCGGCGACGATCGCCGCCGCTTCGTCATCCAGTGTGACCTCGCCACCGCTGGCCGAGGCGCGGTCCAGGAACAGCCGCACCGCCGGATTAGGCGACGATCTCGGCCGTGGTCAGGCGTACCCCTTCCGGCGGCGTTTCCAGCGGCGGCAGGAAATAGACCTGTTCGCCATCGACCCGCAGGGCCTCGCGGCTAGTCGCCAGGATGTGGACCTGGGCGGCCTCGTAATAGAGGTGTTCCACCAGGGCGGCGGCCGTCTCGACGACATGCTCGCAATTGTCGAAAACCAGCAGGGCCGACTTATCGGACAGATAGGAGGCGATCGATCCCAGGACGTTGCTGGCCGGCGCGACCAAGCCCAGGGCGGACGCGACGGTTGCCGCGACCAGGCTGCCGTCCTTCAACGAGCCCAAATCGATGAAGTAGGAGCGATCGCCGAAACCGTCGGCCATGGCGTGCGCACAGGCGACGGCGACCGTCGTCTTGCCGATGCCGCCCGAACCGACAATCGAGACGAAACGCGCCGAACGCAATTGCTCGACCAGGGTGTCGACCGCGCCGTCGCGCCCGGTCATGCGCCGCAGCGGCGGGGGCAATCGCCCGGCGGACGCGGATTCGCTACGCGGCGGGGCCTCGTCGCTGCGGCGCCAGGTGACCGGAGCCATGAAACCGTACCCGCGTCCCGCGACATTGGTGATGTAGGAATCGCTGCCCAGCGCCTTGCGCAGGCCCGTCATATGGACGCGCAGGCTGCTTTCGGTGACACTGACCTCGCCCCACACCCGCCGGGTCAGCTCGGCCGCCGGCACAAGCTCGCCGGCCCGGGCAATCAGCGCCAGCAGAATGTCGAGCGCGCGACCGCCCAGCCGCACCTCAACCCCGTCCTTTTCCAGCCGGCGGCGGCCGGCGGACAACTGGAACGGTCCGAAACAGGCGATACCGTTAAGGGGCGCATCTATGACCATCTATTTCGTCTGTCCGGATTCCGCTGCCAGCCAGGCCTCGGCTTCGATAAGCGCGGCCGGCCGCTCTTCGTCGCCAAAGCCGACGACCGCCGCAGCGAGCATGGTCCGCGCCACGGCGGGTCGGCCTTTTTGATCGAGCAGGCCGGCCAGGTCTTGCGCGGCGTTTAGCGCCCACATCGAGGCGCCCCCCGCCATGGCCTCCTCCACCGCGCGCACGAGCAGCGCCTCGGCCTCGCCGGTGGGGTCCAGGGGCGCCCGCTGCAACAGGAAGGCGGCGCGCTGGCGCAGCAATTCGGGTATTTCATAAGAGACTTGGCGCGCTTCCGCTTCGGTGATCGCACGGTCTATCCGGTCCAGCGCCTCGTCGACGCGGCCCAGTCGTGCCAGGCCATGGGCCACGGCGGCTTCGAGCAGGATGATGATGACCACCACGTGATTTTCCCGGCGCAACTTGCCGATGGCGTCGCACAGCATGGCCACCCCGGTGGCCGGGTCGCCGGTGTGCACGATCAACGCGCCGCGAAAAGCCTCGCCCAGCGCGATGTAGGGCGCCAGGGCATGACGCCGGCTGTACGTCGCCAGCCGTTCGAGCACCTGATCGGCCGCGTCCCAGTCCTTGAGCCAGATAAAGACCGAAGCGCTGTACACCAGCGAGATGCAGACATCGACCGGCAGGTCGCTGCGCGCGGCTTCGGCAATGGCGTCGTGCGCCACCCGGGCGGCGCGCTGCGGCAAGCCGCGCAGCCACAACACCCGCGCCAGAAAGGTCAGCGCCGAGCCCCTGTAGCTAAGGGCAAAAAAGATGAAGGACGTGCCGGTCATGCGCGCGGCGCGACGGAAACCGGATTCGAACGAGTCGAGCGCCTCGGCCTGGCGGCCGGCGGCATGCAGCCCGGCGCCGTGGCGAAGGGCGGCGCCGACCCTGGCGGCGTCCGTGCCCAGCCGCTCGGCGATCTCGCAACTGCGCGCGCCGACCTGCAAAGAGCCATGGTAATCGCCGGTCCGCATGACGAAGGTGTGCTGGACCGCCAGCAGATGAAACTGCGCGGCGTCGTCGCCCAGGGCGACGGCCAGTTCGAGCGCCCGATCTATGGCCGCCCGGGCTTCGGGCAGGTTGCCGCGCGTATACATCAGCGAAACGGCCATGGTCTCCAGCAGCACCAGTTCTCTGTCGCCGCCCCGCTGTGCTTCGTCGAGTTGCCGAAGCGCCCGGGAGGCCCAATGATATCCTTCGATCAGCAGGGACTGCGCCATGAAGACCCGGGCGGCGGCGGCGGTCAAACGGGTCGCGAAATCACCGTCACCGTCCCCATCCTTCGAAAATGCCCATTCGAGCGCGGCGCGCACATTGCCGAGGTGCACCGCGTGCCGTTCCAGGCGCTGGGCGTTGACGATGTCGCCGTGAATCTGCTGTTCGCGTTCGAAATAGGCGGCGAAATAGGTGGCGTGGCGGGCGCTAATGGCCGGCCGCTCCTCGTTTTCGTCCAAGCGTTCCAGGCCGTAGGCGCGCGTCGTATCCAGCACCCGGTAATGCGTAACGCCGTCGATCGGGACCGTCGACAACAGGCATTTGGCAATCAGGTTATGGATCGCCACCTCGACGTCGTCGGCGCTGTCGCCGGGAGAGGTGGCGATGGCCAGCGCGGCTTGCGGTGTAAAGGCGCCCATGAAGATCGACAGCCGGCGCAAAACCGCCTGCTCACGTTCGCTGAGGGTGGCATAGCTCCAGTCGACCATTGCGTTCAGCGTCTGCTGGCGCGGCGGGGCCGTCCGCCGGCCGGGCTGGCGCAGGAGCTTGAAACGATTGGTCAACAGGCGGGCCGTGCCGGCGATGCCGTAGGCGCCAACGAACCCCGCCGCCAGTTCGATGGCCAGGGCCACGCCGTCCAGTTTTTGGCAGATCTCGGCAACGGTCGCCGCCTCGTCGTCATCGAGCGCAACGTGCCCCCCACTGGCAGCGGCGCGCTCAAGGAACAGCCGCACCGCCGGATAGGCGACGATTTCCGCCGTCGTCAGCCCCGGCTGCTCCGGCGGAGTTTCAAGCGGCAGCAGGAAATGAATCTGCTCGCCGTCGACCCTTAAGGCTTCCCGGCTGGTGGTCAGCAGATAGACGCTGGGGGCTTCGTAATAGAGATGCTCGAGCAGGGCTGCCGTCGTCTCGATGACGTGCTCGCAATTGTCGAAGATCAAAAGCACCGACTTGTCGGAAAGGTACGACGCGATCGCCCCCAGCGCATTACCAGCCGGCGCCACGAGACCAAGGCTGGAGGCCACCGTCGCCGCGACAAGACTGCCATCTTTCAAAGCGCCCAGGTCGATGAAACAGGTCCGCTCGCCAAACCGGTCGGCGAAGGCATGGGCACAGGCGATGGCGACGGTCGTCTTGCCGATGCCGCCCGAACCGACGATCGAAACGAAACGCGCCGCCCGTAACTGGTCGACCAGGGCCTCCACCGTGTCATCGCGCCCCGTCATGCGCCGCAGGAGGGGCGGCAGGCGGCTGGCGGCGGGTGCCTCGACCCTGCCGGGCGCGTCGTCGTTCGACCGCCAGGTGACGGGCGCCGTAAAGCTATAGCCTCGCCCGGACACGTTGGCGATGCAGGAGGCGTCCCCGCCCCGCTCGTCCAGCGCCTTGCGCAGGCTGTTTATATGCACGCGCAGGCTGCCTTCGCTGACGGTGATGTCCCCCCAGATCTGCCGGGTGAGCTCGGCCACAGTCACCAGGTTCCCGGCCTGGGCGATGAGGATCAGCAGGATATCGAGCGCGCGACCGCCCAGGCGCACCTCCACACCGTCCCGCTCCAGCCGGCGGCGGCTGACGGACAATTGGAACGGTCCGAAGAGGGCTATGCCGGTGAGAGGCGCATCGATCACCATCTATACGGCCCCCACATCTGTACGCGGCGCGACGGCGCACCGTTTCGAAAGGCCGGCAAAGGAAGCACAGGCAGGGCCATAATTCTGGGATAGGCGTGACAGAGAGGCAAATCTTGAACCGGTTTGAAGCGTTTTGAACAGAAAAATTGAATATCCGTGGCGCAACGGCCCTGGCCCCGTGAAGGCCCTGTCCGCGCGGGCCGGATCAGGCATCGGGACGTTGCAGGGCCCGCTCGCCGAGCATCGACGCCGTGCGCCGCCACGCCCCCGGACTTATGCCGAAGGCCGCCGAAAACAGCCGCGATAGATGACTTTGGTCGGAAAAGCCGCAGGTGACTGCGATCTCGGCCAGTGACCGGTTGCTCCTGACCATCAGGTCGCGGGCGAGGTCGAGACGGCGTTTCAAAAGCCATTTGTGCGGCATAAGGCCGGTGGACCGATAGAAGGCCTGGCTAAAGACCGGGACACTCAGCCCGCAGGCATCGGCCAGTACCTGGATACGCAGGTGTCCGTCGAGGTTGGCATCCATGAGTTCCCGCGCCATTCTCAGTTGAAACGGCGTCAGGGTCCCATCGCGCCGGACACCCGGCAGCACCATGCCGCCAAAGGTTCGCGCCAGGTGCACGCCGATCGCGAAGGTCACCGAGTCGATGAACAACTGATTGACCTGCCGCGGGCGGCTGAAGGCTGGCAGGAGCACGGCGCCCAACCGGCTGACCACCCGATCCGCCCTGCTTAGTCCGGGTTTCAGCCACAGGTCGTCGACCGAGGCCGCCTGGCTGCCCTCGGCTATGGCGGCCAGGCCGGCCCGCGGCACGTAGAATTGCAGGGTATGACACTTCGATCGCAGATTGAACGACACGGACCGGCGCAGGTCGTGGATAGTGATGTCGCCCGGTGAGAGCATGGCCGTAGGGATTGACCGGCCGTCGTTCCACAAGTCACGCACCAGGGGCGTTTCCAGTTGAAGCACCACATTGAAAGCGTCCCCGGTGGGCACAGGGTCGCTGAGGCCGTGACTATCCACGTCGACGATGCATTCGGTGACCGCCAGAAAGCTGTCGTTGAAGGTGCGGGTGGTAAACGATGGCGCCCGGGCCAGCCGATAGGAACGGGCCAGGCGATCTCCGAAGGCTTGCTCCTGCATCCGCGCCCCCTATGCCAGGCCGCCGGCAAGCCGCGCACGGGCTTGCGCCAGGGGACGGCTGGGCTCGGCATCGGCCATGCCGGCGACGGCGCTTTCCAGCACAGCGCGCGCCTGCGCGCCGCGGCCGGCCGCCACCAGACCGTCGGCCAGGGGCAAGGCCGCGGCCAGGGACCAGGCCACCGCGCCCTGCCGGTCGGCGCAGGCGATCGCCGCGCGAAAACTGGCCTCGCCCCAATCGTCGCCGCCCGTACTTTGCAGATATTCGCCCTTCAGGCGCAGCAGGTCGGCCTGTTCGAAGCTGTCGCCGTTTCGGGTGGCGTCGGCCAGGGCCGCATCGACCAGGGCGATGGCCTCGTCCAGCCGCCCGGTGCGCGCATAACCGAATGACAGGGCGCCGGTGAACATGGCGGTCAGGATATTGTGGTTTTCGGCCTTCAATACGGCGATGGCGTCACGCAGGACGTCGCAACCGGCCATGGCGTCTTCGCCGTTGCGGATCATCAACTCACCGCGCAGCGCCAGGCCGACGGCGTGATAGGGTCTCAGTGAATGGCGCTCGGCATAGGCGATCAGGCGCTCGATGACGACGCCGGCTTCCGCCCATTCCTCGCGCCACATGAAGACCGCCGGCGTATAGATCAGCGATATGCAGACATTGATCGGATTGCGCCGGCGATCGGCCTCGGCGATCGCCTGCCGCGCCACGGCGGCGGCGCGATCCGGCCGGCCACGCAGCCACAGGGCGCGCGGCAGGGCGATCAGGGCGCGGACACGGTGATCGTAGCCGAACAGGTCGAAATCCCGTCGCGGCAGGTCGTCGGCAAGGGCGAAGCCTGTGGTGATGTGCGCCTCGGCCTCGGCCTGGTGTCCGGACAGGTGATGCGAGACGCCGACCATCCATTCGGTCATGACCATGGCCGAGGGGTCGGCCTGCTGATGCGCCAGCCGGCGGGCGCGTTCGGCGACCGCAAGCGAATCGACGAACTGGGCCGTGCGCGTACAGAACATGTTCAACCCGGCCAGCAGGCGCAGTTCACGCGAGCGGTCGCCGAGGAACTCGGCCAGTTCCAATCCGTCCAGGATGGCGCTGAGCACCGCCTGGCTGTTGCCGCGGGTGAACATCGAAGAGATGGCCAGGGCCTCCTTCAGGTCCAGTTCACGCGCCGTGCGGCGATGCGGATCGGCCAGGCGCTCCAGCGCGCGCTCGACCCTCTGGTGGCATTCGACCAGCAGGGCCAGGCCCAGGAACAATTCCGCCGACGCCGCGGTCAGCCGCATGCCGATCTCGGCGCAGCCTCCGGAAGAATAGGCCCAGCTGAGGGCAGCACGGACATTGGCCAGGTGGAACGAGCTGGCGGGCGCCTCGCCATAGAACAGATCGGCCGCGGCCTGGCGGCGCGCCTCGAAAATATCGGTGAAATATTGGGCGTGGCGGCGCGCGACTTCGGCATGTTCGTCAGCCAGCTTTTCCAGGCCGTAGCTGCGCGTCGTCTCCAGCATGCGGTAGAGCGACAGCCCGTCCTCGGACGTCGCCTGGACCAGCGACTTGCCGACCAGCCCGGTCAGCAGGATGTCGATCTGCGCCCCATCAAGCGTCTCGTCGCCCGCGACGGTCACCGCCGCATCCAGCGTAAACGGTCCGGCGAAGACCGCCAGCCGGCGCAGCACCTTGCGCTTGTCTTCGGACAACAGATTGTAGCTCCAATCGACCAGGTCGCTCAGCGACTGCTGGCGGGCCGGCGCGGTACGCTTGCCCGGCTGATTCAGCAGGCGCAGCCGGTTTTCCAGAAGCGTCGCCGTGCCCCGCACCCCGTAGGCGCCTACCAGGCCAGCCGCCAGTTCGATCGCCAGGGCGATGCCGTCCAGTCGCTGGCAGATGCCGGCGACGATCGTCCCCTCTTCAGTGCTTAACCCGCCACCGCCACCGCCGGCCGCCGCACGCTCGAGAAACAGCTGAACCGCCGGATATGTCTCGATCTGCGCCAGGGACAGGTCTTCGCCTTCGGGTGGGGCCTGCAGCGGCCCCAGGCGATGGACGATTTCACCCTCGACGCGCAGGGCTTCGCGACTGGTCGTCAAAAGCGCAACGCCCGGCGCGTCATAGAACAGGATTTCCGCCAGGGCGGCGACGGCGCCGATCAGGTGCTCGCAATTGTCTAGGACCAGCAGGACGCGTTTGTCGCGCAGGAAGGAGACCAGGCTTTGCGCCGCCGCGGCCGCGTTGACGACCAGGCCGAATTCCGCGGCGACCGTACCGGCGGCCAGCTCCGGGTCCATCAGCGAACCGAGATCGATGAAGGCGACCGCGCCTTCGAAATCGGCCATCAGCCGGTGCGCCGCGGCGACCGCCACCGTGGTCTTGCCGATGCCGCCTGGGCCAATCACGGTCACGAAGCGATGCGCCTTCAGTTGGGCGCACAGGGCGTCAATCGTCTCGTCGCGCCCGGTGATGCGGCGCAGGCGCGGTGGCAAGCGTCCCGGCGACGGCGGCGAAGGCGGCGTGCCCAGAGGATGGACGAAACAATAGCCCCGGCCGGCGACGTTGGTGATGTAACGCACGCCCCCCAGGCCGTCGCCCAGCGCCTTGCGCAGGCCGGTGATGTGAACGCGCAGGCTGCTTTCGGTCACGACGACCCCGGGCCAGACACGCGCGGCCAGATCTTGGTGGCTGACGACGTCACCGGCCCGCGCAACCAGGGCCAGAAGGATATCGAGCGCTCGGCCGCCCAGCCGTACCGCCTCGCCGTCACGCACCAGGCGGCGTTCGTCCGGAAAAAGCCGGTAGGCTCCGAAGACAACAGGAGGCGTGCGATCGTACATCGTCATTGCGCCCCTGGCTGGGCGGCGGCATCCGGTCGCAGATCTGTGTCACGCCGTCCGACCATGAAGAGTCAAAACCTCGAGGGCTGGGAACATCGGGAACGCTGAGCACTAAGGTTGAGGGGGCCAATACGGCCGAGTCCGGAATTTGGACACCATGGGCGCAAAATAATTCAAGACAGCCGCGCAGGAGCACCGTCAGGCGCCGGCATCCATCGCGGTTCGGATATAAAGCAAGGCGCCCGACGCCGAATGGATCGGACTGTGAACGGTCCCCTGCAGGGCGACATGCAATTGGCCGGCGGCGATCGCGATGCCGTCGACGTCGATCGTGCCTTCCAGCACCAGGCATTCTTCGTTTACGCCATGGGCGTGGGGCGGAACCGTCGACCCCGGCGACATCTTGACCAGGACGTTCTGCGTTCCGGCCAACGGATCGGCGAACAGGATCTTTTGCCATATGCCCGGGCTGAAAGGCAGCCACGCCAGGTCGTCGGGCTTGATCGTGACCGTATCGGGCGAAGCCTCGATGCGGGCGATCCCGGCGGCGATACGCCCCCACAGGCCGGGCGACGGCTCCACCGCGGCCGGCGGCCGGTCTTCGAAGCCGTTCCACCGCTCCGACCAAAGTTCGACCCGATCGGCAAATGCCGGGTCGGTCGCCATCAGGCGCTCGGCCGTCAGCATTTCGTCGAGATCGAGGTTGCCCAAGGCGTAGCGTGACGCCAGAAGATCAAGATCCTCGCTCATGCCACCTCCATGCAGCGGCGCAACTGCTCGATACTGCGCCGCACACGCCCCTTGGCCGTACCCAGCGGGATATCGAGGACGTCGGCCAGTTCCGCATGCGTCAGGCCGAAGTCATAGCACAGGCGGACGGTCTGGTGCAGGTCGTCCGGAAGATCACCCAGGCATCGGCGCATGGACAGCCGCAATTCGGCGTGTCCATCCAAACCGCGGGGGCCCGCCGGAGCGGCGGTTCGCGCCAGGTCGTCGACCAGGCCGACAGGTTCGCGCTTGACGAGGCGAATACGATCGATGGCCTTGCGGCGTGAAATCGTCAGCAGCCAGCTCATCGCGCTGCCGCGTGAGGCATCGAACTGGTCCGCCTTGCGCCAGACGGTGAAAAAGACGTCCTGCAGAACGTCTTCGGCGACGTCGCGGGCGCCAAGGCGGCGCATCAACCCGCCCAGCAGACGCGACGCCACGCGATCGTACAGCATCCGCCCTGCGTCCTGGTCACCGCGCGCGATACGGCCAAGCAGGATCTCCAGATCCGGAACCCCTTCAAATGTGTCGTGCGTTCCCAAGGTCACGGAAGCGGTCTTCCCTCATAAAATTCGCATCTGTTGGCGCACCGGCCGTGCCGTGACCCGTAAAGGCGCAAAAATCTTGAACCGATCGGACGCGTTTTGAACCAGACGCCCGGATAGTTGAGATTTCAAGCCTTATCCCCTTCTCATCCCCGGCCCCGCCGCCATAAACCCGGCGTCGTCCCTATCGCCGCGGTGAAGACCCGCGTTAGGTGCGCCTGGTCGGCAAAGCCACAACGCTCGGCGATCTGGGCAATGGCCAGTTCGCCATCGTTCAACAATTCACGCGCCAACTCGATCCGATAGGCCATCAGCCAGCGGTGCGGCGTCGTCCCTGTCGACTGCTTGAAGGCCCGGGAGAAATAGCTGACCGACAGGTTGCAGGCCCCCGCCAGTTCGGCCAGGCGCAATTCGTTGCCGGGATCATGGCGTATAAGGTCCAGCACGCGTTCCAGCTGCCCGGGCGTCAGACCGCCGCGCGCCGGTCCCTGCGAAAACCGCATGCCGCCATAGGCGTCGGCAATATGGATTTGCATGGCCAGGGTCACATGGTCGATGAACAGGCGATTGACCTCGTGCGGTCGCGCCGTCGCTTCCAGCAACGACGTGCCCAGTGCGTAGAGGGTGGTGTCGGACGTGCCGATGCCGGGGTTTTGCCGCAGTTCGTTGATCCGGCGCGCCCCGTTGAAGTCGGCCAGTTCATCGAGCATCGTCTTGGGCATGGCAAAGTGGATGGCATCGGTCGGCTCCTCGATACAGGCCAGCCAGGAGTCGCGCGCGCTGTAGACGGTCGAAGTGCCCGCCCGGTACGAGGTCTCTACTGGCGATCCGTTGCGCCACAGGCGTACACTGGTGTCGCGCAATTGTATCGCGACCAGGAAGGCGTCCTCTTCCTGGTTCGGATCGGCATAGCCGAATCCGCGGTTGGGAATGCGCACGTGGGTGACCGCCATGGCCGAGCGCCTGAGCGGGCGGGCGATGACGGTGCGCGCCTCGGCGCCGCGCACATAGCCCAGGGGTCGGTCGGTTTCGAAGCTGCTGACGGAGGACGATGAGGAAGCGGCGGGCATGCGGATGAGAGGAATCGAAAGGATGGCGACGCGCGTGACACAGGGACTGTAAGGCTATTCGGAGGCCGGTCAATCGACGTCTCACTATGTGATACGCCGCAGGCCAGGGTCCGGTGAGGCCCGGATCAAAAGGCGATGGCGCCGCCAGCGCCTCCCGAGACGTTTTGCGGGGCCCCGGCCAGCCTCGCTAAGGCCGCCTGCAGGTCCGGTTCGTGGGGGCTTTCCGGGCCGTCCCCGGGCAACCGCTCCAGAGCCTGTTCGCAGCGCTGAAGACATTCGGCCCGCAGCGACAGGTCCAGGAACCGCTCGGCCGCGGCGGTCAGCCGGATGGCGATGTCCACGCATCCCTGCGGCGACCACGCCCAGCCCAGGGCGGCGCGCACATTGGCCAGATGGCAGGCCGGCAAGGAGGCTTCTCCGCAGGACAGGTCTGGCCCGTAAGACAGGTCTGGCCCGTACGACGGATCCGGCGCCACCTGGCCCCGCGCTTCGAAGATCGTGGCGAAATACGCGGCGTGGCGGCGGCAGGCCGCCGGCCGCTCCGCGGCCTCGGTCAGTTTTTCCAGGCCGTAGGTGCGGGTCGTCTCCAGCAGGCGGTACATATAAAACCCGTTCTCGACGCTTGCCTGGACCATGGATTTGCCGACCAGGAGGTTCAGCGCCATGTCGACGTCGAGCCCGTCCGTCGCCGCATCGCTCACCACGGCGGTCGCCGCCTCAAGGGTGAACGGCCCGGCGAAGACGGCCAGCCGACGCAGCACCCGGCTTTCGTCTTCGGACAACAGGGTATAGCTCCAGTCCACCATCTCGTGCAACGATTGCTGCCGCGACGGCGCCGTCCGCCGGCCGCGCTGGTTCAGCAGGTGCAGTCGGCCTTCCAGCAGGGTCGCGGTGCCGCGTACGCCGAACGTTCCCACCAAGCCCGCCACCAGTTCGATCGCTAGGGCGATACCGTCCAAGCGGCGGCAGATGTCGGCGATAATAGCCGCCTCTTCGGCCGTGAACCCGCCGGCCGGCGCGCCACCGGCGACGGCACGTTCAAGGAAGAGCTGGACGGCGGCATAAGCGCCGATCTCGGCCGGGGACATGGAGGGGTCAACCGGCGGCGTAACCAGCGGCAACAGCCGGTGAACGCACTCGCCCTCGACCCGCAGGGCCTCACGGCTGGTCGCCAGCAGGGCAACGTTCGGCGCCTTGTAGAATAGGACCTCGGCCAGGGCCGCCACGGCGTCGACCAGGTGTTCGCAATTGTCGAGCACCAGGACGAGGCGCCGGTCGCGCAGGAAGGTTACCAGGGCCTGGGTGGCGGCCGGCGCGGCCTCCGCCCTGCCGAAGGCGGACAGGATGGTGGCGGCGATGAGATCGGGATCAGTCAGCGCGCCCAGGTCGACGAACCAAGCTTCGCCGTCGAATTCCGGCGCCAGAGCGTGGGCGGCGGCCACCGCGACCGTCGTCTTGCCGATGCCGCCGGGGCCGACAAGCGTAACGAAGCGATGCCCCCGCATCCGGTCGCAGACCGCGGCCACGTCGGTGTCGCGGCCCACCATCCGGCGCAGGCACGGCGGCAGTTTCGGCCTGGCGGCGGCGGTCGGTTCGGCAATGGGCCGCCCGCAGGGCCCCAGCGGATGGACGAAGCAATAGCCACGGCCGGTGACATTGGTGATGTAGCGGGCGTCGTCCTGACCGTCGCCCAGCGCCTTGCGCAGGCCGGCCATGTGCACGCGCAGGCTGCTTTCGCTGACCGCCGCGCCCGACCAGACGCGCGCCACCAGCTCGTCATGGCCGACCACCTCGCCGGCCCGGGCGACCAGCGCCGCCAGTATATCCAGAGCCCGGCCACCGACCCGGATCGCCTGGCCATCCCGGAACAGGACCCGTTCCTCGGGCATCAGGGTAAAATCCCCGAAGGCCACGGGTGAGGAAAGCGTTTCGCTGATCATGACACCGCCTCCGAGGCCCGAATACCTGTCCCCGACCGTCCGGCAGCAAGTTGTTTTTGAATATGCGCCGTAGGATCGTATCCATGAAAACGTTCCCGTACCGCGACGAATAGTCTATCCAAGGTAACGTCTACGGCAACGTAACCGCGCCATTGCGCCATAATTTGTTCGCTGCCGGGAATTTTTGCGACGAATAGGCGACGAAAACGACATGCGTTCCGCGCTGTTTCGGTGCAAGACTGCTAGTCTTGAGGCTCCATCGCGAGGGATATCGTATGTTGTCCGAAACGCTTACCGCGACCGACGGCGTCGCGTTGTCGAATGACGCGGTCTTCTGGGCGGCACTGGAAGCCCGGCTCGCCAATCAAATTGATCCGCGCGTCCGTTTCCGGACCATGCTCGAGATGATGGAACATCACCTCGACGTCGCCAGCGTCACCTATCACGCGCTCAACGACGACGACCTGGCCGGGTTTCGCCTGTCGCAGGCCGCCACGGCGACGCCGGCGGACTGGGATATCGGCCGCGAAAACCTGATGGTGCTGGATCTCCACCGCCAGGGGGTGACGACAATCTTCGCGGACTGGCGCGAGGCCGACCTGCCGCCGCAGATCACCGAGCGCCTCAAGCAGACGACGGTCTGCGCCTGCGTCGGCGTGCCCGTCCTGCGCCGCGGCAGCCTGGCGGGGCTCCTGTGCATCACCGATCCGCGCCGGCGCGACTGGAGCGACGACGACCGGGTCCTGGTGCAGCGCTTCGCGATCCGCGTCCACGATATCGTCGAGCTGGGCTGCGCCACGGCGGCGGCCAACGAAAACGCCTCGCACTTTCGCGCCCTGGCCAACATCGCGCCCGGCATCTGCTGGCTGGCTACGCCGGACCTTGTCATCGACTGGGCCAACCAGCCCGGCCTCGACTATTTCGGCGAAGCCATCATCGGCCTGAACACCGCCGCCCAGGGCGTCCACCCCGACGACCGCGCCCTGGCCGACGACGCCTGGCACAAGGCGCGGACCCTGGGCACGCCGGTTGATATGACAGTGCGGGTCCGCGGCCGCACCGCGACCTACCGGCCGATGCAGAGCCGGGCCGAGCCCATCCGCGACGACCAGGGCCAGATTACACGCTGGACCGGCGTGCAGATAGACCTGTCCGAAGAAATGACCGAGACCTTCTTGCGGGCGCTGGCGGAAAAGACGCGCGACCTCACCGACGAGGCGGCTATTATCGACCACACGATGCGCATGCTGGGCCGCCACGTCGATGCCGGCCGCGTGGCGTTCGCGCAAACCGACGCCACCGACCGGTGCCGTTTCCAGGCCGGCCGCACCTGGTCCGCCATTGCCGGCGCGGACGACGACTGGCAGGGCGATGTCGCGCTGAGCACTCAGGTCGACCACCTCATCGCCGGGGAAACGATCGTTTCGCACGGCGCCGAGACCGACGATCCGGCCGACGACACGCACCGTCAGTTGGACTCTAGCATCATCGTCCCCCTGATCAAGTACGGCGGCCTGGCGGCGGTGTTCGTCGTCCAGGGGTGCCCGCAACGCCGCTGGTCGGTCGATGAAGTCCGCCTGATCGAGAACGTCGCCGAACGCACCTGCACCGCCCTGGCGCGGGCGCGGGCGGAAAGCGTGCTGATCGAGCGCGACCGCAGCCAGTCCCTCCTGCTGGAATGGAGCGACGGCATCCGCAACGAAAGCGACCTGCAGGTTATTTTCGACACGACCGTGGCGGCGATCGGCAGGCACCTGGGCGTCGAACGGGTCGATTTCGCCGAGGTCGACGAGACCGGCGAAGGCCTGGTCATCCGCAGCGAATGGACCAACGGCGTCCCCGGCCTGACCGGCCGGCGCTATCCGTTCAGCGCCGTCGGCGAAAATGTCATTGCCGCCCACCTGAACGGTGAGCCCTACTCTGTCGGCGACTACCTGACCGACCCGCGGTTCAGCGCCGAGCAACTGACCTTCTACACCGCGATCAACGCCCGGGCCTCGCTGAGCATCCCCCTGGTCAAGGACGGCCGCCTGGTCGCCGCCCTGTCGTGCCAGCAGTCGACGCCGCGCAACTGGACGCCCGACGCGGTCAACCTGATGAAGGAAATGGCCGACCGCACCTGGGCGATCCGCCAGCGCGCGCTGTCGGAGGAACGCCTGGCCGAAAGCGAGGCCCTGTTGTCCGCCTTCATGGATCATGCGCCCATCGCCATGTACCTGAAGGATTGCGACGGCCGCTATATCCGCATCAATCGCGAGATGGCCCGTGTCCTGGGGGTGCCGGCGGAAGACGCGATCGGCCACACCGCTACCGAACTGATCGACTCGCCCGAGGCCGAAAAGATCGCCCAACTCGATCGCGAGGCCCAGACCCTGGGCGTGCGTTCGGGCGAGCTCTCTTTCCCCGAACGCGACTACCTGTCGTCCCTGCTGACCATCCGCTTCCCCATCAGCACGGGCGAAGGCAAACCGGTCAAGCTGGGCGGCTTCACCCTGGACCTGACCGATCAGAAGCGCGCCGAGGCCGCGCTGCAAAAATCGCGCGAGGCCCTGTTCCAGTCGGAAAAGCTGAACGCCCTGGGCTCGCTGCTGGCCGGCGTCAGCCACGAACTCAACAATCCTTTGTCGATCGTCGTCGCCCAGGCCGTCATGCTGGAGCGGCAGGCGCACGGCACGCCCCTGGTCGATCGCGCCTACAAGATCCGCAACGCCGCCGACCGCTGCGCCCGCATCGTCCAGACCTTCCTGGCCATGGCCCGGCAAAAGCGGCCGGAACACGCGGTCGTCAACCTGAACACCGTCGTGGCGGCAGCGCTGGAACTCACGGACTACGGCCTGAAAAGCGATGGCATCGCCGTCGAAACCGCCTATGCGGCGAACCTGCCGTCGATTGCCGCCGACTGCGACCAGTTGCACCAGATCATCGTCAACCTGGTCGTCAACGCCCAGCAGGCGATCGTCGCCGCCAAGTCCGGCGAGCGGCGCATCCTGCTGAAGACGGTCCGCGCGGCGGACGGCGCCTCGGTATTCCTCGATGTCGTGGATACCGGCCCCGGCGTGCCGGCCAAGCTCAGCCGGCGGATCTTCGACCCCTATTTCACCACCAAACCGGAAGGCCAGGGCACCGGCGTCGGCCTGTCCTTTTCCCAGGGCCTCGCCGAGGCCCACGGCGGCAGCCTCGAACTGATGCCGACGGCGCGCGGCGCCAAGTTCCGCCTGACCCTGCCGGTCGATCCCGGCCACCCGGCCGACACGACAGCGAACCACATCCAAGCCGCGCCAGAACCGGTCGCGCGCCTGGCACTGGTCGTTGACGACGAGCCGGAAATTGCCGAGGCCCTGGCCGATTTCCTCGGACTGGAAGGCTTTGCCTGCGAGATCGCCGTCGGCGGCGCGGCGGCCAAGTCGAAACTGGCCAATGGCGCATATGACCTGATCATCAGCGATCTGCGCATGGAAGAGACGGACGGTTTGGCGCTCTATGCCTGGATCAAGCGGGAAAGGCCGCTGCTGGAAGACCGGATGGCCTTCGTCACCGGCGACACGCTGGGCGCCGCGGCTGCGCGCTTCCTGTCGGAATCGCGTCGTCCCGTGCTGGAAAAACCGTTCGTGCCGGACAGCGTGCGCCACCTGCTGCAACAGATGGACCTGGTCTGATGCCCTTCCAGGTCATGGTGGTCGATGACGAGGACGACCTGCGCGAACCGGTTGTCGAATATCTGCGCGAACACGGGCTGGAGGTCGTCGAGGCCAATGGCGGGCGCCAGGTCGACGACGCCCTGGCGCGGCGCGTGCCCGATGTCGCCGTGCTGGACGTCAACATGCCAGGGGAAAGCGGTTTTTCCATCGCCCGTCGCCTGCGCCAGGCGTTCGGCGAAACAATGGGGATCGTCATGCTGACGGCGCGGCGCGACCTGGCCGACCGGGTTTCGGCGCTGGAAGGCGCGGCCGACGACTATATGACCAAGCCGTTCGAGCCCCAGGAACTTCTGGCGCGCATCCGGTCGGTCCATCGCCGCCTGCCCCGGCCGGCTGAGGTTCCGCCGGCGAAGGCGGATTTCGAAACGGAATTCTGGGTCGAAGGGCTTCACGGCGCCCTGCGCCTCGACGTCGATGACATCGACTGGATCGAAGCCGCGAAGGACTATGTCCTTCTGCATACCCAGGACCGGGCCTACATGATCCGGACGACCATGGCCGCGCTGGAAGCCGGGCTCGATCCGGCGCGGGTGATGCGCGTCCATCGCTCGGCCTTCGTCCGCGTCGCGGCGATTGCCCACATCAACGAGGTCGGCCGCCAGGCGACCCTGGTGCTGAAATCGGGCGTACCGGTCAAGGTCGGTCCGGGCCACACCAGGGCCGTCAAGGCGCGCCTCACGGCCATGCCCGGCGGAGACACCCGGGCATGAACGTCTCGGGGTCAGGCGCCGGCCAGCCGGGGCGGAGCGACCTGGGCAAATTCTTCGCGCGATACGGGATTGCCGTCGATACTCTCGAACACGGCCTTCGATCGGCCCAGCACCCCCATCAGCGCCGGCGGTCCCGAGAACGGCTCGCCGCCGATGTGCCAGCCGTCGGTGTGCAGTTCCTCGATCAGCACCCAGACGACTTCGCGGAAGGCTTCGGAACCTTCGAACTTGACCATGACGTCGGTGATGGCCTTGGCTAGGGCGTGCTTCTGGGTCGAGGTGAAAACGCCGTCGACCAGTTTGATGTTCACGAAAGGCATGTCGGATCCTTTGCCGATAAGGGGATGAAGATACCCCGCAACCTACCGGCGGCGCCCGCAGCAGCCTTGAAGGTTTTGACAGCGTTTAGAACATTCGCGGAGCGTTTCGGGGCACCGGACCAGTGAAGCGTTTCGACCCGGCCCGGCTGGAGGCGACGATCGATACGGCGATCGCCTCAAACCGCGTCGTCGCGCGGTGATCATGGTCGTGCATAAGGGCGAGACCGTCTATGCCCGTGCCGCCGGCCTTAGCGATCGTGCCGCCGGCATCGCCATGCACGAGGATCAGATCTTCCGCCTGGCCTCCGTGACCAAGCCCTATGTCGCCGCCGCGACCATGCGTCTGGCCGAAGACGGCCGCCTAGACCTGGACAGCGAGGTCACGCGCTACCTGCCCGATTTTCGTCCGCCGGCGCCGGACGGCTCGCGCCCGACGATCACGCTGCGGCAATTGCTCAGCCACACGTCGGGCCTGAGCGTCGGCTTCATGGGACCGGCGGGAAATGCCTACCACGTCAATGCGGTATCGGACGGTCTCGACCAGCCGGGCCTGTCGATGGCGGAAAACCTGCGTAGCATCGGCGAGACGCCGCTCCTGTTCCGGCCGGGGACCGCGCGGTGCTATTCGGTCGGCCTCGACGTGCTGGGCGCCGCGCTCGAAGTGATCACGGACCTGCCGCTGCCCGGGATCGTCGACCGCCTGGTGACGGCGCCGCTTGGCATGACCGACACAGCTTTCGCCGTAAAGGATCCGGCCCGCCTGGCCAAGGCCTATGCCGGCACGCCGGACGGCCCGATCGAGATGTATGACGGGATCGAGATCGCCGCGTTCAAAAGCTTCGCCCGTTTGGCGCCCAGTCGCATTCTGAACCCGGCCTCTTTCGCCTCGGGCGGCTCGGGCATGGCGGGAACCGCGGCGGACGTCACAACCTTCCTGGAGGCCATGCGCCTGGGCGGCGGCCCTATCCTGCGCCCCGCCACCGTGGCCGACATGCGGCGTAACCAGGGGGTGCCGGGCCAATGCGTCAGGCCGGGGTCGGGTTCGGCTACGGCTGGAACATCCTCAGCGATCCCGCCGGCGGCGCGACGCCCCAGGGCATGGGCACGCTGCAATCGTGCAGCTTCTACGGTCACAACTGGTTCATGGACCCAGTCAATGACCTGACCGTCGCCGCCCTGACCAACACCACGATCGAAGGCATGATGGGACCGTTCGCCTTCGAGGTTCGTGATGCGATCTATACCGCTCTGTAGGGCTACCGAAACCTATTCGGCGGCCAGGACGACGTCGTCGGACGCCAGCAGGCGAATGAGGTAGTCGAAGGCCGACAGGGCCGCCTTCGAGCTTTCTCCCATCGCGATGACGATCTGCTTGTACGGTACGGTCGTCGCGTCGCCGGCGGCGAAGACGCCGGGCGCCTGGGTTTCGCCCCGGTCGGTGACCTCGATCTCATGACAACTGTCGTTAACGCGGGTCCGTCAATGTTTCCAGAATCGACGTTGGGTGGCGCGAAACCGTGGCGTCCCCCTCCCCGCGAAGCCGCTTGCTTCAAAGAGAATTTTTGAAAGTCTATTATTATTAGAAAGATAAGAACCGGGTCAATTTCCGGCTACTCATTATTATGGGAAATATACGATATAAGTCAACATGTTATGAATTTTTCTGAAGGTCAATTTGAGCTCATCCTCGCAACTGACTGTAGTGGCCGGGCGTCACGCCAATCACTTTGCGGAACATGGCGATGAAGGCGCCGACATTGTCATAGCCCAGATCCATGGCGATGCTCGTCACCGGCTGCCCGGCGGGGCAAGAATTACCGCCGAACATTTCGCGCCTTCGACGAAGACGCCGAAATTTCGTCAGAAAGCTAAGCCATTTCGAATCGCTTCGGTTCCGGAAAGTCAGTTGCATGAAAAACGTTCTCCTGGTCGCTTCTGCGATGGTAGTGGCCTCAACGGTTAGCGTTGTCAGCTTCCAGGCCGCGGCCACCACGAAGAGTGTTGCGGCCCCAAATGCCTCATCTGAAACCCAGGCGGTTTCGACGGCAGCGTCGGCATTCCTGAACACCTTGAACGCCGAACAACGCCAAAAAGTCTCGTTTTCCTTCGTCCCCGAAAAGACAGCATCTGCCGCAAAATTCCCCCATCTCATGCCGAATGGCCTCAACGGTCCCGGCAGCCCGGACGGTGGGCCAAATGGACCGCCGCCAGGCAATCCGCAACCTGGCAAATCTGAAACCGACAAGGGTCCGCCGGGCGGCCCGCCCAATGGCGGCCCAGGCAAGGGCGGCGGCCTTCCTGATTTCGTCGGCGAGAAATTTGGCGATGCCGTCTGGTCGAACTATCCTGTGAGCGACGTGCCACGTCCGGGCCTGCAAATGGGCAGCCTGACGTCGACGCAACGAGCCGCCGCTATGCACCTCTTGAAGGTGATGCTGAGCCCGAAGGGCTATCAGAAGGTTCTCGATATCATGGGCGGAGACCAAGCCTTGGCCGATGCTGGGCAACACTTTTCAGCGGGCCGAGATGTATACACGATCGCCATTCTCGGTAAGCCCAGCGCCACGTCACCATGGATGGTACAGTTCGGCGGTCACCACCTCGGCCTGAACGTGGTGATGGATGGTCAGCACGGCGTGATGACTCCGACACTGACCGGCGCCCAGCCGGCCGTCTATTCATCCAACGGCAAAACGACCCGCGTCCTCGCTGGCGAGAGCGACAAGGCTTTCACCCTATTGGCGGCGTTGGACGACAGCCAACGCAAGGAAGCTGTCTTGAACTACAAGGTGTCCGATCTGGTTCTTGGACCCGGGCACGATGGCGAGACGATCCTCCCGGAGGGATTGAAGGGCTCGGCCATGACACCCACGCAGCGTGCGCTGTTGTTGGACCTGATCAAGGAATGGGCAGGGATCGTCAACGACGCCTATGCAAAGCCGCGGCTCGCGGAACTTCAGGCCGGCCTGCAGGATACCTATTTCGCTTGGAGTGGGCCGACCACTCACATGCCCAATCGCAACGGGTCATCCTATTACCGTATCCAAGGACCTAAGGTGATCATCGAATTTTCACCTCAGGGCGTCGGCGGCGATCCGACCATGCACGTCCACACGATCTATCGCGACCCGACCAATGACTATGGTCACGCCTTCACCTTGCCATGAGGCTTTGGCACGCCGCGCTCGCGTTCTTGCTGATTTGGTTTCCATCTATCGCCCAGGCCCATCGTCTGGATGAATATCTGCAAGCCGCGACCCTTTCGATCGACCATAGCGAATTGATGCTCAAACTGCGGCTAACGCCGGGCGTGAGCGTGGCGCCGGCGGTGCTTGCTGCCATCGATACGGACAAGGACGGAACCTTTTCCCCCACCGAGCAGCAAGGGTATGCTGAGCGCGTCCGAGACGATCTGGCGTTGACGATGGACGGCGCACCTGTAGCCCTTAAACCTGTCTCCGCGGCCTTCCCGGGCCCCAGCGAGATCAAGGCCGGATTAGGAGACATCACCCTCGTCTTCTCGGTGGCGATCCACTCCACGGCCGGACATCACCTCCTGACACTCGTCAACCGTCACGAAAACCGGATCGCGGTCTATCTGGTGAATACGCTCCAGCCCACGGACCCGGAAATTAGCGTCCTTTCGCAAAGCCGCAGCTACGATCAATCATCCTACAGCCTCGGATTCTCGACGGCGTCAATTCCCGGAGCGACCGGGCAAAACAAACCAGAGCCGGAAAAGAACGACGCGATAGCAGTCGTCACGACCTTCTTCTGTCACGGCATCGTTCACATCCTGACTGGCTACGACCATTTGCTATTCATTGCCGCCATGGTTTTTGCGGCAACTTCACTATGGGACTTGGTCAAGGTGGTCACCGCCTTCACCCTTGCGCACAGCCTGACGCTGGGCCTGGCGACTTTCGGCCTGATTCACCTCGACAGCCGTATTGTCGAGCCGCTGATCTCGGCCAGTATCGTGTTCGTCGCGATGCAGAACATCTTTTGGCCAACCGCGTCGTCCGGCGCCGGACGTTTGGCCGCCTTCTGCTTCGGATTGGTCCACGGCCTGGGTTTCGCTTCGGGCCTTTTGCAGATTATGCATGCCATGCCCTTTGACGTAGCGCTTCTGGCCCTGCTCGGCTTTAGCCTCGGCATTGAGGTCGGCAATCAACTGGTTCTTCTGCCTTTGTTTGGCGCGCTGCGATGGCTGCGACGAGCGTCGGACGACGCGAAGACTCCCAACCGGATATTCCGACAGATGCAGATATTCGGATCCGCAACGATCGCACTTGGCGGCGTCTATTTTCTCTGCGTCGCGCTTGCAAGCTTGTCTTAAATCCGATGGTCGTTTGATTGCGACATGTCTAAGACCCCAGCCGATTCGATCTCTGTTGAATCGTTCATGTCTTTTGTCATAGGTATTGAGTGCGTATAACCCGCGCCCGACACAGATCCATCGCCGCCGTCCGATGACGACGGAAAGCTCAAGCTCCCCGCCTTCGCGCGCGCTGAAATCCTATGCGGCGCGTTCTGTCACGCCTGACTATGCCTCAGGTGCTCACACGGCGTCATTGGGGCCGGCTTTCTACTGGACACCTTTTTCTCGACCATTATTCAGGCGGCGGCTTCATTAGCCAGCACGGATTCTGGAACCGGCAACCGCCCAGCGGATATAAGGTCGCCTTCGTGCCTTTTGAAAACGGAAAACAAACCTAAAACGTCTTTTATTTCAATACATTATGCCAGCGGACTGGCAATTAATCCAATTGGTTCAATAGCTTACTTAGCGGGACTTTTTGCATGACTTCGCCGAGAACCCCATTATGGACTTGGCCAGCGGTCACTTTAATCGGGTCCAAGTGCTTAAATTGCGTAGCGATTTTGCGTCGTTCAAGTTTGCGGCCGACCGCATCGTCAATATGATCATGGCTGGCATCCTGGCGGAAAATTCCCAGGGCTAATTCAAGTGTAGGACGGACGGGGCATCGACGGCTTGCGCCCCCTCTACTCTCTGGGCTTTTTCCTCGAGCGTGCCGGTCGAAGAGCGCCAATTGACGAACGCCTCGTTTTTTGAAAAACTCTCGTAATTCAATGAGATAGAAGCCTAAAGAATTCCGGCTACTAAACATTCCTGGAAGACGCGAAGTTGGTCGGCTCAATGGGTCCGATATTAAACATTATGAGACATTACTTTATTATTTCAATATGTTAGAAAATTTTATGGCGAAGCAAGGCCTACTGGGCATCTGGCTTGGCTGATGGATGGCCATATCACCTGAACCGACAAATCCAACTTTTCGAGTAACTAAAAAAGGCCGAACCTAATGGTTCGACCTTCCAAATCATCTACGCTTTTGAAGGCAAAAGATTTAGACCGTTTCAAGCTGCTCGGCCGACATCTTGCCGGACTTTGCATCGCGTTGCAATTCGTAGGAAATCTTCTGGCCTTCATTGAGACCGCTCATGCCGGCACGTTCGACCGCACTGATATGGACGAAGACGTCCTGGCCGCCGTTTGACGGCTCGATGAAGCCAAAACCTTTTGTGGAATTAAACCACTTGACTGTACCTGCGCTCATAATGAACCCTCTTCAATGACAGTATATACGTGCCCACGCAAATGCATGGGCACCTCTCGAACAAATTTTGAATGGAAGGTTCGCTCATAGCGCTTGCTAAGCGCAAAACAAAACAGCAGACAATCTGGGATCGATACCGCTTATTTACTTATTTATATTATGAATGTCAAGCCATAAATAATGTTTACTGCGAACCCGCGAGATATAGAGTTCACCAATGTGGCCCTAATCTAAGTGATTTGGGCCCGTCACGTTGGGTGCGGCCGCGGTGGCGTCGAGTAAGAGCGGCCTGCCCAAATGCGCACGATCCTCACGTTTGGATAACCGGGGTCGCCGGGCCGGACGCCGGCCGCGACGCAGAGCTGCCGTCCGGCGGATGAGCTTCCCCGCGTGAGTGTCCGATGCTTGTTGCCGCCTTCCGCCGGCCAGATTGTGTAATGCGAATGATTGGCGACCCGAAATGGGGAGACGCCGATCGTGGCCTGAACGTCGAGAAAGATCAGGCGCTATTGTCTTCGACCATGGGGTCATCGTCGATATCGACGGCACCGACAATGGCTCCGCCATCAGCGTCGACTTCGCCCAGGAAGCGATCCTCCGCCTTGCGCCGCGCTGCGATC
>FTDB01002847.1_pt1 | contig 52436 bp, 52 predicted proteins | sample 1639741 | NCBI WGS metagenome assembly FTDB01 (sample SAMEA3914869, study PRJEB12502) | metagenome | biome: forest; material: soil | place: USA | collected 2012-03-12 | depth 0.1 m | reverse complement strand
GTGCAGCCGACCTGGCTGGAGACGCACAGGGCGCCGGCGCGGCCGACGTCGGGGATGTAGACGGTTTCGACCTCGATGCCCGGGGCCATGCGGATCAGGTACTTGCGCGTGCCGTCCTTCGACAGCTGGCGCTCGACGATTTCCGGGCGGGCCAGGGTGAACTTCTCGGGGAAGAGGGCGCGCTGGTCCTTGGCGATGTCGGTCATGGCGTCGAACGAGGTGACGCCGTAGTGGTGCATCCACCGCCACATCTGTTGCATGCGCATCCTGGCCTTGCGCGGTTCGACCACGCCGCTGTCGATCAGCGCCTGGACAAGCTCGTCGCGCGTCAGACCGGTGATATTGACGGGTGCCGAGGCGAGAGGCTTTGCGGACAGGTCGAGCGTATGGGCCAAGGAAGCGGCTTTCCAACTAGGATTGTCAGGGGAACAGGGCGGGGCTTATATAGGATCCGGCGGCGAAAGTCCAATCGACGGCGATGGACCGGCCGATCCTTCGAGGGGGTAGTATGAAAAACCTGATCAAGACACTCAGCGTGGCCGCGGCGATCGCCCTGCCGCTGACCGCGACCGCGGCCTATGCCGGACCCGCGACGGACGCCCTGTCGGCATGCCTGGTGCGCTCGACCACGGCGGAAGACCACATCGTCCTGGTCGACTGGATTTTCTCCATGATCGCCCGCCATCCCAGCGTCGCCGGCATGGCCTCGATCTCGGATGCCCAGCGCGTCGAGATCAACCGCAAGACCGGCATGCTGTTCAGCCGCCTGCTAACCGAGTCGTGCGCGGCGGAAATCAAGCAGGCCAACAAGGAAGACGGCATCACCGCGGTGAAGAGCGCCTTCTCCGTCCTGGGCGCCACCGCCATGCAGGACCTGATGAGCAATCCGGACGTCCAGGCCGCCGGCGCCGAGATCCAGCCCTATGTCGACCAGAAGAAGCTGGCGGCGGTACTGGCGCAATAAGGTTTGCGGACGGCCGGCGACCCCGGCCGTCTCCTAACGCCCGATATAGCGCTCCGGCTTGTGGAAGCCGACCAGCACGCCGCTCATCGCCACGGCCGAGATCACCGAATAGAGCAGTTGCTGCGGATGCAGGGTGAAGACCGAGGCCAGCATGATCAGGGCGTCGCACGCCATCTGGGTCTTGCCGGCATTGATGCCTTTCTTTTTCTGCAGGTAGAGCGCCAGCACGCCCGTGCCGCCGGCGCCGGCGCTGTGGCGGGCCAGCGATAATATGCCCATGCCGATGATGGTGCCGCCGAACAGGGCGGCGAACAGGGGATTGATGGTCGACAGTTTGAAGGCCAGCGGCGCGACCAGGCCCAGGCCGACGATGGCCAGGTTGACAATCACCGTCTTGATCATGAAGGCCCGCCCCATGGCCGGCCAGGCCAGGGCGAAGAACGGGATGTTGATGATCATGAACAGCACCGCCACCGGCCACGGGATCAGGTAGGAGGCGAGCAGGGCGATGCCGGCGACCCCGCCGGTGACCAGGCCCGCGGCCTTCAGGAAGACGATGCCCAGCACGATGAAGGTGCAGCCGATGGCGAAGGCGTAGACGTCTTCGAACAGGGTGTGACGGACGGCGGGAAACAGCTCTTCGCTGTCCGCGCGTGTGGTCTTGACGGTGGTGGTGGCCATGGACGCGGTCCCCGATCGGTTGGACCCGTGCGTTTCCCATTCGCCTCTGCGGGCGAGTGGTTTCAGACTATACGACTTTGCTCTCGATCTCAAGATCGCCGCACACCGGGCAGTGCGGCTCGGGCGCCAGGCGGACGATGCGCGATTGCATGGTCAGGCCGTCGAAGATCATCAACTGCCCGCTCAGGGTTTCGCCGGCGCCGGTGATCAGCTTGATGACTTCAAGCGCGGCGAGCGTCCCCATGACGCCGGCCAGGGCCCCGACGACGCCGACGCGTTCGCAGGTGTCGGCGTCGGGCGGAACCTCGGGCACCAGGCACTGGTAGCAGGGGCGGCCGTCGAATACGGCCAGTTGACCGCTCCAGCGGCCGATCGCCGCGGAAACCAGAGGCTTGCCCAGTTCATGACAGACGCGGTTGACCAGCAGCCGCGTCTGGAAATTGTCGCAGCCGTCGAGCACGATGTCATAGCGGCTGAGCGTACGCGCGGCATTGTCCTCGTCCAGGCGCACATGCAGCGGATAATAGTCGACATTGGGATTGATCGCTTGCAAGGCCACGGCGGCGGTCATCGCCTTGGCGGCGCCGATCTGGTCGGTGGCGAACAGGATCTGGCGTTGCAGGTTGGAGAGCGAGACGATGTCGTCGTCGATCAGGCCCAGCTTGCCGACACCGGCCGCCGCCAGGTACTGCGCCGCCGGGCAGCCGATACCGCCGGCGCCGACGATGGCCACCTTTGCGGCCTTTAGTTTCGTCTGGCCCAGTCCGCCGATCTCCTTGAGCACCAGATGGCGGGCGTAACGGTCGATTTCTTCGTCGGTCAACATAAACCCTAAATGGCGTGAGGCCACTTGAATCGCAACGCCAAAACGGCCAATTAGCGAGCTATGACAGAGTCGACACAATTTCCGAACTGGCACGGCACCACGATTGTCGCCGTGCGTCAGAACAACAAGACGGTCATTGCCGGCGACGGCCAGGTCTCGATGGGCGCCACCATCGTCAAGGGCGCGGCCCGCAAGGTGCGCACGCTGGCCGGCGGCAAGGTGCTGGTCGGCTTTGCCGGCGCCACCGCCGACGCCTTCACCCTGCTGGAGCGGCTGGAGGCCAAGCTGGAACTCTTCCCGGACCAGCTGGCGCGCGCCTGCGTCGACCTGGCCAAGGACTGGCGCACCGACCGCTACCTGCGCCGCCTGGAAGCCATGCTGCTGGTTGCCGACAAGAACCATATCCTGACCCTGACCGGGGTCGGCGACGTGCTGGAGCCCGAGGACGGCGTCGCCGCGATCGGCTCGGGCGGCGTCTATGCCCTGTCGGCGGCGCGCGCCATGCTGGAATACGAATCCGATGCCGAGGTTATCGCCCGCAAGGCGATGAAGATCGCGGCCAGTATCTGCGTCTACACCAACGATCACCTGACGCTGGAAACTCTATGAACGCTGCCGAAGTGGCCATCGCCTTCCGGCCCCTGCAAGGGACCGACGAAGCCCTGCTGCGCGCCTGGCTGAATACCCCGCACGTCGCCCAATGGTGGCCCGACGCCGAGGCGGAGGTGCGCCAGGCCATGGCGCGCCTGCGCACCGGCGACGCCCAGGCCTTCATCGTCCAGGGTAACGGCCACGACCTGGGCTACGTCCAGGCCTACGATGCGCACGAAGACGCCTATTTCGCCGACCGCGCCCCTGGCGTGAAGGGCATGGATCTCTATATCGGTTACGGCGACCTGGTTGGTCGCGGCCTGGGGCGGCGGATCATCCGCGGCTTTGCCGACCACTATCTCAAGACCGGCGCGGCCGAGGTCGTCGCCGACCCGCACCCCAAGAACCGCGCCGCCATCGGCGCCTATCGCCATGCCGGCTTCAGCCCCTATCGCGTCCACCGCAGCGACGCCCACGGCCGGCTCATTCTGATGTCGAAGACCCAGTAAGATAACCAGTAGATAAAATGACCACCTTTTCTCCGCGTGAAATCGTCTCCGAACTCGACCGCTTCATCGTCGGTCATCACGACGCCAAGAAGGCGGTGGCGGTGGCGTTGCGCAACCGCTGGCGCCGCAAGGCGACGGACGCGTCGATCCGCGACGAGATCACGCCCAAGAACATCCTGATGATCGGGCCGACGGGCGTCGGCAAGACCGAGATCGCCCGCCGGCTGGCCAAGCTGGCCAATGCGCCGTTCATCAAGGTCGAGGCGACGAAGTTCACCGAGGTCGGCTATGTCGGCCGCGACGTCGACCAGATCGTGCGCGACCTGGTCGAGGCGGCGCTGGCCATGGTGCGCGACAAGAACCGTGCCGGGGTGCGCGCCCGCGCCGAGCAACTGGCCGAGGACCGGCTGATCGAGGCTCTGGTCGGCCCGGCCGCCGGCCAGGCGACCAAGGACAGCTTCAGGAAAAAGCTGCGCAGCGGCGAGATCGACGACAAGGAGATCGAGCTGCAACTGAACGAGACCGGCTCGCCGATCGGTTTCATGGAAATCCCGGGCGCGCCGAACAATGGCGCGATGAACCTGGGCGACATGTTGTCCAAGGCGATGGGCGGGCGCAAGAAGACGGTGAAGACGACCGTGCGCGACGCCACGCCGTTGCTGATCGGCGAGGAAAGCGACAAGCTGCTGGACCAGGATTCGGTGGCGACGGAGGCCGTCAGGCTGGCCGAAAACGAAGGCATCGTCTTTCTCGACGAGATCGACAAGGTGGCCAGCCGCCAGGACCGCGGCGGGGCCGACGTGTCGCGTGAAGGCGTGCAGCGCGACCTCCTGCCGCTGATCGAAGGCACGACGGTGTCGACCAAGTACGGGCCGGTGAAGACCGACCACATCCTGTTCATCGCCTCGGGCGCCTTCCACGTCGCCAAGCCGTCGGACCTGCTGCCCGAACTGCAGGGGCGCCTGCCGATCCGTGTCGAGCTGAAGGCGCTGACCCAGGACGATTTCCGCCGCATCCTCAGCGAGCCGGAAGCCAACCTGATCAAGCAGAACCAGGCCCTGATGGCGACGGAAGGGGTGACCCTGGTGTTCGACGACGGCGCCATCGCCGAGATGGCCGCGGCCGCCGCGACGGTCAATGCCAAGGTCGAGAACATCGGCGCGCGCCGGCTGCACACCGTCATCGAGAAGGTGATGGAAGACCTGTCCTTCACCGCCGCCGACATGCACGGCCAGACGGTCACCATCGACGCCGAGTACGTGAAGAAGCGGCTGGGCGAGATCGCCGGCGATACCGACCTCAGCCGCTATATCCTTTAACCGGCGGTGCTCGGCGTGGCGTCGAGTTCGGTGACGTAGCCGGTATAGTGGTGTTCCAGCGCGTCACGGAACTGCTGGACCTGGTCGTTGATCAGGTCCTCGCGCAGCGCCTGAAGTTCGACGCCGGTGCGCGCCACCTTCGAACCGGCGAAGGCGTTGTAGCGCGCGGCGGCGTGCAGCAGGGCGACCGCCACCAATTCCTGCGGATTGCTGCGGGCCTGGGCATTGGCCAGGTCGATATGCGCCGAGGCCAGGCGCACGAAGGCGTCGTCTACGGTTTGATCGGTCACGACTGCTGCGCCTTTTCGGCTTCGGTGCGCTGGGCGACGACGAAGGTGTCGAAGTTCTTCACATAGTCGTCGAAATGGTGGTCGAAGCGGCGCGTCGTCTCGGCCAGCAGGACTTCCAGCGCCTGGGCGCGCTTGCTCTGGAACTCGGCCACGTCCTGCGAGGTGGCGGCCCACAGCCAGACATTGAAGCGGCACGAGGCGTCGATCATCGACAGGCTGACCTTGTCGACCGAGGCTTCGCGGCATTGCTGATTGGACAGGGTGATATGGGCGTCCGCGCGGGCGGAGAAGCGGGGATCGGCGATTTCAAACATAGGGCAATCTCACGGGAAAACAGGCAGATATCATGCGCCGAAAAGACGGGGAAGGGGCCGCCCGGCGCCGGCGGGCTTAGCGGGCGGCGACAACCGGGTTGAGATACGTGTCGAAGTTTTCGATATAGTCATCGAAATTCTCACGCAATTGCTGGGTATAGTGTTCGCTCAGCGCGGCGATGGCTTCGTCGCGATGGCGCGCCATCTCGTCCTTGGTCTTGTACATGTTGGCGCAGAGCCAGGCGTTGAATCGCGTGGTCGCCCAGGCCATCGACGCGGCGACGGCCGGTCCGGACGATGCGGCCAGTTGCGCGTTGCTGAGCTGGATATGGGCGTCGGCGCGTTCGTAGAAGGTGGGGTCGGTGGCGGACATGGGGCACTCGATGAAGCCGTAAAGAGAGCCATGATGGCCGAAAATCTACGGCTGGGCCAGCCGATTCAACAGCGCGTCCGAGGCTTTCTCGCACAGGGCGAATACGGCCTCGAAGTCCCGATCGTCGCCATAATAGGGATCGGGCACGTCCCTGGCGCGGCCCAGCGCTTCCTCCAGATAGAGCGCGATACGCGCCCGGCTGCCGGGCGGCTGCATCCGGGTGAGGTGGCGCACATTGTCGCGGTCCATGCCCAGGATCAGGTCGAAGGCGTCGAAATCGTCCGCCGTCACCTGGCGGGCGCGCTGGCCGGAGATGTCGAGGCCGTGGCGCGCGGCGCAGGCAATCGAACGCCGGTCCGGCTGTTCGCCGCTGTGCCAGCCGCCGCAGCCGGCGGAATCGAGCGTGAAGCGGGGGCCTCGGCCGGCGGCCTCGGCCTTGTGGCGCATGACGCCTTCGGCCAGGGGCGAGCGGCAGATATTGCCAAGGCAGACGAACAGGATGGCGGTCATGGCCCGGTTGTGACTTTGTGCGCGGCGTTTGGCAAGTTCTCCTTGCCGTGGTTCCGAGTCGCCCCTAAACCGGAGTGAACGGAGCCGGAACATGACGTCGTCCACCGAAAAAGCCATCCCCAATCTCGATGCCTTCACCGACCGCCTGAAGGCGATCTCCGACCGTTACGGCCGGGTCTATGGCGTCGACCGCGCCGGCGACTGGCATCTGCTCAAGGTCCAGGAAGAGATGGGCGAACTGACCCAGGCCTATCTGGCCAAGACGTCGCGTTCGCGGCGCGATCCGGAAACGGCGCGCGCCGAGGTGGCGCATGAAATGGCCGACGTGTTGTGCATGCTGCTGCTGATGGCGCGCGACGAGGGTGTCGACCTCAACGCCGCCATCCGCGACAAGTGGCTGAAATGGGAACAGGTGATGGCGGAAGAGGCTCCAGAGGACCTGCATGCCTGAGACCAAGGCCCAAAAAGACAAGACCCAGTTGATCAAGGCCCAATTGATCAAAGCGTTGTTCGAGCGTTTCGAGCAGGACAAGCCCGACCCGCGCACGGAACTGCACTACGTCAATCCGTTCACCCTGCTGGTGGCGGTGGTGCTGTCGGCCCAGGCGACGGACAAGGGCGTCAACAAGGCGACCGAGCCGCTGTTCAAAATCGCCTCGAACCCGCGCGACATGGCGGCGATCGACCTGGCCGAGCTGACGCGCATGCTGAGCACGATCAACCTCTATCCGACCAAGGCGAAGAACGTGCATCGCCTGTCGCAGATCCTGCTGGAAAAGCATGGCGGCGAGGTGCCGCTCGACCGCGAGGCGCTGCTGGAATTGCCGGGCGTAGGCAACAAGACGGCCAGCGTGGTGCTGAATGAGCTGAACGTGTTGCCGGCCATCGCCGTCGACACCCACGTCTATCGCGTGTCGCACCGGCTGGGCATCGTGCCGGCTTCGGCCAATACGCCGGACAAGGTCGAGCGCGAACTGATGCGGGTGATCCCTAAGCCGTGGCTGACGCGGGCGCACCACTGGCTGATCCTGCACGGGCGTTATGTCTGCGTGGCGCGCAAGCCGAAGTGCGAGATCTGCATCGTTCGCGATCTATGCCCGCGCATCGGTGTCGAGACGGTGCCGTTCGTCGATGCTGCGGAGGCCAGGGCCGCGAAAAAGGTCGCTCAGCCTAAGCTGCACACAAAAGCACCTCGTCGCCCTCGCGGCTGAGGGTCAGCGACTTGACCCGCGCCACCACCTCCTGAAGCTTTTCGAAGTTCAGCGGCTTGACCAGATAGTGCGCCGCGCCCTGTTCCCGGGCGTTGATGACGTCGTCCTCGAAGTCCGAGCCGCTGAGGATAACGACGGGGATGTCGGCCAGGTCCTTGTCGTTGCGCAGTTCCGACAGGACGCCTTCGCCGGTGACGCGCGGCAGGTTGAGGTCAAGGAAGATGATGTCCGGCCGCGGCGCGGCTTCGAAGCCCGGATCGCGGCGCAGGAAGTGCATGGCGTCCTCGCCATTGACCACCCAATGGCCGTCGAACTGCACATGGGCGCGGTTCAGCAGTTCGGTGATCAGGCGGATTTCGGCGGCGCTGTCTTCGACGAACAGGGCCCGGGCCAGGTGCTTGGAGTCGTCGGACATGATGCAATCTCGGACGGTTCGACGGCGGCGTCACGCCACAACGATTCGCTTCGCGCTCAGCTTGAACGCGAATAAATCAACAAAATCCTCAGATTACAAGCTTTATCTGCAAAGTGAGGTTGTGGTCATGTTGTCGAATGGGCGGCCCCGTGGCCGGCGGCCCTATGCTACCGGTGGCAATGGCATCCGGCGTGGCCGTGATCCAGCGCGTGCTCGACCGCGTCCTTGAAGCGCATCATCGCCTCGGGTTCGTAGGTCAGGTAGAGGTCGGGCTCGATCAGTTCCAGTTCCATCAGGCAGAAGCGGCCCTGGTCGTCGCGAACCATGTCGGCGCGGGCATAGAGCAGCCGGTCGCGGCCGACATAGTCGAGCACCGCCTCGGCCAGTTCCAGCGCTTCGGCCGGCGGAGGCAGGGCGCGCAGGTGGGCGTCGTAGTCGGGCTGCGAGCGGAAATCGCCGCTCTTCGGGGTTTTCAAAACCGCGTGCGAGAAGGCGCCGCCGAAGAACAGCAGGGACCATTCGCCTTCCGACTGGATGGCCGGCATGAAGGGCTGGATCATCGCCGGGCCGTCGGGCGGGGCCGACTTGCCTTCGGTCGGCGCGTCGGCCAGACGGTCGCCGCGGAAGACCAGTGTGTTCTTGGCGCCGGCCGAGATCGAGGGTTTCAACACCACGGCCTGGCCGAAATCGGCGCGCGCCTGGGCAATCTGGTCGTCGGTCAGCCGGTCGGTGAACACGGTCGGAATAATGCGCACGCCGCCTTCGGCCAGGTCGCGAAGGTAGCGCTTGTCGGCGTTCCAGCCGACGATGTCGGGCGGGTTCAGCATGGTGACGCCGGCCTGGCTCAGCGCGTCCATCGTCTGGCGGAAGGCGTCGAACTTGAGGTGATAGCCCCAGGCGACCAGCGGCACGATCAGGTCGTAGGTCCGGTCCAGCGGTGCCGACCACGCCTGGTCGAGGATCTCGACATCGATGCCGGCCAGCGCTTCGCGGTAGGCGTCGAGGACGTAGGGCCAGCGGCCTTCGTAAGAGGCGGTGTCGGGATCGGGCGTCAGGATCAGCAGGGACTTGGTCATGGAATGCCTTGGCTTGGCGACCGCAGGCGGTGGCCAGTTCTCTCCTCCCCATTTTGTCAAAATGGGGAGGTGGCGGCGCGCCGCCCAAAGGGCAAGTCGGCGACGGAGGGGTCACTTGACCTGAGGAAAGTGACCCCTCCGTCGCCGACTTCGTGCTGCGCACGAGCGCCGCGCCACCTCCCCATCGCGACGCGATGAGGAGGAGAAGGGATTGAGCGCCTTATTGACCCGGCGGATCAAATCGCGCAAATGGAATTTTTCCAGAGTTCCCAAGGATCTGCCGATGACCACCCGCTTTGACATTACGGCCGTCGGCCACGCCATCGTCGACGTCCTGGCGCCCGCCGACGAAGCCTTCCTGGCGGCCCACGACCTGCACAAGGGCGCGATGACGCTGATCGACCAGCACCGCGCCGTCAGCCTGTCGGAAGCCATGGCCGAGGGCGAGATGGCCTCTGGCGGTTCGGCTGCCAACACCATCGCCGGCGCCGCCTCGTTCGGCGCGACCTGCGCCTATATCGGCAAGGTGGCGCACGACGCACTGGGCGACATCTTCAACGCCGACATGAAGAAGCAGGGCGTGCACTTCACCACGCCGTACCTGCGCGACGATCCCGCGCACACCGCGCGTTGCCTGATCAACATCACGAATGACGGCCAGCGCACCATGGCGACCTATCTCGGCGCCGCCGCCCTGGTTTCGCCCGCCGACCTCGACGCCGCGGTGATCGAGGCGTCGCAGATCGTCTACCTGGAAGGCTACCTGTTCGACACGCCGTCGGGCCGCGAGACCTTCGCCAAGGCGTCGCAGATCGCGCACGCCGCCGGCCGCCGCACGGCGATCACCCTGTCGGACCTGTTCGTCGTCGACCGCTGGCGCAACGATATCCTGGCCTTCATCGACCGTCATATCGACCTGGTCTTCGCCAACGAGGCCGAACTGCTGTCGATGTTCCAGACGACGGATTTCAACAGTGCCTTGCAGCAGATGCGCACCAAGACGGCGACGGCCTTCATCACGCGCTCGGAAAAGGGCTCGATCTGCGCCCACGGCGACGACACCTGGGAAGTGCCGGCCGCGCCGTGCGCCGCCGTCACCGACACGACCGGCGCCGGCGACCAGTATGCGGCGGGCGTGATGTACGGCCTGACCCATGGCCGCTCGCACGCCGACTGCGCGCGCCTGGGTTCGCTGGCCGCCGCCGAGGTGATCGGCCACTACGGCCCGCGCCCCCTGGTCAGCCTGCGTGAGTTGGCCGAAAAGGAAGCCCTGGTCTAGGGCTCGCCCCCGGAATCCTCAGCCGGCACTGTGACCGTATGGCAGCGGTTGAGAATTCTTTTCCCTCTGCTATCGACGATTGATCCGTTAACGGCAATCTTGCCCGTTCCCGATGACGCCGCTTGTCTTTCGGGACGTGGCGGGGTGGGACATGGCTTATCGGAAATTGCTGGGCGCGGCAGGCGCCTGCCTTTTGCTCTTGTCGGGCACGGTGAAAACCGCGCCGCAGGTGCCTTTGTGGACGCCGGACATTCCCGCCGCCCTGGTCGGGCCGTACATCATCGATCCCGGTACGCTGGCCGAACTGGATGACAGCGGTAAGGACTGCGCGTCCGCCGGGCCGCTCAATTTTCAATGCCTCGTCTATCGCGATGATCGCTCGGGCATGAAGCCGGCGGACCTGGCGTCGAATCCCTTCAACCTGCCTGTGTTCGACAAGGTGCGCGACACCGTACAGGCGGATCTGGAGTCTCTTTCCCATCATCCGGAATACGGCGGCGCCAAGGTCCAGCATCTGGACGTGAAGTTTCTGAAATTTGCCGGGGCGCGGATCGAACTGGTCGGGGTCATCAACCGCATGGACCGGCAGTTCAATCGCGACAAGGTGCCCGAGCACGGCAAGCCGCTGGAGTGCGGCGAGATCAGCGCGATCTATCGCTTTGGTTACAAGGGCGAACTGGCCGGTGCCGTGACCGGTGACCGGCAATACCAGTCGCGCCTGCCCGTTACGATGAACGTGGTTTTCCCGGCCAAGCCGTGGTCGGGCTCGCTCAGTTGCGCCGACGTGGCCCGCCGCTGGCTGGACTATGCCCAGGCGCTGCAAACGAGGGCGTCGAACGACCTGTTGCGCCAGAAGGCGCGCGTACTGGCGTCATCGCTGCGCCCGGAAGATATCGATCGCATCGAACTGAACATGCAGGGTTCCCGCGTTGGCGCGTCCGAGGACGCGACCGATTTCGGCACCCTGGCGACCTATATCATCCGCGTCTTCCGGTGGGTGCCGGATGCCAAGGGCGGACTTTGGCAGCCCAGCTATCTGTCGAACCAGATCGACCGGGCGCGGCTGCTGGGCAGTGAAGGCGACGACAACACCTGCGCCGAAAACCGTGGGCGCAAGATCACGCGGCAGCAACTGGCCGCCTTCCTGTTTTCCATGGCGCCTCCCGGCCACGGGGACAATGCCATGGGTGACATCGACAACGGTATCGTGAATATTCCGCAGCGTTTCCTGGCGTGCCGCGCCATATCGGTGTCGCCCGGCGGCGCCAGCCGGTCCGGCAATCAGCCGTTCTGGAATGCCGCCGCGGCATCAGTATCGTCGGCGGGGGACAGCCCCTCCGACAGCCAGGCCCCTGGCAATGCCGCTGCGCCGGACGAGCAGATTATTTCGGACCCGGAAATCAAGACGGCGCTCGAACGCTACAAGGCGCGTTACCCTGATAGTCTGGGCTTCATCGGTACGGCGGACGAGTTCCGCGCCCGGCTGAACGATGCCTCCTGCTCCGGATGCCATCAGACGCGGGCCATCGCCGGATTTCATCTGCCTGGCGCCGACCGGGGCGGGTCCCCGGTCAACGCCGTGTTCCTGCCGGGATCGCCACACTTCTTCGGGGATCAACCACGGCGGATGGAGATCCTGCGGCAGATCGCCGCCGGCAAGCGGCCCGAGCGGCGCGCCCTGGCCACCAGCTATGCCGCCCGGCCTTTCAACCGCTTCACCGCTCTGAAGCCGTCGCCGGGAGCGCCAGCCGGGCAGAGCATTCAACTGGTCGGTGGGTGGGGCGGCACCTGTCTCACCGTGAAAGCTCCGGACAGCAAGCGTCAGTGGGACTGCGCCGGAAATCTGCAATGTCGCGCGCTGTTCGATTCCGCCAATGATCCCGGGATCGGCACCTGTGTCTCGCCGGGCTCGCCCCGGATAGGCGAAGCCATGCAGGCGGGGCAGGTTACGAGTTCGAAGTTCGGCGCCGATACTTATAAACGTGCCGACCCGCTGATTCCGCAGGGCAAGCCAAGGGATACGACGATCGACGTTTCCACGCTCAGCCCGCCGGGCAGTAACAGCTATGTCGCCTCGCACCAGGAATATTATGAAGGTCTCGGCGGGATCGATCCCGAACCGGGGGAAAGCTGGGAACACTACGCCCGGCGCATTCGCGATCAAGAGACGGGGGGCTTCCCGGCAGGCTCGCTGCGACTGTCCGAGTGCGCCGGCCTGCCCGACGAAGCGACGTGCGGCCTGCTGGCGGCAAGCGGATTCACTGATTGCCTGAAAGAGGCGGCTGGTGGCAAACGCACGCCGGAAAGCTGCTTCGAAATCTATACCGCCTATTCCGGCGTTCGCGCCTGTGACCCCGCCGATCCGTGTCGCGACGATTATATCTGCCTAAGTCCCATGGGCTACACGGCAAAGAACATGGAAGAACTGTATCAAGCGCACATGGCGGCCCGCGAGGCGGCGCGGACGTCGGATACGGAGACGGCCAGAAATCGCAAACTCCTCGCAATCAATGTCTTCGGAGAGCAAAAGCCCGATGTGAACTGGATCGGCCGCAATGGCGGCGCGGGGGATCGCCGTGGCGTCTGCATCCCGCCCTATTTCGTGTTCCAGTTCAAGGCCGACGGCCACCGTGTGCCGGCCTCGTTCTGAAGACTCAGCCCCGCCGCTTGAGCGCCACATACAGCGCACCCGAACCGCCGTGGCGGGCGTGGGCCTGCGACACGCCGGCCACGATGTGGTGCAGGGCCGGATCGGACAGCCATTCCGGCGCGTGGCGTTTCAGCACGCCGGTCTCGGCGATCCCCTTGCCGGTGATCACCAGGACGGCGCGATAGTCGTTGGCATAGGCCTGCTGCACGAACGCCTTCAGCCTCGCCTCGGCGGCGATGGCGTTGAGGCCGTGCAGGTCGAGGCGCGCCTCGATCGGGTCGCGTTCGCGCGAGATGCGGCGCTTGCGGCGCGGCTCGATGATGTCGGGCGCGGGAACATCGCTGTCATAGCTCAGGCGATAGCCGGACTGCGGGCGCAGGGCCTGGCCCAGGCGGAACGGCGTCAGCGGTGGCGGTGTCGGCTTTTCGGCGACCATCGGCGGCATGTCAGCGATCTTGACCGTTTCCATCGCCGGGGCCTTGGCGGTCACCGGACGCTGCGGTTCGCGAGGGCGCACGGTCGCGGTGACCAGCGCCCACAGCCGTAAATCCTCTTCCTTGAACCCGAACCGCGCCATAACCGGAAATTGGCCTGCGCGGCGCGGAAAAGCAAGGGAGGGTTAGAGCGCAATCCGATAAAGTGTCAGCACTTTTCGGTTAAATTGCGCGACCAAGCAAAGACTTAGCTCGTTATGATGTTTCGACATCATAACGAGCCTAGTAGTCTTCCGTGTGGAAGGCCTGCAACTGCCGGGTCAGGCGCTCGCCGCGCTTGCCGGCGGCCAGGGCCGCTTCGGACAGGCGGCGCACGCTGTCGGGGCTGTCGGGCGTGCGCGACATGGTTTCCAGCGCGCCGTTGATCACGCCCAGCATCTGGGCGAAATCGGCGGCGACGTCGGTGGTCAGGCGGCCGACGGTCTCGAAGCGCTGGGCGTGGGTCAGGGCCGCGTTCATCTCGTTCAGCCGTTGCTGTAGCTGCGCCTGCTGCTCGTGCGACAGGTTGACGGTGTTCTGCAACTGCTCAAGCCGCGAGGTGAGGGCGTCGATATCGACGGTCGGCGGCGGCGGCGTGTTGTTGAAGGTTTCCTGCGCGGCTTCCAGGCGGGCCTGGGCGTCGTGATAGGCGGCCTGCCACTTGACCAGTTCGAACTGCAGGCCGTTGATCTTGGCATTGTGTTCGGAATAGTCGGGCTGGGGTTCCGGCTTGGCGGCCAGTTCGTCGTAGCGGGCCTTCAGCGCGTCGCGGTCGGCCGTAAGCGCGGCCATGGCCGATTGCAGTTCGTCGATCTTCGCGTCGTGGCCGGAATAGTCGGGCTGCGGCGCGGGCGTGGCGGCCAGGTCGTCGTAACGCGCCTGCAAGGCGTCGCGGTCGGACCTGAGTTCTTCGACGGCGGCCTGCAGGTCGGCGGCGCGTTCGGCGGCGTCGGTCAGGGCGGCCTGGGTTTCGCTGTGGCGGGCGGTGGCGGTGCCGAGAGCGGCTTCGACATGGCCGTGCGCCTGGTGGGCAGCGGCAAGCTGGGCTTCCAGGTGGGCGCGGGTGTCGTGCGCGCCGGCCATCTGGGTTTCCAGCTCGGCGATGCGGGCCTCGTGCTCCGTCGTGTCCGGCACCGGTTGCGGCGGCGTCAGGAAGATCTCGTTGAGCTGGATCTGAAGTTCGTTGCGCAGGGTTTCCGAGCGCTCGAAGTCGCCGGTCAACTGCGACAGGCTGGCCTGGGCGCGTTGCAGTTGCGCGCGCAGGGCCTCGTTTTCGGCGACGACGGCGGGGTCGGGCTGGGTGATATGGACCTCGCGCTCGACGATCTGCGGCTCGGGCGCGGGCGTGTTGTGCAGGGTTTCCAGTTCGCGGCTGAGGTCGCCGTGTTCGGCCTGAAGCCGCGTCAGCTCGCCCTCGATCGTCGCCAGGTGCTGGCGCAGCGCATCGGCCTCGGCCATGGCCTGGGGGGCAATCGTCTGGGCATGGCCCAGTTCGGCCTGAAGCTGGGCGAGCTCGGCCTTGAGCCGGTCGGCCTCGGCGCCGGCGGCGCGGACCTGTTCCAGCTCGCCTTGCAGCGTGGCGGCGTGGGCCTTGAAGGCGTCGAGGTCGGCGGCGACGGTCTGGGCCTGGGCCAGTTCGGCGCGCAATGCGTTGATCTGGGCTTGTAGCGCGGCGGCATCCGCCTCGCCGGCATGGGCGCGGTCCAGGTCGGATTGCAGCGTGGCGATCTGGGTCCGCAACGCGGCGGCGGCCTCTTCGCCGGCGTGGGCGCGTTCCACGTAGGCCGCCATGAGCTGGGTCTGATGATTGACGGCTTCGCCGGCCTGGTCGAGATTTTCCTGCAGGGCCTTGATCTGGCCCTCCAGCGCCTCGGCGTCGGCGGTGCCGGCGTGCGCGTGTTCGAGGTCGGCCTGCAGCGCGGCCAGCTGCGCCTTGAGCGCTTCGTTTTCTTCCACGACGGCCGGATCGGCTTCGCGGATGATCAGCGGCTCGGGCATGTCGGGCGTCGCCCAGGCATAGACGTCGGCCGGCGCCACGCTGGCGGCGGCTTCGGCCAGGGCCTGTTCGCGGGCTTCGCTGCGCGCCTGGGTCAGGGCGGCGGCCAGGGCGGTCTCGTGCGCCGCGGCGGCGTCGCTCAGCGCCTGCTGGCGGGCCTCGTCGCCGGCTTCCTGACGGGCCTGGGCCACGGCGGCGGCGTGGTCGTCCTCGCTGATGCCGGTAATGACCGGGGCGGCGGTGACGACGGGGATTTCGACCTTCCACGGCGTGGTGTCGATGGCGACGCCGAAGATGCGGCGTTCGCCGTCGGTGACGGTCGCCTGGCCCTTCAGCGAGATCCAGTGGACGCTGCCGTCCTTGTGCACCACTTCGATATCGAGGTCGAGCGCGTCGGTTTCGCCGGACAACAGCTTGCCGAAGGCGGCGTCGGCGGCGGCCTGGCCGGCATCGGAGATCAGGGTCGGGCCGCCCGGTTCCTCGCGCCCGATCAGGCGCTGCATGCCTTCGTCCTCGACGATGGTGTCGACGTCGGCGTCGTATTGCCACACGCCGACGCCCAGGGCGGCGCGGGCGGATTCGGCGGTGCGCAGGTCGAGCAGTTCCTGCTGGTCCTCGTCGCTCAGCGCCACGGCCGGCGCGGGCGGGGGCAGGGCATCGGCGGGAACGGCCGCGGCGTCCGCGGCCGTCATGGCCATGACGGTCAGCCCGCGGTCGCCACCTTCGTGGGTGCGCACCATCCAGGCGGTGACGACGTTGCGGCGTTCCTCTCCGTCGCGGTCCTTCAGCGTGACCGTGACCGACTTGTGGGCGTGTTCCTCGCCGTTCAGCGTTTCGGCCAGGTAGTCCATGGCGTCGCGGAAGTCGGCGTCGCTGACGAAGGCCTGGGTCCAGTTCTTGCCCAGGACGTCTTCGCGGCGCAGGCCGAAGGCTTCGAGCGCGGCGGTGTTGACGTCGAGGATCTGGCCGTTGGCGTCCAGGCCCCAGAACGGCACGATGGCCTCGGCGAACCACTGGCCGCGCCACAGCCCGGTCAGGTCATCGACGCCCTGGCCGGCCTGGGTTTCCAGCTCGACCATGGCGGCGGTGGTGCCGGTGACTTCGCCGGCGCTGTTCATGATCGGCATCGAGGTGACGCTGACCAGCACCTTGGTGTGCGCGCCGTGGTTGGTCAGCATGTGCTGGAAGCCCTTGACCGTCTGGCCGCGCAGGGTCCGCGCGATCGGCATCAGGTCGGGTGGCACCATGCGGCCGTCGGGATAGGCGATGCCCCAGGTGGCGCTGTGGAAACGCAGGCCGATCAGTTCCGAGTCCTTGCGGCCCAGAAGCTGGTGCGCCGCCTTGTTGGCGAAGGTGAACTTGCCGGTGTTGTCGGTTTCGACCAGGGCGACGGGCACGGCGTTGAGGACGTTGAACATCCGCCGTTCCAACGTGTCGATCTTGCGTTCGGCCTTGAACAGAAGGTCCTGGAACTGCCGTACCTGGAAGGACTTCAGCGCCGCGATGACGCCGCCGACGATCGCCAGAAAGAGCAGGATGGCGGCGGCAATGCCCAGAACCGCGATCAAATCACCCTGAGTTTGCAATAACATGCGTAAAAAACCCGCCTATGACTTTCTGCCGGCGATGAGCCGCGATCCGCGCCACTGGCGCATTTCGCGACAGAATTCATCCGTCGTCCCTTGGAATGCAAGAATCGTACCCCAAGCGAGCGCGAACGTAATCATTATACATCACAAATGTTTAAGCTGATATTTGGTCACAAATCCCAGCAAACGCAACGGTCTTAACGCTTTCTTAGCCAAATGGGCGGGCCGGGGCGCCGTTTACCACGTCCTGATTTTAATCGCCGGCCCCGGCGGCGTCGTTTTTATGCGCCGGCTGTTAGAATAAAAGCCGTACGCATGCCGTTCGAAAGGCAGGGCCCGGCCATGGCCGTTTTCGACTTCAACGAACTGATGTCCGACCTGGAACCGCTGAGCGCGGACGTGACGGCTGCGTCGTCGGCCGAGGATCGGCTGGCGGCGTTCTGCGAGATCCGCGACCGCCTGATAGATCATTTCGAAGCCATCGAACCGACGCTTTACGCGGCGCTGCGCCGCTTTCCCCACCTGTCGCCAGGTCTGCTGGAGGCGGACCGGGCGCGCGAGGATATCCGCCTGGCCCTGACCAGCCTGTCCCTGCTGCCGGCCGACAGCGATGCCTGGCTCGGCATGTTCGTCGCCCTGTGCGGCGGTGTGCGGCGCTATTTCGGCGACACCGAAGCGCGGCTGGTCGACATCGCCGGGCGGACCCTGGGCGGCGGCGAACTGCGTCGCCTCAGTGTCGAGGCCGAGCGCATTCAGGGCCTTTGCGCGACCGGACAGGTTGTCCGCGAGACCGTAGGAGACTGACGATGGACACCGGCACCGTACCCGCCGATATCGCCCCCGTAGCGGAGGACACCGCGCCCAACGGCGGCGGGTCGTATCTGAAGTGGAGCCTGCCCGCCGATTTGGGCGAGGACGAGCGCGGCATCCTGCAAAGCCTGGGCGCGGCGGTGGTGGCGCGCTGGGCGGTCCTGCCGCGCGATACGCAGAAGCTGCTGTTCGAAACGGCGGCGCGCGGCGATCGCGCCACGGAAAACCTGCGCGGCCATATTGCCCGCTTCCTGCACGACAATGCCAACCCCGAGACATAGCCGAGGCAAACCATGACAACCGCAATTCACGCCGGCCGGCCGAAGACCCATCCGATGCGCCTCGCGCTTGTTTGCGGCGCGGCGCTGATCGCCGCCGGAGCGCTGGCCGCGCCGGCCGCCCAGGCGCAGGACCGCCAGTATGACGGCTATTGTTATGTCCGCTCCAATGATATGGACGCCCATGCGACGACGGACGACGAGGGTGTAACGCGGTCGGCGGCGCGCTGCATGAACGGCGAATACTATGCCTATACCGACAGCTATCGCCCGGCGCCGCGCGCCCCCGACGGCTATCAGGTGGAGTATTTTACCCATCGTCCGGGGCGCGACGTCTATAGCCAGGTCTATAATGCCTCGACCCTGACCGAGAATTTCGATCCCGGCGCACGCAACCATTTCGGCGGCAATGGCGACGCCTATGCCGACAATGGCGGAAATGATCAGTATGCGGACAATCGCCCGGACTATCAGCCGGGCTATGGCTACAGCCAGGTTCAGCCGGGTGCGATCGACGACGATCGGCGCGTCGCCGGCTGGCGTGACGATCGCGGGCAATGGCATCGGGGCCAGCCCGCGGCCATCGGCTGGCGCGACGAAGCTGGTCACTGGCACGTCGGGCAGGTCGCCTCCTATGGCTGGCAGGACGACCAGGGCGAGTGGCACGAAGAAGCGCCGGATAACGGCGGGTATTGAGAGCCAATATTCAGATCGCGAATTTAACATCTCTCCGACGCACAGCGTCGGCAAGCGCGACTGCGTGCCCGAGCTCATACGAGGAGCCCTTGCGGCGCCTGAGCAAACAGAAATGAACGTTCTCTGACCTTCCGGGCATTCATGAACGACGGCGGTGCGCCGTTGTATCCGTGATGGAGGGTGAGATGAAAAAAGGTCGTTACGTGGCCCTGGCGGCAACGGCCGTGAGCATTCTTGCGCTGGCTGCCTGCGGTGGCGGTTCTGGCGGCGGCGGGGGCGGTGGCGGAGGCGGTATCTATGGCGGCTCGCCCAGCTCCAGCACGTCGTCCAGCAGCTCAAGTTCCAGCTCCAGCACCTCTTTCAGCGCTTATGCGGCGATGGACCTGGTCACCGATACGGCCACCGGCGCGGCGCATACGGACGGCAACCTGGTCAACGGCTGGGGCCTGGCCTTCAACCCGTCGGGCTATGGCTGGGTCGCCGACAATGCGACCTCGAAGTCGACCCTGTATGACGGTAATGGCCTGCTGCAAAGCCCGCTTGTCACCATTCCGAAGAGCGCCGCGGGCGTCGCCGCGCCGACCGGCGTCGTTTATAACGGCGGCACCGGATTTACCGTCTCGGGCACCGGCACGATCGGCGGTCCCACCGATCCGTACGGCTACGGCACCGGGACGGTCACGGGCACCAGCCTGTTCATCTTCGACACCATCGGCGGCACCATCGCCGCCTGGTCGCCCACGGTCGACAACAACAACGCCATCACCGTCTACGACAGCGGCGGCGCGGCGGTCTATACCGGCCTGGCCATCCTCAACGGCTCGGTCAACCGCCTCTATGCCGCCGACTTCAAGGGCGGCAAGATCGACGTCTTCAATTCCAGCTTCGCCAAGATCACGCCGTCGGGCACCTTCACCGATCCGGGCATTCCGGCCGGTTATTCGCCGTTCGGCATCCAGGCGATCGGCGGCCAGATCTTCGTCGCCTACGCTCAGGTCGATACCACGACCGGCCACGAGAAGGTCGGCGCCGGGCTGGGCTATGTCGACATCTACGACTCCAACGGCACGCTGGTGAAGCGGCTGGTCAGCAATGGCGCGCTGAACGCGCCGTGGGGCTTCGCCATGGCGCCGTCGAACTTCGGTCCGTTCAGCAACGATCTGCTGGTCGGCAATTTCGGCGACGGCAAGATCAATGTCTACGATCCGGCGACCGGCACCATGGTCGGCACGCTCAGCAAGGCCGACGGCACGGCGATCGTCGTTCCGGGTCTGTGGGGCATCGCCTTCGGCAACGGCATCAACAGCCAGCCGATGAACACCCTGTTCTACGCCGCCGGTCCGGGCGCCGAGGCGCATGGCGCCTACGGCCGCATCGACCCGAAATAATATCGCCCTTCCGGACGTTTCGGCGCCCGGCAAGCGAAGCGTGCGGTTCGTCTCTATCCCCCATTGTGGCGACCGCCCGCGCCGTCCCGTCCCCCTGCTGGACACAGGGGGACGGGAATTTTTTAAGAGGCTTGCGAGTAAAAAAGATGCGTCGCGATGAACCGATGGCCCGGATGGGGGCATGTACCCCGGTTATGGAGGGCGGCATCGACATGCTGAGCAAACGGGACGACCGGGCCCGGATTCCGGCGGCACAGGACGACGCGCGGCTGATCGCGCGCGTGGTCGGGGGCGATCTGCGCGCCTTCGAGACCCTGTACCGCCTTTATCATCCCCGTCTGTCGCACTTCCTGATCCGTATGCTGCGGCGGCCGGCGGTGGTCGAGGAGGTGCTCAACGATACCCTGCTGATCGTATGGAACAAGGCCGAGACCTATAACGGACGCAGCAAGGTCTCGACCTGGATTTTCGCCATTGCTTACCGCCGGGCGCTGAAGGCGCTGCGGCGACTGGACGACCCGATGGAAGACACATTCGCCGAACACCGCGAAAGCGGAGAGGCCGGGCCCGAGCAACTGCTGGGCCAGCGCCAGGTCAGCGGCGTGCTGACCGAAGCCCTGCGCGGCCTGAGCCACGACCACCGCACGGTGGTCGACCTGGCCTATTTTCATGAGATGGGTTATCGCGAGATCGCCGAGATCATGGACTGTCCCGTGGACACCATCAAGACCCGCATGTACCATGCCCGGCGCAACCTCCGGGCGGCGCTGTCGGGCGAACTGGCCGACTGGCTGTGAGGCGGCGATGACAGGACATATCATTTCCTTGCACGGTGACCTTCACGATGACGCGTGTGCGCTGCTGCCCTGGTACGTCACCGGGCGGCTGGACGCCGAAGATGTGGCGCGCGTCGAGGCGCACCTGGTCACCTGCGTGCAATGCCAGGCCGATCTGGCCGCCGAGCGCCGGCTGCACGCCGCCATGGCGGGCTTGGCCGAACCCACCGGCGATGTAGATGCCGGTTTCGAAGCCCTGAAGGGACAGTTGGCGCCGCGACAATCGCGGCTGAAGATGCGCATGAACGTGGCGGGCCGGCAATGGCGGCAAAGCGCGCCGTGGGTGCGCTGGGCCGTGGCGGCGGAGCTGTTGCTGCTGGTCGCCGGCGGCATGGCCGTCGTCGCCCTGCACCCGAAGGCGCAACCTGTGGCGCAATACCGCACGCTGGGCGCCGCGCCGGACCCGGCGGAGGCCAATATCGTCGTCGTCTTCCGCCCGGACACGCGCGAAAGCGAACTGCGCCGGACCCTGCGCGACAGCCATGCGCGCCTGGTCGGCGGGCCGACGGCGGCCGACGCCTACCTGCTGCACGTCGACCCGGCGGCGCGAACGGCGGCGATTACGCAACTGCGCGGGCAGGGGACGATCGTCCTGGCCGAACCGGTGGACGCGGGAGAAAAGCCATGAGGAGTCTTGGTTTGCGTTCAGCTCGCCTTCGCTCGCTTGGCGCCACGCAGGCTGCGCACCTCAACGGCGCTAGTCGCGTCGCTCCAAAATTCATGCTCGGTATCGGCCTGCTTCTGCTGGCCCTGGGCTTTGCCTTGCTGGGCGGCCAGGCGCGCGCCGCCGATGCGCCGGCGCAGAGCGTCGCCAACACCGACGAAAACCATGAAATCCTGGTCCTGCTGCGCCTGCCGCCGGCCCATTTCACGCCGGACGCCAGCTATGGCGGCGGCTATGACGGCGGCGCCAGCGCCGGCGCGCGCCGGCGCTTTGCCCTGGAGCGGGCCAAGGCGAACGGGCTGCAGTTGGTCGACGACTGGCCGATGCCGATGGCCGGGCTCGACTGCTACATCATGGCCGTGCCGGCCGGCCGTTCGCCGGAAGAGGCCGCGGCCGCGCTGTCGCACGATCCCGGCATCGAATGGGCCGAGCCGATGCATCAGTATCGCGCTCAGGGAGAACGGGCACAGGGTGCGGCGGCCGTGTCCGGCGGCGGCGATCCGCTGTATCGCGTCCAGCCCGATGCCCGCGAATGGAAACTCGATGCGCTGCACCGCATCGCCACCGGGCGCAATGTCCGCGTCGCCATCATCGATTCCGCCATCGAAACGCATCATCCCGACCTGGCGGGGCAGGTGATGCTGAACCAGAACTTCGTGCCCGGATCGGCGCCGGCGGCCGAAGCCCACGGCACCGGCGTCGCCGGGATCATCGCCGCCGTCGGCGGCAACGGCAAGGGCATCGTCGGCGTGGCGCCGCGGGCGCGGCTGATGGGCCTGCGCGCCTGCCGCCAGACGGCGGATGCGGCGGTCACCCTGTGCGACAGCCTGAGCCTGGCCAAGGCATTGTACTTCGCCGTCGACCGCAAGGCCGAGATCATCAACATGAGTTTGAGCGGGCCGCCCGATCCGCTGCTCGGCCGGCTGATCGACCTGGCCGAGACCCATGGCATCACCGTTGTCGGCGCTTTCGACCGCTCCCTGCCCGGGGGCGGTTTTCCCGCATCCCACCCTGGCGTCGTCGCCGTGGTCGACGAAATGGATGAGGGGGAAACCGCCGGCATCTACGGCGCGCCCGGACGCGACATCCCGACGACCCAGCCGGGCGGCAACTGGTTCTTCGTCAATGGCTCGTCCTACGCCGCCGCCCACGTCAGCGGCCTGTTCGCCCTGATGCGCGAACGTAGCGGCAAGCCGGCCGTGGCCTCGGCGCTGGCTACCTTCCCGAGCAGTGAGGCCGTCGATCCGTGCGCCACCCTGATGCGCATCGTCTCCGCCGGCTGCAAGCCGGCCGACGCCCTGGCGCTGCGACCCTAGGATGCGCTTCGGGGGGCGATACAGGCTGGCCGGGATTGCCGCTACCGCGGCCCTGGTTACGGTTGCGCCGGCCCTGGCTCAGACGAGCGCCAGCCTGTCCGTCGATTCCGACTATCGTTACCGCGGCATCACGCTCAGCCGCAGCCGGCCGGTCGTGCGTCTCAACCTGGCCTACGACCAGTCCGGCGGCGCCTATGCCGGCGTGTCGGTGATCGGCGCGCGCGACGTGTCGTACGGCGACGTCGCGGTCAGCGCCATTGGCTATGCCGGCTATGTCTGGCAGCCGAAGCAGGGGCCGTCGTGGGAGGCCGGCGTGTCGGCGACCCATATCCGCGACGGCAGCGACTATGACTATGCCGAGGTTTATGGCGGCATGATCACCCGGGCCCTCACGGCGCGGGTGTCCTATTCGCCGCATTATTACGGCGGGCGTATGCGCACGCTGTACAGCGAGATCGACACGGCCAAGCGGCTGGCGCCCAACTGGCGTGCCTTCCTGCACGCCGGGGCGCTGACGCCGCTCAGCGGCGCGCGCCGCGGCGAGCGCTACGATGTCCGCGCCGGGCTGGCCTTCAGCGTCAGCGCCTACGAAATCCAGGCAGCGTGGAGCCATACGAACCCGGTCGGCGCCTACTTCGCCCGCCGCCCTGACGACGGTGACGCGCTTGTGCTGAGCGTCTCGCGCTTTTTCTGATAGACTGGCTGAACCCCGAAACGCCATGGCGGGATGAAGCTGCATGCTTGTATCGCGTCTCGCATCGTACCTGGTCTCGTCGGCCGCCCTGTTCCTGGCGCTGGGCGGGCCGTGCCGGGCCGAAGCCTACCGCTTCGACGCCGACCATACGGTGGCCAGCTTCAAGTGCGGGCCGTTCGGCGTCGGCGCCGAAGCCGGCCGCGTCGGCGGGGCGCACGGCGCGCTGATCTTCGACCCCGATCATCCCGGCGACAGCGTGGTCGATGTCAGCCTGGACATGACGACCCTGCACACCGACTGGCGCGGTTTCGACGGCCAGGCGCGCGGGCCGGACTTCCTCGATGTCACGCGCTTTCCGACAGCCAGCTTCAGGAGCCGGCGCGTCGAGGTGACCGGCGGCGGCCAGGCCGAGGTGACGGGCGACCTGACCCTGCATGGCGTGACGCGCGAAGTGACGATGACCGTGGCGGTGCGCCGCGCCAGCGACCCGGCCGAGCGCCTGGGCTTTTCGGCACGGACACGGATCCGGCGCAGCGATTTTGGCATCGACGGTTCCGAACCCTTCTTGAACGACACCATCGAGCTGCGGATCGAGGCCCAGGCAACCCCGGCGTCTTAAGGCTGGCCTTCGTCGGTGACCACAGCCGGGCCCAGGTCGATGACCTTGGCGGCATTGCCGACCTGAAGGGCGGCATTGAGCGTGCCGGGCGCGTGGTCGTGCGCCGCGATGCCGGTGACGCGCAGCCACTGCCATTGGGTGGTGACGACCAGCGTGCCGGACAGGACCTCCGCATAGGGCGCGCTGGCGCCTTCGATCACCGCCGGCACGTCGAGCTGGGTGCCGGGATCGGCGGCCTTCAGCCGGGCGCGCACCGCGAAGGTAAAGCGGTCGCCGGCCTTGACGGCGCCGCTCAGGGGCAGCGAAACGCCGACGTCCCAGGTGTTTTCGGTCGGCTTCAGCACCTTGACCTCCAGCGCATTGCCGTGCGGCAGGCCGGGCTCGGGCACCAGGCCGTAGCTGTGGCTGCCGAAGATGGTCCAGGCGCGGACGTCCGGCGTATTCAGCGGCCGGCCGGTCCCGGGCGCCGTGGCGGTCGGGGCGGCGGGCGGCGGTGGCGGCGCGGTCAGCCCGGCCTTGACGGCCCGGAGCAGGGGGGCGTCCGGGGTATCTTCGGAGATTTCCCAGACCATGACGCCGCCGGCCTTGGCGGTGGCCAGCGCCGTCTTCTGCGTCAGGGTGGCCGGGCCGTTGAGGGTGGCATAGCTGCACGTCGCGCACAGCCGGCCGACCAGGTCGCCGGTCTGCGCCCCGAAGGCCGAGGCCAGGTCGCGATAGCTGTAGGTCGCCGCATAGCTGCCATAACCGCGGGCGTAGAAGGGCAGGCCCAGGATCAGCCGGTCCCTGGCCACGCCGCGGCCCAGCCAGAGATAGAGGTCGCTGCGGAACTGCGACAGCGTCGCCTGTTCCTCGCCGGGCACGGTGTCGTCATAGGCCATGACCTCGACGCGGTCGAAGGCGGGCAGGGCGCCCAGCGGGATCATGCCGCCGACATAGGAGGCGGTGGTGCCGTTCAGCGTCTTGTGGCGGGCATGCAGGGCGCGGCTTAGGTCGGTGACGAACGGCGTATAGTCGCCGCTGCGGATCACCTTCTCAAGCAGGTCGCCCTCGATATCGATGTCGAGGCCATCGAGCTTGTAGGTCTCCGCGAACGCCACCAGTTCCGCCACAGTGGCGGCGCGCTTCGCCGGCGCGATCAGGGTGGCCCAGTCGCCGGCGCAGCGCGGCCGCACGGCCCCGGCCAGGGCGCCGATGGCGCGGCCGTGGGCGGCGTGAATGGTGGCGACGGCGGCGTGCAGGGTCTCGCCCGGAATGGGCACCAGCATACGGTCGGTCATGCAGGCTAGGGCATCGCCGGCGACGAAGCGGCCCTCGGCGTCCGGATTGACGAAGGCCAGGGCGACGTCGCTATAGGCATGCAGGTCGACGGCGGCCAGCGTGGCTTCCAGGCCGCGGTGGCTGGGCAGGTAGCCTTCGACGACCGGGCGTGGCGCGACCGGGGCGGCCGCCGCGCCACTCGCGGCGGAAAGGACAGTGAGAGCGGCGGCGATGGTCCTGGAAATGCGCATGGGAGCCTTGGGCGAAATTGCCTTATCGTTTGAATAACGCTAGTGTTGAACGGGGTAGCACAGGTTTCCGGGCGAAAAGATGATCTTTTTGGGTTTGGCATTGGCGCTGGCGATTGCCGCCGTCTGGTTTTATCAGATGTCCGGCACCATCGAGGACAAGCGGCAGAAGCTGAAGAATCATCGCGGCATCACGCGCGGGCAGAGCGCCTTCCGCAAGAAGCTGACCGTCTATTCGAAATACGCCGCCTATGTCGCGGGCTGCGCGGCGATTTTCGTCGCCTGGCTGCACTTCGGTCTGGGCCTCTAGGCCGAACCGAAGCCGATATCGGCCAACAGGGCCGCAAAGCGCGGATCCGGGCGCAGCGGGTCGAGCAGGGCATCCGTCTTCATATCCAGCAGACCGTCATCGCCGACCGTGCGCGCGCGTTGCAGCAGGGCCATGGCGCCGCCGGCATCGCCCCACTGCGCCTTGACCTCCGCCTGCTGATACAGCGCGCTGTCGCCCTGGCCCCTGACCAGGGCGTCGAGCGCGGCCTGCGCGGCAGAGCCGTTGCCCAGGCGGCGCTCGACGATGGCCAGCCCGGACAGGCGCAGCGCGTCGTTGGGTTCCGCCTGCCACGCCGCGCGCGCCTCGTTCAGCCGGCCCTGCTGCAGACGCACCAGGGCGATCGCGCCCTGGGCGACGCTCTGCTTCGGGGCCAGGCTCAGGCTTTGTTGCAGGGGCGGCAGGGCCTGGTCGAACTGCCGGCCGGCGATGCGGATCAGGCCGGCCATGCGATGGACCAGGGGGCTCAGCGGATCGATCTCCCGGGCCCGGGCAATCGCGGACAGGGCCTCGTCCGTCCGGCCGGTCTGGGCGGCGAAATGGGCGACCAGGGTCAGGGCCGAGGCGTCGTTATTGCCGAGCCCGTAGGCCTTTTCGAACGGCGCCCGGGCGGTGCGGACATCGAGCCGGCCCTCCAGCAGGACCTGACCCAGCGACGACTGGATATAGGCCGACTCCGGCGCGTCGGCCGCGGCCTTCGTCGCTTCGGCAATGGCTTCGTCGTAGAGCGCGCGCAACTGGGCGGCGGTGGCCCGGTAGCTGCTGGCGATGGCCGCCAGGGAGCGCGCCCGGGCGGCGCGCGCCACGGCAAAGGCCGGGTCGGCGGCCACGGCTGCGCCGAACTGCGCCAGGGCGGCGCGGTCCGACGCTTCGCCGTCGTCGCGCCGGTACAGGTCGCGGCCGCGCAGATAGGCCTGGTAGGCGTCGACATCGGTCGTGCCGCCATAGGATTTGTCGTCCGGCGGCGCCTGGGGTTTGGGTTTTCCGCCGGCGTCGACCCGCTGCGTCAGGGCGGCCAGCACCACGGCGGCGATCTCGCTCTGGATGGCGAAGATGTCCGTGACGGCGCGGTCGAAGCTCTGCGCCCATGCGGAATAGCCGCTATGGTCGGTCAGTTCGGCGGAGATGCGGACCTGGTTGCCGGCGCGCTGCACGCCGCCGCTCAGCACGAAGGCGACGCCCAGCTTGCCGGCGACGGCCTTCATGCTCTCGGCCTGCAGGGCGGCGGAGGAGACGCGGCCCATGACGCGCAACCGGTTGTCGCGCGCCAGCGCCGTGCGCACCTCGTCCGACAGGCCGTCGGAGAAATAGCCGTCCTGGGGATCGCCCGTCTCGTTCTTGAACGGCAGGACGGCGACGCTGCCGTGGTCGACCGGCGGGGCCAGCAGGCGCCACGCGCCCATGCCCACGCCGGCCAGTCCGGCAGCGCCCGCCGCCGCGATGACCAGGGTGCGACGCGACCAGGCCGGCGCAGGGGGCGCGAGGGTTGGCGTGGCGACGGCTTCGCCTGTGCGGGCGCGCACGGCGGCCACCACGGCGGCAACCTCGCTGGCGTGCGGCGCGCCTTGCCACCGGCTGAGGTCGATGGCGTGATACTGCTTGAAGCCCAGGGGCGGCGGCGTGCTGTCGAGCGATACCGGCACCAGCCGTTGCCGGTCGCGGCCGTGGCCGGCTTCGTCGCGCACCCAGTCTGAGGCGACCGAGGTCTGCGACCAGGCGACGACGACCGCGTCGGCCCGGTCCAATGCGCCTTCAATGCGTTGGGCGAAGGCTTCGCCACCCATGATTTCGGCGTCCCACCAGACATCGAGCCCGGCGGCCTGGAGGGCGGCGGCCAGCGCCGCGGCGCGCGGCCGGTCGGCGCGGGCATAGCTCAGGAATACCAGGGGTCTGGTATCCGTCGCGGCGGCCTCGTGCTCCTGTGACATGTCACGCCCCGTGATGCCCAAAGGTTATCGTGTCATGCGGAACCGCAAATGCCAAGGGGCGAGTGCGGCGCGGCCCGTTCGCGCGGTGGGATGTTTCCGGCCTTGTCATCGCGGCGGTCGTGGCTTAACACATTAACCTTGTTATCCGGGCTGGGAGATGGCGATGCGAGCGGTAGCCTTTTCATGGATGATCGTGGCCCTGGCCGGCCTTTCGGCCTGCGCGACCGACAATGGGCCACAGGTCGGCTCGCCCCCGGCCGCGGCGGGGCCCGAAGCGCCGACCGCCGCTTCCCTGGCCTGGGCCGGCGCGGTGGTGACCGATGCGCTGGCCGCCGAAAAAAGCGCGCGCGCCGCCGGCAAGGATGAGGTGGGCATCCAGTCCGCGCTTCGCGACCTGGTCGAAAGCCGCCTCGACCTGCGTTCCAATGACGGCGTATCTTTTAGCCAGGTCGTGGCCGGCATCGACGCCGCGCTCCACGATCCGCGCGACACGCCGGCAGTCACGGCTGCCTTGCAGGCCGTCCGCATGCAGATCACGCAATTGGGCCCCAGCGGCAGCTGCCCCGGCTGCAAGGGCTGATCCTATCGGTCCCCTTGCGATACGACCTCGAAACGCTTACATCCTAAATGTAACTGTTTTGGAGACTGTTATGCGCGCGCCGACCCTGGATATCCTTCCCCGTCCGATCGTCTACAAGACCCGTGGCCGCGGCCACGGTCCCATCGTCCGCCTGATGAGCCCGGGTGATCTGGGCGAAGCCCTGAAACCCTTCGTCTTCCTCGACCTGTTCGGCGGGCCGTCGACCTTCATGGGCGCCATGCCGCTGCATCCCCATTCGGGCATCGCCACGATCACCGTTATTACCGAGGGCGACGTGCGCTTCGATGACCCCGACTCGGGCTCGGGTACGATCGACTATGGCGGCGTCGAATGGATGCGCGCTGGGGGCGGCGTATGGCACGGCAAGGAGATGAGCGCCGGGAGCTCGTCCACGATCAAGGGCTTCCAGCTGTGGATCGCCCTGCCGGCGGCGCTGGAAAACGGCCCGGTCGACAGCCAGTATATCGAAAGCCGTCATATCCCGGCGGTCGGGCCGGCGCGCCTGGTCGTCGGCCGTTATGGCGAGGCGCAAAGCCCTGTGCGCTCGCCCGACGGCCTCAACTATCTGCTGGTAACGCTGAAGCCCGGCGAGGCGTGGACCTATACGCCGCCGGCGGGCCATCAGGTCGCGTGGCTGGCCGTCAGCCACGGCAGCGTGGGCGACGCGGCGACGGGCGATATGGCGGTGTTCAAGCCGGGCGTCGATCCCATTCCGCTGGTCGGTGGCCCCGACGGCGCGACCTTCGTGCTGGCTTCGGCCGTGCCGCATCCGCACGACCTGGTTACCGGCTACTATTCGGTGCACACCTCGCCGGAAGCGCTGGAGATCGGCGAGGCCAATATCCAGCGGCTGCGCGCCCGGCTGACGGTCGATCCGACCGCGCCCGGCCAGGTCCCGGTGTTCAAGGGTTAGGATCTGCGGGCAGACGCCGCGCTTAGGACGGGGGTGTCAGCTTTCGGCCATTTCCAGGTCGTCGGGTGGCATGGCCGCCAGTTCGGAGACGTCGAGTTCCTGTTCCAGGGCGTGGAAGACGTCGTCGTCGATCTCGCCATTGCGCCGCATGTCGGCCAGCCGCTTGCGCATCTTGCCGATACTGTGGCGGCGCAGCTTGTCGAACCTGGTGACTTCGCGCGGGTGGCGGCCGCGGTCGGATGCCGCGCGCTCGGTTTCGTAGATGGCGCGCAACCGTTCCGCGGCTTCGTCCTTGCTGGCCTTGAAGCTGTCGAGGCCGTGGTCGATCAGGTTGATGCGGGCCAGCGACAACTCGGCGTCGAAGGAACCGTCGGGCTGGAAGTTCAGCCACTTGACCAGCGGCCCCAAGGTCAGGCCCTGGCCGATCAGGGTGCCGATCACCACGGCGAACGCCGTCAGCACGATCAGGTCGCGGCCGGGAAAGGCCAGCGGCAGCGACAGGGCGCCGGCCAGGGTGACCAGGCCGCGCATGCCGCACCAGGCGACGACCGCGCCCTGGGCCAGGCTGGGGCCGCGCGGCTGGCCGTCCTTCTTGGGAACCAGGGCACGCAGGCGGTTATAGATCATCACCCAGGCGATGCGCACGCCGACGACGATGGCGAAGACGCCGCCGGCGAATTGCAGGTCATGCCACAGATTGACGCCGTTCATCGTCTGGATGATCGAACGCGCCTGTAGGCCCGTCAGCAGGAAGGCCAGGACGTTGAGCAGGAAGACCACGGCCTCCCAAACCGAATAGGCGTGGACGCGGTCGCGCGCCGAGGTGTGTTCCGGGCCATAGCGCGCCAGCGTCATGGCGCAGGCGACGACCGCCAGGATGGCCGACAGGTGCAGCCGGTCGGCGACGATCCACACCACGAAGGTCGAGACGAACTGGGCCAGGGTGCCGCTGACCGTGCCGGCCAGCTTGGGCGACAGCCAGACGAAGGCGTAGCCGGCGGCGACGCCCAGGACGATGCCGCCGGGCACGGCCAGGGCCAGGCGCAGGCCGAGATGCAGCGGGTCGAAATGAGCGCCGGCGGCGCCGATCGCCGCGGTAAAGATCAGCAGCGACACGGCGTCGTTGAGCAGGCTTTCGCCCTTCAGCACCGTCACCGTATTGCGCGGCAGTTCGAAGCGCGCCAGGACGGCGGTCGCCGCCGCGGCGTCCGGCGGCGCGACGATGGCGCCCAGGGCAACGGCCGCCGCGATCGGCAGGCCGCCCCAGACGACGCCGGCCCAGGCGACGGCGACCGTCGTGAAGATAACCGCGGCGCCGGCCAGCGAGATCATCGGCAGCCAGAAACGTAACAGCGTGCGCGGCGGCAGGTCGAAGGCGGCGTCGAGCAGGATCGGCGCAATGAACAGGGCGAGCATCAGCTGCGGATCGAAGCGGATGTCCGGCGACCAGGGCAGGGCGGCGATGACCAGGCCGGCCAGGGCCAGCATGGTCGGATAAGGAATGTTGAAGCGGCGCGAAATCTGCGTCAACGCGATGGCGATGCTGAGCAGAACAAGGGTGCTTTCGAACAGCAGCATCGCGATCCCTGGGGCGTCCGGTCCCTATCGCCGGCGCCTGATTATGCCGGAGCATCGGCAAAGCACCATAAGAAATCGATGGGCGCCCATGCAAGGCCACTGTCAAGACAAAGGCCCGGCGAACGGATCGCCGGGCCTTTGCTGGATTTAGAAACCGCCGGGACCGCCGCCGAAGCCGCCGCCCCCACCGCCGCCACCCGGTCCACCGGGACCGCCCGGGCCGCCACCGGGACCGTCGGGCCCGAAGCCGCGTCCGCCGCGCGGCGGACCGTCGAAGTTGCGCTTGACCGGCTGGCCGAAGGTGTAGCGCAGGCTGACCATGAAGCTGGCGCCCTGGTCGTAGCGTTCGCTGTAGGCGCGTTCGGCCGCGCTTTCGGTGACCGATTTCTGCGTCGGCCCGACCAGGAAGTTCGAGGCATTGAACACCAGGACCATCTTGCTCGGAATGATCTGGTGCATCCACGACGCGTTCAGCGAGGTCTGGGCGGTGGTGTAGCCCTGCGAGCTGACCTTCTTGCCGCGGTAATTGGTGCCGAAGACCAGGGTGTTGGTCGGATCGAGCTTGTAGAACATATGGAAGTTGGCGCTGGAATTCGGCCCCTTCCAGGTGGTCAGCAGGTGCGTCGTCGGGTCGATGAAGGTGCCCGTCGTGTAGCCGTAGTTCGGGCTGAACATCAGGTTGATCTTACGGTCCGCCGTATGGGCCGAGATGTTGGCGCTGATGCCTTCGTTGTGCGTCGTGCCGCTGTTCTGGTAGCTGGTCAGCAGGACGGTCGGATCGCTGGGCAGGAAGCTGATGACCGGGTCGATATTGCCCGTGGTCGAGTTGTAATAGGCCTGCGCGCTGAAATCGACGAGCTGAGCGTCGTGGTTGAAGTCGACCTCGTACTTGTCGGTCTTGGCCGATTTCAACGCCGAATTACCCGACGTCGCGCTGAGCCCATCCTCGCTGAACACGATCAGCGGATCGAGCTGGCGGCCGCTGGGGCGGGTGATCTTGCGCGAATAGACGAACTTCAGCCCGTCCTTCTCGCTCAGCTTGTAGGTCACGAACAGGCTGGGGCTGTAATTGACCTCGTCGCGCGTCCCGGCCGATGCCGCGGCGGTCGTCGGATTGGAGGCGTCGATCTTCTCGTGCAGATCCTCGACGCGCAGGCCGGCCTGGATGCCCAGGGCGCCGAACTGGCGCTGATAGGTGGCGTAGGCCGCGCTCAGCACCTGGTCGTCGTCGAACTGGGCGACGGAGCGGGTGTTGGGCGAAGCCGGCGACGCGACCGGCGCGGCCAGGGCCAGCGACTGGAAATTGTAGTTGTCGCTGACCGTGTGCTGGACGCTCCAGCCCAGTTGCAACTGCTGCTGCGTCTTGTCGTAGTCGCCCAGCGGATGCGACCAGTCGCCGCTGAACTCGTCGACCGTGTCGCGGCTCTTCGAGGCACGGGTCGTATAGGTGTCGGCGGTGGACGGCTGGTGCGAAATGGTGCGCGTCGTCGTCAGGCCGTCGCTCAGATTGGCGCTGTGCGACAGCTGCATCTTGAAGTCTTCGGTGGTGCCGACCGCGCCGCGGTGATCGAAGGTCAGGCGCATGTCCTGGCTTTCGGTCGGCGACGACGAATTGCTCAGCCGGGCGACGTCGCTGAGCAGGTTGTGGTTGCCGTCATAGCTCAGCGTTTCCTGGGAACCGACGCTCTTGCTGGCGCGGCGCGAATAGTTGACGTCGCCGGTCAGGTCGGTGCTTTCGTCGAAATCGTATTCGGCGGTCAGGTTGGCCGAGACGTTGCTGTTCGACGACTTGCTGACATTGTGGGAGACGTCCTCGCGCGTCACCGCGCCGGTCGTCGGGTCCAGGGTTTCGCGGTCGCTGAGCGACTTCACCTTGGGGCTGGACCCGCCGGATCCGCCGCCACCGCCGCCGCGGCCATTGCCGCCGGAGCCGTGGTTGAGGTTGAGGCTGCCGTTCAGCTTCAGCTTGCCGAAGGTTTTGCCGGAACGTATGCCCAGGCCCGCGCGGCCTTGGTCGCCGGCGGTGATGTTGAACGAGGTCTGCGGCTTAATGGCGCGGCCGCGCTTCATGACGATGTTGATGATGCCGCCGGCCGTGTCGGCGCCGAAGGCCGCGCCGGGGTTCGGAATGACTTCGACGCTGTCGATGTCGTCGGCGGCCAGGCTCTGCAGCGTGAAGGCGCGGTTGTCGCCCTGCATCTGGGCCGACTTCTTGCCGTTGACATAGACCTGGACATTACTGTTGCCGCGCAGCGAGACGGTGCCGTCATTGTCCACCGTGACGGCCGGGACGTTGTTGAGCACGTCCGACGCGGCGCCCGTGGCGGCCTGCGGGTCCTGCTTCACGTCGTAGACGTCGCGGTCGATCTTGTGCTGCAGGATCGGCTTCTCGGCGGTCACGGTGACCACGGTCGTTCCGTCCGACGTCGTGGTGTTGTCGCCCTGGGCGGTCGCCGCCGGCGTGGCCTGGGCGGGCTTTGCCTGGGGGGCGGGCTTGGCCGGCGCGGCCGAGGAAGATGACGACGAAGAGGCCGCGGTTTGGCTATCCTGTGCCCACACCGTGGCGGGCAGGGCCGCTGCAAGCGCGAACAGACTGATGCATACGGCGGATTTCGCCGACATTTTCGATGGCATTGACATACACTATCCCCGGATTACCGAACTTGTCTTAAGCACATAAAGTGGTCACGATGAACGCTGAATGAATAATTTTTAGGTTTCAAAGTTGAAATATATCGCTTTCGAAGCCTTTTGGATCATTTGTAACAGTCAAAGACTTGTTCGTTTCTGCCCTGCGGTCATTGTAACTGATATTATATACGTAAGCTCTGTGCTTTCGGCCGAATTGAACGCGTGGCGGATCTTTTATCCGTCGCCGTGTAATAAAAAAATGCGATATGTGTCATCGCTGCGCCGCGAAATAGGCGTGGTTATGCGACTGATTTGCAATTGCATTATCATCGTGCGGGCGGGCGATCAAGCCGCTACGGCCGGCTATTCGAGCTTGTTGGCCTTGAACAGGGCGGGGAACAGCCTGATCCACGCGCCGGTGACGATCAGCGAGCCGACCCCGCCGAAGATCGCCGCGCCGACCGGGCCCAGCAGGCGCGCGACCACGCCGGTTTCGAACTCGCCCAGTTCGTTCGACGCGCCGATGAACAGGTAGGAGACCGACGATACGCGGCCGCGCATATGGCCGGGGGTGACGATCTGGATCAGCGTGCCGCGGACATAGACGCTGATCATATCGGCGGCGCCCAGCACGATCATGGCGGCGATCGACAGCCAGACGATTTTCGACAGGCCGAAGACGATGGTGGCGATGCCGAAGACGGCGACGCCGCTGTACATCCACGGGCCGGCATGGCGGCGGATCGGCCAGGTCGACAGGGCGAACGACATGGCGATGGCGCCCAGCGCCGGCGAGGCGCGCAGCAGGCCGAACATCTGCGGCCCGGCGTGCAGGATATCCTTGACGAAGATCGGCATCAGGGCGGTGGCCCCGCCCAGCAGAACGGCGAACAGGTCGAGCGAGATGGCGCCCAGCACGATCTTGTTGCCCCAGATATAGGCGATGCCTTCCTTGAGCATTTCGGTCTTCGAGCCCGCGGTCGGTTCCGGTTGTGTCGGCGTGCGGATGGTCAGCACCAGGACCGCGGCGGCCAGGCACAGCACCGCGCACCAGCCATAGGCGAAGCGCGGCGAAAAGCCGACCAGCACGCCGCCCAGAGCCGGCCCGACGATCTGGCCCATCTGCATGGCCATGGAATTGACGGCGATGGCGCGCGGCAGGACGATCTTGGGCACCAGCATCGGCCCCATGGCCGAACTGGCTGGGGCGCTGAAGGCGCGAAACGCCCCCAGGAAGGCGCTGAGCGCGAACAGGCCCCAGATCGGCGGGTGCGGCAGCAGTGAATAGAGGAAGAAGACGATCGACAGGCCCAGTTGCAGCATCAGGACGATCGAGATGATGCGCTTGCGGTCATAGCGGTCGGCGACGATGCCGGCGGGAATGGTGAAGGCGAACAGGGTCAGGAACTGCGCCAGACCGATCAGGCCGATATACAGGGCCGACTGCGCGATGCTCTGGGTTTGCCGGGCTAGGTCGTAGACTTGCCAGGCGATGGCCGCGCTCTGCGCCGCGGTGCCCAGCACGCCGCAGACGCGCGACAGCCAGAAGGCGCGGAAGTCGGGGATAAGCAGCGGGTGCCGGTCCTCCCCGGGTTCGGGGGCGGGCGCGGTCTCGGTGGGGGCGGCGGGCGTGGTCACGGCGATACCATGGGCTTGTTGGGGACTTGTTGCACCGGACCGATCTAAAGGGAGTCGCCGTCCGAGCTAAGTTTTTTGAGGCCTTGCTCATATAACAAGTTGGGTAACACGTCTGGCCGCGAGTCCGGCTTTTTGCCGGGCGCGATCATGATGACTTGAAATAGTTGCATTTGACGCCTATATCGACGCTACCGGCGAGATAAGACGGCAGCCCTGAATTCTGATCGGGCGCCCGCGGGTTCTTCCTTCAGTATCTCGTTCGACGCGTCGCGACATATTCGCGGCATAACTGTCGTTTGTTTTAATCGACAATCAGAAATGACCGCCGCCGGGATGTCCCGCGGCCGAGGATTCTATGCAAAATACATCTAAACATCTTTTCGTCCCGCACATCGTGCAACGGGACGTCAATACCGCAAGGCCGGCGTCCGGCCAGGCGAAACCGTCCCTGCTGGAAAGCTGCGGGTTCACGCGCCGCGAAGTGCGCGCGCTTGTCGCTGAAATGCTGGGGTAACCGCCGGACCAGGCGCTGAATCGTGCGCGGCGGGCAAAAGGCATATTAACGAAAAATCGAGGAAGTGGTAACACTTTATACTGAAAGGTTTAATGCGGTTTAATTGAATATGTAAAAACAATTAAGTCGTTCTTGGCTGTTATGGATTGATTTACAATAAAAATTATCCCCAGATATCGTTGTTAACTTTAATTTTATCGGAACTTGGTGAACTGTCCTCAATATAGTTCATAGGACGCGCAAAAGGCGCGATGTAAACCAGATGCTTACCGAAGGCGAAACCACCTCCATCCCGCTGCCGACCGCCGACATGGACGGCGACGCGCTCTTCCGGCTGGGGGTCATGTATTCGACCGGCCAGGGCGGCGCGCCGGTCGACCTGGTCTCGGCACACATGATGTTCAACCTGGCCTCCATGCGCGGCTCGCTCGAAGCCTCGGTGTACCGCCGGGAACTGTCGCGCGAAATGGACCGCGAAGACGTGGCCGAGGCTCAGAAGGCCGCGCGCCGCTGGCTCGACCAGGGCCGCGTCAACTGCGCCGCCTAGGCCGCCCGATCATTTAAAAGTCGATATTGGCGCGGACCCCTTACCCCTGACGCGCCGGACGTGCTATTGACCTGCTCAATGGCCGCTGCGTCGCCACCCCAGGTGATGACGCCGAAAAAGCGGACGAAATAAAACCCACCTCTGTCCGTTTGTGTTCGCAATGACTGTCGAAGTCATTGGAGTGTTGTCTTTATGCCCAAGGGAATTTGGCTCGGCTTTGCCGCCTTCGCGGCCTATGCGATATCCGATGCCTGCGCGAAAGCGATGCACGGCGCGCTTCCGCCCTACGAGATGGGCTTTTTCGGCGCCCTGTTCTCGGCCCTCCTGCTTCCCTTCATCTGGCGCGGCGACACCAGCGCGGTCGACCTGGTCGTGGCGCGCCGCCAGGGCCTGTGGCTGCTGCGCGGCCTGCTGTCGGTCGTCAGCACGCTGACCAGCGTCCTGACCTTCACCTACCTGACCATGGCCGAAGCGTTTTCGCTGATCTTCATCATGCCGCTGCTGACGACGGTGCTGTCGGTCCTGCTGCTCAAGGAGCGCGTCAAGCCCGCCGGGTGGCTGGCCATCCTGCTGGGCTTCGCCGGCGTGCTGATCGTGCTGCGGCCGGGCTTTCGCGAGATCGGCATCGGGCAGCTGGCCGGCCTCGGCTGCGGCATTTTCGGCTCGTGCCTGTCCGTCCTGCTGCGATATGTCGGCCATTCCGAAAAACCCATCACCCAGTTCGGCGCGTCGCAGCTGTTTCCGCTGGTCGCCTTCGGCCTTTTGTCCGCCGGCCATTTCGTCGCGCCGCAGCCGCTGCAATGGCTGATCATCGCCGGCTATGCCGTGCTGGCGGCGGCGGGGAACCTGCTGCTGATGTTCGCCGGCCGCCTGGTCCCGGCCAGCCTGCTGGCGCCGACCCAGTATTCGCAGATGTTGTGGGGCACGGCCCTGGGGTGGCTGTTTTTCGCCGACCGCGTCGATACGCTGACCTTTGCCGGTATCGCCGTCATCGTCGGCGCCGGGCTGTGGCTGTTCCTGCCGAGGCGCGCGCCCCGGCCGGCGTGAGGCCGCTCAGCCCTTGTGGTGGGTGACGGCGGAAAAGACCTGGAAGGTCTTGCCGTCGTGGCGCAGGTCGCTGACGCGGACGTCGGTCGCCGTGAAATCCAGCAGGTTGAAGCCGTTCGGCTGTTTGCGCAGCCGCAGCGACGTCGCCGTCGAGGCGTTGACGAACAGGGTGGTATGGCCGCCCGTGGTGATCGGCTCGACGAAGGCGTGATGCTGATGGCCGGCCAGGACCAGGTCGACACGACACTCGGCCAGGGTATCGAGCGCCCGGCGCCGGCCGAAGACCACGACGTCGAGCGGCAGTTCGCGCGCGCTGACCAGCGGGTGGTGCAGCACCGCCATCCGCCACGGCGCGGTCGATGGTGTAAAGACCTCGATCAGGTCGCGGCACTGCCGCGGGCTGACGGCGCCGTTGGCCCAGTTGGGATGCGGCACGATCCGACGCGCCGAGTTCAACCCCTTGATATCGACCAAAGCCGAGCGCAGCATCGGTTCAAGATCGGTGGCGATCGCCTTGCGATAGCGGCCGAACGGATCGACAAAGCGCGTCAGGTCGAGGCCGGGCAGGTCGTGATTGCCGGGAATGACCAGCAGGGGCGGGGTCAGCCGGTCGAAGAAGGCGCGCGCCTCGGCGAACTCGCCCGGCATGGCGGACTGGGTGATGTCGCCGCTGGCGATGATCAGGTCCGGCGCCTGGGCGTGCAGGACGTCGATCAGGGCCTCGACGACGGCCGGAGAGGTGCAACCGAAATGCAGGTCGGAAATCTGCGCGATCCTCATGCCGCCGCCTTTTCGGATATCTGAGGCACCAGGACGTGGACCCATCCCGGCTTGAGCGTAAAGGTCAGCGGCGAGGGCAGCTTGACGACCTCGCCGTCGATCGACACCAGCGGACGGTGGTGCTTGCTCCACAGGCGGATGGTCTGGCCGGTCGTTTCGTTGAGGTCCGGATCCTTCAGCCAGTGGCCGAAGATCAGCCGCCACATGAAGCGGATGTGGGTCGCCTGGGTGCGCGCCGTGAAGACATAGGCCGCCAGTTCGCCGCCATCCAGCGAGCGGCGCTTGAAATTGCTTTCGGTCAGGGTCTGGCTGTCGGCGAAGCGGTTGGCCGAGACGACGATGGCGGGGGTGCGCACCTGGGTCATCTGCCCGTCGATCTCGAGGGCGACGCGGTCGCGTCGGTGCATGCGGAAATGCTTGAGCACGAAAAGGAACAGTTGCGGGATCAGCACCGCCTTGTTGACCAGGCGGTGCTTCTCGCGGAACACCGAAGCGTGGGGCATGGTGCCGATACTGGCGCAGCACAGGAAGATGTTGTCGTTGACGAAGCCGGCGTCCATCCGCGCCTCGTGCGTGCCCGTGGCATAGGCTTTCAGCGCCTGCGCCAGCGATGTCAGGCCCAGGTCGGTGGCCAGCAGGTTCATCGTGCCGAAGGGCAGGACGCCGAACGCCTTGCCGTGGCGCGCCAGCACCTCGGCGCAGTCGCGGATCGTACCGTCGCCGCCGCCGACCAGCAGCGGCTCCGGCACGGCGGCCAGCCGTTCCAGTTCGCCATGGATGTCGCCGGGCTCGGCGAACAGGAGGCTGGCGACGGCCAAGCCCGACGCCTCGACGGCGGCGCGGACAGCGTCCTCGCCCATCGTCAAGACAGTGCCGGCGCGTTTGTTGATCAGAATGTGGAAAGCCGCCGTCATGCCAGTGCCCGAATGAGCCCTGATCAGAGACGGCGGCCTGCAAAGATTCAATTCGGCAGGATCAGAAGCGGTAGGCCAGGCCGATCGAGGCCACCGTCGGGTCGAGCTTTACCTTCGACTTCAGCGCGCCGCCATTGATCGTCGCGTCGGTCTTGTAGAAGACCTTCTTGTAATCGAAGTTCAGCGCCCAGTGGCCTTTCAGCGCCACGTCGACGCCGCCTTGGAGGGCCGTGCCCACGCCGTTCTTCAGCTTGACCGTAAAGCCGTTCTCGTTCTTGCCGCTGTACCAGTCCATCAGGTTGATGCCGGCGCCGACATAGGGGCTCACGCGCTGGTCCGGCGCGAAATGGTATTGCAGCGTGATGACCGGCGGCAGCACCGAGGTCTTGTGGACATTGGTGCTGGTGGAGGGGCCGACGGCCGAGATGGTGTGCTGCGACGTGCCGAGGATGGCTTCGGCGGCGATATGGTCGGTGAAGAAGTAGGTGAAGCCCAGGCTGGGGATGGTGTCGTTGTTGACGCCGACGTGCAGCCCGGTGGCGGCGCCGGCAGCGGTGACGATATCGCCTTTCTCGGCGGGATCGACGGCGGTGACGCGCGCCACGACGACGAACTGGCCGGCCTTTTTCGGCGTGTAGTCGGCGGTGGCGGCGGTTTGGGCATGGGCGCCGGTGGCGGCGAGGGCCAGGGCCAGGGCGGCGGCGAGCGTGCGAACAGAGGTCATGTTTTTTCTCCTGTGGTGTCGCGCGGCATTCACGCGTCGACGGCCGCATTCTGGGCCCGGGCAGGCGCGGCGTAACGTCCGCGAAATGCCGCGCGGCGCGGTGTCGCGAAATTGACTTCCGTCAAAGACAGCCGGTTGGCCGGGCCTATGATGACCGGCTGGACAAGCCGGAAAGGGATGCGACATGACGGATATGCGGTCGTGGCAGGAGGCGGATATGCTGCGCTGGTTGGGGCGCGAGGCGCCGCGTTACACCAGCTATCCCTCGGCGCACCATTTCGAGGCGGTGACGGGTGAAACCTACGCGCAGTGGCTGGGGCGGCTGCCGGCGGACCAGAGCGTCGGCCTCTATGTCCACGTGCCCTTCTGCGAGCAGATGTGCTGGTTCTGTGGCTGCAATACCCAGATCACCCGCCGCTACGATCCGGTCGAAGCCTATGTCGACAGCCTGATCGATGAGATCGGCCTGGTCGGCTTGGTGCTGGGGCAGCGTCCCCGGGCGCATGCCCTGCATTTCGGCGGCGGCTCGCCCGGCATGCTGACGCCGGCCAGCCTGGACCGGCTGTTCGCCGCGCTTCATCGGACCTTTGACCTGTTGCCTGGCGCCGAGATTTCCATCGAGCTCGACCCGCGGCGCATCACCGAAGACAAGGCCGCTGCCTATGCCGTCCTGGGATTCAACCGCGTCAGCCTGGGCATCCAGGATACCCAGCCGGAAACCCAGGCGGCGATCAACCGCGTCCAGCCGATGGACATGGTGCTGGAAGCCACGGACCGCTTGCGCCGGCACGGCCTGAACGCCATCGGCGTCGACCTGATCTACGGCCTGCCGCATCAGACGGCGGCCAGCCTGGAACGGACCCTGGCGGACGTCGCCACCCTGGCGCCGGCGCGGATCAGCGCCTTTTCCTATGCACACGTGCCGTGGGCGCGCAAGAACCAGACCCTGATCGATGATGCCGCCCTGCCGGACCTGGGCACCAAGGCGCATCACTATCTTCAGATCGACACCCATCTGTGCGCCCTGGGCTATCAGCCGGTGGGCATGGACCATTTCGCCCTGCCGTCCGACGGCCTGGCGCGGGCCAGCGCGGCGGGGACGCTGCGGCGCAACTTCATGGGCTATACCGACCTGCCCAACGACAACCTGATCGCGCTGGGCGCCTCGTCGATCAGCCAACTGGGCGAGGGCATGGCGCAGAACATCCCCCAGGCCACCAGCTATGCGTCCATGCTTGCCAGGGGGCAGTTGCCGACGGTGCGCGGCTGGCGCCACCGCGACGACGATGCCGTGCGCGGCGAGATCATCTCGCGGCTGATGTGCGATTTCCGCGCCGACGTGCCCGGCGTCCTGGCCCGCCACGGCCTGCCGGTCGAGACGTTCGATCCGGAACTGGCCGATCTCACCGACTTTGTCGCGGCCGGCATCGTGACGGTTGAGGACCGCGTCGTCACCTTCGATGCGCCGCTCAAGATGCTGGTCCGCTCTGTGGCCTGCGCCTTCGACCGCTATGCGCGTCAGGGCGAGGCGGCCAACCGCTATTCGCGGGTGGCTTGATCGGGATCAAGGCCCAGGGCCGCCGCTCGTGACAGGCTCTCCCCATTGCAAAGGAGAGTGTCCCATGCCGATCAAGACCATCGTCTGCGCCTTCGGCGGCCAGGCCTATGAACTGAACGCCCTGAGTTCCGCCCTGGCGCTGGCGCGCGCCGGTCAGGCGGCGCTGCACGTCGTGCACGTCGCCGCGCCGCCCCTGCTGCCCGACACCATGGGCATCGGCGCCTATGCCAGCGCGGCCTATGGCGACGGTGGGGTGGTCGACATGCTGGAGGCCGACGAGCGCCGGTTGACGCAGGAAGCCGAAACCCTGACGCGCGACTATTGCGAGCGTTACGGCGTGCCGCTGCGTGCGGAGATGGAGCCCGTCGGCGAGGTCCAGGCCTGCTTTCATACCGAGGAAGGCGATGTGCGCGTCGAATTGCCGCGTCATGCGCTGACCGCCGACCTGATCGTCACCGGCTACGACAACCGGCCGGACGGCGACCTGACGATGCTGATCGCCGGGCTGTTCGATGCGGCCAAGCCGGTGCTGGCCATTCCGCGCCAGCCCGGCGTGACCCTGGCGCCGACCGGTCAGGCGCGCACCGTCGTGGTCGCCTGGGATGGCAGCCGTACGGCGTCTCGCGCGCTGCGCGACGCGCTGCCGCTCCTGGCCGGTGCCCGGTCCGTCTATGTCCTGCGCGTGAAGGGCGACGAAGCGGCCGGCACGGGGGACGGTTCGGTCAAGGCCTTCCTCACCAGCCACGGCATCGCCGCCGAGATCGTCCATGCCGAGCGCGGCCACCGCAGTGTCGGCGAGGCGGTACTGGCCGAGGCCGAAGCGCTGGGCGCTGACCTGCTGGTCATGGGCGCCTATGGTCACAGTCATATCGGCGAGATGCTGTGGGGTGGCGCGACCGACTACGTCGTCAAGCACAGCCCGATCCCGCTGCTGCTGGCCCACTGACGGGATAAAAAGAGGCCGCCTTCCGAGGGATGGGAAGGCGGCCCAATATCCTGTCGAGCTTGCCGAGGACAGGATGGCAAAGACCACTCAGGCGGTCATGTTTTCAAGCGCCGCGCGGTCGAGCAGGTCGACCTCGCGGGCGGACGCCAGGCGGATGATCCGCGCGTCCTTGAAGCGGGTCAGGACGCGCGACACCGTCTCGATGGTCAGGCCCAGATAGTCGGCGATATCCGTGCGCGACATCGGCAGGTGGACCGTCGCGCGGTCGCCGGCCGACTGGCGGCCGGCCATTTCCAGCAGGAAGGTCGCGACCCGGCCGCCGGCGTCGTTGCGGCCGACGGTCAGCAGGTGGTCGTGCGCCCGGTTCAGCGATCTCAGGGCCAGCTTCAGCAGTTCGTGCGACAGGTCCGCCTCGCTGCCCGGCCGCAGCGGTCGCAGGCCGGTCGCCGTCACCGCGTCGGCGAAGAAGTGCCGCTCGGCGCCGGTCTCGAAGCCGAAGATTTCGCCGGTGGTGTGGAAGGCGCAGATCTGACGGCGGCCGTCGGCCAGCAGGCGATAGATGCGCACCATGCCGCGCGTCACCTGGTACAGCGCGCCCGAGCGGTCGCCCTCGGCATAGATCTCGTCGCCGGCATCGAAAGCCATGACCGGTCCACCCGGCAAGGCGTCGGGCAGGGCGGCCGGGACGGCAACCGGGGTGCGGGAGAAGGCGGGGGCGAAATCGAACATGGCGTGTCTCCGTGAAGCGGAATGCCAACCGTCATGCCGGGAAATCGCGGCCGCCGAAATTCGGTCATATCCCTAGGGGTTATTACTTAGTCGCCGGCGAATGGCTGGCGGCCATCGCCTGGACGAGGTCGAGCAGCAGGGCATCGAGCAGGGGCTTGCGCACCAGGCGGGCGTGCGGGATGTCCGGGGTCGGGCCGACGCGGCCGGCCAGCAGGATGATGCGGTCGCGCAACCCGGCCAGGCGCGGATCGCCATGGGTGGCGCGCGGCACGGCAGCCTCGTCGAGGATGACGGCGTCGAAGGCCCGCGGCTCAGGCTCGGCCGGCCAGCCCGGACAGGCGCGCACGAAGACGCCGTTGGCCTCGAACAGGAAGGCCAGGGATTGTCTCAGGTCGGCATCGGGGGCGATGACCAGGACACTGGCAATGGGGACCGGACTCAGCATTCACCCAGAATGACCGGTGGCCGCCGTGGCCGCATTGATCGAAATCAACCGGCCTGTGCGGGGATCAGGCGCGCTCGATGGCCAGGGTCATGCGCACCAGTTCGGGCAGGTTCTTCGCCTGCATCTTGCTCATGATATTGGCGCGGTGGACCTCGACGGTGCGCGGGCTGATCTGCAGGTCGTAGGCGATGGTCTTGTTGGGCAGGCCGGCAACGATGCCGGTCAGGATCTCGCGCTCGCGTGCCGTCAGCTGCTCGATGCGTTCGCGGACCAGGGGGGCGGACGGGCCCGCGTCGGCCTGGACCTCGGCGGCGGCGCAGGCGCGGCGGATGGCTTCGATCAGGACGTCGTCGGCGAAGGGCTTTTCGATGAAGTCGCTGGCGCCGGCCTTCATGGCGGCGACCGCCATCGGCACGTCGCCGTGGCCGGTGATGACGATGGCCGGCACGCGCTGGCCGCGGGCGGCGAGGGCTTCGAGCAGTTCGACGCCGTTCATCTGGGGCATGCGCAGGTCGGTCACCAGGCAGGCGCCGGAGACATCGGTGACGGCTTCGAGAAAGGCCGGACCGCTGTCATGGACGCGGACGGCAAAACCTGCGCTCATCAGCAGGAAGGCCAGCGAGGCGCGTACCGGCGCCTCGTCGTCGACGATGTGGATGACGCGATCGGTCATGACGCGGCCTCTTCGTTGGTCAGCGGCAGGGTGAAGCGGAAGGTCGCGCCGCCGCTGGCATTGCGCGAGACGCCGATGTCGCCATCGTGCGCCTCGATGATGCGCCGGGAAATCGCCAGCCCGATGCCCATGCCGCCGGGCTTGCTGGTGACGAATGGTGTGAACAGCTGCTGGGCGATGTCGTCGCCGATGCCGGGACCGGTGTCGGCGACCTCTACGGCGATCATATGGGCGTCGGCATCGCGGGTGGTCAGGGTCAGTTCCTTGTGCGCCGACGGCTGCATCGCCTCGACGGCGTTGCGAATCAGGTTGATCAGCACCTGCTGCACCTGGACGCGGTCAACGAAGACGGTGTCGCCGGCGGCGCGGTAGTCGAAGACGGCCTTGATGCCCTTTTCCCTCGATCCGGCCAGGGCCAGGGCGGCGGCCTCCTCGATGACCGAGCGCAGGCTTTCGGTCTTCATCTCGGCCGTGCCGTGGGTGGCGGATTCCCTCAGGTGGTGGATGATGCGTCCGGCGCGCAGCGATTGTTTCGCCGTCTCTTCCAGCGCCGAACGGACCAGGGGAGCCGGCTCGGTCTCGACGTCCTTCAGCAGCCGGATGCTGCCCTGGACGTAGTTGGCGATGGCCGACAGGGGCTGGTTGAGCTCGTGCGCCAGGGTCGAGGCCATTTCGCCCAACTCGTTCAGCCGCGACAGCCGCGCCAGTTCGCCGTGCAGCTGTTCGAGCTGCGCCTGGGCGTCGGCGTGTTCGGTCAGGTCGCGGATGAAGCCGGTGAAATAGACCTTGTCGCCCGAGCGGACCTCGCCGACCGACAGCATGATCGGGAAGGTCGAGCCGTCGGCGCGCTGGGCGGCCACGACGCGGCCGGTACCGATGATGCGCTTCTCGCCGGTGGCGAGATAGCGGTGAAGGTAGCCGTCGTGCGCCTCGCGATAGGGCTGCGGCATCAGGCAGTCGATATTGCGCCCGCGGACCTCGGCTTCGCTGTAGCCGAACTGGCGCTCGGCGGCGGCGTTGAAGGAGATGATGCGGCCGGCGTCGTCGATGACGATGGCGGCGTCGGGAATGGTCGAGAAGATCGAGCGGATCTGTTCCTCGCGACGGTCGAGTTTTTCCTCGGCCTCGCTGGCCTTGCGGCGCAGGCCGTGGACGGCGTCACCCATCCAGGCAACCAAGGCGCCGACCATGGCATAGACGGCGGCTGCGGCCAGGTTGCCGGACGGCCACAGCGTAAAAGCCGCCGACAGGGCGGCGGCCAGCAGGCCCGGCCCCAGCCCCCCTAGCATGGCGCTGGCCAGGATGGCCGGCACGAAGACGGCGAAGGCCGCCCGGTCGTCGATCAGCGGTCCGAGGGCCAGGCGCACGACCAGGGCCAGGATGCTGCTCAGCAGCGCGAAGACGAAGCCGGGCGCGCCGGCATATCGGCCCTGCAGTGCTGCGTCATAGAAACGCCCCCGGCGGCCGAGATGTCCGAAAACGTCTTTCACAGGTTCATCGATCCTCGAGTCACGGGCCCACCCTAAAGCCTTGCCCGTGTCGCAGCCAAGCCCTTATGGGATTCTCGTTTGGAGCGGCTGTGGCGGATTATGCCTTGATCCCGATCAAATCGCCGGCGGCCTGCCTGACGCGCCGTAGGCGCTCAAGCTCCAGCCTGGCGTCGGCCAGGGCGCGGTGAGCGGGCGAGGGGGGCTCGGTCTCCTCGATCACCCGGGAGACCAGCGCGGAGATCTCCTCGTCGGATATGGCATCGCCCAGGATGTCGCGCGCCGCCTGGCGGAACGCGTCGTCGGACTTGCCGAGGCGCAGCGTGTGGCGCGGCAGGCCCGCCGTCCGCAGCAGGACGCTCAGCCACTTGCCGTCCCACGACGGCGCGCTGGCGAACAGCTGATGGCCGGTCAGGGCGTCGACCATGTCATGGGCCACGGCCGCCACGTCGGCGCCTTCGGCGAAAAGGCGGTCGCGCGGGATGCCGTGCACGCGTTCGGCATCGCTCGACCAGTCGGTCCAGCCGGGCGCCGGGCGCAACAGGCGGGCCCCGGAGCGGCCGTCCTCGAAGATCCAGGCCACCTCGATCGGGTAGCTTGCCTTGGCCAGCGACGACGCTTCGAAATCCAGGAATACCAGCATGAAACGCAGGATACATCACGGCGCAGACCAAGGCCATGCCTAGGGGATCGGGGCCTCCTCGTCAGGAGCTTCGAAGCGGCCGTTCAGGCTGGCCGTGAAATGGAAGCCGAACGGATCCGGCGCGCCGGGATAATAGTCGGTGCTGATGATCTGCGCCCCGGAGGCCAGAGCGGCTTTCAGCCGGCTGTAATCGTGGGCGCGCGCCTCGACGGTATCGGCGTCGCTGCGCGTGCGCACGATGAAGCCCGCCTTGACCAGCCTCTGGATCCGCGCCCCGTCCGTGCGGGCGTCGCCGATGTTGAAGATCGCCGCTTCGGGATCGGCTTCCGGAAAGAAACCGAACAGGGCCCTGCCGCTCAGCGAGGGATGACCCTGGCGATAGACGTCGGACAGGACGGGGCCCACATCCAGCGTCATCATGATGCGCCCACGGCTGCCGTCGATGGTCGGCCAGCCCCTGGACAGGACGGCGTCCCGCAAGGTCGGCGCGCCGGCGCGCAGTTCGTCCGGGGTCAACAATCTGTCGCCAAAGGCGGCGCGCGCCGTGCGGTCCAGTTCGTCGAGCGACGCCGCGCTCATCGGCTCGGGCGCGGCATCCAGGTGCGTCGGATCGATATCGTTGGTATTGATGAAGATCGTCAGCAGCGGATGGTTGGGGTGCGCGTCCGACCATTTTCGCACCTGGGCGAGGCATTCCACCAGGGTCAGGCAGTTGGACCTCTGGTCGATCTTCCAGATGTGCATGACCTTCAGCCCCGGCCTGGCCATCACCGCCGCCTTCGCCGACCCTTGCGGATAGGTGTCGGCGAACAGGCCGCCCCGGCTGTCGGCGAAGACGTCGATCTCGATCTGGCGCAGCCCCAGGTCCAGCTGCGTTTCCAGAGGCGGATGGCCGTATTCGAGATTGGGGTAGCCACCAGGTTTCATCGCATGCCACCGCGCCAGTGTTTCGGCGTCCGGCACGGGATGGTAGCTGTTGTGGGAGCCCAGGACGCGCACCTGGTTGATGCGCGCCTCATTCGCGGTGGCAGCCCCGGCCGATAGCAGCAGATAAACTGCCGCTATCGCGCTGAGGCAACCGCGTGCCGGGTGGAGGAGGAGATGCACCCGGAACGTCCTAGAACAGCGAGACCTGGGCGCCGACCCAGAGGGTGCGGCCGTTGTGGCGGATCTGATACGCCGGACCGTAGTTCGAAGTCCCGTACCGGTCGACAATGTTTTGGTCCATGAGGTTACGGCCTTCGAACACCAGTCGCAGCGACCGATTGACCGCATAGCTGACCTGCGCATCGACGAGCGGGGCGTACAGCGTGTGTTTGTCGTTGGCGGGATTATAGCTCATCGACGGAACTTCCGAGATGTACTGCGTGTAGAGGTTCGCCGCGAACGGGCCCTTCTTGTAGAACAGGGAGGCATTGAAATATTGACGCGGACCGTTGTCGACGAGGCGGACATCCGTCGGCGGCACGCCGCCGCCGCCGTTGAGCGCGGTGACCTGATAGACGATGTAGTCGTAGGCGATGTTGGCGCCGAGGTTACCCCAGCCTTCCGGGAAGTACGGGAGCTTCGGGTCGGACCAGACCATTTCAACCCCTTGATCCTTGCCGTACACCTTCTTGCCGTTCACCTCGGCGACGTTGCTGGTGTAGGAGGTGATCTCGCGGACACCGTCGGCGCCGATATCCTGCGTGCTCGACACCGCTGAGATATCGCGGAGGTACTTGGAGAAGACGCCGAGGGACAGGTAGGCGTCGTTCTTGCCGTAGTACCACTCGACATCGCTATCGAGATTGGTCGAGCGGATCGGCATCAGGTACGGATTGCTGTAGCTGATCGTACGCGTGACCGGCACGTCGTAGCTGGTGACCAGGCGACGGGACGAGCTGTTGATCGCCGGCCGCTCAAGGGTTTGCGTGAAGGCGGCGCGGAATTTAAGCTTCGAAGTCAGGTCGTAGTAGCCGTACAGGCTGGGCAGGACGTGGGTATAGTTCTGCTCATAATGGGCCGGAGCCCAGACGCCCACGGTGTTCGGTTCAAACTGATCCAGAGTGCGGTGAGTTTGCGCGACGCGCACGCCCCCGGAGATGCGGGCGCGATCGAAGCCGTACGACACGATGCCGTACAGATCTTCTACCCGCTCCGAGCCGGAGAAGTTCTGACCATAGCTATCGGCCGGATCCGCGGCGTAAAGGCGGTTGGCGTCCGGGGAGGCGATACCGCGTTGGTTCATCAGGTCGAGGAACTTGTTCTGATTCCACCTCACCGGATCGAGCTGGGAGACCGAGGCGGCACTCGTGACCTCGGAGAGGGCGATGCTTTGACCCGGCGCCAGGATGCGCCCGTAGCCATATTGGGTGTTCTGACGTTCCAGGGTTTTGAGCTGGGCGCCGGCCTTATAGCCGAAGCCTTTCGCGGAGAGCGCCATATTATGGCTGTAGTCGACGCGGGCGAAGAAGTTGAGGTCGTTGCTGACGATGTCACTGACCGTGACCTTGCCGGTCAGGAGATAGTTGGCGGGATTGGAGGTCGCGGCGCTGCTGCCTGGGTTCAGGGTCAGGTCGTTATGGTCGAGCACGTAGCCGACCGGCGACGAGAAGGCGCCGCTGCTTTCGGTGAAGCCGCTGGTCGAGACGCCGAAAGACGTCACGCGATCGCTGGTGATGCCCACGCGGGACGACAGCGTGTCTTCCGAATTGATCTGGTAGTCCGCGCCGAACTGGGCGATCTGATCGTGCACCGTCGGGCGGCCCTGGTTGAAGCCGTAGGTGGCGCCACCCGAGTTGAACTGGCCTGTGTCGGCCGTCGCAGCGGCGACCGTAGTGGCCGTCACGTTGACCGTGGCCGTCTCTTGATCGGTCTGGAATTCATGTTCCATGAAAAAGTACTCGGCGAACAGCGAAAGCTGGTCGTTCGGGCGGGCGTCGAAGCGGGCCATGGCCGAGGTCCGCTGGGTTTTCGAGTAGGTCTGTCCGTTCGTCAGTGCGCCATTGGGCACATTGAAACCGTTGATCTTCGAAACACTCGCGATCGACACGGCGTCCTGGCGCGATCCCAGCTGGTCGAAGCCGGCGCCGAGCGCCAGGCCATACTTGCCCGCGCTGTCCAGGGCGCCCTGCCAGGTCCCCGAAAACCGGACGGGTGTCCGCGTCTTGATGTCACCGTCGGCGCGGCTGGCGTCGCCGACCATGAAATGGAGGTTCGTCAGCGGGGTGCCTTGGGTGTCGAGGCCACTGATCGTCGTCAGGGCGATGTGGCCTGCGTTCGAGCTTTCGTCCAGGTCAGGCGTCACCGTTGTCGTGACGGTCATGTTCTTTGTAAAATTTGCCGACAGAACTTCCGTCGACGTGGCGCGCGAGCCGTTGATGTAGTCGGTCAGGAGGACGCCATCGATCGATTGTGACGCCGCGGAATTCACCAGGCCGCGGATCTGGACGTAGCGATCTTCGCCGCTCTGGGTATCGTTCCGCCGAACGCCCGGCAAGCGTGCCAGCGCATCGGACACGTCCATGTTCGGCAGGCGGCCCACTTCGAGCTGGGTCACCGTGTTGACGACCGTGTCGCTCTTGCGCTTCAGGGTGCCGGCGCGCGGCGAGGCGTTGACGATGACCACTTCGACGGGAGACGCCGCGTCGGACGGAACGGCGCTGTCGCCATTGGCCTGGGCGCCGGTGCCTTTCGCACGCAGAATGATGATCTTGCCGTCGTCGCTGGCCACTTCGAGGTTGGAGCCGGCGATCAGCTTGCGCAACGCCTCCCGTGAGTCGTAGGCGCCCTGCAGGGTCGTCGAGCGGCGGTCGGCGATCTGGGCCGACGGAAAGAAGATCTGCACCCCGGCCTGTTGCGCGTATTGTGTAAGAGCATCCGGCAGGGCTTCAGCGGGAATGCTGAAGGATTTCAATTCAGATGCGTGAGCGCTTGCCGAGGCAAGAGCAAATGTCGAAACAGCATAAAGTATTGCCGCGAGCGGCTTGGTGTATAATCTCATTTGTACAGCCCCGTGGTCGTCGTTGGTGACGCCTTCACCATTCAGGACGAGTGGGGGAAACCAGACCGCCAACTTCCGGTAAGAATTATTTTACGATTACATATTTTTCGTCTGTCTCGATGACGTGCAGGCCCTGGGCGACGTCCAGCGCGTGAAGGAAGTCGTGGGGGTCCGTCGTGGTGAAGCGGCCGCCCACGCGCTCGGCCTTCACCCTGGGATCGAGAATCTCGATCTTCTTGTCGAGATAGCGGTTGTATTCGCGCGCCGCGTCTTCGAGCGGCTCGTCCCTGAAGATGATCTCGCCGTTTTGCCAGGCCGTCGCGGCGGTCAGGTCCTCGGACGAGGCCGGCCGGACCAAAGCGCCCAGGGTGGAGGCGGATAAGGTGACCTGTTGATGCTCGACGGCCACCGGTTGCGATGTCCCGGGGCCTTGGAGTTGGGCCTTGCCCTTCACGACGGTCAGGACAATCTGGTCGCCCATATGGCGGGCATTGTAGTGGCCGGCGTCGAGGGTCGCCATCGGTGACTTGCCCAGAAGAACGGTCGGCAGGCCCGGTTGCAGGGTCACGGCGATCTCGCCGCGCTTCAGCCATATCAGGCGGCGTGTGCTTTCGAACCGCCAGGCGACTTCGCTGTCGGTGTTCAGTTCCAGGATGCTGGAGTCCGGCAATCGCACCTTGCGATATTCGCCGACCCGGGTCCGCGCCGTGGTCCAGGCATAGCTGTGCGCCGCATAAAGGGCGCCCCCGGCGCCCACGGTTGTGGCGGCAAGGATCGAAAAAACAGCCGTGCGGCGCGTCTGGGGCTTTTTCGGAACGACCTTGTCTTCCGGACCGACCACGTCACCCAGGGCCTCCCAGGTCGCGCTCACGCGTGCGAACGCCAGGGCGTGAGCCGGGTGTGCCTCGCGCCAGCGTTGGAAAGCATCCATGTCCGCGGTCCCCAGCGTCATGCCGGATAGCCACTCCGCAGCCTCCACGGCGGCCTGATCATGGAGGTCCTGCGGCTGGTCTGGTCGTTCGTCTGTCACCCGTGTCCTACTTTTCTCTCTTCCATGTAGGACGTTTGACGTCCAGCCGACCGCCAAGCCGCAAAAATATTTGTGCGTTGGCGGGCTTAGCCGTTGGCGACGTGATCGGTGTCGTCGTCGGCCTTATGGGGTTTGGCCGGATAATTATACGATTCCATCCCGCGATTGAGCAGGTATATCGCGCGCGACAGCCGCTTTTCGAGCGTCGACACGCTGATGCCGCTCGTCCTGGCCATCTCGGTCGGCGTCCGGTCGTCCAGTCGGCGTTCGATCAGGATGTCCCGGCAATGGGCGGGCATCTTTTCCAGGACGGCGAGCATGCGGCGCACCTGATCCCGGGCCGCGGCGACCCGGAAGGCGTCGGGCGCATCGTCGGCGGGGTCGAACTGGTCGAATGTCGAGAGCTGTTCGAACGCGACGATACGCGCCCGGCGCATGCGTTCGACGGCAATGTTTCTGAGCATGCGCAGCACGTAATTGCGCGGATCGGTGACGGTGGCCCAGCGTTCCAGCGTGAAGAGGCGCATGAACGCCTCCTGTACCAGTTCGCGGGCATCGTCATGGTTTCGGGTCAGGCGGCGGGCACGCGCCAGGAAACGCGCTTCGTGAGGAAGCACATTGTCGATGAACCAGCGATCTATCGGACGAAGTGCGGCCATGCCTGCCCAGACTCCAGATGGGTTCAGGCGTCTTAGACGTGCGGTTTATAAGTTTGATGACGGTGTACACGCCATCGACGCCTGTCACGTCGAACCTGGCGTGGCCCTTGCGTGGCATCCGCATGCGTCAATGGCGACATCGTTGCCGTCAACGCCTTGGAATATAAGGAGAGATTGGAGCGGGCGAAGAGGATCGAACTCTCGACATCCACCTTGGCAAGGTGGCGCTCTACCGCTGAGCTACGCCCGCTCATCTGTGTCCAGAG
>FTDB01000618.1_pt1 | contig 54383 bp, 49 predicted proteins | sample 1639741 | NCBI WGS metagenome assembly FTDB01 (sample SAMEA3914869, study PRJEB12502) | metagenome | biome: forest; material: soil | place: USA | collected 2012-03-12 | depth 0.1 m | reverse complement strand
GTTCAGCACGTCCAGGCCCGCCCCCAGGTCCAGCGTCATTCCCGTCAGCGCCGAACCCAGCGTCACCGTGTCCGCGCCCGTACCCCCCGTCAGCGTCTCGACATTGGTCACGGTCACCTTGTTGGTAAAATTACCCAGGATCAGGGTATCCGTACCGGCGCCAAGATCGACAACACCGGCGGGCAGGGCGCCGGTGACGGTAATGGTGTCGTTGCCAGTGCCTGCCGTCAGGCTGTCAAACGTGGTGACGGACAGCGAGTTGTCCGTATTACCCAGAACGATATTTACCGCCATGGCAGCGCCCCTTCATGAATCCGTTAGGATGGCGCCGCTGTCCACGTTTGAGCGAAATGCCAAACAAATGCACAGTAACGCATAAGTTCAAATAGCCAGGATGGATGCATCGCCGGCGCTCAGAGAAGATTCAAATTTTTGGAAAACCCGGTTTATCCGGAACGCGACAGGCTCATACCCATGTGATCTTAACGCCCAGGCTCCCTGGCGCGCAAAATAGCTGCAGACGCTTGAAGAAAGTGTTAACCAAACTTATACACGGCTTGCGTGAAACATGGCGTTTGCAGATATATATATATATGGCGACCCCGGAGGGACTCGAACCCCCGACCTCTGCTTTAGGAAAGCCTTGCTCTATCCGGCTGAGCTACGGGGCCACGCTCGTGCCTCTTAGCAAGGCCACACAGGCTTGAGAAGCGGCACGGACATTTTTTCGTGCATAAGCTTCCACTCACAATACGCCTATGGTTAATCTGTACCATTGCCACTAGATGTGGTATGGAATGGAATCGGAACGAATCAGTATCACCGATTCGTGCACGCTTTGTTTCCCTCCCGTTCGGGAGGTTGATAACGAGTGATTTACCTCCGCGAATTTGCTTTTCAAAATGGCGACACCACCCTATGTAAGGGCCGTGTCAAATTCCCCCTCCCCGTCCAAATCCTTCGTCGTTCAGGCCAGCGATGCGCGGCTGATGGCGGTGCTCGGCCCCACCAACACCGGCAAGACGCACTACGCCATCGAGCGCATGTGCGGATACGCCACCGGCATGATCGGCCTGCCGCTGCGCCTGCTGGCGCGCGAAGTCTACGATCGCGTGGTCAAGCTCAAGGGCGAGAGCGCCGTGGCGCTCATCACCGGCGAGGAAAAGATTATCCCCAAGCTGCCGGCCTATTTCGTCTGCACGGTCGAGGCCATGCCGCTGGAACGGCAGGTCGATTTCCTGGCGGTCGACGAAATCCAGCTGTGCGGCGACACCGAGCGCGGCCACGTCTTCACCGATCGCCTGCTGCACGCGCGCGGCCGGTTCGAAACCCTGTTCCTGGGCGCCAAGACCTTCGCGCCGCTGTTCCACCGCCTGTTGCCCGGCGCCGAGATCATGATGCGAGAGCGCCTGTCGCAGCTTACCTATTCCGGCCCGAAGAAGCTGACCCGCCTGCCGCCGCGCACGGCGATCGTCGCCTTCTCGACCGAGAAGGTCTACGCCATCGCCGAACTGATCCGGCGCCAGCGCGGCGGCGCCGCCGTGGTCATGGGCTCTCTGTCGCCCAAGACGCGCAACGCCCAGGTCGAGCTGTTCCAAAAAGGCGAGGTCGACTTTCTGGTGGCCACCGACGCCATCGGCATGGGTCTGAACATGGATATCGCCCATGTCGCCTTTTCCGGCCTTTCCAAGTTCGATGGTCATCATACGCGTCACCTCACCGCCCAGGAAATCGGCCAGATCGCCGGTCGCGCCGGCCGCCATATGAATGACGGCACATTCGGTGTCACCGGCGAATGCCATGAGCTTGATGACGACCTCGTCCATGCTGTGCAAAACCATGACTTTGCACCGGTGGAAGCGGCACAGTGGCGCAATCACAAGCTCGAATTTTCGACGCTGGAAGCGTTACTGAAGTCGCTGACCCAGCCGGCGACCACGATCGGCCTGCACCTCGCCAAGGAAGCACTGGACGAAAAAGCGTTGCGCCACCTTGCGCAGGAAGAGGACATCGCGGCGAAGATCCGCAATCACGTCTCGCTGCGCACCCTGTGGGAAGCGTGCCAGTTACCCGATTTCCGCAAGGTGGGCTTCGATGAACACCTGAAGCTGGTCAGCTTCCTGTTCTGGTCCCGCCTGAGTCCGGACGGTTGCGTGCCCGAGGAATGGATGCAGGCGGCCGTCGCCGATCTCGACAAGATGGAAGGCGATATCGATACCCTGTCATCGCGCCTGTCGGGCGTGCGCACGCTCAACTATATCGCCAATCGCGGCGCCTGGCTGAAGCGCACCGAGCATTGGCGCGACACGACGCGCGACCTGGAAGAGCGACTGTCGGAAAAGCTGCATGAAGCGCTGATGCAGCGTTTCATCGATCAACGTACAGGCGCATTGCTGCGGGCGTTGAATGCGGATGAGGATATCCGTCCCGAGGTCACGCCCGAAGGCAAGGTGGTCATCGAAGGCCATGTCGTCGGCGAGCTTAAGGGACTGGCTTTTAAAGCCGATTCCGGCAAGCCCGGCTCCAGTGAGAGCGTGATCGCCGACAAGACCTTGCGCCAGGCCGCCAACCGAGCCGTCCTGCCGCTGCTCAAGGACCGCCTGCGCGACCTGGGCCAGGCGCCGTCGAAGAGCCTGAACCTCAAAGGCAACCAGATCTGGTGGCAGGGCGCGGCGGTCGGCCTGCTGGAGCCCAGCGACTATTTCGCCCCGAAGATCAGGCTGTTGTCGGATATAGACCAGCCGGCTCTGGCGGAGCGCGCGGGCAAGCGCTTGACCGACTATGTCCGCCAGACCAGCCTGTCGCGGTTGAAGGGCCTGGCCAGGGTCAAGGCAGCGGCCGATGCCGAAACGACTCCGGCAGCCGTGCGCGGCATCGCTTTCCAACTGTTCGAAAACGGCGGCGCCGTTCGCCGTGACGAAGCCTTGAAACTGACGGCCGAGGACAAGGCGGCCTTGAAAGCGCTGGGCGTTTCCGGCCACCGTTACGCCTGGTTCGTGGCCGAGGCCTTGAACCCGAAAGCGCGCGATTTCATGCGACCGTTCGGCGGTGAAGGCCAACGCAAACTGACGGCCAAGGGGTTGCTGAAGCTGGGCGAACTGGCGCCCGTGCCGTTGCGTACGCTGTCGCTGCTCGACAAGATCATGGGCGCCGGCATCTGGAAGAACAACGCCATCTATGTCCGGGAAAGCGATTTTTCGGCCCTGAAACTGGACGAAAAGCAGCGCGACAAGCTGTTGCAGGAACTTGGCTTCGTCAAAATGCCTGCCATGGCCTTCCCGGTCGCGGCCAAACCAGCGCCCGAGGTTACCGAGGCTGAAGACATGCCCGAGACCGAAGCGCCTTCGCAGGTATCAGCCGACGAGACCGCGCCGGCCGTGGAACTGCCGGCTGAATCTGTTGGTGAGACGGTGCCGGCGGCCGAAGTGACGGCAGAAACCGCAGCCCCCGTAACCGAAGCTTCGCAGACCGAAGAGCGCATCGGCTGGCGGCTCAAGTCGTTCGAACCGCGCCCGCCACGTCCGAAACACCCGCCCAAGCCGCAGCGCAAGCCTCAGTCGGAAACGTCCGGCCAAGATAAACGGCCGAAGTTCAACAAGAAGCCGCATGACAAGCCGCGTGGACCCAAGCCGGAAGGCAAACGCAGCCAGGAACGGCGCGAGCCAGCCAAGCCGTACGTCAATCCTTACTCGCCGTTCGCCGTGCTGGCTGAGTTGAAGCGCTAGTGACCCATTGGGCCCTTCAGCTCTCCCGCCGGTTTCGGCACCAGCCAGACGGCGGCGGCGCATAGCAGGTAAACCGTCGCGCAGGCGACGAAGATGCCGTTGGTTGCCAGCATCACGGCCTGCTTGCGCGTCAAAAGTTCGAACACGGCATCCAGTTGCAACCTGTCGCCGCCGCGCATCTGCTGCATGACCATGGCGCCTTTCATAGCGCTGTTGGCGCCGGCGCCGATGGTGGCCTGGACCTGGCCGAGCCCGGCATTGCCGTTGCTTTCCCACTGGGTCGTCGAAATCGAGATGGCTACCGCCGTCGCCATGGTGCGGATGAAGTTCTGCAAACCCGAAGCACTGGCGATCTCGTCGCTGCGGACATCGGCCAGGGTCATGGCGATCAACGGCAGGAAGAACAGCGGGAAACCGAAGCCCGTCAGGAACATCCACAGTTCGATGTGGCCGAAATTCATGTCGGTGGTCGAAAAAGCGAAGACCAGCGTCACGAAGGCCAGCCACAGCACACCGGCGCAGATCAGCCAGCGCGGATCGACCTTTGTCATCAGCCGGGCGGCGATGGGCGCGGCGATAAGGGCCGACAGGCCGCGGCTGGAGGCGGCGTAGCCGGCCCACACCGCCGGATAACCCATGATGGTCTGCAGCCACAGCGGAATAATGACATTGGTGGCGAAGAAGGCGCCGACGGTCAGGGCCAGGGCCACCATGCCGATACTGTAGCCACGATGGCGGAAGACACTGAGATTGACCACCGGATGGGTGGCGGTCAGTTCCCAGATGACGAAATAGGTAAAGCCCACCACGGCAATAACTCCCAATGTCACGATAAGGGGAGATTCGAACCAGTCGTGGGTACGGCCAAGATCGAGCATGATCTGCAACGCACCGACCCAGACGACGAGCAGGACGAGGCCGACGAAATCCATGCGGTCCTTGCGCGCCGGCGTCTCATAGGCCTGCAGCCAACGCCAGACGAAGACGGCCGCCAGCAGGCAGATCGGCACATTGACCAGGAAGATCGAACCCCAGCCGAAAGCATCGCACAGCGTGCCGCCCGTCACCGGCCCCAGGATCGGCGCGATGATAGTGGTAACGGCCCAGATGGCCAGCGCGGCCGGATGCAGCTTCTTCGGGAACACCGTCATCAAAAGCGTCTGCGACAACGGCATCAAGGGGCCGCCGCATATACCCTGGATCACGCGAAATAATACCAGCAGCGGAAAATTGGGCGCACAGCCGCACAGGAGGGAAGCGAGACCGAAGCCGACAAAGGCCACCACGAATACCTTGACCGCGCCGAACCGCGTCGCCAGCCAGCCGGTCAGCGGCACCATCACCGCCTCGGCGACGGCGTAGGATGTGATGACCCAGGTCCCTTGCGTCACCGATATGCCGAGCGCGCCGGCGATATTGGGCACGCTGACATTGGCGACCGAGATATCGAGGATGGCGACGAAGTTGGCCAGGGCGATCAGCACGCCGCACAGCCACAAAGCCAGGCCGGTCAGGCGCGGCGGGGCTTCGATGTCCGCCACGGCGGCGGTCATTTCCCGGTGTCGATGGTGGCGGTCATGGTCATGCCGAGCCGAAGCGGGTGCGCCTTCAACTCGGCCGGATCGAGCGTCACGCGTACAGGAATGCGCTGCACCACCTTGATCCAGTTGCCGGTGGCGTTCTGCGCCGGAATCAACGCCAGGGTGGAGCCCGTGCCGCCGGAAATACCGGCCACCTTGCCGTGAAACTTCACCGCCTTGCCGTAAAGGTCGGAGGTCAGCACCACCGGCTGGCCGATGGCAACCTTGCGCAACTGGACTTCCTTGAAGTTGGCGTCGACATAGGCGGCGTCCACGGGGATGATGTTCATCAGCGGCACGCCCGGCATGGCAAACTGGCCCGTGCCGACGTCCGAACGCGCCACGATGCCGGCGACAGGCGCACGGATCAGCATGCGGTCTTCGTTGGCCTGGGCCTGTTCCAGCTTGGCCTGGGCGGCCACGATTTCGGGATGGTCGGTCAAGGCGCCGCGATCGATCAGGTCGCCATTGGCCTGGCTCTGGCCGCGCACGGCGATGACCTGGGCCTGCGCCTCGCGCTGCGCGCCCTGCGCCTGAGCCAGAGCCTTGCGCAGATCGAGCGAGGCCGCGGCTCCTGCCGCCGTTATCGCCGCCTGCGCCTGGCTGACGGCATCATTAGCCGCCTTAAGATTGGTCTCAGCCACCGCCGCCTGACCGCGCAGACTCGAATCGGTGGCGTAATAGGTGCGCACCTTGCCCTTGACCATCTGCAGGGCGGCCTCGGCCTGCACGCGCAGCAGGCGGGCATCGGTGTCGTCAAGCTCGACCAGCACGTCGCCGGCCTTGACCACATCGGTGTCGCTGACATCGACCTTCTTAACCGGCGCTGGCGCCAAGGCCGTCACCACGACCGTACCGGCGTCGACATAGGCGTTTTCGGTGGTGACATACCGCGTGCCGCGCACCATCCACACAATGACGGCGATGGCAGCGATAACGGCGAACACAGCCGTGGCAAGGATAAGCACCCGTTTGCGCGCGGGCGAAAAAGTTTCGGTCATGGATCAAATCGCGTTCAAAAGAAACGCAACAGACCATCAAATACCGCGTCTGTAAATGCGGCAGGAAGCGGCAAAAGGCGTCAGTGCGGCTTTTTCTGCGCCGCCGCCAGCGCCAGGAACATGTAGTTGGTCTCGCCGCCGCCCATGACATATTCGCCCTGCTGCCAGAAATAAGGCCATACCTTCAGCTCCGGCAAGTCGGGCCGGATCAGGGCCGTGCCCGAAATCACCCCGCCCGGTATATAGCTCCAGTCGGCGCGGTTGGCGCCGTAGGCCGTGGTCGCGGATTTTGCCCCCACGCCCGAGGCAAAGGCTTCGGTGTTCTCGCCCGGATGGACACCGAGTACAAAATCGAGCGCTTCCAGTTGCAGCGTATCCGGCGTGAATTGCGGCCACGCCTTGCGGAAGAAATACTGCGATACGCCGAATTCCTGGATTTGCCATCCGGCGCCCCAGATATAGGGCTCGTAAGGTACGCCATAAGGCGTATGTGTCGCCTGCTCGGTCAGGCCGGCCTGGTAGGTCTTGACCGCCGACGCCACGTCGCGGTTGAAAGCCTTGTCGGCGATCAGCGGCATGGCGGAGGCCAGCACCGGCCCGGTATCGCCGATATGGGCGACGATATCGGCTTTCATGCCAAGCAAACGCTTGATCAGCGCCGGGTCATGCGTCGTCTGGGCCAGCTCGGACAGGACGAACACCCGGCTGCGCAAGGACTTGGCGCGGTCGATGGCGTGGCTATAAAGGTCTTGCGCCGCGCTCAGCGCATCGGCCGACATGGCCGGATTGGCCGTTTTCAAGACACGTGAGGCCGTTGCCAGTTCGGCGGCGGTATCGAGTTCGCGGTCGGGGTTGTCCTCGGTGAAAACCCAGCGGTCATCATCGATTGCCGAGGTCGTCGCTGTCTTCTCGCCCGGCTTGAGACTGGGATCGTAGTCGAGCCCGTCGGTCTGGGTCGAGATATCGCCGAGCAATGTATATTGTTCCAGATGCGGTTCGATAATGCCGCGATAGGTCCGACCGAGCGCATGATAGCCGCCGAGCACCGACAGCAGGCCATGCTCGATCTGCTCGATGGCGTCGTTTTCTCCATCCGGTTTGTGGATGTCGGCTTCCTTCTTCGTCTCATCGATGGTGGTGGCGTCATAGTCGAGGTTGAACTCCTCGATCATCTTGCTGAGCAGCCACACCGTGCCCATCTGGCTTTCGACGCGCAGATCATAGTCGCCCGCGTCGTGCCAGCCGCCGGAATTGAGCCCCGCGATATGGTCGCCCGGCTTGTATTTGGTCAGCGTGTCAGGCCCCTGGTCGTAGCCGTCGAAATGATCGCCGACCTGGGCCATGCGGACGTCGTCCTGATGGTCGAGGCCATGCCAGGTGCGGTAGTTCTCGACCACCTTCATATGACACATCTGCACAGGCAGGAAATATTCCAGGGTCGGCTGCCAGACATAGCGATCATAGACATCGTCGCCGATCCTGAAGGGCCCGGTCGTCTCATCGCGATAGCCGAGCACATACATGCCAGGATCAGTGACGGCGCTGAGGTCGGCCGTCAGGTAGGTGTAGCGCAGCCATGGCCCCCATTCCTTCGGCTGGAAGCGTTGCACTTCCTGTTTTCCGGCGTCGGTCAGCTTATAGAGGATCAGCGGATCGGCCTGCTGGTCGCGCTGGTCCTGTTCGATGACAATGGTCTTGGGCTGGTCCGGGCGATAACCGACCTGGCTGACTTGCACGACGGGCTTATAACGCCAGTTCGGATCGACATTGGGCGTCAACGTCCAGGTGATGGCGTCTTTCGTGGCGCCCGGCCGGGTGATTTCGCGCACCACGTACCAGGCATTGTTAAAGGTGCCGCGCCCGTCCAGCAGTTCCAGTTGCCCGGTCTCGCTCTCGATCTTCATGCGTTGAAGATCGCTGTCAGGAGCCACGACCAGTGTCTTGCCCTCGGCCATCGGGGCGGCAATCTCCTGGCCGTGGTCGTCCTGCACGGGACCGTCGGCCTGGCGCGGGAAAATGCCCTGCGCATCGTCCATGATCCACGCCTTGCCGAACAGGTCGCCAGGGAACAGTTCGAAATTGAAGCCGACCTTGCCTTCCCAATCTTTCGGCAAGGGTTTGTCGAGATCGACGCTGATCCTGAAACTGTCGCCCTCTTCCGGCGTGACGCGAACATGGTAGCTCAAGTTCAAGTCCGGATAGTCGATGGGGTTGAAGCCCTTGCGGTCCTTCGATTCGTCGGGATAGTGCAGGGCCTGACTTACGGTGTTGCTGGCGGCGTCGATCTCAAGCTTGCCGTCGCCAGCCGGCATTGGCGACCATTGCCCGGGCGACGGCTCAAGGCGCAGATCGCCGTTGGCGGCCACCCGCGTGCCATGCTGGATGACGGTGACGCCGGTCTGGTGCCCGTCGGGGTAGATATCGGCGAACACCGTCACATCCAGGCCCGGCGTATGGAAATAGCCCTTGTCGTTGAGCTTCAAGGCCGGCTCGGCGGCGGCGGCCCCGGCCAGAATCCACAGCGCCGACGCTGCCATGAGTGCACGTTTCATGTCTCAACTCCCGCCACGTTTCTTCTTGGAGCCGCTTTTCCGGCTTTATTGTAATCGATATCAATCCGACCTTATAGCTGCTTTACGCCGTCCGCAAGTTGAATGCAGGCGCTTGAATTCTCGTCCACGCGCGCCAAGATATCCGCCATGTCCGATCCTGTTTCTGTTTCACCCGTCCGCATCGACGTCTGGCTGTGGCGCGCCCGCTTCTTCAAGACGCGCGCCCTGTCGGCGAGGTTCTGCGAATCGGGGCACCTGCGGCTCGAACGTTTCGGCCAGGTCACGCGTATCGAAAAAGCGTCGCAGACGGTGAAACCAGGCGATCGACTGATCTTCGCCCTGGGGACGCGGCTTATCGACGCAGAGGTGCTCGATGCGGGCGAACGGCGCGGGCCGGCTACCGAAGCTCAGACACTCTATAAACTGCGCGGCTAAACTCTGCCGTTAGAACAAATGGCGCTCAAGACTCTTGACCGCGCCAGCACAAAATTGCATGACGCACACGGATTGAAAGGCTTTTGAAGTCATGACCTACATCGTTATGGACCCCTGTGTGAAGTGCAAGTTCATGGACTGCGTCGAGGTATGTCCGGTCGACTGCTTCTACGAAGGCGAGAACTTCCTGGTCATCAATCCCGATGAATGCATCGATTGCGGTGTCTGCGAGCCCGAATGCCCGGTCGACGCCATCAAGCCGGATACCGAGGACGACGGCACCAAGTGGCTTGAGATCAATACCAAATACGCGGCGGTATGGCCGAACATTTCCGAGAAGGGCACGCCGCCCGCCGACCGCGAAGCGTTCGAGCGCGAAACCGGCAAGTTCGAGAAGTATTTTTCCGAAAAGCCCGGCGACGGCAAATAGGCCGTGGTTGTCTGGCTTGGCTTCCTTGCCTATCTGCTGGTCATCAACCTGATCACCTGGCACGTCTGGGGCCACGACAAGCGCAGCGCCATCGCCCGCCAGAGCCGCGTTCCCGAAGCCACCCTGCTGGGTTTGTGTTGTCTGGGTGGATGGCCCCTGGCGCTGGTGGCGGCGCAGGTTTTTCGCCACAAGACCAGTAAACAACCCTTTATCGCCAAGGTCGGCTGGATCGTCGCCGCGCACATCGCCATTGCCTGCGCGGTGATCGTCATGAGCCGGCCGTAATTTTTTGACCGGGCGGGCTGTCCGAATCCGGCCGTTTCGCCTATATTGCAGTGCAATCGGTTGCCGTGTAACCTTTTAACGCCGGTACGGGTTAACGCCTATCAAGACTTTATTTTGTCGTAAAATTGTGATATAAGTATCGTTATTGCAAGAGTCGCAGCGGCCTTCCCCTATCCTCTCCGGATACCGTCCCTAAGACCTCAGCAAATCTTCGTTTGTTTTTATTGCGTCCCTTTCGCGATGTCGTCGCGGAAACGGATGCGCCATCGACGCAGGTCGGATGACAACCTTGTCTTAGTCAAGAATTGGCGCGGCAAATCAGGCTTCTGGGAATGCTTTCTCAAGCCATGCGATTTCCGCGCGCTCGCGTTCTTGACACCCAGGACGATGTTCCGCCCGCCTTGCCTCAAACCTGAGCGAAAGGCCTGACCATGTCAGCAGACACCCTCACCCTCACCCGTCATGATTTCAACGTAGGCGACAAGGTCGTCTATCCGGCCCACGGTGTGGGTTCCGTCGCGGCGGTCGAAGTTCAGGAAGTCGCCGGCATGACACTGGAGGTCTATGTGGTGACGTTCGACCACGAAAAAATGACCCTGCGCGTGCCCACCCGCAAGGCCAAGACGGCCGGCCTGCGCCATCTGGCGGCTGAAGCCGTCATGTCCCAGGCCCTGGTGACGCTGAAGGGTCGCGCCCGCATCAAGCGCACCATGTGGTCGCGCCGCGCCCAGGAATACGAAGCCAAGATCAACTCCGGCTGCCTCGTGTCCCTGGCCGAGGTGGTGCGCGACCTGCACCGCTCCGACAGCCAGCCCGAGCAATCCTACTCGGAACGCCAGCTTTACGAATCGGCGCTCGATCGCATGGCGCGCGAAGTGGCGGCGATCGAGAAGATCGACCGTGACGCGGCCCTGGCCCTGTTGGCCAAGTCGCTGACCAAGGCCGCGTAAGGGCCTCACCTTCTAAAAATGGAAAAGCCTCCCGGTTCTGCCGGGAGGCTTTTTTGTTGGCGCCTGACAAGCTGCCTCAGTGGGCCATGTGGAACTGGATGGCGATGATCACCGGCGTGGGCGGGCCCGAGGCCTGCGTCACCGACGACGAGACGTGCAGCAGGCCGCCCGATCCTTGCGCCGCGCGCAACTGGCTGAGCCTCGGATCGGAGCGCATCAGGGTGTCATAGAAGACGGCCGAACGCTGCAGGGTCAAATCGGCGGCAGCCCGGCCCGCCGGCGTATCCGGATCGACCGACGCATGGGCGCCGACCAGGACGGACTGGACCTTGGCCGCGCCGGCGGGACAATCCCCCGCCGCCTTCACGCCGACGCTGAAGCACGGCAGCTTGTCGGCCAGGGTCTTGGCCACCTTGCTGATCGTGTCCTGGCCGTTGGCCGACAGCGTGGCGGTGCCGGATTCGAACAGTTGGTCGCCGGTGAAGGTCAGGCCGCCCTTGTCGGTGCTGGCATTGATCTGTTCCGCCATCAGGTCGGAACCGATCGAGGCGATCAGGTCGGCCTGGGCCGCGTCCGCCGAAGCGTCGCCCGACGCCGGCATGGCGGCGGACGTATAGGCGAAACAATGGCGGCTGCCGGTGTCGTCCTGCAGGGCCGTGCCGGGCAGGCAGACGATGTGGTTCTGGCGGTCGATGTCGAGCGTGACGTTCTCGCTGTCCATCTTGCCGACGGTCTGCAACAGGGCGGCCGTCTGCGCATCCTTGGCCTGGGTCAGGGTCGCCGTGGTGGTTTTGAACTGCAGGGCGAAATAGCTCAGCATGATGATGAAGATGAAGACTACACCCACCATCATGTCGGTCATCGAGACGTAGTAGCTTTCGCCTTCCTCGACCTCGTGCGAACGGCGATGCTGGAACTTCATGGCTTGGTTTTCGCCGCGCCCGGCAGGTGCGCCAGCGCCGCCTCCATGCGCTGCAGGCTTTGCAGCTGCTCGACCATGACCTTCTCCGCCGGCATGAACTCGACGCAGGCGTCAAGGCGCTCGAAAAAGCCGGCTTCCATCCATTCGATGCGCTTGCGGCGGAAACGCGCCACGATGCGCAGCACGATCGAGGCGAAGACGCCGCCGATCGAGGTCCAGAACTTCGTGGCGGCGATGGTCAACAGCCCCATCAGGGCGGTTTCCATGGCGCCGCTGTCGGCGCCGCCGGCCTGGCCCATGGCCGAGGTCGCCTCGGTCAGGGCGGCGACAATGCCGAGGAAGGTAATGACAAGGCCGACCGCGACCAGGATATTGGCCCACCATTCCAGCGAGCGGGCCGGTTCGTCGAGGCGGTCGAAGGCATCGGCGGCGCGGGCCGTCGTGGCGTAGCCGCCATCCTTTTCGACCAGCAGGCTGCGGTAATTGGCCCAGCCCAGCACCAGGGCCGGCGGAATCGGCCGGTTGATGCTGACGCCACCGAAGCGCAGGTCGATGTCGTGGAAATCCTTGAAGAAGGTCTTGCGCGCATTGGCCCCGCGCGTGCCGATCAGCAGGTTGGCGCGGTCGCGCAGTTCGGCGATCAGCGGCCGGAATTCGGTATATTCGGAGATGCCGATCAGGACCAGGCCGAAACCCAGGATGACGGCGGCCATGATAAGCGCCGCGCCCGGTGTATGGAAAACGGAAACGACGAATGAAGTAACGGGATCCACTCTGGCACCCTGCGCTGGACAAGAAAGGCTTTGCCGGCAAGCGCGGCGGCGCGGGGTAGCCCGGGGATGTGGCGAAACCGTGGCATGAACGTATCAAGTCTGAAACACATGGCGTCGGTATTGACTTTCACGCATCCCGGCCGATTGTGCCTCCAAAGCTGCTGGGAAGGTCCGCATGTCCATATTCGCCAGATTCCTTGCGTTCGGCCTGATGGCCACCCTGCTGATACAGATGCCGGCCATGGCCAAGGCCCCGCCTACCTATTCCGAACGTCCGGCGACATTCACCTCGACCGACTACGGTTTCGACTTTAGCCGAGAAGAGGTGATGATCCCGATGCGCGACGGCGTGAAGCTGCACACCGTCATCCTGATTCCGAAAGGCGCCAGCCACGCCCCCATCCTGCTGACGCGCACGCCGTACGACGCCGACTCGCTCACCACCCTCAATCCCAGCACGCATTATGAATCGGTGCTCGAAGGCTACGACAACGCCGCCGACATCATCGCCGCTTCCGGCTATATCCGCGTCGTCCAGGACGTGCGCGGCAAATACGGCTCCGAAGGCGACTATGTCATGAACCGGCCTTTGTCGGGTCCGCTCAATCCCACGCAGGTCGACCATTCGACCGATACCTACGACACCATCGACTGGCTGGTGAAGAACGTCAAGGAATCGAACGGCAAGGTCGGCATCATCGGCATTTCCTACGATGGCTTCACGCCGCTGATGGCGCTGGTCAACCCGCACCCGGCCTTGAAGGTGGCGGTACCGATGAACCCGATGGTCGATGGCTGGCGCGGCGACGACTGGTTCCACAACGGCGCCTTCCGCCAGCAGAACATGTCGTATATCTACGAGCAGGTCCTGAGCCGCGACAATTCGACCAAATGGTACAGCGGCTATCACGACGAATACGACCTGTTCATGAGCGCCGGTTCGGCTGGTGAACTGGGGCGGCGCTACGGCATGGAGCAGGACGGCTTCTGGCAGAAGGTGACCCAGCATCCGGCCTATGACGGCTTCTGGCAGCAGCAGGCCATGGACCAAGCGTTAAGCGTCCAGCCACTGAAAGTGCCGACCCTGCTGGTGGCCGGCCTGTGGGACCAGGAAGATATCTATGGCGCCCTGGCCGTCTATCGCGCCATCGAACCGAAGGATACGGCCAACAACATGGTCTATCTCGCCATCGGACCGTGGTATCACGGCCAGCAGATCGATACCGGCGATCATCTCGGCGCCATCAGATTCGACGCCGACACCGCCAAGCAGTTCCGCTGGCAGGTGTTGAAGCCGTTCCTCGACCACTATCTCGAAGACAGCGCCCCGGCCGACGACGTGGCGCCCGTCACCGCCTTCCAGACCGGCACCAATACATGGCAGAAGCTATCTTCGTGGCCCGGCCCGTGCACGGACGACTGCGCCACCGCCGACACCAAACTTTATCTTGAAGCCCAACATGGCCTCGGTTTCGATGCCCCAGTAGCGGATGGCCACGACGACTATGTCTCCGATCCGTCAAAGCCCGTGCCGTTCCGCGCCCGGCCGATCCAGCCCGTGGCCTACGATCCGCCCTATACCTGGACGCAATGGCTGGTCGACGACCAGCGCGAGGCTTCGGGCCGCACCGACGTCATGACCTATGAAACAGCTCCCTTGACGGCGCCGCTGACCGTTGCCGGCTCGCCGATCGCCAACATCGTCGAAGCGACGACCGGCAGCGATACCGACGTCGTCGTCAAGCTGATCGACGTCTACCCCGACGAAGTGCCGTCGCAGCCCGAGATGGGCGGCTACCAGCTGCCGGTGTCCATGGATATCCTGCGCGGCCGGTACCGCGAAAGCTTCGAAACGGCCAAGCCGGTCACGCCGGGCGCTGCTCTGCCCTACCGCTTCCTGCTGCCGGCGGTGAACCACGTCTTCCTGCCCGGCCACCGCGTCATGGTGCAGATCCAGTCGAGCTGGTTTCCGCTCTACGACCGCAACCCGCAGACCTTCGTCGACAACATCTTCTTCGCCAAACCCGAAGACTACAAGGCAGCCACCATTTCCGTCTTCCATGCGCCGGACAAGGCCAGCTATATCGACCTGCCGGTCGTCAAGGGGCAATAAAAACGCCATTTGCCCTTGACCCCGCCCGCGCCTTTGGTTATGGAACCGCCTCTCGCGCGACGGACCCGGGTTCGGACGTGCAGCCCTGTTTTATCTAATCGAAGGTTTACTGCCATGTCGCGTCGTTGCGAACTCACCGGTGTCGGTCCCATGGTCGGCCACAGCGTGAGCCACTCAAACATCAAGACGAAGCGCCGCTTCCTGCCGTCCCTGCGCGAGACCGCGCTGGCCTCGGATGCGCTGGGCATGTCGTTCCGCCTGAAGATCACCAATGCCGCCCTGCGCACGCTCGACTTCCGCGGCGGCCTCGATGCTTTCCTGGTCAAGGCCGACGACGCCAACCTGTCCTTGCGCGCCCAACGCCTCAAGAAGCAGATCAAGGCCAAGCTCGAAGAAGCCAAGGCGTAAGCTTCGGCCTAACACGAATTTGAAACCCCGGTCCCCACGGCCGGGGTTTTTTATTGCATCCAGTCGTAGATCAGGATCTTCGGCTTGTCTTCGGGATGCAGCCCGTCGCAAATCAGGTACAGCCGGTAGCCGCCGTCGATCCTGACCGCCGCCACCCCTTCGTAATTGTCGTAAGGCATGGGTGGCGCGATCTTCAGCATATCCTCGACCTCGACCAGCTTGCCGTTTTCCAGCCGCACGTGCCTCAGGATGTTGCGCGGACCGTTCAGCGGATCGTAGTAGCGGTAAAGCGCCAGGATATCGTCAGGCCTGTCCGGCAGGACGGCCAGCGAGGTCATCATATAGAGAAAGCCCGGCGGCGACGGCCCATCTATCGCATGGCAGGCATAGTCGCTCAGGCCGCATTGCCAGAAGCCGCCGGATTCGACGCCGACCAGCAACGACTCGCCGCGGGCACCGTGGATAAAGGTGAGCCCCTCCATGCCGAAATTTTCCGGAAACACCGCCAGTCCGCTCAGGGGTAGCTTATGTCCCGGTCCTTTCCAGGTCTGCGGCCGCGGATAGGCCATGATCCGCTGGTTGCGCTCGAAAGAGGCGTAGCGCGTGCCGGTCGCCGGATCGGTGGCGATGTCCTCGGCATCGCCAAAGTCGCGGTTGAAATAGGCGTGGCCGTCCTCCTCGCGCAGGGGATCGATCGTTACCGGGCTGTCTTTCAGCCCGCCCTTGCCATCGGGATGCAATGAAAAGGTCACCGCCGCACCCAGGTCGCTGATGGCCTCGACGATGTCGCCGTCGCCATCCGCCGTCAGTTGCAGGTCGGACAGGCCGTCGACCTGCGACGTACCGTGGGCCTCCAGTTCATAGCCGCCAACATAATGGACATGCGGGTTGAGCGGGTGCGGATCACTGACTGGCGGCAAGGCGCGAAAGCTGACCGTCTCGCCGCCATAGGGCACGGGTTCGGCATGGGCGGCACTGCAGCACGCCACCATTGCCAGCAGAGTCAACGACAACCGCACGGCTATGCCCTGGCCGGCATGAGGAAGGTAAAGCGCGTTTCCTCGGCCGTGGACGTGACCGTCAGTTGACCGCTGTGGGCATGGGCGATTTCCGACGCGATATAAAGCCCCAGTCCCAGCCCTTGCTGATTGGCCCTTACCTCGCCGCGAACGAAGGGCTGGAACAGCCGCGCCAGGCCCGCCGGCGAGATGGCCTCGCCTGCATTGGCCACCGACAGTTCGAAATGTTCGCCGCCGCTGCGCGCCCTGACGCGGATTGGCTGGTCAGGCGCGCCATAGGTCAGGGCGTTGCCCAGCAGGTTGGAAAACAGCTGTGCGATCCTGTAACGGTCACAGGCGACATCCTCGTCCAGGCAGCAGTCCACTTCGATGACGCGATCCGGCCAGGCAACCCCCAGTTCGGCGACCACCTGGTCGATGACCGGACGCATCGGCGCCGGCCTGACCGGCTCCAGGTGCATGCCATCGCCCAACCGGCGCTTGGCGAAATCCATGACATTGCCGATCAGCTCCGACATGCGCCGCGCCGATTTCTGGATCATCTCGACCAGTTCGCCGTTGCGGCCGCCAAGGTCCGCCCGCTGCAACAGCGCTGCCCCCGACGAAATGGCGCCCAGCGGATTGCGCAAATCATGCCCAAGCACGGCGATGAACTGCTCGCGCAGCTGCGAGTCGGCCTTTTCAAGAACAAGGTCCGACCGGCTGGCCTCCACCTGTTCCAGGGCGTCGAGATGATGGGCAATCAATTCGGCGAACAATTTGAACATGCCGATGGTTTCCGGCGTATTGATCCGGGCCGGCTTCGGATCGATGGCGCACAGCGTGCCGAAGAAAGTGCCGTCCTTCAGCATGATCGGCAGCGAGATATAGCTTTTCAGTCCGTACATGGCCGGCGTGTGATGCCCGGCGAAGACCGGGTCGTCGTCGGCATTATCGAAAATCACGCCTTTGCCGCTCTGGCGGATTTCGTGGCAGATGGTGGTCTGGACTTCCAGCTCGCCTCCGGGCTTGAGGCCGAAACCTATATCGTCGCGCACCGAACAGGCGATCCAGCGGTTCTCGGTCACCCGCGCAACAGCGGCGAACCCCATGCCGGTCGAACGACAAATCACTTCGAGAATGGTCGGCACCGCCGCTATGCTGTTGACAGCCGTGATGTCGGCGCTGAAATCGTCCACTATCTTTCCCAAAACGCAACTTTTCCACACCTTGCCCGCACACGGCGGCGTGTCAATACGGAAGGCGCTGTCAGGGCTCCGAGAACAACTCGGTCAGCTTGTCCATCAGCCCCCCCGCCAGATGCTCGACGTCGATCAGGGTCAGAGCCCGCTTATAATAACGCGTCACGTCGTGACCAATGCCGATGGCCACCAGTTCGACACCTTTTCCAGGTATCTTGGCGGCGCTTTCGATATCGTGGATCACCTTGCGCAGATGGTTTTCGAGGTAATGACCGCTGTTGACCGAAAGCGTCGAATCGTCGACCGGCGCGCCGTCGGAAATCACCATCAAGATCTTGCGTTGCTCGGGCCGGCCGGTCAGCCGCGCATGCGCCCATTGAAGCGCCTCGCCGTCGATATTCTCCTTCAGCAGCCCTTCGCGCATCATCAGGCCGAGGTTCTTGTGCGTTCGCCGCCATGGATTGTCGGCCGCCTTGTAGATGATATGGCGCAGGTCGTTGAGCCGGCCGGGGTTTTGCGGCTTGCCCTTGCGCACCCATTCCTCGCGCGACTGCCCGCCCTTCCAGGCCCGCGTGGTGAAGCCCAGGATCTCGACCTTGACGCCGCAACGTTCCAGTGTCCGGGCCAGCACGTCGGCGCAGATGGCGGCCACCATGATCGGCCGGCCGCGCATCGAACCGGAATTGTCGAGCAACAGGGTCACCACCGTATCGCGGAACTCGGTATCCTTTTCCTGCTTGAAGCTGAGCGGCGCGGACGGATCGACGATCACGCGCGTCAATTTGGCGGCGTCAAGCACGCCTTCTTCCAGGTCGAAGCTCCACGACCGGTTCTGCTGGGCCAGCAACTTGCGCTGCAGCCGGTTGGCCAGCCGCGATACGACCGACGCCATATTGGCCAGTTGCGCATTCAGGAAACCGCGCAGGCGTTCCAGTTCCTCGGGGTCGCACAGGTCCTCGGCGCCAACGATTTCGTCATACTGGCGTGTAAAGACATCGTAGTCCGGGCGCGCCTTGGCATCGGGGAAGTCGCCGTCACGCCGCTCGGCCTCACCGGCTTCGCCATCGGGGGTTTCGTCGGTTGAGCTTTCGCTGGCCATCTGCGGGTCGCCCTGCATCTGGCTGTAATCGTCCTCGCCTTCCTGGGCGTCCTCCTGGCCCTGCGCCTGGTCCTCGGGCTGGTCGGGCTTGCCCTCATCCTCAGGCTGGTCCTTGTCGTCCGCGTCCTGGTTGTCGTCCTCGCCCTCGTCCTCGCCTTCGGTGCCGTCGTCTTTTTGCTCCTCCTCGGCGTCGAGACTGTCGTCCTTGAGGTCGAGCAGGGTCAATACCTTGCGCGCCTGTTTATTGAAGGCGGCCTGGTCATGGATCAGGCTTTTCAGCCGCTCCAGCCCGTCCCCGGCCTTGTCCTCGATCTCGTGGCGCAGCATGTTGACCACGCGTTGCACGCTGGCCGGCACCGGATCGCCCGTCACCGCCTCGCGCGCCACCAGGCCGAGGATTTCCGGCAGGCCCAGTTCGACCTTGTCTTCCTTACGAGACAGGCCGGAGCGTTCCAGGTCGCCCTCCTGCGCCGCCAGCAGGTTAACGCGCACACCCTGCATGGCGTTGGCGCCGATGGCGTCGAGCCGGGCAGCCTCCAGGGCGTCGAAGGCATCGGCGGACAGGTCGTCGCGCGGCCGGGCGCGGGCATGGACGCCGGCATCATGGTGCGCCACCTTCAGGGCCAGCCGGTCGGCCTGGCCACGCACCTTGGCCGCCTGGCGCGGCGCCAGGTCACGTGGCGGATGCGGCAGGATCAGCTTGCTGCCTTCCAGCCGCGGCCCGTCCGAGCCAAACACGACTTCCAGCTCCGAATCCTCGGCCAGGGCGCGGGTGGAATGCACCAGCGCTTTCTTGAAAGGCTCGCTAAGGATGGTGGGTTTCTGGGCCATGGCAGAGAGGGTTCGATCTTCCTTTTCCTCCCCATTTCCCAAATGGGGAGGTGGATGCGAGCGTAGCGAAGCAGACGGAGGGGTATAGCGCCGGCGAAAAGAAGCCCCTCCGGCGGGAAACCCGCCACCTCCCCATTTGGGAAATGGGGAGGAGAAACCTAGATCACTTTCACCTTGAGAGCCGATTCCTTCACGTCCGTGCCAAACGCGCGCTGGTAGAACTCCGCCAGGGTATGGCGTTCAAGCTCATCAGACTTGTTGAGGAACGACAGGCGGAAAGCCAGCTCCGGATCATTGTTGAAGATGGTCGTGTTCTGTGCCCAGGTGATGACGGTGCGCGGGCTCATGACGGTCGAGATATCGCCATTGGCGAAGGCCGAGCGCGACATGTCGGCGACGCGCACCATGGCATCGATCAACGGACGCTTTTCCATGGTGTCGAACTCCGGCACCTTGGCCAGCACGATCCCGACCTCCGCCTCGTGGCTGAGATAGTTGAGGGTGGTCACCAGCGACCAGCGATCCATCTGGCCCTGGTTGATCTGCTGGGTGCCGTGATAGAGCCCGGTGGTATCGCCCAAACCGATGGTGTTGGTCGTTGAAAACAAACGGAAATACGGATTCGGCTTGATGACCTTGTTCTGGTCGAGCAGGGTCAGGCGGCCTTGCGCCTCCAGCACGCGCTGGATCACGAACATCACGTCGGGCCGCCCGGCGTCGTATTCGTCGAACACCAGGGCCACCGGCCGCTGGATCGCCCACGGCAGGATGCCTTCGCGAAATTCGGTGACCTGCTGGCCGTCCTTCAGCACGATGGCGTCCTTGCCGATCAGGTCGATGCGCGACACGTGGCTGTCGAGGTTGACGCGCACCATCGGCCAGTTCAGCCGCGCGGCGATCTGCTCGATGTGGGTCGATTTTCCGGTGCCGTGGAAGCCCTGCACCATGACGCGGCGGTCGTAGGCAAAACCGGCGCAGATGGCCAGGGTCGTCTGCGGATCGAAGCGATAAGCCGGATCGATATCCGGCACATGCGAATCGCGCACCGAGAACGCCGGCACCTGCATGTCCACATCGACGCCGAAGGTCTCGCGAATGCCGACCTTTTTGTCGGGCGCGTGGTTCAGGAGCGGATCGGGAAGTTCAAGTTCGGCAGGCATGGTCAGGCTTTCGGACGGCGGAACGGACTGGTTTTCTGCTAGGACTTTCGTCCCGCCAACACAACCCCAATGTCCGCCAGATACCAAGAAATCAGCGTCAATCCTCGTCCGGATACTGATAGCTGACCAGTTCCAGCAGGAACGGTGCATCCTGTGCATCCTCAAGGCTGGTTTTGCCAGGCAAGGCGTCGAGCCCATCCATCCACGGCAGGCGCGCTTCCATACCCCACTGGATCGAAGGCGCCAGAGCCTGGGGATGATCGAAGGCGCCGGTGGCGACCGACATGCCGCCGGGCTCCTCATAGGTCAGCGGCGTGCCGCAACTGGCGCAGAAACCGCGCTTGACGAAGTTGGAGCTCTGGAAGCGTGCCGGCTCCGCCGTTGTCCAGCGAAAATCGGTGTTGCGCACCGAGGTCAGGGGCGCGAACGCATTGCCGAATGCCTTCTGGCACATACGGCAATGGCAGATCGAGGTATGGGTCAGCGGCCCGGTGACCTCGAAACGCACCGCGCCGCACTGGCATCCGCCCTTCATGATCTGGTTCATGGTGTCTCCGTTTGCGCATTTTTGGCGGAATCTAGCGCAAAAATTCGGCAGCAACGACCAAAGTTTTCCGCTAGAACGCCGGCATGGACATCACGCAGCTTGATAATCCGGCCTGGCAGGCGCTCAGCGGCCGCCACGCGCATTTCGCCATCGGCGAAGGCTCGGTTAAACGCTATCCGGCCGAGGTTTCTCCCTTTGCCGCCATCGAAGACGTCGCCGCCCTCACGCAATTGCCGGCGCTCCTCGCGCCGGGCGATAATGCCGTGCTGTGGTCACCGATCGAACTTGAAGCGCCGCAGGGCCTGGACTTCGTCATGCGCTTTCCCTGCCTGCAGATGGCCGGATTCGATTTCCAACCGTCCGAAGCCACCGGCGACGCCGACGTCATGGCGGCGCAGGATGCCGCCGAGATGCAGCAATTGGCTATCCTGACCAAGCCGGGTCCGTTCGGCCTGCGTACCATCGAGATGGGCCATTATATCGGCATCCGCCACGAAGGCCGCCTCGTCGCCATGGCCGGCGAACGCATGAAGCCGGGCGATTTCACCGAAATCAGCGCCATCTGCGTCCATCCCGATCACCTGGGCCGAGGCCATGCCCGCCGGCTGACCTCGATCATGGGCCGGCGTATCGTCGCTTCCGGCCGGACGCCGTTTCTCAATGTCCTCCCCGAAAATACGCCGGCCATCCGGCTCTACGAAAGCCTGGGTTTCACGCCGCGCCGCATGATGCAAGTCCACCTGTTCAGCAAACCCGGCGGCGACGGCGCCAGCGACGCTTTTTTCAAGAGCCTTTAGAAGCCGCAGGTGTTGCTGACCGCCTCGTTGTAAATTTCGCCATAGGCCCAGGCGGTATCGGCGGCCGTTTCGGCGGCGGCGCTGCCGGAATCGTCGGCGTCGGCGACGATAATCAGGCCGTGATCGGCCTTTTCCGGTCCGCCATCGATCAGGGCAGGTTCGTCACCACCCGTCGCCATCAGCCGGCAATTGCCGAGTCCGGACTGGATTTCGCCTTCGGCCTGCGCTTCGTCAGCATCGAGGGTCGACGAATCGACCAGCCAGTTGCCGTTGGCATCGGTGCCGTGGGTGTCGAAGGTGCGCGGCTTGGCGACCGGCTGCGCCACCGCCGAACCCGCAAAGCAAACGGCGACCGCAATGGCGATCCAGGCCCGAGTTTTCATGATTATCTTTCCGGCATTGACGTGATTTTGCGCCAGCTTATCACGCAGGCGCTCGCCAAAAATCATCAAAATGAATGACAAGAGCACAGCCCGGGTCAACTCAAGCCTTTTACAGCCCACCGGCTGTAAATTGCGAGATTTGAGTCGAGTGGCAGGAGGCTAGCGACGGCTGTATATACATACAGCCTAGCGACGCCGACGCACCAATCGACCAAAGACCGCGATTTACGCGAGGGACATTTTTTTGAGGACTTTGTACGCCTTGATGACGCGCTGCAACTTGTCCTCGGCCGAACGATCGCCACCGTTGTTATCGGGGTGGCAGCGCTTGAGCAGTTCGGTATAGCGCACGCGAATCGTTTCCGCCGAAACGCCGACTTCCAGGTCGAGGTCGGCGAAGGCCTGGCGCTCGATCTTGCCGTACTGCTTCTGGGCTGGGCCGGCCTGTTCGCGCGTCGGCGCCGCGCCGGCGCCAAAGACGCTGTGCGGATCGAAAAAGGTCTTCGACTGGGCGCCCTTGGCGGCGATGTTGGCGGCTTCGCGGCTGAGGCGCGAGGCGCGGAAGGCCCAGGTCGGGCGGTCACCCGTGGCGATCGATTCGCGGTGACGCCTCGCCTCGCCTTCGCTCATGCCGGAGAAGAAGTTCCAGTTCTTGTTATATTCGCCGGCGTGATGCGTGCAGAAATTATAATATTCGTTCATCATTTCGCGCGACTTCGGCGCGCGCGCGGTGGCCGCCTTGTGACATTCCGGCCATTCGCACGGCTTCTGGCCTGGCTTGAGATGCAGGACATCGTCCTCGGGCCGGCGCGTTTGTTCCTCGCCCTCCTTGGGCGGGCGGATACGCATATCCATGAATCGGGGCTTGTACTTGAAACCGTCGCTCATAAGATGAACTATGATCCTCGAATGCTTAACAACCGCCAAACCTGGCGCAGGAAGGGGGCCGAATTATGGGTGACGTCGCAGACCGCCTGAAATCGAAGCTCGACCGGGCGTTTTTGCCCTTACATCTGGAGATTCTCGACGACAGCGCCAAACATAGTGGCCATTCGGGCGCGCGTGAAGGGGGCGAATCGCATTTTTCCGTGACGATCGTGTCATCGCGTTTCGAAGGCCTGACCCGGGTGGCGCGCCAGCGCCTGGTCAATATTGCCCTCGCTGAGGAACTGGTCGGCCCGGTTCACGCCCTGGCCTTGCGCACCCTGACGCCGGCGGAGGCCGAAATCTCATCTTAAGCACTTTGTGCCACACTGGCCGTCTGACAGAAGGCAGGGGTCCAAGACCGTGGCGAAGCAAGGCAGTTTCTGGCGCAATATTTCGGGCGGCACCGCCATGACCATCGGCCTGTGCCTGCCGGTGATCGCGCTCGTTATCGGCGGCGCCGTCGATTTCGGACGCATGAGCGCGTTACGCATGGAAATGCAGGACGCCGCCGACCAGGCCAGCGTCGGTTCCATCGCCGTCAACTCCGCCGCCTACAAGGCCGGCCTCACCGCCGCCAACGGCACCGTGCTGACCGTCGGCGAAAACGACGCCCAGACCATTTTCAAGTCGGACATGCGCAGCGAAAAGGACATGGCGGGCATGGCCGTCGCCGCCAAGGTGACCAAGGCGCAGTCGATGGTCAATTCCACCGTCACCGCCACAGCCTATTTCAAACCCTACATCCTCGACCTGATCGGCATGAACAGCCTGCCAATCGTGGTGAGTTCGACATCGTCGGCCACTGTGCCGCCCTATATCGACTTCTACCTGCTGCTCGACAACAGCCCGTCCATGGGCGTCGGCGCCACCACCGCCGACATCAACACCATGGTCAACGCCACGGCCAAGAACGCCAGCGACGCCAGTTGCGCCTTCGCCTGCCACGAAACCGATAAGCCTGGCAGCGACTATTACGCCCTGGCCAAGAAGCTGGGCGTCACCACGCGCATCGACGTCGTCCGCCAGGCGACACAGAACCTGATGACAACCGCGGCGGCGACCGAGACCCTGCCCAACCAGTTCCGCATGGCGATCTACGATTTCGGCCTGTCGGCCGACAAGATCGACCAGCAGAACCCGACGGCCTATGCCATCAGTCCGTTGACCAGCAGCCTGACGGCGTCGTCGGCCAATGCCGCGGCCATTGACCTGATGACCATCCCTTATCAAAACTACAATTCGGACCGCCAGACCAACCTGATGTCGGTCATGAAAAGCATGAACAGCAATATCCCGGCGCCCGGCGACGGTTCGGGCCCGAACAATCCGCAGAAAGTGCTGTTCATGGTGTCGGACGGCACCAATGACGGCTACGACTGTTCCTATTCCAACGGCTCGACCTGCCGGCGCATCACGCCGCTCGATGTCACCACCTGCACGGCGCTGAAGGCGCGCGGCGTACGCATTGCCGTGCTCTACACCACCTACCTGCCGCTGCCGACCAACAGCTTCTATAACCAGCAACTGGCGAAGTACGTGACGCCGGTCTCGCAGCTGGCCAGCCAGATGGAAGCCTGCGCCACGCCCGGCCTCTATTTCGAGGTCAGCCCTACCCAGGGCATTTCCCAGGCGATGAATACCCTGTTCCTCAAGGTCGTCTCGGTCGTCAAGATCAACAGCTAGGGCGCTTGACGCCTTGCCTTGCGCTTATTAAACCTATTGCGAAACTTATTTCGCAATAGGCAGTCAGGATGGCAACGCTTAAAGACCTCGGCATTCTCGCGCTCGGCACCCGGCTGCGCGTGCTCAGCGAAGGCATGATGGCCACTGTCAAGGCCTTCTACGACGAGCACGGGCTCGATTTCGAGCCGCGCTGGTTTCCGGTTTTCCAACTGGTCCAGCGCGAGCCCGGCCTCAGCATCGCCGCCTGCGCCGAAAGGCTCGGCGTCTCGCATACCGCCATCAACGCCCTGACCAAGCCTTTGCTGCAAGCCGGCCTGATCACGCTCGCCACCAACCCCGATGACGCCCGCGCCAAGCAGATGCGCCTGACGCGCGACGGCGAAGTGCTGTTCACGCGACTGCAACCGGCCTGGTTCGCGCTGGAAAAGGCGCTCAATGCCGTACTGCCGGACAGCGCCGCCATCCTGGCCATGCTGGAACGGCTCGACCACACGATCGCCGAACAGGCCATCCCGCGCGGCCTGCGCCATGTCCTGTCGCGCCAGACGGTGATGGAAGGACTGAAACTCGTGGCCTACGACCCGGCCAATCCCGATCACAAGCGCTATTTCGCCGCCCTCAACATCGAATGGCTGCAGGCGTGTTTTTATGTCGAGGACGTCGATTTTGCCATGTTCGCCAATCCCGAAGCAACCATCCTCGCTCCCGGCGGCCAGATCGTGCTGGCCGAGGTCGACAGCCAGATCGTCGGCACCGGGGCCTTGATCAAACGTTCGGACACGGTCTACGAACTCGGCAAGATGGCGGTGTCGAAACCGTTCCAGGGCAAAGGCATCGGCGCCGTCATCGTCGGCCATCTCGAAGACGCCGCGCGTGCGCTTGGCCTGGAAAAGCTCTACCTCGTCTCGTCGCGCAAGCTGCCGCACGCCGTACCGTTGTACCGCAAACTCGGCTGGGTCGATACCGACCTGCCTCTGCATGAAGTGTACAAGCGCTCCGATATCTCGCTGGAAAAGACGTTGTAGGCAAGACTTCCGCCACAAAAGCCACACGTGTCGCCAAACCGGCCGCGTCGCCTTGACCCGGCTCCCGCCCGCCTGTAGCTAGCCCCTCGTGTCAAAGGTGCTTCCCGTGAGGGAAGATAATAGGGAACCGGGTTCAAATCCCGGACTGTCCCCGCAACTGTAAGCGCCGAGTTGCCCGAACCCATGTCACTGGCCGAAAGGCCGGGAAGACGTCCGGGCCGCGTTCGAGGCGCAAGTCAGGAAACCTGCCTTGGCTGTCGTCCTTTGCGTGGCCGGGGTGTGCCAGGCGAGCTCGGGAATTTCCCAAGAGAGACGATGATCCTTGTGAAGCCTGTGGCAGCGAAGCCTCGCGCCCCGCAGGCCTCTCGTCCCTGACTGAAAGACCGCATCTCATGCGTTTCAAAACCCTGCTCCTGACCGGAGCCTTTCTCGCCCTCCCGGCTTTCGCCCACGCGCAAGACACCACCGAGGTCATCGTCACCGTCACCCGCGAAGCCTTGCCGGTCAACAAAGTCGGCCAGGCTGTCGACGTGCTCGACGAAAAGACGATCAAGGCGTACCAGTCGCCCTATCTATCCGACCTGCTGGCCCACACCACCGACCTCAGCCTGACGCGCAACGGCGGCCCCGGCGAAGCCGCGTCCGCTTCGATTCGCGGCGGCGGCGGCGACCATACCCTCTACCTGCTCGACGGCATCCGCCTCAACGACCCCAGCCAGGTCGGCGGCGGCACCAATCTCGGCTTGCTGGCGACCGACGATGCCGCCCGCATCGAAGTGCTGCGGGGCCCGCTGTCGACCCTGTGGGGTTCGGGCGCGCTCGGCGGCGTGGTCAGCATCACCTCGCGCACGGCGACGAAACCGCTGGAAGGCGATCTCGAGGTGCAGGGCTTCGACCATTACGGCGCAGCGCGGATAGGTATTGGCGGCGTCTCAGGCGGATTGAACTGGCGGCTGGCCGCCAGCGGCAGCGACGACCAGGGCGTTTCGGCCTTCGCCGGCGGCACCGAGAAAGACGGCTTCCGGCAAGGCCATCTCGGCGGCAAGCTGAGCTACGACCTCGACGCGAACACGACACTACGCGGCTTCTCCACCTGGACGCACAGCCGCAACGCCTATGACGGCTTTCCACCACCGGACTATGCCTTCGCGGATACGGGCGACCACGGCAAGACCGACACGACGCTCAATGCCATAGGCCTGACCAACCGCTTCGCCATCGGCGAGCAGACCCTGTCGCTGAGCACCACCGACACCCGGCGCCACGATATCTATGACGACGGCTCGGCCTTCATCGCCCGCGGCAAGATCCAGGCTGCCGATTACCACGTCCTGGCCCGCTTCGGCGGCAACCGCCTGCTCGGCGGCCTGGCCTACGAACGCGACAACATGACAACCGCCTCGCCGGCGCCTTGGGATCTGTCACCAACGCCGGTCAAGGTCCATTCCACCCTGTCGAGCGTCTATGGCCAGGCCAGCCACGACTTCGCCGACGGCGCCGTCGTCGCCCTCTCCGTCCGCCACGACGATGCGTCCAGCTTCGGCGGCCACGATATCGCGCAAGGCTCGCTCAGCGTGCCCACCGGACCGTGGCGCTTCCATGCCAGCCTCGGCCAGGGCGAGAAGGTGCCTGGGCTTTACCAGCTTTACAGCGATTACGGCACGGCCACGCTCAAGCCGGAAAAGGCAATCAGCCTTGATGCCGGCGCCGACTACACCTTCGGCCATGGCGTCTTCACCGTCACGGCATTTGGCCGTCGGGTGCGCGACTTGATCGATTTCGGCTATGATGCCTGCGCGTCCGCGCAGGTCTTCGGCTGCTATGAAAATATCGACCGCGCGGAATCTTCAGGTGTGGAACTGGGCCTGGCCCAGGACTGGATGCAATGGCACGTCAAGGCCAATGCCAGCGCCCTCGACACGCGCAACCAGTCACCGGGCGTTGATGGCAAGCGCCTGCCGCACGCACCGAAGGTCATGGGCTCCGTCGATGTCGCCTACGATGCCACGACCGCCTTCAGCCTCGGTTTCGGCGTCCGCCATGTCGGCCAGAGCTTCGACAATGCGGCGAATACGAGTTCGCTGGCGGCCTACACCCTGGTCGACCTGCGTGCCGATTATACCCTGAACGATCGGGTCAGCCTTTACGGCCGTATCGAAAACGCCGGCGACACGCGTTATGAAACCGCCGGCGGCTACGGCCAGCCCGGCCGCCGCCTGTGGCTGGGCCTCCGCGCCCGGTTGTTTTAAGACCAAGGCCGCAGGGGCGACACGTTTGTCCCTGCGGCTTACTTCGTCTTTGCCACCACTTCGACGCCTTCGATGCGCATCGCCTTGTCGACGGCCTTGAGCATGTCATAGAGAGTCAGCGCCGCCACGCTGACCGCAGTCAAGGCTTCCATCTCGACGCCGGTTTGTGCCATGGTCTTCGCTGTCGCCACGATATCGAAACCACTATCCGCAGCGGTAATCCGCACCTCGATCTGGCTCAGCGGCAGGGGATGACAGAGCGGGATCAGATTCGCCGTCTGCTTGGCGGCCATCACGCCAGCCAGTTCGGCCGTCGCGATGACGGCTCCCTTGGGAGCACGGCCCTCCGCCACGACGCGCAGCGTTTCGGCCGAGCAGGCCAGCCGCCCTTTGGCGGTCGCCGTCCGCGCGGTCACCGCCTTGGCCGACACATCGACCATGCGCGCCCGGCCATCGTCACCGACATGCGACAGGTCGCTCATGACCATCTCTTGAGCGACTCCGCGTCGCTGTCTGTTGGTTCAATCCACGCCGAGCCACCGGCGCCGCTTTCGCGTTTCCACAACGCCGCTTGCGATTTCAGCCGGTCCATCATGTAGTCGACCGCATCAAACGCCGCCCGCCGATGCAGGGCTGCCGCCGCCACGAACACCACCGGTTCGCCGACATGGACGTCACCGCAGCGATGCAGCACGCTCAGGGCGCGAATATCGAAACGTTCCGCCGCCGCGTCCGCTATGGCCTGGAGGGACGCCTCGGTCATGCCCGGATACCAGTCGAGATAAAGCTGGTCCACAGCGCCATCGGCCCCGCGCACCACGCCGGTGAAGGCCGCCACGGCGCCGTGATGGCCATGCGAGACGAGGAATTCACCGTGGGCCGATGCCGCATTGAGCGGCAATTCCAGCAACACCACCGTCTTGTCCATGCTCATCCTCCCGAGAAAACCGAGAAAAACGCCACTTCGTCGCCATCCGCCAGGGCGCGGTCTTCGCGTACCACATCACGGTTGAGGCTCATGCGTACGTCGGCGACGCCGCCCAGCACCTGGTCACGCAGCGCCAGCAAGGCCAGGCCCTGTTCCGGCATGGCGACTTCCAACCGCCTTACGCCAGCTATATCCGCTATTCGGCCGAAGAAAAGCACCGTAATCATGGCGCTTCCATAAACCCGGCGTGACAGGTTTGCAAAAAATTGCGCGAAATGCCAACAAGCAAAACTTAAGCGCTTGAAAATTCGCGCATTCACAGCGCATTATCGCCGCATTCACCGCCGATCTGGACCCTTCATGAGTTTGCCCAGCTACCGCACCTTAAGATTCCTCGCGCGGCTGGCCTCTTTCGGCGGGAAATCGCCTCCCCTGCTGCTGCCCGATCCGACGGACGCCGCGTCGTCGCGTGCGCTGCTGAACCGTCCGCAGGTCCAGCTCGATACCGGCGCCTTGCGCACCTTCTATGCCGGCAAGCGCATCCTGGTCACCGGCGCCGGCGGTTCGATCGGCTCGGAAATCGCCAAGCAGGCGCTTTCGCTTGGCGCTTCGCATGTGTCGCTGGTCGATCACTCCGAATTGGCGCTGTATGAGATCGACCGCGCCATCCATAATGAATTCCCCGGCGTCTGCGCCCGGCCGATCCTGTGCTCGGTGCGGCGCAAGGAGCGTTTCGCCGCCGTGGTGGCCGAAGCCAGACCCGATGTCATCTTCCACGCCGCCGCGCTGAAACACGTGCCGATGGTGGAGATGAACCCGTCGGAAAGCGTGCTTACCAATGTGCTCGGCACGCAGTACGTCATCGACGCCGCCAAGGCCGCCGGCGTCCAGCAACTGGTGCTGATCTCGTCCGACAAGGCGGTGGCGCCGTCGTCGCTAATGGGCGCCACCAAGCGCCTGGCCGAGCACCTGATCCGCACCCAGATCACCGAAACGCATCAAGCCTGCGTCGTCCGCTTCGGCAATGTCCTGGGTTCGACCGGTTCGGTGGTGCCGCTGTTCAAGTCACAGATCGAGCGCGGCGGCCCGATCACCCTGACCGACGAAAAGGCCGAGCGCTATTTCATGACCATCTTCGAGGCGGTGCAACTGGTGCTTAACGCCGCCATGCACAATGCCCAGACACCCGAGCACAAGTCAGGCCTCTACATCCTGGAGATGGGTGAGCCGATCAAGATCTTCGACCTGGCCCGGCGCATGATCAAGCTGTACGGCCTCGGTCCCTCGGATATCAAGATCACCTTCACCGGCCTGCGCGAGGGCGAAAAGATCACCGAAGCCCTGGTCGACGACAACGAGGTCCGCCAAGCCATGCTGCCGGGTATTTTCGAGGTGGTCAACCAGGCGCACGTCGAGCCGATCAAGGACACGGTCATGCAGACGCTCTACGGTCTGGCGCAGGAAGGCCACGACGAGCAGGCCAAGACGATGGTATTCAACCTTGTCAACAGCCTGCGGGTTTAGACAGGCTTCTTCAGGCACTTCGCGGCGAATTGCCGGTAGCTCAGGCCGCCGGTCGTGCCCAATGCCTTCATCTGGCGCCATTGCGCCCCACATTGTTTCATGCGGTCGGCTTGCGGGCGGTCAGCGGCGTGGGCGGTCCTTTTTGCCTTGACCGGTTTGATGCGCATGGCTTTCGGCGCGGTCGAGATCTTGACCACCGCCGTCTCGCCCTTCAGGCACCTGACCAGAAACGGACGATAATCCGCCTTGCTCAAGCCCTGCTGCCGCCATTGCGCCGTACAGGCCTGCATGCGGCTGACACCCGCGTGCGCCGGGGAAAAACCCAACGCCGCCAGCACCAGCAGGAGTGACAGGACAAGCTTCATGGCCTTGACCTAGCACAACCCAGGCGCTAAGGCTACGCCCCATACGCGGCAAAGAAGACGCGGATCGCCGACGCCACCTCGGTGTCGATCTCGGCCGGCGTCGGCTCCGGCATGTAGTTGAGCAGACGCGCCTTGATGATGCGGCCGTGGATCAGCGAGATGAACTGGTGCGCCGCCATCATCGTGTCGTCGATGTTCAGTTCGCCGCGCCCGCGCGCCTTGTCGAGATAGGCGGCCAGGATTTCGACCCCGCGCTTGGGGCCGCTTTCGTAGAAGCTGCGGCCCATTTCCGGCGACTTGTAGCTTTCCGCCGCGATGACGCGCCAGTTCTGCAAGGTGCGCTCCGAGGTGAACGCCTTAAGGTACCGCCGCGCGAAACGGTCGAGGATATCGTGGGCGTTGCCCTCCTCGTTGAGCAGGTCGTTCAGGTCGCCGCGGTGAAAGGCGCAGTGCCGCTGCACATAGGCTTCGAACAGGTCTTCCTTGCTCTTGAAGTAATTATAAAGCGTGCCTTTCGATCCGCCCAGGCGGGCGGCAATGGTCGACATGGAGGCAGCGGCGTAGCCTTCCTGCAGGAAGACTTCAGACGCCACGTCCAGGATAGCCTCGCGCCGGTCGCCCCGTTTCGGTTCGGGCGACGCAACAGCGTCAGCGAGCTTCAGATTGTGCATTGCGAAAAAATCTCCAACCGTACTGTACGGTCATATTGACAGGCACATTATATCGGCCTATATGCGTTGTCAACAAAATGACCATACCGTACGGTTATTTCAAGATCCTCCCCGGATGTTACTCATGACAAACACGTTATCCCTGCCCAAAGCCGCTGTCACCGCCCTCCTGCTGGCGACGAGCGCGCTGACCGCCTGCACCACGATTCCGCAAAGCGCCCCCTTCGCCGCCGAGAACAGCTCCGCCAAGAAGATGAACCCGATCGCCGACGTCACCGAAGACACCTGGTGGACCTCGCTCGGCGACGCCCAGCTCAATGGCGTGATCGACAAGGCGCTCGACAGCTCGCCCGACCTCGCCGCCGCCGCCGGCCGCCTCTACAAGGCCCAGGCCTATGTCGGCAACGCCCGCGCCAGCGAATACCCGACCGCCAGCTTTCTGGGCGGCGACCTGGCACTCGGCAACAACGCGCCGCTCGACAGCGTCGCCCTGGCCGGCCTCAATTTCGGTTATGAGTTCGACTTCTGGGGCAAGAACCGCGCCGCCATCACCGCCGCCGGCAACAGCGCGTCCGCCGCTGCCGCCGACCAGGCCGAAGCCCGCCTCGTCCTGACCACCGCCATCGCCCAGGCCTATATCGACCTCGACCGCCTCTATCAGGACCGCGACCTGGCCGACCGCGCCGTTTCCCTGAAGAAGGAAAACCTCGATCTTGTCGGCAACAAGCATACGCAAGGGTTGACCTCGGACGCCGAAGTCCAGTTGGCCAATGCCGGCTGGTACAACGCGCAAAGCGATCTTTCCGCGCTCGACGAACAGATCGGCTTGACGCGCAACCGCATCGCGGCGCTGGCCGGTCTCGATCCCGACTATGGCCAGACCCTGACGCGCCCGACGCTGAAGCTGCCGGACACCGTCAACCTGCCGCAGCATATCGACCTCAACCTGATCGGCCGCCGCCCCGACGTTGTCGCTGCGAGATGGCGCGCCGAGGCCGCCAGCCAGCAGATCAAGGTGGCCCATGCCTCCTTCTATCCCAATATCAACCTGATGGGCTTTGTCGGCCAGTTGATGCTGGGGGACCCATCCAACATGGGCTCGACCATGTCGAGCGTTGGCCCGGCCATCACCCTGCCGATCTTCGACGGCGGCAAGCTCAAGGCCAACCTCAAGGGCGCCGAGGGCGAACACGCCATCGCCATCGCCAGCTATAACGGCGCCGTCGTCAATGCCATGCACGAAACCGCCGACGCGGTGACCAGCGAAAAGGCCCTGGGCGACCGCCTGGCCCAGTCGCAGCAGGCCCTGACGGCTTCCGAAAACGCCTACAGCCTGGTCAAGCAGCGCTATGACGGCGGCCTGACCGACTACGCCACCCTGCTGCTGGCCGAACAGACCGTCATCGCCCAGCGCCGCACCGTCGCCGACCTGCAAAGCCGCGCCCTGACGCTGGACGTCGCCCTCATCAAGGCCGTCGGCGGCAACTATGCCGACAGCACCACCCTCGCCACCAATTGATCCTTTATCGCCCGCACGCATAATCGCACGACAGAAACAAGAGATTTCATCATGCCCGACACCGCCTCCCCCACCGCCGACCGCATCGCCGTCGAAACCGCCCAAAATACAGGTAAGCCCGTGGAAACCGCTTCCGCCAAGCGCGCGCGCCTGCTGACCTATGTCGGCGCCGCCGTCGCCGTCGGCGCCATCGCCTGGGGCGCCTATTACGGCCTCTACGCCTCGCACTTCGTCTCGACCGACAACGCCTATGTCGGCACAGACGTCGCCCAGGTCAACGCCCTGGTCCCCGGTCCGATCGCCAAGATCGACGTCATGGAAACCCAGACTGTGAAGGCCGGCGACATCCTGGCCCAGATCGACGATTCGGACGCGCGCATCGCCCTCGAACAGGCCCAGGCCGCCTACGCCCTGGCCCAGCGCCACGTCGCCGGCTACTATGCCGATGACGCAGCGCTGGCCGGCCAGGTCGGCGCCAGCCAGGCCGAGGTCGCCCGCGCCACCGCCGGCATCGCCTCGGCACAGGCCGCGCTCGACAACGCCAAGATCGAGCTGACCCGCCGCCAGAACCTGGCCGCTTCCGGTGCCGTATCGCAGGAAGAACTGTCGACGGCCCAAAACGCCTTTACCCAGGCCCAGGCCGCCTATAACACCGCCGTCGCCAACCGCGCCGCAGCCGTGGCCGGCGTCACCGCAGCGGCCGGCCAGCGCCAGACCAACGCCACCCAGTTCGCCGGCATCTCCGCCGACCAGAACCCGGAAGTGCTGGCCGCCAAGGCCAAGCTCGACGCCGCCCAGCTGGCGCTCGACCGCACCGTGGTGCGCGCGCCGACCGACGGCATCGTCGCTAAGAAGGCCATCGAGGTCGGCCAGCAGGTCGCCGTCGGCACGCCTCTGATGACCGTTGTTCCGACCGCCCGCGCCTATGTCGACGCCAACTTCAAGGAAGGCCAGCTCAAGAAGGTCGTCCCCGGCCAGAAGGTCATTCTGACGTCTGACCTCTACGGCAAGAGCGTCAAGTACCATGGCACGGTGCGCGGCATTTCCGGCGGCACCGGCTCGGCCTTCTCGCTGATCCCGGCGCAGAACGCTTCCGGCAACTGGATCAAGGTGGTGCAACGCCTGCCGGTGCGCATCGACCTCGACCCCAAGGAAGTCGCCGCCCACCCCTTGCGCGTCGGCCTGTCAATGACCGCCGAGATTGACACCTCGAAGTAAGCTTAAGTTGACCCTGGCCCCGGATCGCGTTCTCCCCTAACGGTCCGGGGCAATTTTCTTCAGTAAAGCGTTCCACTTCTCCCCTTTCAAGGGGAGAGGTGGATAAAGATGATTTAAAGCCGACTCTTCCCGGCACGGGGCACACATATGGCATCCTCTCCTTCCGCAACCGCCACTACCGCACCGGCGCCGCTGGCTCCTTTGGCGGGCGCCACGCTTGGCGTCGTCGCCATCGCTTTGGCGCTCGGCACCTTCATGCAGGTGCTCGACTCGACCATCGCCAACGTCTCCGTGCCGACCATCGCCGGCAACCTCGGCGTCTCGACGTCGCAAGGCACGTGGGTCATCACCTCGTTCGCCGTCTCCAACGGCATCTCGGTGCCGCTCACCGGCTGGCTGATGGGCCGCTACGGCGTCGTCAAGGTCTTCGTCGCCTCCGTCATCATGTTCACCATCGCCTCGTTCCTGTGCGGCGTCGCCTGGAACCTCGACAGCCTGATTGCCTTCCGCGTCCTGCAAGGCGCCGTTTCCGGCCCGATGATCCCCGGATCGCAGGCCCTGCTGATGATGATCTTCCCGCCCAACAAACGCGGCACCGCGCTCGCCATCTGGTCTATGACCACCCTGGTGGCGCCGATCTGCGGCCCCATCCTTGGCGGCTATATCTCCGACAACATCTCGTGGCCGTGGATCTTCTTCATCAACCTGCCGATCGGCGCCATCTGCGCCTTCATCTGCTGGCGCTTCCTCGCCGAGCGCGAAACCCCCACCTTCCAGCGCCCGATCGACCGCACCGGCTTCGCCATGCTGGTCGTCTGGGTCGGCGCCCTGCAGATCATGCTCGACACCGGCAAGGACGTCGACTGGTTCAACTCGCCGGCCGTCGTTGTCGAAGCCATTGTCGCCGTCGTCGGTTTCATCGCCTGGGTTATCTGGGAGCTGAACGACAAATTTCCGATCGTCGACATCTCGCTGTTCAAGACGCGCAACTTCGCGCTCGGCTGCGTCGTGCTGTGTACCGGCTACGCTGTCTTCTTCGGCGCCAACCTCCTAATGCCGTTGTGGCTGCAAACGCAGATGGGTTATATCGCCACCTGGGCCGGCCTGGTGGCTGCACCGTCGGGCGTGGTCGCCGTCATCATGACTCCGTTCGCGGCGCGCATGCTCAACAAATACGACGCCCGCATCCTGGCAACCGTGTCGATGATCTTCTTCTCGCTGTCGTTCTACATGCGCTCGCTCTATACCGCCGACGCCGATTTCTTCGCCCTGGCGGCGCCTATGCTGGTCATGGGCGTGGCCATGAGCTTCTTCTTCATCTCGATGGTGTCGATCACGCTCAATGGTGTGCCGCCGCAACAGATTCCGGCGGCGTCCGGCCTGTCGAACTTCGCCCGTATCGTTGCCGGCTCATTCGCGGCTTCGCTGGCCACCACCATCTGGGAACAGCTCGAAGACATGCAGCAGACGCGCACCGTGGAGGACATGAACTCGGCCGGCGCGGCCCTCAACCACGCCGCCTACCTGGCCCAGCAGGCCGGCCTGACGCAGCAACAGGGCGCGGGGGTGATCGTGCGCCAGGTGGTGGGCCAGGCCTATCTCGGCGCCACGCTCGACTTCTTCCGCATCTCCGCCATCCTGACCCTGTGCCTGATCCCGTTCATCTGGCTGTGCAAGAAGACCATGGCCCAGGCCGGGGCCCCGCCGGCGGCAGCGGATTAGGGTTGTGCGGCGAGAGCTGTTGCGCCATAGGCAGTTGCAAACGCAACGGAGTTACCGCTCATGATCGCCTTTGCCCTGCACGGCGGCGCCGGCGCCAAGGCCGGCCGCGACTATTCGACCGAAATCGCCCACATGCGCGAAGTGGCGGCCCTGGCGCGCGAGGCGCTCATGGCAGGCGCCCGCGCTCTCGATGTCGTCACCGAAACCGTCACGCGCCTGGAAGACTCCGGCCTTTATGTCGCCGGCAAGGGCGCCTCGCCCAACGCCGCCGGCTTCTACGAACTTGACGCCAGCCTGATGGACAGCCGCCAGCAAACGGCCGGCGCCGTCGCCGCCCTGCAAGGCTTACCCAACCCGATCGCCATCGCCCGCGCCGTCATGGAAAAGACGCCGCACGTCATGCTGGCCGGCGACGGCGCGGCGCTGTTCGCGCAGGAGCAAGGCTTCCAGCCGATCGCCGACGAAGCTGAATATTTCACCCGCGCCGGCCGCTTCGAGGGCAATCATCCGCCCGGCATCCTTTCGCACGGCACGGTCGGTTGCGTCTGCCTCGACAGCCACGGCGACCTCGCCGCCGCCACCTCGACGGCGGGCGTGTTCGGCAAGCTTTACGGTCGCGTCGGAGATACGCCGCTGATCGGCGCCGGCACCTGGGCCGATAGCGAAACCGCCGTTTCCTGCACCGGCCAGGGCGAATACTTCATCCGCGCCCATGCGGCGGCGCAGGTCGCCTTCCGTCACGCCGCAGGCCAGTCACTCGACGACTCGACCGCCGCCGTCCTCCAGCAGATCGTCGCTATGGGCGGTGAAGGCGGCCTCATTTCGGTCAATAAACACGGTGAGGTTGCCGTTCCTTTCCGTTCGCAAGGCATGAAAAGGGCATGGTTTGCCGGAGACGGCGAAATCACCGCCGAAGCGTTCTGATCCCGTCGTAATTCCGCCCCCGTCAATACATATATAAGACAATGGGCTTAGTCAGGCGTATCCCGTAAAGACAGTGCGATGGTTTCGGTAACGGATAACAGGGCGGCGGTGGCGTATGCGCGTTTCGGACTCGGCCGCAGGGCCGATGAGCCGGCGCATGGCGACGACGCCTATATCCGGCTGCTGCAGGAGGTCAACGACGGCGCGGCGGCCGAACCCGGCGGCCTCCCCACCTACACCCAACTGCATGACGAACTGGCGGCCTATAACCTGGCCCGGCACAACGCCACGCCCGATACCCTGCCGGCGGCGCCGATCATGGCGCGTTACCTCGCCGAACTCGATGCCCGCTATAACGGCACGATGATGGAGGCCGACACCGGCCTGACCGAGCGGCTGGTCATGTTCTGGGCCAACCATTTCGCCGTATCGCGTGACAAGAGCGGCCTCACCGCCATCACCGCCGGCGCCTATGAGCGCGAGGCCATCCGGCCCTTCGTCTACGGCCGCTTCTTCGACATGCTGCTGGCGGTCGAAACCCATCCAACCATGGTCAACTATCTCGACAACCAGAAATCTGTCGGGCCGCAATCGTTCCTGGGCCGCCACCGCGGCGCCGGGCTCAACGAAAACCTGGCGCGCGAAATCATGGAACTGCATACGCTTGGCGTCCGCTCCGGCTACAGCCAGGCCGACGTCACCGCCTTTGCCCGTGTCCTCACCGGCTGGACCCTCGATCCGGACGCCAGTTCTACCTTCACCTTCGATCCTCGCCGCCATGAACCCGGCGCGCAGACCATCATGGGCCGCACCTATGACGACGACGGCTTCATGCAGGGCGCACACGTGCTGCGCGATCTCGCCAGCAGTCCCCTGACCGCCCGCCATATCGCCTTCAAGCTGGCGCATCACTTCATCAGCGACACGCCGCCGCCGGCCCTGGTCGACCGGCTGACCCAGGCCTTCCTCGACACCCAGGGCGACCTGCGCGCCGTGACACGCATCCTGGTGCAATCCGACGAAGCCTTGGCCATGCCGCAGCAGAAACTGCGCCTGCCGCAGGTCTATGTCTCGGCCCTGCAGCGCAGCCTGGGCCAGCGGCTGGACCCGCAACTGATCCATACCTCGCTGGTTCGCATGGGCCAGCCCCTGTGGTCGCCCGGCGCCCCGGCAGGCTTCAGCGATGCCGTCAATATCTGGGCGTCGCCGGTATCGCTGGCCGAACGTTTCGCCCTGGCTAACAAGCTGGCGCGTACGCCTGACGGCCCGTCAGATCCGCGCGCCTTCGCCGAAACCGCCCTCGCCGGGTCGCTGACCGACACGACCCGCGCCGGCATCGCCCACGCCGAAACCCGGCCGCAAGGCCTGGCCCTCACTTTCCTGTCTCCCGAATTCATGAGGTGCTGACCCATGACCTTCTCCCCCACCCGCCGTCACGTCCTGACCCTCGCCGGTGCGCTCGGCGCCAGCCTCGGCTTCGGCGCTGTCATGCCCCGTCTTGCCCGCGCCGCCGGCGCCCGCGACCCGCGCCTTGTCGTCATCGTGCTGCGCGGGGCGCTTGACGGCCTGAGCGCCGTGCCGCCCATCGGCGATCCCGGCTATGCCGGCCTGCGCCGCCCGGTCGCCGACATCGCACCCGTGCCGCTAGACGGCATCTTCGCCCTGCACCCGGCCATGCCGAACCTGGCGCGCCAGTACAGGGCCGGCCATGCCGCCATCATCCACGCCACCGCCACCGGCTATCGCGACCGATCGCATTTCGATGGCCAAGACGTACTGGAATCGGGCTTCGCCGCGCCGGGCGATACCTCGTCGGGCTGGCTCAACCGTTTCCTCGCCGGCGTGCCCGCAGAACAGAAGGCCACCCTCACCGGCCTGTCCGGCGGCAACCTGACGCCCCTGATCCTGCAGGGCCCGGCCGAGGTCCTCGGCTGGTCGCCGGCCAACCTGAAGCTGGGCGACAGCGACCTGACGCCACGCCTGATGGACCTGTACCAGCAATCCGACCCGATGCTGGCCAATGTGCTCGATGAAGCCATCCGCACCGGCAGGATCGCTTCTGGCTTCACCGGCCAGGGCGCCGCCGCCTCGGGCAATCACAAGGCGATGGTGGCGTTGAGCGACGGCGTCGCCCGCCTGCTGGCCGCGCCCGGCGGTCCGCGCGTCGCCGCCATCGCGTTCGACGGCTGGGATACGCACGCGCTCGAAACCGACCGCCTCAACAGCTTGCTCGATGGCCTGGACGCTTCGCTGACCACGTTCGAGACCACGCTTGGACCGGTGTGGCAGGATACCGCCATCCTGGTCGTCACCGAATTCGGCCGCACCGCGGCCTTCAACGGCACCGGCGGCACCGACCACGGCACCGCCACGACGGCATTCCTCACCGGCGGCGCGGTCAGGGGCGGGCGGGGGATCACCGACTGGCCGGGCCTGCAGCCGGCCCAGCTTTATCAGGCGCGCGACCTGATGCCGACCATCGACCTGCGTTCGGTCAGCAAGGGCCTGCTCGCCGATCTGTTCGGCGCGCCGGAAACCATGCTGGCCACCGATATCTTCCCCGACTCCGCCGCCGTCCGGCCGATGACGGGGTTGGTCGCCTGATTATTTGCAGATCGTGTCCAGCCCGGTGATCGAACCGCCGGCCGGCAGGCCCGACAGGTCGACGCCCTGTTCGCCGGCGGTGCGCTCCATGACGCTGCCGTCTCCGGCCTTCGCGTCCGTTTCGGCATAGGCCGGATCGCTTTCGGCCTGTTCAAGGGTGACATAGTGCGCTCCGGCCTGATCCAGCGCCGTCAGCACGTCCGGCAGCATCAGGGCGGAAAAGCCGCCGATATGGGTCAGCAGGACGTGCGGAATCTGGCGGCCGTAAACCTTCAGCGACACCGCCTGCGCCCGGACGATTTCGGCATGGACTCCCGCCATGTATTGCGCCTTCAGTTGCGCGATGCCGGCCTCGTCGCCCTTGGCGACGCACCTCGCGTAGGGGTCGGTATAGGCCCAGTCGCTGAACGACATCGACACATCGGCGATGCGATAGCCGTGCGCCTTCAGGTAGGCGATGATGCCGTCATGATCGGCGCCCTCGCCAGCGCTGAGGAACGGAAAGCGCAACATATGCCAGTCCTGGCCCGTCATGCGCGCGGCCACCGCCGACTCGCCCTTTTCCAGGTCGGCCTCGAAGGCGGCCAGCCCGACGGTGCGGATATTGACGTGGCTCCAGGTATGGTTGCCGAGCGGGAAACCGGCGGCGCGCCAATGATCGAGGACGACGTCGCTGCCCGGCTCACGCTCGATGCCCACGGCATTGACGAAGCCCCAGGCCTGGGTCACGCCGTGCGCCTTAAGGGCGGCGATATAGTCGTCGCCGATCTTCACGCGCGTCGTATTGGCCGGCAGGCTGCCGTGGTCGGGCATGTCGTCGACCGTAATGGCGATGTCGAAGCCTGCAGGCGCCGGGGTATCGCCGGCTTTGTCGCCGGCGTGGGCGCATCCGGCCAGCGCGGCGAACGCCAGGGCCATCAGGGCGGCTGACATCTTCGGCATCTTCATGGCATCTCTCTCCACACGAATCCGCCTCTGTCGGGCGGTAGCGTTAACAATGCGCCGCGCCAACGTTTTCCGCAAGCCATGTTGCGCAAAAATCAAACCGGCGCTAACCATGGCCCTTCACATGGGAGGCGTCGACATGGGCAATCTGTTTGTGCGTACGGGTGTTGTGTTTTTGCTGGTCGGCATGGCGGCCGGCATCTATATGGGCATCAAGGAAGATTTTACCTTCGCGCCCGCCCACGCCCACCTCAACCTGGTCGGCGGCGTGCTGATGATGATCACCGGCCTGATTTATAACAGCCGGCCCAACATGGCGCCGAAGCTGGCGCCCATCCACTATGGCATAACGATCATCGGCGTGCCGCTGATGGTGGCCGGTATCGCCGGCGCGCAAGTGCGGGCACCGTGGTTCCCGCCGGTCGTCGGCATCGGTTCACTTGCCGTCCTTGTCTCGACCCTGATGCTGGCCTGGGTGATCTTCACCGCCTATGGCAGGAAGGCGGATTAGGTTCCTGCCGGTTACCCTGGGTTACAGTCCCCCGCCGACGGCGGCATAAAGATTGACCAGGTTCAGTTCGCGCACCAGGCGGGTGGCGATCAACTGCTGCTGGGCGCCGTAAAGCGTGCGCTGGGCGTCGGTGAGGGTCAGCAGGCTGTCGACGCCGCGATCGAAACGCGCCTGGGCGATGGTCAGGCTGTCATTGGCGGCGTCGACCGTCTGGGTCTGCGCGCCAAGGCGGTCGTCGATGGTGGCGCGGGTGGCCAGTTGGTCCGACACGTCGCGGAAAGCCTGTTGGATGGCGCCTTCGTATTGGGCGACGGCGATGTCGCGGCCGGTCTTGGCGCTGCGAAGGTTGGCGAGATTGGCGCCGCCGGCGAAGATCGGCACCGAGACCTGCGGCGTGAAGCTCCAGGTATCGGCGCCGTCGAACAGGTGGTCGAGGTCGGTCGAGGCCTTGCCGACGCTGCCGGTCAGGGAAATCGACGGAAAGAAGGCTGCGCGCGCCGCGCCGATATCGGCATTGGCGGCTTTCAGGGTGTCTTCGGCCGCCACCACGTCCGGGCGCTTGAGCAGGACCTGCGACGGCAGGCCGACGGGCAGGTCGGACAGCACGGCGTCTTCGGGCAGGGTCGTGGGCAGCGTGTCAGGCGACACATCAGCGCCGACCAGCAGGCGCAGGGCGTCCAGGTCCTGCTGGACCGAGGCTTGCAAGGTGGCGGCGTCCGAGCGCGCCTGGTTGGCCAGGATCTGGGTCTGGCGAAGGGTCAGCTGGTCGCTGGTGCCCAGGTCGAAGCGCTTCTGCACGATGTCGAGGCTTTGCTGGCGCGAGGCCAGGGTGCTTTGCGACAGCTTGAGCTGATCCTGGTCGGCGGCCAGGTTGAGCCAGGCCGAGGCGACGGCCGAGACCAGGCTGATGCGGGCGGCGTTGCTGTTGGCCTGGCTGGCGAAATAGGTCTGCAAGGCGGCCTGGTCGAGCGAACGGACGCGGCCGAACAGGTCCAGTTGCCACGACGCGCCGATGTCGGCGGTATAGACGTCGGTCTTGCCGCCGGGCGCGCCGATATCGCCGCGCGTGCCGGCGACGCTGCCGCTGACGGCCGGAAACAGGTCGGCGCGCTGGATGCGATATTGCTGCTGGGCACGCTCGACATTGAGCACGGCGATGCGCAGGTCACGGTTATTGGCCAGGGCCTGGTCGATGACCGCCTGCAGGCGGGTATCGAGAATGACCTGCTTCCACGGCAGCGTTTCGGCGGACGCGGCGGTGGCGGCCGGCGCGTTGGCGAACTGGTCCGGTACCGGCAGGGCGCCGCGTTCATAGCGGGGCGCCATTGTGCAGGCTGACAGGACCAGCGCGCCAGCGGTCACCATCAGGACGATCTTCGCTTGAGCGGTCATGTCAGTGTCCTTTCGGGCGTTCGGCGTTGGATTTGTCGAGCGCGGCCATGGCCTCGCGTTCCAGTTCCAGCTTCTTCAGGTGCTTTTCGTCGGCCTTGAAGATCTTCTGCACCAGCACGAAGAACAGCGGGATGAAGAAGATGGCCAGGAAGGTCGCCGACAGCATGCCGCCGACCAGGCCGGTGCCGATGGCGTGCTGGCTGCCCGAACCCGCGCCGTTGGCGAAGAACAGCGGCAGGATGCCGGCGGTGAAGGCCAGCGAGGTCATGATGATCGGGCGCAGGCGGATGCGGACGGCCTCCAGCGTGGCGTCGAGCAGGTTCATGCCGGCTTCATGGTTATGCTTGGCGAATTCGACGATCAGGATGGCGTTTTTCGAACTGAGGCCGATGATGGTCAGCAGGGCCACCTGGAAGTAGATGTCGTTCGACAGGCCGCGGAACATGGTGGCTCCCAGGGCGCCGATGACGCCGAGCGGGATGACCATGATGATCGAGATCGGGATCGACCAGCTTTCATAGACGGCGGCCAGCAGCACGAAGACGATGAAGATCGACAGGGCATACAGCATCGGCGCCTGCGATCCCGACTGGGTTTCCTGCAAGCTGAGGCCGGTCCATTCGTAGGAAATGCCGGGCGGCAGGGTGGCGATGATCTTCTCGACCTCCTTCATGGCCTGGCCGGAGGAGGTGCCCGGCGCGCCGGCGCCCTGGATTTCCATGGCGGCCGAGCCGTTATAGCGATCGAGTTGCTGCGGGCCGTATTCCCAGCGCGAGGTGGCGAAGGACGAGAACGGCACCATGGTGCCCTGGTTGTTGCGGACGTACCAGTTGTTGACGTCCTCGGGCTTCATGCGGAACGGCGCGTCGGCCTGGACGAAAACCTTCTTGACGCGGTTGCGGTCGATGAAGTCGTTGACATAGGCGCCGCCCAGCGCGGAACTCAGTGTGGCGTTGATGTCGGAAAGGCTGACGCCCATGGCGCCGGCGGCGTTCTGGTCGATGTCGATGCGGAACTGCGGCGTGTCTTCCTGGCCGTTGGGACGGACGCCGGCCAGCTTCGGGTTCTGCGCCGCCATGCCCAGCACCTGGTTGCGGGCATTGAGCAGGGCCTGGTGGCCCAGGCCACCGACGTCCTTCAATTCGAGGTCGAAGCCGGACGAGGTGCCGAGTTCGGCCACGGCCGGCGGGATAATCGGGAAGACCATGGCGTCGCGGATCTGCGCGAAGGCGCCATAGGCCCGGCCGGCGACGTTGGGTGCCTTCATGTCATCGGCCTTGCGCTCGTCGAAGTCCTTGAGGCGCGTGAAGGCGATGCCGGCGTTCTGGCCCGAGCCGGCGAACGAGAAGCCGACGACGGTGAAGGTCGAGGACACAGCCTTGTCAGCCTTGTAGTGGTCGTAGATCTGGTCCATCACCTTGCCGGTGCGCTCGGCGGTGGCGCCGGGCGGCAACTGGGCCAGGGTGAAGATGATGCCCTGGTCCTCGTCGGGCAGGAATGAGGTCGGCACGCGCATGAACAACAGGGCGACGGCTCCGACGATCACGGCATAGATAACCAGGAAGCGGCCGGCGCGGCCGATGATCCCGCCCACCGACTTGCGGTAGCCAGTCGAGGCGCGGTCGAAATTGCGGTTGAACCAGCCGAAAAAGCCGGTCTTGGGCTTCTCGTCGCTATGCGGCTTCAGCAAGGTGGCGCACAGGGCGGGCGTCAGCACCAGGGCGACGAACACCGACAGCGACATGGCCGAGACCAGGGTCACCGAGAACTGGCGGTAGATGACGCCCTGCGAGCCGCCGAAGAAGCCCATGGGCACGAACACGGCGGCCAGCACCAGGGCGATGCCGATCAGGGCCCCGGTGATCTCGTTCATCGATTTCACCGTGGCGGCCAGCGGCGGCAGGCCCTCTTCGCGCATCACCCGTTCGACGTTTTCAACGACGACGATGGCGTCGTCGACCAGCAAGCCGATGGCCAGAACCATGCCGAACAGGGTCAGGGTGTTGATCGAAAGGCCGGCGGCCCCAAGGATGGCGAAGGTCCCCAGCAAGACCACCGGCACGGCGATGGTCGGGATCAGGGTGGCGCGCCAGTTCTGCAGGAAGATGAACATGATTACGAAGACCAGCACGATGGCTTCGATCAGCGTCACGACGACTTCATGGATCGACAGAGTGATGAACGGTGTCGAGTCGTAGGGGATGACGTAGTGGTAGCCCTTGGGGAAGGTCTTTTGCAGGATTTCCATGCGGTCCTTGACCCGCTTGGCGGTATCGAGCGCGTTGGCGCCCGGCGCCAGGCGGATGGCCATGCCCGAGGCCGGCTTGCCGTTGTACTTGGCCTGGATCTGGTAGTTTTCGGCGCCCATCTCGACGCGCGCCACATCGCTGAGATGGACGATGGCGCCGTTGTTGTTGCGCAGGATGATGTTCCGGAACTGGTCGACATTGGTCAGGCGCGACTGCGCCGTGATGGTGGCGTTCAGCATCGTGCCCGGCACTGCCGGCAGGCCGCCCAGCTGGCCGGCCGAAACCTGCGTGTTCTGGGCGCGGATGGCGGTCATGACGTCGGTCGGCGTCAGGGCGAAGCTGTTGAGCTTGTTCGGGTCCAGCCAGATGCGCATGGCGTACTGGGCGCCGAACAACTGGGTTTCACCGACGCCGTCGACGCGCGACAGGTCGTCGAGGATGTTGGCGGCGATATAGTCGCTGAGGTCGGAATTGGTCGTCTTCGGATCGTCGCCGTAAAGGCCGACGACCAGCAGGAAGTTGCGCGCCGTCTTGTTGACGCGCACGCCCTGCTGCTGGACTTCCTGCGGCAGCAGGGGCAAGGCGGCCTGCAGCTTGTTCTGCACCTGGACCTGGGCGATATCGACGTCGGTGCCGGCGTCGAAGGTCAGGGTCACCGTCGCGGAGCCGTTCGAATCGGACGACGAGTTGACATAGAGCAGGTGGTCGATGCCCTTCATGTTCTGCTCGACGATCTGCGTCACCGAATCCTCGGTGGTCTTGGCCGAGGCGCCGGGATAGACGGCCTGGACCGCGACCTGCGGCAGGGCGATTTCCGGATACTGCGCAATCGGCAGGTTCACGATCGACAGGATGCCCGCCATCATGATGACGATGGCCACCACCCACGCGAAGATGGGACGATGAATGAAGAAACGCGAGATCATGCCGAAGTCCTCGAAAGCGCAGGGCGGACGATGACGTCCGGATAAGGGTTCGCCGGGTTACTGAGTTGCCTGGCTATTTTTCAGCGGTGGCGGTCATGACGGATGGCTTGACCGGCGCGTCCGGGCGAACCTTTTGCAGGCCTTCGACGATGACGCGGTCGCCGGCTTGCAGGCCGCCGGTCACCAGCCACTGGTCACCGACCGTCTGGGCGACGGTAAGGGTGCGCATCTCGGCCTTGTCGCCGGCGCCGACCACCATGACGGTGGCATTGCCCTGCGGGTCGCGGGTGACGGCCGCCTGCGGCACAAGGATGCCGTTGGGCACGACGCCCGACACGATGCGCGCCTTGGCGAACATGCCCGGCAGCAGCACGCCGTTGGGATTGGGGAACAGGGCGCGCAGGGTGACGGTGCCGGTGGCCGGGTCGACCGTGACGTCGGCGAACTGCAGCTTGCCGCGCAACGGATAGACCGTGCCGTTGTCCAGCACCAGTTCGACGTCGGCGGTATCGGGCTGGCTGATCTGGCCCGACGACACCTGCTGGCGCAGCGCCATCAGGTCGTTGGCCGACTGGCTGATATCGAGATAGACCTGGTCGGTGTTCTGGATCTTGGTCAGTTCGGTCGCCTGGGAGGCGGTGACCAGGGCGCCGGGCGTCACGTTCGAGACGCCGATGCGACCGGAAATGGGCGCCAGCACCTTGGTGTAGTTGAGGCTGATGGCGGCGGTCTGCACGGCGGCGTCGGCCGATTGCACGGCGGCCTGGGCCTGGCCGAGCGCGGCCTGGGCGTCGTCGTTTTCCTGCTTGGAGACGCCGTTGATCTTGACCAGTTCGGCGTAGCGATCGGCCTTCAGTTGCACCGTCGTCAGGCCAGCCTTGGCCTGGGCCTGGGTGGCCTGGGCGCTGGCATAGGCAGCCTGGTAGGGCGCCGGGTCGATCTGGTACAGGGGCTGGCCCTGGTGGACATAGCCGCCTTCGGTGAACAGGCGCGCCTTGATCAGGCCGCCGACCTGCGGACGGACGTCGGAGGTCAGGTAGGCCGAGGTGCGGCCCGACAGTTCGGTCGTCATATTGACGGGTGCCGCCGACACGACCACGACGCCGACATCGGGCGCGCCGGCCTGCGGCGTGGCCGGCTTCTTGCCGCATGCCGTCACGGCCAGGCCGGCGATCAGCAGCGCCACCAGCGGCAAGGCCAGTTTGTGAGCGAAGGGAGACGAAATCGCGGGCAAACGCATGTGGGGCTCCAAATACCGTCCGACGCCCGAGGGATTGTGCGCCGCAATACGGAGAAAAACGCGGGGAACGCTGACTCAAAACGGCCTTAAACCGGGCTTAACCATGAGAATGAATGATCATTCTCATTTCGCTGGCGTTAAGCGCCTTTTCGCGATAAGTCAAGCATATACACGCGCGAAAAGGCATCCAAAAACCATGCCTGTCAAGGAAATTGGCCGTGAAGACGAGCAACCCGGATACCGTGACGAACACGACCAGAGCACGGGAGAGTCGCGAAAACCGTCAGCAGCGTATTCTCGACGCCACCGTGCGCTGTGTCCTGAAATCCGGCTTTCACGGCGCCAGCATGGCCGAGATTGCTGCGGAGGCGAAGATGAGCGTTGGCGTCATCTATCGCTACTTCGCCAACAAGGAAGCCATCATCGAAGCCATCGTCGACAAGGACATGGCCGACATGCGCGCCAAGTTCGGGCGTTGGGAAACAACGCCGGACGACCAACTCGTCGACAGCCTGCTGGGGGTCGTGGAGCCGGCATGCGTGCACCAGTTCGATCCGGACAAGGCGGGCCTGGCGCTTGAGGTCCTTTCAGAGGCGGCGCGTAATCCGCGTGTCGCCGCCATGGTGGCCCGCGCCGATGCCGAGGAGCGGAGGCTCGGCCGGGAGCTGTGGCGGCGCATCGCGCCCGGCCTCGACGAGACGCAACTGGCGGCGCGCGAAGAGATCATGGTCACATTGTTCGACGGGCTGATGGTGCGCGCCGTGTCCAACCCGCAGACGAATCGCGAAACGCTGGCCACGGCCTTTCGCCAGGTTATGCACATCCTCATGACCTGGCCCACCGACGCGATTTAGCGGCCACCTTTCAAAGATCATCAAGGCATGGATACAGCGGCTGCCTTTATGGCGGCTGCCCTGGTGACCACTTCCAGTTCGGCGAAGCGGGCGGCGTCGATGTCGTGGAAGATGAAGCAGGTCTTGCTCTGGGCGTGCTTCTTCAGCGCTTCGGGCACGGCGATGTCGCGGCCTTGGCGCGTGGCCAGCGGCGGCAGGTAATAGGCGACGTTCGAGCCCGACAGGCGCACGCTGCCGAACCATATGGGGTCTTTCGACGCCATCACGTCCGTGGCCACGTTCATGGTGAATTCGCCCGAGGCATCCTTGGCGATGGCGCAGCCGGTCGCCGCACGTACCATCAGGTCGCGCAAGGCGATATAGGTAGGATAAAGGTCGGCCAAGGTTCCCTCCCGCTGCCGCTCACAGTCTGTTGAGGCACGCTAGACGGAAAAGGCAAAAAAACCGTTGTCAAGGTTGGGCGGCGGGTATAGTTTCAATCGTTACTATTCGTTCGCAGCCCGCAGGAACCCGTCATGACGTCAAGCTGGATTACCTCAGGCGCAACTATGCAGACCGGCCTGTTCGACACCCTGGCCGAACAGCCGCTCGATCCCATGCTGACCCTGCTGCAAAGCCTGCGCGGCGATCCCCGTCCGGGCAAGCTCGATCTCGGCATCGGCGTCTATCGCGATGAGACCGGCCGCACGCCGGTCATGGCGGCGGTCAAGCAGGCCGAGCGGATCCTGGTCGATAGCCAGGACAGCAAGGATTACGTCGCCGCCGAAGGTGACGCGCGCTTCCTCGGTTTATTGGCGCCGGTGGTTCTGGGGTCGCAGCGGGCGTTGGACGACCGCTTTATCGGTCTGCAAACTCCCGGCGGCACCGGCGCCCTTCGCCTGGCCCTGTCCCTGCTGGCCCGCGCCAATCCCGAAGCCCGCGTCTGGATGGGCACGCCCACCTGGAGCAACCACCATTCGCTGGCCAGGGCCGCCGGCCTGGCCATCCAGCCGCATCCCTTCTTCGACCAGGCGACGCAGACGGTCGAATTCGACGCCATGATGGCGGCGCTCGAAGATGCCCGCGCCGGCGACGCCCTGTTGTTGCACGCCGGCTGCCATAACCCGACCGGCGCCGGCTTCACGGCGGCGCAATGGCGCGCCATCGCCGAGCTTGTCGCCCGCCGGGGCGTCGTGCCCCTGATCGACATGGCCTATCAGGGCCTTGGTCACGGTCTGGACGAAGACGCTGGACCGATGCGCGACCTGCTGGATAGCGTACCTGAAGCGCTGGTCGCCATATCGTGCTCGAAGAATTTCGGCCTTTACCGCGACCGCGTCGGCGCCATGTGGACCAAGGCCTCGTCGCCCGGCGCCGCCCGCCGTGCCCGCGGCAACCTGATCCTCAGCGCACGGTCGATGTGGTCAATGCCGCCCGATCACGGCGCCGCCGTCGTGCGCCTGATCCTCGAATCGCCGGAACTGACCACCGTCTGGCGCGCCGAACTCGACGCCATGCGCGCCCGCATCAACGCCATGCGTGCCGGACTGGCCGCCGCCGTGCCGCAACTGACCGCCATAGCTTCGCAGCAGGGCATGTTCAGCCTGCTGCCGATTTCGCGCGACGATGCCATTCGCCTGCGCGTCGATCATGGCATCTACATGCTCGAATCCGGCCGCATCAACATCGCCGGCCTGCACAGTTCCACCATTCCGGCGTTCGCCGAAGCCCTCCGTTCCTGTTTTCCTGAGAAAGGCGCGTAACATGACCGACATGCACGACAATCCCCAAGAAAACGTCATGGGGCTGAACGGCTTCGCCTTCGTCGAATTCACCGGCCCCCATCCGGACGAGATGGCGCGCCAGCTCGAAATGCTGGGCTTCACCGCCACATCGCGCCATCCTTCGAAGGCGATCACGCGCTACAAACAGGGCCGCATCAACTTCCTGCTCAACCGCGAGGACGGCGGCCAGGCGGAAGCCTTCCGCAGCGTCCACGGCCCTTCGGCCAACGGCATGGCCTTCTGCGTCGCCGATGCGAAGGCGGCGTTCGACCTGGCGATACAGAACGGCGCCGTGGCCGCCGACGCCGCGATCTCCGCCCTGCCTGACGTACCGGTGTTGCAAGGCATCGGCGGTTCGCTGCTCTATCTCATCGATTCGCCCGACCTCTATGCCGGCTGGGAGGCTATTCCCGGCGCGGCCGAGGCGGAAGCGGCCAACAGCGTCGGCTTCGACCTGCTCGACCACCTGACGCACAATGTGCGGCGCGGCGAGATGCGGACGTGGTCGAGCTTCTATCGTCAGATTTTCGGCTTCGAGGAGCAGAAGTATTTCGACATCAAGGGCCAGGCGACCGGCCTGTTCTCGCAGGCGATGATCGCGCCCGACGGCGCCATCCGCATCCCGCTCAACGAAAGCCAGGACGACAACAGCCAGATCGAGGAATTCCTGCGCCAGTATAACGGCGAAGGCATTCAGCACATCGCCCTGACCACGCCCGATATTTTCGAAACCGTCGAGAAGCTGCGGGCGCGCGGCGTCAAATTGCAGGACACCATCGACACCTATTACGACCTGGTCGACAAGCGCGTCCCCGGCCACGGCGAGGACCTCGAACGCCTGCGCCGCAACCGTATCCTGATCGACGGCAATGTCGGCGACGAAGGGATTTTGCTGCAGATCTTCACCGAGAACACCTTCGGGCCGATCTTCTTCGAGGTCATCCAGCGCAAGGGGAATGCCGGCTTCGGCAACGGCAATTTCCAGGCCCTGTTCGAATCGATCGAACTCGACCAGATTCGCCGCGGCGTGATCCAGGTGGCCTAAATCCGTTCCAGCAGCCATGCCGCCGTATCGCGCCGTATCTCCGGCGGGATATCGGTTTGCAGCGTCTCCATCAGGTCGGACAGCTTGACCTCGCGCAGGCTCGCCCGCCACGCCTGGTCGGCCTTCCACATCACACGGGCGATGGCGCAAGCCTTCCCCCCACGATGCGACGACGGCACGCACGGATTGTTGAAACGGATATCCGAGCAGGCGAAGGTCGAGCTCCTCCCCTCGACCGCCTCGACGATGTCAAGAAAGCTGATCTCCGCCGGCGCCATGGCCAGCCGGTAGCCACCCGATGGCCCCAGCGTCGTCGTCACCAACCCGGCCTGCGAAAGGGCTTGCAAGGCCTTCGACAGATATTCCTTCGGTACGCCGTGCAGTTCGGCCAGGGTGCGCGTCGAGGCATAGCGACCCTCCGGCAAACCGGCGAGGATGGCGCAGCAATGCAGAGCCCATTCCACATGATTGCGAAGGATCATCCGATTCCTTAATTCAAACCCGCCTTGTCGAGACCATAGGCTGAGTCGAGCGAGCCCGGCACCTGCGGAAAGGCCGCGTTGAGCCGGTTCCAGCCGTTGATCGCCACCACCGCGAAAGTCAGGGCAGCCAGTTCGGCCTCGGAAAAGTGTTCGAGCGCCGCTTTATAGGCCGCATCGCTGACACCTTCGCGCGGCAGATGGGTCAGGGTTTCGGTCCACGCCAGGGCGGCGCGTTCGCGGGCGTCGAACAGATGCGATTCCCGCCAGGCTGCGATCATGTGCAGGCGCAGGGGCCGCTCGCCGGCAATCGTCGCCTCCTTGACATGCATGTCGAGGCAAAACGAGCAGCCGTTCATCTGCGATGCGCGAATCTGGACCAGGTTGCGCAGCGAATCTTGCAGGCCAGCGCCGCGCAGCAACGTACTGAAATCGAGATAGGCCTTGGCCACCTTGGGCGATTCCTTAAAGTACTCAAGACGTTGCGACATGCTCGCTTCTCCATATTACAGATATTTTTTATCCATAAGGATACTTATTATCCTCAATATGGCAACCTGTCAACGGCGCTAAAAAACGATTGCCTTGTCTGCGCACTGGACCGATGATCGCAAACAAGTTAGTACCCAATGAAACTAATTTGCCCACAGCAGGCACCTCCCTCACACCTCCCTGAACGCGAAGCGCTTGGGGAGGGGACTGCACAAGCGCGCGTCTTCAGCGCGTGAGATGTGGCGGTGGGGCGACTTGCTCTTTCAGAGGTCTCAGGCGATGGCGGCCCAAGCTTACATGACCGGTTTCGGCAACCATTTCGCCAGCGAAGCGGTCCCCGGCGCCCTGCCCGCCGGCCAGAATTCGCCGCAGAAGGCGCCGTTTGGTCTTTATGCCGAACAGCTGTCGGGCTCGGCTTTCACGGCGCCGCGCCACGATAACCGCCGCACCTGGCTTTACCGGCTACGCCCGTCGGCCAGCCATGCACCGTTCACGCCTTACGATGGCGCGGCTAATTTTGCCGTGGCCTATGCCGGGCCGGTCTCGCCCAACCGCCTGCGCTGGTCGCCGCTTGAAGCGCAAGGCGAAACCGACTTTCTCGATGGTCTCGTCACCTATGCCGGCAACGGTTCGGCCGAGGCGCAATCGGGCGTGGCGATCCACCTTTATACCGCCAGCCAGCCGATGCGGCGCGTGCTAATGAATGCCGACGGCGAGATGCTGATCGTGCCGCAGCAAGGGAACCTGCACATCCGTACCGAAATGGGCGTCATCGACATCACGCCGCTGCAGATCGCCGTCATCCCGCGCGGCGTGCGCTTCAGTGTCGGCGTGACGGAGGCGTCGCGCGGCTATGTGCTGGAAAACTTCGGCGCACCGTTCCGCCTGCCCGATCTCGGCCCGATCGGCGCCAACGGCCTGGCCAATCCGCGTGATTTCGAGACGCCGGCGGCCGCCTTCAAGGACAGCGACACGCCACACGACTTGATCCAGAAATTCTGCAGCCGGCTATGGACGACCACGCTCGATCATCCGCCATTCGACGTCGTCGCCTGGCACGGTAACTACGCGCCCTACTGCTACGATCTGCGGAATTTCAACACCATCAACACGGTCAGTTTCGACCATCCCGACCCGTCGATCTTCACGGTGCTGACCTCGCCGTCCGACCATCCAGGCACGGCCAATTGCGACTTCGTTATCTTCCCGCCGCGCTGGATGGTGGCCGAACATACCTTTCGGCCGCCGTGGTTCCATCGCAATATCATGAGCGAATTCATGGGCCTGATCGAAGGCGCCTACGATGCCAAGGCCGGTGGCTTCGCACCCGGCGGCGCGTCCTTGCACAACTGCATGAACGGCCACGGCCCGGACAAGGCGTCGTATGAGGCGGCCATCGTTGCCGACCTTAAACCGCACAGGATCGCCAACACCATGGCCTTCATGTTCGAGTCGCGCCATGTGCTGAAGCCGACGCAATGGGCGATGGCGTCGCCACTGCTGCAACTGGATTACGACACCTGCTGGGACAATTTCACCAAGGCGAAGGTGCCGGAATGATCGATCAAACCCACGACCCCAAGCTGACCTCCTGGGTCAGCAGCGCCCAAGGCCACGCCGATTTTCCCATTCAGAACCTGCCGTTTGGCCTGTTCAGCCCGGCCCACGAAGCGCCGCGCGCCGGCGTTGCCATCGGCGACATGATCATCGAGCTTGAGGCATTGGTCGCCGCCGGATTGTTGCACGAAGCCCCCGACGCGCTGGAGCCCGTGCTGGCCACGCCGTCCCTGCGCAAGGCCCTGCGCCAGTCTTTGTCGCTGCTGTTGAGCGACATCAAATACCGCGCCGCGACCGAGCCTTACCTGCACCTGGCCGCCGATTGCACGATGCACCTGCCGGTCAGGATTGGCGACTACACCGACTTCTATGTCGGCATCCATCACGCCCGGAACGTCGGCGCGCTGTTCCGGCCCGATAATCCGCTGCTGCCCAACTACAAGCACATCCCGATCGGGTACCACGGCCGCGCCTCGTCGGTGCGCGTTTCGGGTGCGCCGGTTATCCGCCCGTCGGGCCAGACCTGTGCGCCTGACGCCGAAGCCCCAGGTTTCGGACCCAGCAAGCGCCTCGATTTCGAGCTGGAACTCGGCGTCTGGATCGGCCCGGGCAATGATCTGGGCCAGGCCATCAAGATCGACGATGCCGCGCAGCATGTCGGCGGCTTCTGCCTGCTCAACGACTGGTCGGCGCGCGATTTCCAGGCGTGGGAGTACCAGCCGCTCGGCCCCTTCCTGGCCAAGAATTTCCTGACCACCGTGTCGCCGTGGATCGTGACGCCCGAGGCGCTGGCACCCTTTCGCCTCCCCCAGGCACCGCGACCGGACAGCGATCCGAAACCCCTGCCCTATCTGTGGAACGAAGCCGACCAGGCGTCTGGCGCGCTCAAGCTGGATCTCGAGGTGGCGATTTCCACGGCGCAGATGCGCCAGTCGGGCCTGGCGCCGCAGGCCCTGACGCAATCGGCCGCCCGCCATATGTACTGGACCGTGGCGCAGATCGTCACCCACCATGCGTCCAACGGCTGTAATCTGCAAACCGGCGACCTGCTCGGCACCGGCACGATCTCCGGCGATCGTCCGGGTTCGGAAGGCAGCCTGCTCGAACTCAGCCACGGCGGTAAAAAACCCGTGACCCTGGATAACGGAGAGGAACGCACCTTCCTTCTCGATGGCGATGAGATTATGTTGCGCGCCAGGGCGATGACAGAGGGCTTTGTGACCATCGGCTTCGGCGAATGCCGCGGCCATGTGGCGCCGGCCAAAGGATAGTTTCATGCTCAAGCTTCACGGCTACTGGCGTTCGTCCGCCGCCTATCGCGTCCGCATCGCGCTCAATCTCAAGAGCCTGGCCTACGAGCAGGTGACGCACGACCTGCGC
>FTDB01001942.1_pt1 | contig 56353 bp, 39 predicted proteins | sample 1639741 | NCBI WGS metagenome assembly FTDB01 (sample SAMEA3914869, study PRJEB12502) | metagenome | biome: forest; material: soil | place: USA | collected 2012-03-12 | depth 0.1 m | reverse complement strand
ATATGGAGGCGGTGGGCGGCGACGGCGGCACGGGCTTCGCTTCGGGCGGCGGCGGGGCGGGCCTGGGCGGGGCGCTGTTCGTCGGCGCCGGCGCGGCGGTATCGCTGGCCAACGTCCATTTCGATTCCGACAAAGCGATCGGCGGCGACGCCGGCAGGATATCCACCGACGATAACGGCGGCGGTGGTGGTGGCGGCATGGGCGGTGACGGCGGCAACAGCACCAGCAGCACCAATGGCGGTGGCGGCGGTGGCGGGATCGGCGCCGCGGCTGACGGCGCCAGCGGCCAAGCCAGCGGCCAGGCCGTGCACAACGGCGGGGTTGGCATCGCCACGGGCCAGGCGGCGGCCGGCGACGGCGGTTCCTACCAGTACGGCGTCACCTACTCGACCGACGTCTTCGGCCAGAGCGTCCATTCGCACACCGAATACCACTATACCTTTGGCGGCGTGGCCGGCGCGAGCGGCGGCGGCGGCGGCGGCGGCACGGGCATCGCCACGCCCTACGGCTACGACCTGGGCTCGGGCGGCGGCGGCGGCGGCATAGGCGGCAGCGCCGGCGCCTATATGGATGGCGGCAATCTCGACGGCGGCGATGAACTGGTCCACCTGATCGCCACCGGCATTTCCGACGCCACGGGCCTGAACGAGCAGGACATCGCGCCTTTCGTCATCCTGGCCCTGGCCCTGGCCGGCGGCGAGGACGGCATCGCCATCAGCCTGGGCAGCAAGCTGCTGACCCTGGCCGACGAAGCCTACACGGCCTACAAGGAATACAAGATCGCCAAGGGCATCATCGACACGGCCTCGACCAACATCCTGGTCAAGGGCGCCAAGCAGGTCGTCGCCGGCATCAAGTACGTCTATAACGAATACAAGGACTTCAAGGCCAGCAACTCCGCCATCCTGGAGCGCTATTCCGGCGGGCTCCTGACCTATGACCGCGTCCAGGGCCTGGAGCGCCTGGACAGCGGCATCCACCAGACCCTGGCCTCCATCGAGGCCATCATCACGCCGGTCGGCCTGCAGAACGGCCACCTGCTCGACGCGGGCGCCGGCGGCTTCGGCGGCGGAGGCGGAGGCGGAGGCGGCACGGGCGGCGACGGCGGCTATGGCGGCGGCGGCGGCGGGGGCGGGACCAGCCAGGGCGGTTACGTCTTCAACGGCGGCAACGGCGGTTTCGGCGGCGGCGGCGGCGGCGGCGGGGTGAGCGGCGTCGGCGGCGGTGGCGGCTTCGGCGCCGGCTACGGCGGCACCGGCGCCATCATGGTCGACGGCAAGGCCCAGGGTTATGTCGCCGAAGGCGGCGGCGGCCTGGGGGCCGGCGGCGCCGTCTTCGTGCAGCAGGGCGGCACCATAACCATCGGCGAAGGCGTCACCTTCGCCAATGACAGCGTCGCCGGCGGCAACGGCTTCGCCGACGGCGAGGCCTATGGCGCCGACATCTTCGTCGCCGGCCAGGGCATGCTGAACCTGAACATAGCGGCGGGCAAGACGACCCAGGTCGGCAACATCGCCGACCAGAATGGCGAGGAGAACGGCTACGGCACCGACCAGGTCGGCCTCACCGTCACCGGCGCCGGCACGGTCCAGCTCAACGGCATCAACACCTATTCCGGCAAGACGATCATCGGCGACCTGACCCAGACCGGCAACGCCCACAACGGCACGCTGGAACTGCTGGGCGGTTCGGGCATCAACCCGGACAGCCTGATCGAGATGGCGGCGGGCTCGACCCTGATCGTCGACGCCGGCGCCTGGATCGGCGGCATGATCGACCTGTCGGCGGTACCGGCCGCCGGCGACGTCAATATCGTCATCGCGGCCGGCGCCGGCTTCGACGCCCGCTTCATCGATACGCCCGACAACTTCTTCATCGCCACCCTGCCCTACACCCACGACCTGACCGAGGTATGGCAGAACGGCGCCCCAACCCTGGTCCAGCTATCGAGCAACGGCGCCGCCGGCACGCAGTTCAACCTGATCAACAACGCCTATAATCTGGGCGCGTTCACGGTCCGCACCGGCGCCGACATCGATTTCGCCTCCGGCTGGCGTCAGTACGACAACAACGCCAATTTCACCCTCACTCTGGAATCGGCATCGATCCTGAACGACGGCGACGCGGTCGAGGATGCGATTTACCTGCCCGCGATGGGGTTCGAACCCAACGATTCGCTTACCCTGCGCTCCAGCGGCAGCAACAGCGAACTGGGTCGCGGCACGATGCTGCTGCCGGCCATCGGCAATGGCGGCACGCTGCACCTGAAAACCCAGGGCGATATCCTCGCCCTAGCCTCGACGATCAGCGATCCGCAGATCCTCAGGCTGTCCGGCCAGCTGGCGCAGGGTTCGGCCAACACGGCGCCACATTTCTCGTCCAACGGCACCCCCGATGCCGAATACGCGGCCGGCACGAAATACAGCGTCACCGTTACCGACAACCGCGGCAATCCTTATAATCTCGACATCTATCTCAGCAAGATCACCGCCGGCTTCTGGGCGGTCGGCATCTTCAATGCCGACACCGCTACGCCGGGCGGCGGCTTCCCCTACAGTTCGCCGGCCCTGTACGACAACGACATCTGGTTCCGCGACGGCGGCAAATATCTCGGCGACCTGTTGGGCCTGACCCTGCCCGACGGCCAAGTGCTCAGCATCGACATTTCCGGCCTGGTCCAGTCGACGACGCGCATCGATGGCGCGGTATCGAGCCAGGCGGCCATCCTCGATGGCGACTTGGCCGCCGGCAACGCCGCCGACGCCATCTACAGCCGCAAGGTCACGGTCGCCACCCACGATGCCTCGGGCACGGCGATCACGCTCGACATCTATTTCAGCCGCACCGGCCAGAACGCCTGGCAGGTCACCGCCTACGACCACGCCCAGGCCCATGCCGGCACCGGTTTCCCGTACAGCTCCGGGCCGCTGGGGACCGAGACCCTGACCTTCAACGCCGACGGCAGCCTGGCGTCGGGCGCCGCGCTCGTCATCCCCGCCACCACCTACGGCCACGACCTGACGATCGACCTGTCCAGCCTGACCCAGACCGCAAACGCCGGTGGCCTCCTCGGCCACGACGTGACGGCCAGCACCCTGACCTCGGGCGGAGAAGATTTCAGCGCCACCGGCGATCACCTGCTGGTCGAAGGCGGCGGCACGGTGCTGCTGGGCGGCGAAAACACCTTCGACGGCGGCATCTCGATCAAGGACGGCACGCTGGAACTGGGCGCGTCGGGATCAAGCTGGCTGGGCGCCAAATCGACCCACTACCAGGTCGCGACCCATGCCGCCGATGGCACGGCGATCACGCTCGATATCTGGCTGACGCGGACGGCCGCGACCGAATACGAAGTCACCGTCTATGACGCCGCCAAGGCGGCGGCGGGCGGCGGCTTCCCCTATTCCGGACTGCCGCTGGCGACCGAGGTCGTCGACGTCGACAGTTCCGGCAACCTGAAGCAGTCGCCCCTGCTGGCGGTGCCGGTGGAAGGCCACGGCACCACCTATCTCGATCTCAACCTGAAGGGCAATCTCGGCACGGCCACCGCCGGCGCCTCCGACCTGACAAACGGGACGCTGGCCCTGGGCGGCACCCTGCCGGCGACCGATTCCGCGCAAAACAACCCGTTCCATTATTACCAGTACCATTTCACCTATGGCGGGGTCAGCCAGGTCTATACGGTCGAGATCGTTCATTCCGGTTTGCCCAACACGTGGAACATCACGGTCGTCAACAACAACCAGCACGTCCAGACTCCGCCGACGGCCCTGCTTTCGTTCGACGCCAACGGTCACGTGACCGGCAGCGTCACCAGCCTGAGCGTGCCCCTGACCGACCATCCGTCGGTGCATTTCACCGTCGATCTCAGCGCCTTGACCGTCACAGGCTCGACCTTCGCGGTGACGCCGATCTCGGCCCAGGTCAATTACCAGACCGGCGTCGACGGCGTCTATTTCGGCCCCCTGCCCAGCGAGAACATCGGCGACGGCATGGCGGCCGGAACCGGCCACATCACCTTCGACAACACCACCGGCACGACCCATGTCCTGAAAATCGACGCCGGCGTCGCCGCCAACATCATCGACGGCTTCGTCATCGGCGACCATATCGTCCTGGCCGGCATGTCCGGCATCGCCGGCCATTACAGCCTCAATGCCGCCAACCAGCTGGTCCTGCCCGTGGGTGGCACGACCGTCACGCTCAATTTCGGCACGGGCATGACGCCTGGCACGCCGGTCGCCATCACGACGGCTTCCGGCGGCGGCATCGACATCCAGCGCCTGCCGTCGAGCTTCACGGCCACCACGGCTGCGCTTTTCACGACCGACCTCGCCGCCATCTCGACCGGCGGCGCCGACGCCGCGCCCGGCGCGATCTACACCCTCGCCGCCAGCGCGGTTACCTTCACTGCCGCCACGACCCTGGCCTTGACCACCGGCGCGTCGCTCACCCTGTCGGGCACGCTCGATTCGGGCGGCGCCGGCGTCATCGTCACCGGCGGCACGCTCAACCTGTCCGGCCTCGCCTTCACCGAGGATTCGGCCAGCAACACCCTGTTCACCGCCGCCAGCGGCAGCGTCGCCAATGTCACCGGCACGACCTCGCTCAACGGCAATATCGTCGTCGCCAGCGGCGGCCAACTCAACCTGCGCAACGGCACGGTGGCGGGCCACATCACCGTCACCGGCGACGGCCTGGTGGCGGCGCCCGCCACAGGCACGCTCGACCTCAAGGCGGCGATTGCCGGCGTGCTGCATACCGGCGACGCCACCGCCACAGCCGGCGGCACCGTCCTGATCGACGGCCCCAGCACCGCCCTGACGGCGATCGACATCGACGGTCCGGGCACCGTCGAAATCGCCGCCGGCGTCTCGCCTGGCAGCAGCGCGGTCATCAATATCGGCGCGGCGGCGGGGGCCACGCTCAAGCTCGATTCCGGCCACCTCAACAACACCATCAACCTCGACAGTCATTCGACAGCGATCATCGATGTCGCCGGCGTCACCGCCAGCGCCGGCGAACTGACCGTGTCGGGCACCAGTCTCGTGGTCAACGGCACGGTCACCTTGCACCTTGGCGCCGGTCTCGACGGCGCCGTCTTCAAGGCGGTATCCGACGGCCACGGCGGCACCGACCTGCTGCTGAAGTCCGAAATCGCCCACGTCTCGGGCGAGGCCCAGTTCGACGCGGCCGTCGCCAATGCCCACGCCCTGCCGGCCAATGCCGGCATCGCCTACGCCATCGATATTTCCAGCGCCGGCACCCTGCATCTCGGCAACGGCGCGGCCACCGCCACTCTCGGCACGCCCATCGCCGGCGACACGGTCGCCATCACCGGAACCGCCGGCATCGAAGCCACCGGCACCGGCATTATCCTGGGCGGCAACAACAGCTTCACAGGCGGGCTGACGCTCGACGGCGTCTCCAGCGTCTGGCTGAAATCGGCCGCGGCAGCGGGCAGCGGCGGCATCACCTTCAACGGCAACGGCGCCACCCTGATCCTGAGCGGCGCCTCGCTGGCCAACCCGATCCACGGCTTCAGCCTGACCGACGCCATCGACCTGCGCGACGTCGCCTGGACCGCCGACGGCACCGCCACCAGCAACCTCTACCACGTCCTGACCATCCCCAACGGCGCGGGCTCGGTCAGCCTGAACCTCACCGACATCGCCGCCCATTCCGCCTTCAACCTGACCTCGGACGGCCACGGCGGCACCCTGGTCACCGCCGCCTATGCCCAGCAGACGATCGATGTCGGCACCGCCGCCGACCTGCTCGCGGCGATCACGCTGGCCGACAACCTGACCAGCAGCGGCCGCACGGTGACCATCGACCTGACCGGCGACATCACCCTGACGAATGAACTGCCGGCCATCGTGCTGGCCAAGGGCGTCGGCCTGACCATCGACGGCCAGGGCCATACGCTCAGCGGCAACAACCAGGTGCGCGACCTGTTCGCCTATTCGGGCCTACTGACCCTGCAGAACCTGACCCTGGCGGGCGGCCTGGCGACGGGCGGGACGGGCGGTAACGGCGGGCGCGGCGGCGGCGGCGGGGCGGGCCTCGGCGGCGACCTGTTCGTGGCGGCCGGCGCCGACGTCACCCTCTACAATGTCAACCTGACCGGCGGCCGGGCCGTTGGCGGCACGGGCGGCAACAGCTCCGGCAACTACGCCGATGGCGCCGGCGGCGGCGGCGGCCTGGGCGGACGCGGCGGCGACGGCGGCAGTTCCAGCAGCGGCTACGGCGGCGGCGGCGGCATCGGGCTGCTGGCCAACGGCGCCAGCGCCACCACCCCGTCCGGCGCCGGCGTCATCCTGGGCGTCAATACGCCGAACGACAGCCAGGGCGGCGGCGGCGGTTACGGCGCCGGCGGCGGGGTCGGCGGCGCTTCACCGGCCAGCCACTATGTCAACTGGGATGTCGGCTACGATGCGCCGGGCGGTTTCGGCGGCGGTGGCGCCGGCGACAGTTCGGGCGGTTTCGGCGGCGGCGGCGGCGGCGGTTTCTATGGCAGCAGCGGCAGCCGCTACGGCAACGGCGGCTTCGGCGGCGGCGGTGGCGGCAGCGGCGGCTTGGCCGGTTTCGGTGGCGGCGGCACCAGCTACCTGTCGGGCGCCGGCGGCGGCCTCGGCGCGGGCGGCGGCCTTTTCATCATGGAGGGCGGCACCCTGACCCTGGCCGGCAGCGTGTCGCAAGCCGGCGGCAGCGCCACCGGCGGCGCGGGCGGCAGCGGCTATGTCTCCGGTAACGCCGGCCAGGCGCTGGGCGCGGGCCTGTTCGGCTCCGGCATGAGCACCGTCACCCTGGCGCCCCAGGCCGGCGACACGATCAGCTTCTCCGACGCCATCGCCGACCAGAACGGCGCCGGCAGCGGCGGCGTGCTCAGCTTCATCATCAGTGGCGCGGGCACGGTCGCGCTTGCCGGCGCCAACACCTATAGCGGCACGACGACGATCACCGCGGGCACGCTCAGCCTGTCGGGGGGCGCGCAAAACGGCCGCAGCGCCATCATCGATTCCGCCGCCGTCGTCTTCAGCCACGCCTCCGCCACGCCGACCACGGCGACCTATGCCGGCGCACTGTCCGGTGCCGGTTCCGTCCTCATCGACGATGCCGCCGGCTCGACCCTGACCTTAAGCGGCCAGGCCAATCTCACCGGCAGTCTGACCGTCAATGCCGGCAATACCCTGACGGTTGCCGGCGCGGGCTCGCAACTGGGCGCGGTCACGGTCGCCGGCGCGCTGGTGGTTTCGGCCAGCAGCGTGCATACCGGCGCCATCGCGGGCGTAGGCACCTTCGCCGAATCCGGCTCGCAGGACAGCTTCGGCGCCATCTCGGTGACCGGCGCCACCACAGTCTCGGGCAACAACAACAGCTTCGCCGGCCTCGCCACCACCGGCGCCGTCACCGTTTCCGGCAACAACAACAGCTTCACGGGCCTCGTCACCACCGCCGGCGTCACGCTTTCCGGCAGCAACACCGCCGTCACCGCCCTGGCGGCCGGCGGCGCCGCCACCGTCAGCGGCACCGGCATCACGCTCGGCAGCATCGCCGACACCGGCGGCCTGACCTTCACCGGCGGCGTCAATGCCGTTACCGGCGCACTCACCGGCGCCGGCGCGCTGACCGTGGCCACCAGCGGATCGGCCACCCTGTCGGGCAATACCTCGGGCTTCACCGGCGCCGTCACGGTGTCGTCGGGCAAGCTCGTCCTCAGCGGTACGGGTGGCCTTGGCGGCGTCACGATCGGAGCCGCCGCCACGCTCGACCTCGAAGCCGCCAATGCCAGCGGCACGGGCGCCATCACCTTCGCCACCACCAACAATGCCAGCCTGGTCATTGCCAAAAACGCGGCCCCGGCCGGCCAGATCAGCGGCTTTGCCGGCAGCGATACGATGGACTTCAAGGGCCTGGGCGACCCGGTCTCCAACCAGGCCGCCGTCTATGACAGCAATGCCGGCACCCTCACCGTCACCGGCACGCTCGGCACCGCCGTCATCAGGATCGCGCCGCTGTCGAGCGCCGCCTATCACTACACCACCGTCTCCGACGGCAATGGCGGCGTCACCGTCAAGCTCATCACCGCCTCGGTCACCAATGTCACGGTCAGCGGCTCGGGCCTGGCCGCCGCCATCGCCGATTTCAGCCTCGGCGGCCTGCAATCTGCGGCCAATACCGCCTACACCATCAACGCCAATACCACGACCGGCAGCGCCACCGCCGTCAACCTGGCCTCGGGCGGCGCGCTGACGCTCAGCGGCACCATCGTGCCTGCCGCCGCCGGCCCCGGCCTGACCCTGCAGGCGGGTCAGGTCAATCTTGTCAACCTGACCTACGGCACCCCGGGCGGCAGCCAGGCGCTGGCCGGCATCTCGGTCGCCGCCAATGCCAGCCTGTCGCTCGGCAATGCCTCGCTGTTCACCGCCGGCGGCACGGCCATCGCACTGCACGGCACCCAGACCGTCACCTTCACCGCCGCCGCCGGCCAGACCGACGAGATCGGCGGCGCCATCACCGACGATACCGGCACGGGCGCCGGCAAGGCCAGCCTCGTCGTCAACGGCACGGGCACGGTCAGGCTCGACGTCGCCAACACCTTCAGCGGCGGCATCACCGTCAATTCCGGCCTGCTGCGTCTCGCAGCGACGGGGTCGGCTGGTTCGGGCGCGCTCACCGTCAACGGCGGCACCGCCCTGCTCCAGGCCGCGGGCGCGGCCACCAGCGCCTCGGTCAACGGCGGCGTCCTCGAAATCGCCACCGCCAACGCTTTGACCGGCGCCGTCGCACTGCGCGGCGGCACACTCAAGCTCGACGGCGTCGCCACCACCGGCGGCACCATCACGTTTGCCACCAGCACCTCCACGCTCGACCTGGCGGCGGGCGCCGGCGGCATCGTCGCGCCCACGGCGACCCTGGCGCGCTTCAGCGCCGGCGGCCGCATCGTCATCGAAACCGCCGCCTATGCCGGCGACGCCATCGTCTACGACAATGCCGGCAGCCTTAAGCTCGGCAACACGGCCGCGCCCGATTTCACCCTGAAGCTGACCGCCAGCGAGGATTTCACCGGCGGCTATTTCGCCAGCGCCACCACGGGCGCCACCACCACCGTCACCTACCAGAAAGTCACCGGCGCCAGCGGCAGCCTGCTCGTGACCTCGCCCGGCATCTTCGCCTTCGATATCGCCGGTGGCCAAAGGTATGAAATCACCGGCCGCGCCAGCGGATCGACCGGCACCATCACCGCCCTGCACCAGGATGGCGCCGGCACGCTCAAGGCCGACAACGCCGCCCTCGCCGCCGGCACCACGATCACCATCGATACCGGGTCGGTCGAGGTCCAGGACCTGTCGGGCAGCGAAACCATTATCTTCGGCCCCGCGCCCGTCACCCTGGTCGTCGACGGCAACGCCACCCAGCACGCCACGCTCAGCAACTTTGTCGTCGGCGATACCCTCGCCTTCGTCGGCCAGGGCCTGCCGTCGTCCTTCGCCGGCCTGTTCACGCTCAGCGGCAATTACGCCGCCTATGGCTATGCCGGCAGGGTCGGCGCCGCGCCGACAGGCGCTTCTGCCCTGCTCATCAGCCTCGTCCCGCTGACCGCGATGGCGGGCACCAGCGCCGCCCTCGCCTCGGGCCTGGCCGGGTTCGACGCCACCGGCCGCTTCCTGTCCGGCGCCTTCACGCTCAACCTGACCGCCGATATCGGCGGCTCGCACGACGTGCCGGCATTGGCCGCGCTCGCCACCGACGCCGCCGACACCGTGACGATCAACGGCAACGGCCACGGCATCGATTTCGCCGGCCTCAGCCACGGCCTGACCGTTTCCGGCAACGGCGTCACACTGCAGAACCTGTCGCTGCTCAACGGCCACGTTGCGGGCGCGGCAGGCGGCGCGCTGATCCTGGCGGCCGGGGCCAGCCTGACCTGGGCTGGCGGCAGCCTCGGCGGCGGCGATGGCGCGGCGGGGGAGCCCGGCAGCGGCGTCCTGCTCAACGCCGGCTCCACGCTCAACCTGGCCCCGGCCGGCGGCCAGACCAACACCATCGCCGACGCCATCGCCGGTTCGGGCGCCGTCACCATCGGCGGCGCGGGCGAGACCGATCTCACCGTCGCCAACACCCTGACCGGCGGCATCACCGTCACGGCCGGCACGGTCATGCTGACGGCGGCCGGCGCGACCGGCGCCGGCGCCTTTACCGTCAACGGCGGCACGGTCACGGCCAGGGCGGCGGGTTCGCTGTCGGCGCCGTCGATCACGGTCGCCGGCGGCACGCTCGATATCATCGCCGCTGCCTCGACCGGAGCCGGCGCCATCACCCTTGCCGGCACCGGCACCCTGGTGCTCGAAAACGGCACGGCCATCTCCGCCGTCGCCGGCCTTTCCAACAGCGATCGCGTCGATTTCGCCGGCGTCGCCCCGGGCAGCCTGGTCCTGACCCGCAGCAACGGCGACATCGCCGTCAACGGCGTGCGCATGACCGGCGTCGCCAATGTGGTCGCCGTTTCGGACGGCCACGGCGGGTCCTATGTCTACGCCCCGGCCACCCAGTTGACCGTGCACAACGCCGCCGAACTGGCCAGCGCCCTCCAGGCCATCAGCACCGGCGGCAACGATTCCGCCGCCGCCACCAACTACACGATCGTCCTGGCCGCCGGCACGATCGGCCTGGCCTCGGCCCTGCCGGCCATCAGCCTGATGACCGGCTCGACGCTCACGATCCAGGCGGCGTCGGGCACGGCCGTGCTCGACGGCGGCCATGCGGCGGGCGGTTTGCAAATTCTCAGCGGCACGCTCACCTTCAGCCACATCGAGCTCGACCATTTCAGCGGCGCGGCCGTGCAGGTCGGCGCGGCCGGCAATGCCAACCTCGGCAATACCATTTTCAGCGGCGATACGGCCGACATCAGCATCGCGGCGGGCGGCACCGCGCAGGTCCATGGCGGCACGATCGGCGATGGCGGCACGATCAACGGCGCCCTCACCCTGGCGTCCGTATCGAGCGAGACGGTCACCGTGGCGGGCGGCTTCAGCGGCGGCGCATCCTCGACCGCACTCTATGTCGGCAGCGGCACGGTCATCCTGCAGGCGGCCGGAACCTTCTCAGGCGGCACCTCGGTGTCGGGTACGCTCGACCTGGCCGCCACAGGCGCGGCCGGTTCGGGCGGCATCCTGCTGCATGGCGGGGCGACGCTGAAGGTCGAAAGCGGCGTCACCGTCGCCAATACCATCAGCGGCCTGGCGGCGGGCGGCGTTATCGATGCTGTTGGATTGAACGGCGGTACGGCCCACCTGTCGGGCCAGACCCTGACCGTGACCAACGGCACGACGACCGAAACCTTCATGCTGGAGGCCGGCCTCAATGCCAACAACCTGACCTTCGCCAGCGACGGCAACGGCGGCACGCTCATCGGCTATGCCCCGCGCACGCTCGGCAGCGCATCCAGCTACTGGGGCAGCAATACCTACAACATCGGCTATGTCGAGGTCGGGTTCGACGCCACCGGCACCCTGCCGTTCAGCATCAATTCCAACGCTGCGAACAGAAACGAAAGCGTGACGGCCAGTTTCGGCGGCTTCACCAACAGCGATTTCAGCGGCTCGGGCACGGCGACGCTGACGCCTTACAACCCCTATTACGCCTACCTGGCCCTGCACGTGAACGCCACGACGACCGGCCTGATCAGCGGCTCCAGCGAGATCGACTTCACCAGCACCGCCACCGGCCGTCCGGATGCGCCGATCACGCCCACGGCCGTCAACTATACCGCCGTCGCCTTCCAGCGCGCCACGCCGTCGTTCAGCACCACCAGCTTCGATTTCGGCGTCACCCGCACCGGCAGCACTGTCACCGGCCAGACCCTGACCATCTCCAACGGCGGCAGCAACGACGCCTACCACGAAACCCTGCAGATCCAGACCGGGGCCACCGGCGCCTTCACGGCATCGAACGGTTTCCTCTCCGTCGGCCCCGCCGCCAGCCAGGGCCTGACCTTCGGCCTGTCGACCGCCGCGGCCGGCGCCTTCAACCAGACGGTCAGCCTCGGCGAACGCTCGATCGCCTACGACCCCAATCCGACGGGGGCCTTCACCCCGCCGGTCATCCTCGACCACGCCATTGGCAGCCAGTCGATCCAGCTGACCGGGACGGTCTACCAGACGGCCGCAGCCAGGCTCTCCGCCACCAGCCTCAACCTCGGCATCGTCCACGTCGGCGACACCGCGTCCCAGTCGGTCACCGTCAGCAACACCATCGCCTCGGGCACCTACAGCGATGTGCTGGGCGGCACGGTCGGTAGTGCGGATGGCTTCTCCGAACAGGGCGGCATCAGCAACCTGGCCGGCGGCCAGTCGGCCACCCTGACCTTTACCGCCGATACATCGAGTGCCGGCGTCATCGACAGCACGTCCGACCTCACCTTTGCCAGCCACGATTCCGCCCAGGCCGACGCCGCCCTTGCCGGCGCCCAGCTTCACCTGACCGCCACCGTCGACAACTACGCCCAGGCCCTGCTGTCGCAGGTCTCGGGCGGCGGCACACTCACCGGGTCCGACGGCGCCTATACGCTCGACCTCGGCAACGTCTATGCGCCGGAGACACTTGGCTTCGCCATCGCCAATTCGGCCCCCGGCCAGGCCGATACTCTGGGCGGCAGCTTCTCCGCCACCACCAGCGGCAATGCAGGCTTCAACAATACCGGCTTCGGCACCTTCTCAGGCGTCACGGCGGGCAGCAGCCACGGCTTCTCGGTCGCCATTACACCCCTGGCCAATGGCGCCTTCAGCGAAACCATCACGCTGGCGACCTACGGCGCCAACGCCTCGGGCTATCATGGCGACCTGACGCCCATCACGCTCACCATCACCGGCACCTATGCCGGCGCCGACAACAGCTTCCTCATCAGCAACGAAACCGATCTCAACAACGCCATGGCGGCGATCACCAACGCCGCCGCGAACACCGCCTATTCCGCCGTCATGCCGGCCAGCCTGTCGCTCGGCAGCGACATTGCCGGGTCCGCCCTGTCAGCCGGATCGTCGCTGACCCTGTCCGCCACCGCCATCGACCAGAACGGCCACGCCGGCTTCGCTTTTTCCGCCGGCCAGGTCATCTTCGATGACGTGTCCTTCAGCGATGCCCAGGGCGCGGCTTCGGTCTATGCTGGCGCCAACGCCACCTTCCTCTTCAACAACGACACCAGTGAGACCATCGCCGGCGCCGTCAATGGCGAAAGCGGCGGGCAGGTCGTCATCGAGGGCAGCGGCGCCACCACCTTCGCCGCCGCCGGCAACATCCTCGCCGTCGACGTCAAGGGCACGCTCGACCTGGCCGCCAACCAGGCCACGGGCGGGATTATCACCATCGAATCCGGCGGCACCGTCATCGTCGACAGTGCCGTCACCAACGTCGCCACGCTCGACCTCAAGGACGGCGCGGCGCTCGATATCGCGGGCCTGACCGGCGCTGGCGTCACGCTCCAGGGCAACCAGCTCACCGTCACCAGCGGCAACAGCAGCAAGACCTTCACGCTCGCCAGCAGCACCCTGTCGGCCTACGGCTTCACCACGGCCAGCGACGGCCACGGCGGCACCCGTCTCACCTATGGCGCGCCGCTCGCGCCGCACGACGCCGTTGCAAACGTGGCGGCCAGCCTCGATTTCGGCGCGGTCCACGTCGGCGATACGGTCACCAGTGCCCTGAGCGTCAGCAATACGGCGTTGCAGGGTAGCGATGATATTACCGGCGGCTTCGGCGACATCACCGGCCCGTTTGGCGGCTCGGGAACGCTCGATGTCGGCCACGAACAGTCCGGCGATCTCACCGTCACCCTCGATACCTCCAGCGACGGCGCAAAGGCCGGCGCGGCCGATCTCGACCTGTCAACCGGCGTCACCTCGGTAGCCCTGTCCGCCAATGTCTATGCCTATGCTGATGCCGAACTGGCCAGCCCCACGCTTACGGCCGGCGCCGCCCGCGTCGGCGATGCCGCACCCGTCGCCACGGCCACGCTCGCCGACGGCACGACGGCCGACGATCACCAGGAATCTCTGGCCTGGAGCCAGGGCACCCTGTCCAGCGGCCTGTCCCTGAGCGGTGCAACCTCCGGCACCGTGGGCAGCGGCGGCCACGCCGATATCGGCCTTGCGGTCACGACCGCCACGGCAGGCACCATCACCGGCACGGCGACCCTGCACACCAGGTCCACCGGCGCGGGTACCAGCGGTCTGGCCGATACGACTTTGAGCGACGTCACGGTCGCCGTCACCGCCGACATCTACGCCAAGGCCGTCGCCTCGGTCGCCACCACCACGGTCGATTTCGGCTGGGCCCACATCGGCGATACGGTGACCCAAGACATCGCCGTCGGCAACACCGCCACCGGCGCCCTGACCGACGAACTCGACGGCAGCTTCGGCACCGTCTCGAACGGTTTCATCGGCTCCGGCAGCCTCGCGGTCGCCGCCGGCCACAGCGGCACGGTCACGCTCGGCCTCGATACCACCCGTGCCGGCAGCTATTCCGGCACGGCCAGCCTCACCCTTGCCAGCCATGACGGCGAACTCTCCGACCTGGGCCTGGCCGCGCAGCAGATCAACCTGACCGGCCAGGTCTATAACTACGCCCGGACCGGTTTCCATCTGACCGGCGGCCAGGGCGTGCTGGCCGGCTCCGGCAATGCCTGGACGCTCGACCTCGGCACGGTGTCGGGCAGCGAGACGGCCACCTTCGACATCGCCAACATCGCGCAAGGCCTGGCCGATAATCTCGGCGCCACCTTCGGCGTCAGCGGCTCGTCCGACTTCGTCAACAGCGGCCTGACCGCCTTCTCGGGCATCGGCGCCGGCCAGACCGGCGACCACGTCACCATCACGGTGAATACCGTCACCGGCGGCCAAGTGTCGGAGACCATCGTCATCCACGGCACCGGCAGCAACGCCCACGGCTACAACGCGGCGATGGGCGACATCACCCTGACCGTCAAGGCCAATGTCACGCATGGCACGCAGCCGGCGATCACGGTCCACGACGCCGCCGGCCTGGCCCAGGCCATCGCCGCCATCTCCGCCGGCGGATCGCTGGCCGGCACCAATACCAGCTACACCATCGTGCTCCAGCCATCCTCAGGCACCCTCGCGCTCGACCGCGACATGGGTGTCATCGACCTGATGGCGGGTTCCAGCCTGAAGATCGTCGGCAACGGCACGACAATCGACGGCCAGAATGCGCACGCAGGCTTCTTCGCCCTGCAGGGCCAGATCGAGATCGACAATCTGACCATCGAAAACGCGGTGGCCAAAGGCGGCAAGGGCGGCGATGGCGTTAATTTCGGCGATGGCGGCGGCGGCGGGGCGGGCCTCGGCGGCGGCCTGTTCGTCGCCGGCGCCAACATGTCGTACGGCCAGGTGGTCAGCACCGGCGCCAATGTCACGCTCGACAACGTCAACTTCGTCAACGACGCGGCGATCGGCGGCGACGGCGGGGCGGGCCTGCCGGGGGATGCCGGCGACGTCGGCACCGCTTCCGGCGGCGGCGGCCTCAATGGCGGCGACGGCGCGGTCGGCCACACCTATGCCAACGGTTTCAATCGCGGCGGCGGCGGCGGCCTTGGCGTCGACGGCACCTACAACGCCCCCTACGCCGCCAGCAGCCCCGGCGGCGGCATCGATCCGCATGGCTCGGCTGGCGGCTTCGGCGGCGGCGGCGGCGGCGACCAGGGCGAGGATTCCAGCACGGCCAGCGGCGGCTTCGGCGGCGGCGGCGGCGGCGGCGGCGTCGACGGCCCGGACGGTTTCGGCGGCGAAGGCCTGCTGCACGGCGGCACCGGCGGCTTCGGCGGCGGCGGCGGCGGCGCGGGCTCGTCCTTCGGCAACAGTGCCGGCGGCTACGGCGGCGGCCAGGGCGGCGCCACCAACCTGGGCAATGGCGGCGGCAGCGGCGGCGGCGGCTTGGGGGCCGGCGGCGACGTCTTCGTCCAGCAGGGCGGCTCCTTGACCATCGTCGGCGGCACGCTCAACCAGGGCACGGTGGCCGGCGGCCATGCCGGCAACGGCGTGGCCGAATACCGCCCGCCCAGCGATGGCCAGGGCATCGGCGACACCGTCTTCCTGCAGGGCACGAACACGCTCAACCTGGCGCCGCGCGCCGGCCAGACCGTGGCCATCAATGGCGAGATCGTCGGCCAGGACGCGGCGAACCACGTCGCCATCGCCGGCGCCGGCCAGGTGGTGTTCGGCAACAGCGCCCGCTTCGCCGGCACGGTCGACGTCGCCACGGGCGCCACCCTGGTCGTCAGCTCCGACCCGACGGGCGTTACCGGCACGCTGCATGACGGCGGCAACCTCATCCTCCAGGCCCACAGCGTCCACCTGACGGGCACCGTCGGCGGCGGCCTGCAGGGCGGCGACCGCATCTATGTCCACAGCCTCGACGGCGTCTACAACTATGGCGACGTGTACGACGCCAGCAGCCTGCCCGCCCTGGCCGACGCCATCAATGCCGACGGGCAACCCTACAGCGCCAGCTACGATCCCGACACCGGCCTGCTGACCATCACCAATACCGAACCGAACTACCTGGGCACATGGGTTTTCGATCCGGCGACCGGCACCAGTTCACCGCCGCCCGCCCATATCGCGCTTACCGACATGTCCGGCGCGCCGGTCGAGGAACTGGGCCTGACCGCCGGCGACCAGGGCTCCAATGTCGTCACCATCGGACCGACGACGAACACCCTGAAAGCCTCGGACGTCATCGTCGTCAACGGTGTCCGCGTCACCATCGGCGGCAATGGCCTGATCTCCGACGCCGTCGACGCCATCAACGCCGCCGGCATCACCGGCGTCACCGCCTCCGAAAACAACGGCCGCCTGCAGTTCGACGCGCCGTCGGGCGGCCTCAGCCTGGCCGACGGCCACGGCACGCCGCTCGAACGCCTCGGCATCACGCCTGGCGTCGTCGCCGGCTACAATGTCCTTGCCAACACCATCGACGGTTCGGGCATGGTGACGGTCGACGATGTCGCCGGTTCGGTGACGACGCTCGCCGGCGCCATCTCGTGGACCGGCGGCACGACGGTGACGGCGCACAATACCCTCGTCTTCGCCACCGACACCTCCAGCCTCGGCGGCGCCACGCATGACGACGGCGTCATCGTCTTCAACACCGGCGACACCCGCTTCACCTCGGCCATTGCCGGTTCGGGCCGGCTCGAGATCGACGCCAATACCCTCACGCTCAACGGCGCCGGCACCTTCACCGGCGGCGTCGACCTGATGGGCGGCAACCTGGTCCTGGCCGCCGGCACCGCGGCCGGCGCGGGCGCTATCCGCTTCGACGTGACCGGCGGCAGGCTGACACTCGCCGCCGGCGTCGATATCGCCAACGAGATTTCCGGTTTCGGCGCCGGCGACGTCATCGACCTCACCGGCTTCGACGCCGCCACGACGACGACGGTCACCGGCGCCAACAATGTGGTGACCGTCAGGGACGGCCACGGCCATGCCGTCCATCTCACGATCGACGGCGCGCTGGGCCATGTCTTCCATGTCGCTTCATCCGGCGACGGCGTCGCCGTCACGCTCAAGGCCGGCGCCGTGGCGGCGGGCGATCACGAGATTGTCGGTGCCGGCGGCACGCTCACCGCCGCCGCGGCTTCGGGCCTGCTGTCTCTGGCCAGCAATCCCGGAGGCCTGGCGCTTGCCGTCACCTCGGTCACCGGCGCCGGCGGCACCGCTGCGGCGGGCACCCAGGTCAACGGCGCCTACGGCAAGCTGACCGTGAACGCCGACGGCAGCTATACCTATATCGCCAGCAATACGGCCGCCATCGCCGCCGCCATCATCGGCGCCGCGCCGACCGATCACTTCACCTTCGTCGTCAGCGACGGCCACGGCGAAGCGACGACCCAGACCTTCGACATCGCCGTCAACCGCACGCCTGTGGCGACCGGCCCCCAAACCGTCCTGGCCCACGCCACCGAGGACACCGCCTACACCTTCACCACGGCGGACCTCGCCAGGGGCTTCGCCGATCCGGACGGCACGCCGCTGAGCGTGACCGCGATGTCGGCCACCCACGGCACGATTTCGGGCAGCAACGGCGTCTATAGTTTCCACCCAGACGCCGATTACTGGGGCAGCGTCGCCCTCACCTACACCCTGACAGACGGCAGCAGGACGATCACGGCCGGCCTGGCCCTGACCGTCGACGAGATCCCCGATACGGTCACTTCGGCGGTCACCTATACCCTGCCGGCACTTCTGGAGAACCTGACGCTGACGGGCGCCGCCGCCATCAACGGCACCGGCAATGCCCTCAACAACATCCTCACCGGCAACAGCGCCAACAACAGCCTGTGGGGCCTGGGCGGCAACGACTGGCTCGACGGCGGCTCCGGCGCCGACACCATGTACGGCGGCACCGGCGACGACACCTACATCGTCAACAATGCCTACGACAAGACCATCGAGAACGCCAGCGAGGGCACGGATACGGTCCAGTCATCGATCACCTGGACCCTGGCCGGCAATGTCGAAAACCTCATCCTGACAGGTGCCGCCAATATCAATGCCACCGGCAACAGCGGCAACAACATCATCTTCGGCAACCTGGGCAACAACCTGATCGACGGCGGCGCCGGCGCCGACGCCATGTCGGGCAGCCTCGGCAATGACACCTATGTTGTTGGCAATATCTACGACACGGTCACCGAAGGTGCGGACGCCGGCATCGACACCATCCAGTCGTCGATCGCCTGGACGCTCGGCGCCAATGTCGAAAACCTGACCCTGACCGGAACGGCCAATATCAACGCCACCGGCAACGGACTCGACAACGTCATCTATGGCAATTCAGGCAACAACCTGATCGACGGCGGCGCGGGCACGGACCAGATGCACGGCGGTGCGGGCGACGACACCTTCATCGTCAGCGACGCCCTCGACCAGGTTTTTGAAAATGCCGGCGAAGGCACCGACCTCGTGCTCGCCTCGATCAGCTTCGGGCTCGGCGCCAATGTCGACAACCTGACCCTGACCGGCACGGCCAATATCGACGCTGCCGGCAACGGCGACAGCAATATCCTCACCGGCAATGCCGGCAACAACACGCTTGACGGCGGCGCCGGCAACGACTGGCTCTATGGCGGCGCCGGCAACGACACCGCGTCCTACGCCTCGGCCACCGCCGCCGTCACCGTCTCGCTGTTGCTGCAGGACCACCAGCAGAACACGGTCTCGGCCGGGCTCGACTATCTCGACAGCATCGAGAACCTGACCGGCTCGAAGTTCAACGACACCCTGACCGGCGACAACAACGCCAACTATATCGACGGCGGCGCCGGCGGCGATACCATGACCGGCGGCTTGGGCGACGACACCTATGTCGTCGGCAATACCTACGACAAGGTCATCGAGGCGTCCGGTGGCGGCACGGATACGGTCCTGTCCTCGATCACCTGGACCCTGGCCACCAACGTCGAAACCCTGGTCCTGACCGGCACGGCCAATCTCAACGCCACCGGCAACGCCGCCAACAACACCCTCTACGGTAATACCGGCAATAACCGGCTCGATGGTGCCGGCGGGGCCGACAAGATGTACGGCGACCTCGGCGACGATACCTATGTCGTCAACAACGCTTTCGATGTGCCGACCGAAAACGCCGGCGAAGGCAATGACACAGTCGAATCGTCCCTGACCTGGACGCTGGGTGCCAATCTCGAAAACCTCATCCTGACCGGCGCCACGGCCATCAACGGCACCGGCAATGCGCTCGACAACACGATCACCGGCAACGCCGCCGCCAACAGGCTGACCGGCGGGGCCGGCGCCGACATCCTGATCGGCGGCCTGGGCGACGACACCTATGTCGTCGACAATGCCCTCGACCAGGCGGTCGAAGCCGCCAATGCCGGCACAGATACGGTGCTGTCGTCGGTGACCTATACGCTGGGCGCCAATGTCGAGATCCTGACCCTGACCGGCACGGCCAATATCAACGCCACCGGCAACGCCATCAACAACACCATTTACGGCAATTCGGGCGCCAACCTGATCGACGGCGGCGCCGGCGCCGACGCCATGTACGGCGGCCTCGGCAACGACACCTATGTCGTCACCAACGCCTTCGACCAGGCGATCGAGAACGCCAGCGAGGGCACGGATACGGTCATGTCATCGGTAACCTATACGCTGGGCGCCAATGTCGAGAACCTGACCCTGACTGGCACGGCCAATATCAACGCCACCGGCAATGCGCTCAATAATGTCCTCACCGGAAATGCAGGCAACAACACCCTGACCGGAGGCGACGGCGCCGATACCTTCGTCTTCGGCAAGTACGGCGCCGACAACGGCCTCGATCATCTCGTCGACTTCGTGTCGGGCACGGATCATCTGAACTTCAAGGGCGCCGATTACGGCTTTGCCGCCAACCACGTCCTGACCTCGGCGGAACTGAGCCTGACCGGCGCGGCGGTCGGTTCGAACGCGCAGTTCGTCTACGATCCCGTCACCCACACCCTGTCGTGGGATTCCAACGGCGCAGCCGCCGGCGGCCTGACCGGCATCGCCGTCTTCAGCAACGCCACCACGCCGCACCTGGGCGATTTCCTGTTTACCTAAACGCCGTCGTAAACAAACACCCGCTCGGGCCGCAGGCGCACCATGTCGCCCTTGCGGACGGAATCGAGCGGCGTGCCGTGGGCGTGCTGGGTATCGAACACCGTGCCGTCCGGGGCGCGCAGTTCCAGGCGCAGGCTGGAACCGGCCGACAGCAGGGTCGTCACCTCGACCGGCCAGCCCGGCCCGTCGTGCGACAGCGTCACCTCGTAGGGCCGGAAGCGCGCCACCTGCTGTCCGCGCACGCCGGGCGCCGCCACCGCCGGAACGGAAAAGCCGTCGAAGCTGGCCATGCCGCCCTCGACCTGGCACGGCGCGCGGTTGGCGCTGCCGAGGAAGTCGAAGACGAAGGCCGACGAAGGCCGGCCATAGAGGTTCTGCGGCGTGTCGATCTGCTCGACCTTGCCCGACTTCAGCACCACCACGCGGTCGGCCAGGTCGAGCGCCTCCTCCTGGTCGTGGGTGACGAAGACCGTGGTGATGCCGGTCTCGGCGTGGATGCGCTTGAGCTGGCGGCGCAGGTCCTTGCGCACCAGGGCGTCGAGCGCGCCGAACGGTTCGTCGAGCAGCAGCAGGCGCGGCGAGATGGCCAGGGCGCGCGCCAAAGCCACGCGTTGCCTCTGGCCGCCCGACAGTTGCGACGGATAGCGCTTGCCGTAGCCTTCGAGCTGGACCAGCGCCATCAGCCGTTCCACCGTGGCGGCGATGTCGCGCTTCGACGGCCGCTCCGACGCGGGGCGGACATCGAGGCCGAAGGCGATGTTCTGCGCCACCGTCATGTGGCGGAACAGGGCGTAGGACTGGAACACCATGCCGATGCGGCGGTCGCGCGGCTTCAGCGCCAGATAGTCGGCGCCTTCGAAGGTGATGCCGCCGGCGTCGGGCCGGTCGAGTCCCGCCAGCAGGCGCAAAAGCGTGGTCTTGCCCGAGCCCGACGGCCCGAGCAGGGCGATGAATTCGCCGGACGCCGCTTCGAACGACACGCCGTCGAGGGCGGCGAAACCGGTAAAGCGCTTGGTGATATCCTTGACGACTAACGACATGATTCAATGCCTCCTGGAGGCGGCCAGCTCGCCGGCGAAACGCCATTCGAGCAGGGTTTTGAGGACGAGGGTGACGAGGGCCAGGCCGGCCAGCAGCGAAGCGGCGGCGAAGGCGCCGACGGTATCGTACTGGTTATAGGCGATCTCGATCTGCAGCGGCAGGGTATCGGTCAGGCCGCGAATATGGCCCGACACCACGCTGACGGCGCCGAATTCGCCCATGGCCCGGGCGGTACACAAAAGCACGCCGTAGGTCAGGGCCCACTTGATGTTGGGCAGGGTCACCCGGAAGAACAGGCTGAAACCGCGCGCGCCGAGCGTGACGGCGGCCACCTCCTCGTCCGTGCCCTGGTCCTCCATCAGCGGGATCAGTTCGCGCGCCACGAACGGCAGGGTGACCAGCACGGTGGCCAGCACCAGGCCTGGCAGGGCGAAGACGATGTGGATGTCATTGTCGCGCAGCCACATGCCGAACCAGCCCTGCGCCCCGAACAGCAGGATCCACACCAGGCCGGCGATCACCGGCGACAGGGCGAACGGCAGGTCGAGGATGCTGAGCAGCACGCTCTTGCCGGGGAACGAAAAGCGCGTGATCGCCCAGGCGGCGCAGACGCCGAACAGGGCATTGAGCGGCACGCTGATGGCGGCCACGACCAGGGTCAGCTGGATGGCCGACTGGGTGTCGGGCGTGGCCAGCGCGGCGAGATAGGGCGCCACACCTTGCGACAAGGCCGCCACCAGCACCTGGACCAGCGGCAGGACCAGCACGGCCAGCAGCCACAGGAGGGTGAAGCCCACCAGCAGCCTGGCCGCCGGCGAACGGGGAGAACGGGGCGCCTTGGCGGTCATGCCTCACCTCGCGAAGCGAGAAGGCGCTGCACCAGGTTGAGGCTGAACAGCACCCCCAGCGACAGGGCCAGCATGATGACGCCGACACTGGCGGCGCCGGCATAATCGAATTCGGACAGCTTGATGACGATCAGCAGCGGCGCGATTTCCGACACATAGGGCATGTTGCCGGCAATGAAGATGACGCTGCCGTATTCACCGACACCGCGCGCCAGGGCCAGCGAGAAGCCGGTGACGAGCGCCGGCGCCAGGGCGGGGAAGACCACCTTCCACGCCCGCTGCCACGCCGAGGCGCCGAGCGTTTCCGCCGCTTCCTCGATCTCGGCCTCGAATTCGGCCAGCACCGGCTGGACGCTGCGCACCACGAACGGCAGGCCGATGAAGACCAGGGCCATGAAGATGCCGAGCGGCGTATAGGCGATCTTGATGCCCAGCGGCGCCACCAGGCCTCCGATCCAGCCATGTTCGGCGTAAAGCGCCGACAGGGCGACGCCGGCCACCGCCGTCGGCAGGGCGAAGGGCAGGTCGACCAGGGCGTCGAACAGGCGCTTGCCGGGGAAGCGGTAGCGCACCAACGTCCACGCCACCAGCAGGCCGGCCACCGTATTGACCACGGCCGCCGCCAGGGCGGTGGCGAAGCTGAGCCCCAGTGCGTGGAGGACGCGGCCGTCGGTCAGGACCGACTGAAAGCCCGCCCAGCCGTTTTCCCACGGCCGGGCGACCAGGGCGCTGAGCGGAATGATGACGATGAGCGTCAGGAAAAACAGCGTAATGCCGAGCGTCACCTTGAATCCGGGCAGCACCTCGGTTCGCGTGGTGACGCTGGGGGGCTTGAAGTTTTCAGGCAGAGCCTGGATAGGTTCGGGTTGTCCCGTCATCTTTAGCACCTGTTTGCGCATGAAGGTGATCCGCCGCGCTGGCCTGCGCGGCGGAGATAGGCGTGACTGTCGATTTACTTCTTGGTGATCTGGTCGAAGACGCCACCATAATCGAACTGTTCCTTCTGCACCTTGGTCCAGCCGCCGAAGTCGCGGATGGTGACCAGGGGCAATTGCGGGAACTGGCTGGCATATTTGGCCGCCGCCGTCTTGTCGATCGGGCGGTAGTAGTTCTGGCCGATGATGTCCTGGCCCTTGGGGCTGTAGAGATTGCTGAGATAGGCCTTGGCGACCTCCAGGTTGCCGTTCTTCAGCGCCACCTTGTCGACGACCGCGACCGGCGGCTCGGCCAGGATCGACAGCGACGGGTAGATGATGTCGAACTGGCCCTGGCCCAGCTTGTTGACCGCCAGGTAGGCTTCGTTTTCCCAGGAAATCAGCACGTCGCCGACGCCGCGTTCGACGAAGGTGACGGTCGAGCCGCGCGCGCCGGTATCCAGCACCGGCACGCGGTTATAGAGGTTACGCAGGAATTCCTTGGCCTTGTCGTCCGTGCCCCACTTGCGCTTGGCGTAGGCGTAGGCGGCGAGATAGTTCCAGCGCGCCCCGCCCGAGGTCTTCGGGTTCGGCGTGATGACCGAGACGTCGAGGCGGATCAAGTCGTCCCAGTCCTTGATGCCCTTGGGATTGCCCTTCTTGACCAGGAAGACGATGGTCGAGGTGTAGGGCGTCGAGAAATTGGGCAGGCGCGACTGCCAGTTGGCTGCCAGCAAGCCGCTCTTCTGGGCGATCGAGTCGATGTCGGCGGCCAGCGCAAGCGTGACGACGTCGGCATTGATGCCGTCGATGACCGAACGCGCCTGGGCGCCGGAGCCGCCGTGCGACTGGTTGACGGTGACGTCGTCGCCAGTCTTGGCCTTCCAGTACTTGGCGAAGGCGGCGTTGTACTGGACGTAAAGCTCGCGCGTCGGATCGTAGGAGACGTTGAGCAGGTTGAAGGTCTTGGCCTGGGCGGCGCCGGCGAGGCCAAGGCCCGTGCCGGCGGCGAGGCCGGCCAGGGCGGAGCGGCCGAGGAACTGTCTGCGGTTCATGATGAGTATCCTTGTCGTTCGGAGGCAGCGTGACCCGTCGGGCCACCATGCTGCGCGGAGAATAAAAAGTCGATCAGTAGCGGAACTGGAAGCGGCCCGAGGCGAAGTCTTCCGAAAGGCGGTTGGCGCCGCCCGCGGCGCCGCCGACGAACTTGGTATGGTCGAAATCGGCAATCAGCTTGAGGTTTTCGCTCCAGTACCAGGCCAGGCCGACGCCCGTCGACGTCGCCTTCGAGGCCGACGAATTGATCGAGGCGAAGCCGCCGGTGAAGGCCGCGTTGTCGACATCGGTATAGCCGTAACGCGCCGTCAGTTCCAGCGCGCCCCAGCCGCCGTTGCCGAAGTCGTGCGCCGGCTTCACGCCGCCCTTGTAGCCGACCGATTCACCGGTCAGCACCCACGAACCGGAAACGTCCAGCGCCTTGTTGTTCAGGCGGGCGACGGCGGCGCCCAGCTTCACGTCCTGCTTTTCGTCGACATAGTCGGCGAGCAGGCCGAAGTTCTCGAAATAGAACCAGGCCTGCGGGTTGGACCGGGTCAGGTCGCCCGACGAGAAGACGTTGGCGGCATACTTGAAGAAGGTCTGCTGGCCCGGCGTCTTGTACCCCGGAAGCTGGGTGTTGGTGGCGTTGCCGAGGTGCTTGCCCGATGATCCGGCCCAGCCGATGCCGAAGCCCTGCAGGGCGACGATGTCACTGTTGGCGAACGGCTGGACGAAGACGCGGCCGGCGACGTCCTTCTTGTTGTCGAGGTCGTTGTTGAAGTTGACGCCATCGGCGGCGCCGTTGAAGACGCCGAGCTGGTATTCCAGCGCGCCCGACCAGGCCGTGCCGAACAGCTGGATGCCGTCGTCGCGATTGGGCACGAGGTTGGTCGAATGGCCGCGTTCGGTCCAGATCACGTCCGGATCGGATTGCAGGCGTTCGAGACCGAGCGGCGACTTGAACTTGCCGACCCGGACCTGGGCGGCGTCGGCGAACTTGTACTCGATATAGCCGTCGACGATCGAGGCGGCGGCCGACGAGGTGCCGCCGAATTCCGGCGTCAGCTTGAACGAGGCGTTGCCGGCCTGGCCGGCGAAGGTCAGGCGCAGAAGGCGGTCCTGGGTTTCATCGACAAAGGCGCCGCCGTCATTGCCGAAGCTGTGGACGTCGACATTGAGCTGGCGTTGAGGCTGAGGCTGTACTTGCTGTCGGGCGAGGTCAGCTTCAGGCCCTTCTTGTCGAGCACCGGCGTGGCGTTCTTGTCGGCGGCCTTGCCGGCCAGTTCCTGGTCGAGGTCGCGCTGGCGGCGGAGCGTATCGAGCTCCTGCTGCAGCAGGTCGATCTTCTCGTCGGCGGTCATCGGCGTGCCGTCGGCGTGGACGAAGGGGTTGGGGGCGGGGGCGTCCTGGGCCGAAGCACTGGTCGCGGCCAGGACAGGGGTGATGGCAAGCGCGGCGGTGAACGCGATGGCGCTGGCGGAAAGTTGCAGTTTGCGCACGGAAATGGCTCCTTGATGGTGATCAGGTGGCGGCTTCCGGTGGGTCCGGTCAGCGGATGTGTGGGTGATAAGCGGAAAACGGGCGGCAGCTCAGGCCGCGCAGGCGCGCCGACATCGTGGATGTTCAGGCAGCACCGCGCGCCGTCGGAGGCGAGCGTCGGGCCGCGTGGACCGCCGGCAAGGCATGTGCAGGATGATCATGGATGTTCGCCCCCGCGAGTGCCGTCTTTACGACAGGCTTTCGGCCAGAGGCCGGCCGCGGGTGTCGAAGCGCGTCTTTTCGCTGCGCTCGACCTGGACGACGCGCGAATCGTGCACGACGATCTCGACGGAGCCGAAGCGCAGCTGGCGCAGGGTCTGCAAAACGTGGCGCTCGGCCTCGGTCAGGCCGGGTTCGCGGGTGTGGGTTTCAGTTGAAAGCGTCATGGTGTCCTCGTCGCTTCAAAGGGTGGAGGCGGGGCCGCGATTACGCGGCAATCAGGTCGGGATTGACGATCAGGTCGGCCAGGCTGCGGCGGTCGAGCACCGCCGCCATGGCGTCGCGCACGTCGCGCATCAGGCGGCGCAGGTCGCAACTGGCTTCGTCGCGACAGTCGTCGCACTTCTGGTAGGCGGTCAGGCTGGCGCAGCGGATCGGCGCCAGCGGACCGTCGACGATGCGGATCAGGTCGCCCAGCATGATCTCGGACGCCGGGCGGGCCAGGAAATAGCCGCCGAAGATGCCGCGGCGCGAATCGACGATGCCGTTCTGGCGCAGCTCCTGCAGGATGTTGTCGAGGAACTTGCGCGGAATGTTCTCGGACTCGCCGATCTGCTTGCTGGGCAGGTGCGTGCCTTCCGGTGACGAGTCATGTCGGGCCATGAAAATAAGCGCCTTCAACGCGTATTTGGCTTTCATGGATAGCATTGTTGCCTCTCCGGAGTGCCGCTTGGATAATTTGCACTGATTTGATGGCGTATAAATTACACTCAGTCAATGGTATTTCGCGGCCGCGAACACTTTTTCGCCTGTTTTGGACAGGTGTTGCAGGATTTCATCACACAATGAAACCAAATGGACAAAGGCTTGACAACGATTCGATGATTGGCTAATTATCGAATCATGAACACCGTCTTCAAGGCCCTGTCCGACCCCACCCGCCGCCGCGTGCTGCAGCTGTTGCAGAACGGCCCCATGAGCGCCGGCGAACTCGGCGACCACTTCGACGTCACCAAGTCGACCATGTCGGCGCATTTCGCCGTGCTGAGGGAAGCCGACCTCGTCCAGATCGAGAAGGCGGGCAAGTCCATCATCTATCACCTGAAGCTGTCGGTGCTCGAAGAAGCGCTGCTCGGCTTTGCCCATTCATTCGGCCTCGGCGCGGAAACGCCGCAGGACAAGAAGGAGACCTCGCAATGAAGAAAGAAATCCTGGTCGCCCTGGGCTGGGCCGCCATCATGCTGCCCCTGGCCCTGGCCGCGAAATACGCCCAGGCGCACGGCTATATCGACGCCGACATGAAGCTGCGCATCCTGGCGATGAACGGACTTTACATCGCCTACCTCGGCAACTCCCTGCCCAAGGCGGTGGTGCCCTATGCCTGGGCCCGGCAATCCCGGCGGTTCACCGGCTGGACCCTGGTCTTGAGCGGCCTCGTCTTCGCCGGCCTTTGGGCCTTCGCGCCGATCCCGGTGGCGGAGGTCGTCGGCACCGGCGCCGTCTTCGCCGGGGTGATCGTGTCCCTGGCCTATTGCGTCTGGCTCAGCTCGCGGGCCCGCGCCAACGCCTGAGCGCCGCGCCATAATGGTGCGCTCGGCGGTTTTCTCCTGCGGAGATTTCCGCTAAGGGGATGGCCATGGACAGCCCCGCCGCCATCGCCGTCAATCCGAAAGCCGTCGTCACTCTCCGGCGTATCGGCCGCGAGGGCCACCCGCTGCTGGTCATCGACGATGTGCTGGTGGACGCCGACGCCCTGGTCGAGACCGCCGCCGCGACGGCCTTCGGCGACCCCGTCGCCGCCTATTATCCCGGCCTCAACGCGCCCATGCCGCGCGATTACCTGCTGACCCTGATGCCGATCCTGCGCCCCAGTTTCGAACGCGCCTTCGGTATTTCGCGGCAAATCGAAATGGTGGCGTCAGGCTTTTTCGCCCTGTCGACCCAGCCGCTCGAAAACCTCGGACCGCTGCAGAAAATCCCACATTACGACCAGATCTCGGCCGACAGCCTGGCCATGGTGCATTACCTGGCCAAGGACATGGGCGGCGGCACCGGCTTCTTCCGCCACACCGCCACGGGCTTCGAAGCCATAGATGCGGCGCGACGCGAAACCTATCTCAACCGGATGGCGGACGAGCTGGAAACCGCCGACCTGAGCCATTTCACCGGAGCGCGGACACCGAACTACGAGTTGCTGGAAACCGCCGAACTGCGGTTCAACCGGCTTATCGTCTACCCGTCGAATGTCCTGCACTGCGCCCTGTTCGACGGTGCGCGCCTCGACGCCGATCCGCGCACCGGGCGCCTCACCGCCAACAGCTTCTTCAAGCCGAAATGAGACCGTAACATGAAAAAAGTTGTCTGGGGCGTGCTGTCGACCGCCAGGATCGGCATCAACAAAGTCATTCCGGCCCTGAAGAAAAGCGGCCTGATCGAGGTACGCGCCATCGGTTCGCGCAGTCTGGAGGCGGCGCAGGGCGCGGCGAAGGCCTTGGGCATTGCGAAGGCCTACGGAGCCTACGAAGAGGTCATCGCCGATCCCGACATCGAGGCCATCTACAATCCCCTGCCCAACCACCTGCACGTGCCGCTGACCCTCATGGCGGCGCGGGCCGGCAAGCACGTGCTGTGCGAAAAGCCGATGGCGCTGACGGCCGCCGAGATCGACCAGTTGCGCGAGGTCGAGGACAAGGTCCACATCATGGAAGCCTTCATGGTGCGGCATTCGCTGCATTGGAACGCCGCCCGCGCCCTGGTGCGCGAAGGCGCCATCGGCCGACCGCATCTTGTGCAGTCGCACTTCTGCTACGACAATCTCGACGCCGGCAATATCCGCAACAAGGTGGAATGGGGCGGCGGCGGGCTGATGGACATCGGTTGCTACCCCATCGTTGCCGGCCGCTTCTTCTTCGAAGCCGAGCCACGGCGGGTGATGGCCCTGGTCGACCGCGACGCCAAATTCGGCACCGACATCTATACGTCGGGCGTGCTCGATTTCGGCGCAGCCCGCCACCTGACGTTTACGGTGTCGACGCAAGCCGGGCGCGGACAAGGTGTCACGGTGATCGGCTCGAAGGCGCGGGTGCATATTCCCATACCCTATAATGCCCCGGTCGATGCGCCGAACCAGATCGTGGTCGATGACGGCGCCACGCTCGATGGTTCCGGCGCCGTGGTCCACACCTTGCCGGTGTCGGACCAGTATACCGAGATGGCCGAGGCGTTTTCGCGCGCCGTGCGCGGCGAAGCCCCGCTGCCCTACGGCCTCGACGACGCGCGCGCCAACATGCGGGTGATCGACGCCCTGTTCCGGTCGGAACGGTCGGGGACCTGGGAAAACATCGAATAGCTTTTGACAATCTTGCTGCGCTGCGGTAAATTTTTGTTTTTTCTTGGCTTTTTTTCGGAATAAACTTGCTCTTTGCTGCGGTACGGCCTAAAGACCAAGGTCTTCGGCCCGCCATCTCCGCGCCGTCCTTCTTTCCACAACAAAAGACCTTCGTTTCCCGCGCTTACAGGGATTCGCGGCCGTAGCCGGTTCGTCCGGATATGGCACTTGGGCTGTGGCTTTCAGGACCGCGCCCTGCCCTGACCGCCTTCACGCTGCGGTCACGATCATCTGATCGGCGACTTATGTGCGATGCGGCGATCCCTACTGATTCTTTATCCGCGAAAAGACAGTATGATCCTCACATCCTGCAAAGTTTTGAAAAACTTGGCAAATCCGAAAAATTCGTCCCGATAGGCGAGGCCGCAGCACATCTGCGGTCGCCGAACCCGGACGCCCGCAGTTTCAGTCAGAGGGTCAGTTCATGTTGCAGTCCAACAGTTTCCAGGTCGAACACGCCGATGTCGCTTTGGATGACATCCCCCTGCTCGCGCCCAAAACTGCCGGCGTTACGCTCACCAGGACCGCCATCCTCGGCAATTTTCCGCCGCGCCAGTGCGGCCTCGCCACCTTCACCCGCGACATCTATGCCTGCCTGCACAAGGCCCTGCCGGCGGCGCGCTTCAACGTCATCGCCATGAATGAAACCGGCGCCGACTATGATTACCCCGCCGAGGTCACCCACCAGATCTCGCAGGAAGATCGCGCCGCCTACCGCCGCCTGGCCACCGAACTCAACGCCGACGGCACCCAGGTCCTGTTCGTGCAGCACGAGTTCGGCATCTATGGCGGCCCGTCGGGCGCCTTCCTGCTGGAATGCCTCGAACGCCTCGAAATGCCGATCGTCACCACCCTGCACACCGTCCTCGAGACGCCGAACGACGAGCAGCGCCACGTCATGAAGGCGCTGATCCGGCTGTCGTCAACCCTGGTGACCATGGCGCACAAGGGCGCGGAAATCCTCAAGCGCGTCTACGGCGTCAAGGACGAGCAGATCGCCGTCATCCCGCACGGCGCGCCGTCGCGGCCGCTGAAGGACACCGCCGATTTCAAGGCGCTGCTGAAGCTGCAGGGCCGCAAGACCCTGACCACCTTCGGTCTGCTGTCGCCCAACAAGGGCATCGAGACCGTCATCGCCGCCCTGCCGGCCGTGGCCGCCGCCTGCCCCGAAGTGCTGTACCTCGTCATCGGCGCCACCCATCCGCACCTGGTCAAGCACGAGGGCGAGGCCTATCGCGACAAGCTGAAGGCCATGGCCCGCGACCTCGGCGTGCAGGACCATATCCGCTTCATCGACAGCTTCGTCGGCGACAACGACCTGATCGACATCCTGCAGGCGACCGACGTCTATGTCACGCCCTACCTGACCGAAAGCCAGATCACCTCGGGCACGCTTTCCTATGCGCTGGCCCTGGGACGGCCCACCGTTTCGACACCCTACTGGCATGCCCAGGAAGCCCTGGCCGGCGGCGTCGGCACGCTGTGCCCGTTCGGCGACACGGCCGCCTTCGCCACGGCGATTTCCGACCTGCTGGCCAACGACAAGACGCGGGCCGAGATGTCGCAGCGCGCCTATCAGTCGGGCCTGCGCTCGCGCTGGTCGGCGGTGGCGCAATCCTATGTCGCCCGTGCCCGCGACGACGTGCAGACCCAGGTGGAAAAGCCGGTCATGCCGGTGTTTTCGGTCGGCGAGCGCCCGGCCTGGGGCGCCATCGAGCGCATGAGCGACGACTGCGGCATCTTCCAGCACGGCAAGTACGGCCTGCCCGACCGCCAGCATGGCTACTGCACCGACGACAACTGCCGCGCCCTGTCGCTGGTGGCCAGGCAATCGAAGGTGGCCGAACTGACGCCGCGCCAGGTCGAACTGGCCTACCGCTACGCCGCCTTTGTCAACCACGCCTGGAACCCGGAAAACGGCCGCTTCCGCAACTTCATGTCATACGGCCGGCGCTGGCTCGACGACGGCGGCTCGGACGACTGCTGCGCCCGCACCTTCGAATGCCTGGTCGATACGGCGCGCTCCGACCTGCCCGACGACCTGCGCCAGTGGGCGATGGAACTGGGCGGCCGCGTCCAGCAGGTGTCGGCGGCCTGGTCGTCGGTGCGCTCGCGCGCCGTGATGATCAAGGCCCTGGGCAACGGCATCGGCTACCTTGGTGACGGCGCCAGCGCCAGCGCCATGATCCAGACCTTCGGCCGCGATTTGCACAGCCTGTTCTGCCGCCATGCCCATCGCGACCACATCTGGTTCGAACCGCGCCTCAGCTACGACAATGCCCGCCTCAGCGAAGGCCTGATCCTGGCCGGCCAGGCGTTGGGCGACGACACCATGCGTGCCGACGGCCTGCGGTCCCTGCAATGGCTGATGCAGCGCCAGACGGCGCCGAAAAACGGTGTGCGCTGCTTCGCCCCGGTGCCGACCTCGCATTTCGACAGCGATACCGGCGACAACCCCCTGTTCGACCAGCAGCCGCTGGAAGTGCTGGCCAGCATCGACGCCTGCCTCACCGCCTGGCGCATCAGCGGCGACCGGTCGTGGCGCCAGGAAGCCATGCGCGCCTATGGCTGGTTCACCGGCCGCAACTGCCTGGGCCTGAACATGATCACCGAGGATGGCGGCTGCTATGACGGCCTGACGCCCGACGGCCACAACCGCAACCAGGGCGCCGAGTCGATCCTGGCGTGGCCCCTGAGCTGGACGTCGCTCAAGGCGGAGCTTTGAGGTTTGGGTTTGACTGCGCAAAAAGCGCCGCGCCGCCCGCACAATCCCGTGCGGGCGGCTGGTTGCCTTGTCGGCGTCCGATAGGCGGGCGTCGGAACATCCAGGGGAGTACAGGCTTATGAACGACATGACCCCGCCGGTGACCGGCGACAAGCTGGTCACCTCCATGATCCACAGTCCCACCGTGCTGCGGGCCAATCCGGAGCGCGTGGTGATTCTGCCGTTCCAGATCGCCGTCAATCCCCGCGACAGCGCCATCGGCGCCATGGGCCGGGTGACGCGCATCTGCGACGCCATCATCGCCATGCCGATCGAGCAGGTCCGCCACGAACTGGAGATCGTCAATCGCGATTTCGTCGGCCGCCACTGGCAGACGCGCGGCATCTTCCTCGAACGCTTCCGCCAGGTACAGGCCATCAACGGCGGCATGGAGGCCGTCGACGAGGACCACATGGCGCTGATCGGCGCCTATTTCAGCCATGAATACAGCTACCAGGCGGCCGCGGTCATGAATCCGTCGGTGGTCTGCCATCCGGACCAGACCGGCGCGGGCAAGGACGGGCTCAATTTCATCCTGTCGACGCGCACGGTCGGCGAGGGCCACATTTCGACGGTGTCGTTCCGTGAAGGCGTCTTCCATGCCGACGGCACGATCGATCTCAAGCCGGAGACCGATTTCGCCGTCGCCGCCCGGCCCAAGGACACGCCGCCCAACGAGGGCGCCGTCACCGTGCACAGCCACCAGGCCTGCCCGGTCTCGGAGACCGTGCTGTTCCCTGTGACGCGGGCGCAGATGAACGGGCTGGAAGACCTGCGCATGGTGCGCTTCACCGACGACGACGGCTCGAAGACCTACTGGGGCACCTATACCGCCTATTCCGGCCGTGAAACGGCGTGCGAAATGCTGGAAACCAACGATTTCCGCTCCTTCAAGCTGACGCCTTTCCGCGGCGCCGCCTCGCAGCACAAGGGGCTGGCGCTGTTTCCGCGCCGCATCCACGGCCGTTACGCGGCTTTGGGCCGGCTCGACCACGAGAGCATCTATTACATGGAAAGCGACGACCGCTACACCTGGAACAACGGCGACAAGATTTTAGGCCCCGAAGCACCGTGGGAACTGATCCAGATGGGCAATTGCGGTTCGCCGATCGAACTCGACGAAGGCTGGCTGGTGCTGACCCACGGCGTCGGCGCCGTCCGGCGCTATTCCCTGGGCGCGGCGCTGCTCGACAAGGACGACCCGAGGAAGGTGATCGCGCGCTCGAAAGAGCCGTTGCTGCAACCATCCGAGGACAACCGCGAGGGCTATGTGCCGAACGTCATCTATACCTGCGGGGCGATGAAAATCGGCGACTGGCTGTTCCTGCCCTATGGCGTGGCCGATTCGAGCATCTCGTTCGCCTCGGTCAAGATCGGCGACCTGCTGGCGGGGCTCGGGTTATAGGATTCGCCGCGCTTGCGGGCCTCGGCTTCCAGCCTGCGGCGCATCTGGCGGTTGATGACGACCGGCGCCTCGGGTTCGGCGGCGGACGAATTCCGGGCCGGGGTGCTTTTGACCGGGCGCGCGGATTTTACCTCCATGCCGGCTTCGCGGTGAATGAGGTCGAGCGCCTTCTTGACCGCTATCAGGGCGCGGGCGGCGCGCAGGATCTCGGCATAGGTTTCAGGAACCGGCTGCGCGTCGAGAGCCTTGAGCAGGCGCTCGCCGTGGGCGCGGAGACGATCATCAAAGGTGGGGTGCGTGTTTTCCATGTCGAGAAGCATCGCACGGTTTTCGAGGGCGGGGACAAGTTGCCTGGCCTGGAAGCTAAGGCTTTGATTTAAAACCATGAATAGACGCGGATAAGTTCAGGCGGAGCTTATGTTTTTTGTACCTCCCCATCTTGATGGGGAGGGGGACCATGAGCCCGGCACAGATGGCTTGTTCATCCAGAACGGGCGAAATGGTGGTGGGGCGTCTTGCTTTCTTAACATCGAAGGGAAGCAAGACGCCCCACCACCACATCTCACCGCTTAAGACCTTGCGGTCTTTTCGCGCCTCGTGCGGTCCCCCTCCCCGCGCAAGCGCAGGGAGGTATAAGAAACAAAAAAGCCTCCCGCTTTTGCGGGGAGGCTTTTGGCACGGATAAAGAACTGGGATTACTTTTCCGAGCCGACGGGATGGGTTTTCGGCAGCTTGCCGTTTTCGACGCGGCCTTCGTTGCGCATCATGCGCCCCTTGCTGGCCATCTTGTCGTTGTGAACGGCCTCGCCGAGCTCTTCCTCGGTGGCGCCGGCGGCTTCCTTGATGCTGGCCTTGACGGACATGGCGGTCTCTCCTTTGAGTGGAAATTGTATCGAGCCGGCATCCTATCGCAAGCCGCGTAAATATAGCCGCCGGGAAGCCCTTACCCTTGATAAATAAGGAATAAACGGCGGAAAGAGGTTAATGGAAAATCGCCGGGCAGGCGAACCAACCCGCGGCCCTTACAGGAATTTTATTTTCCCCTTACACGCTGCACATGGCTTCCTTAAGCGCCGCCCTGTTTACTGGTGTCATCACGTTCACGGTTGCCTGGCCGGGAGTTCTTCACCGCCCCCCCTAGCCCAAGGGCTTCCTGCACAAGCCACCGTGAACGTGACCCCCTTATTCCTCCCCGACAATTCACGCCTTCCTCCCCAGGAGCACCCCATGTTATCTGCCGCCACCAAAGCGTCCGCCAACCTGACCAAGGATCTGGCTGAAAACGACGTGCGCAGCGCCGGCCGCGAGATCGAACGCGACGGACGCGACTTCCTTCACGATGTCAACGACCGCGCCACCGAAGCCGGCCAGAAGGTGCGTGGCGCCTTCGACCGCACCGTCGACACCACCAGCCGCTTCAGCCACCGCGTCGAAGACGAAATCAAGTCCAATCCGATCCGTTCGTCGGCGCTGGCGCTTGGCGCCGGCTTCATCCTCGGCGCCCTGCTGGCCCGCCGTTAAACCGAGTTCTCCTGGACCCTGCAGGGAGTGGCCCCAACTCTCCCGGCCCGCCCGGACACCTCACGGTGTCCGGGATTTTTTTCGCCTTGGCTGTTGCGGCAAAGGCGTGTCCGGCAAGGGGCGCTTACGGGTTTTTTATCTTTTTCCGGCCTTAATTTATTGTGGCATTACGGTAAACGGTCTAGGTTCGGTTGCAGATGAACAGACATCCGTCGCACGACTGACGGAACGTCAGCCGGTCCAGGCATCGCGCAGCCGGCGGCGCTTTCGCCGGGGGTAACGACCTTTAGACCATGCGACTTCCCTGGGGCATCAACGTCAAGCACCTCTACCTGGCGTTTTTCAGCCTGATCGCCATCGCGCTCTGCGCCTTTTCCATGGCCATCTACGGACAGTACGCGCGCGAACAGAACTTCAACGACTTCACCGTCTACCAGTACGAGGCCATGCGCCAGAGCCGGCAGATCCAGCTTGACGCCATCGACATGGAAAACGGCGTGCGCGGCTACATCATTTCGGGCGATCCGCGTTTCCTCGAACCCTACAACCGCGCCAATGCCCGCCTGCGCGACGAAATCTTCAGCCTGCGTTCGACCACCTATTACGAGCCCGACGCCTTCGCCGAGACCAATCGCTGGCTCGACAGCATCGGCGACCTGCAAGGCCTGCTCGACCGCGAGATCGCCGCCGTCCAGGCGCATGGCCGCACCAGCATCCCGGCATCGGAACTCGACACGCAGAAAACGCGCATGGACGCCCTGCGCGACATGTTGCAGGCCAGCATCGACAAGCGCATGGCCCGGCTGAAGGCCCAGTCTCAGGAAGCGGCGCGCCAGAAGAACACCTTTCTCGACATCCTGATTCTCGGCACGGTCCTGGGCGTCGCCATCCTCCTGGCCGGCACGGTGCTGATCATCAAGCTGGAAGACGCCAACGAACGCGCCGAGGAAGAACGGCAGCGCGCCGAAACGCGCTTCATGACCGTGATGAGCGGCATCAACGACGGGCTTTACGAGGTCAATTTCGTCAATGACAGCATGTTCATGTCGCCGGAATTCAAGGCCATGCTGGGCTATGGCGAGGACGAGATGGAATCGACCGGCCGCGCCGTGCTCGACCATGTCCATCCCGACGACCAGGAATCCATGCTGGAAACGCGGCGCCAGTACGTGCTGAAGAACGTGCCGTCCTACCACAACGTCTTCCGCATGAAGCACAAGGACGGCACCTGGCGCTGGATCCTGTCGCGCGGCGTCGGCACCTGGGACAAGTTCGGCAACATCCGCAGCATCATCGGCACCCATACCGACATCACCGAGCAGAAGAGCCGCGAGGAGGAACTGCGCCAGCTCCACACCGACATGGAGGCCTTCACCTACATCACCTCGCACGACATGCGTTCGCCCCTAGTCAACCTCAAGGGGTTCTCGCACGAGCTGAAAATGGGCGTCGACGACATCCTCGGCCTGCTGGAGCCGCAAAGGGACAGGCTCGGCGCCGAGACCTGGAGCAAGGTCGAAAGCATCCTCAAGCAGGACATTCCCGAATCGCTCGGCTTCATCGGCAACGCCGTCGACCGCATGGACACGCTCACCACCGCCATCCTCGACCTGTCGCGCATCGGCAAGTACACCTACCGCGACGAGCCGGTCAGCGCGCAGGCCATCTTCGACAAGTGCCTGGGGGCGCAAAGCTACGAGATCGGCAACAAGGGCGTGGCCATCGAGGTGGCGCCCCTGCCCGACCTGGTCACCGATCCGGTGGCGCTGGAGCAAATCTTTTCCAACCTGCTCGACAACGCGGTCAAGTACCTGCGTCCCGGGGAACCCGGCCGCATCGAGGTCGCCTGCCAGGAAACCGGGCGCGACTATGTCTTCTCGATCCGCGACAACGGCCGCGGCATCGAGGCGGGCGACAGCGACCGCGTCTTCAACATCTTCCGCCGCGCCCGCAATACCGGCGACGTACGCGGCCTGGGGTTGGGCATGGCCTTCGTCAAGGCCACCCTGCGCAAGCTTTCGGGCCGCATCTGGTTCGAATCGGTGGTCGACCAAGGCACCGTCTTCTATGTCAGCCTGCCGAAGAAGGCGCCGGCGGCGGAAGAGGTATTGCCGTCATGATCGCGCCCTACAGCGAACCCTTCACCATCGTGCTGATCGAGGACGACGACGGCCATGCCCGCCTGATCCACAAGAACCTGCAGCGCGTCGGCGTGCTCAATGCCATCGTCCACATGCGCACGGGCCTGGAAGCGCTCGATCACATCCGCCGCGCCGTCCGCGACGATCACAGCCGCACCGTGGTGGTGCTCGATCTCAACTTGCCCGACATCGACGGCTTCGAGGTGCTGCGCCAGCTGAAGGAGCACGAGGCGACGCGTTCCATCCCGATCGTCGTGCTGACCACCACTGACGACCCCAAGGATGTCGACCGCTGCTATGCGCTGGGCTGCAATGTTTTCATGACCAAGCCGGTGGGCTACGATGTTTTTTCCGAGGCGATCCGCAAGCTCGGCCTTATGTTGACCACAGTGCGCGTACCCCATGTCAAAGAGTAGATGATGGCGAATCCTGAGATGAAGACCCCGTCGCATCCGGCCATGCAGAACGTCCTCTATGTCGAGGATGACGCGGCGCTGGCGCGGCTGCTGCAGAAGCGCATGGAGCGCCAGGGCCTGACCATCGCAACCGTCGACACGGCGGAAGGCGCGCTCGACCTGCTGGCGCAACGGAAATTCGACCTGATCCTGCTCGATTACAACCTGCCGGGCATGTCGGGCCTCGACCTGCTCGACCGGCTCAACGCCATGCCGGGATCGCCGCCGGCCGTCATCCTGACAGTGGGCGGCGACGAGCGCATCGCCCTGGAGGCGCTGGAAAAGGGCGCGGCCGACTACGCCGTCAAGGATATCAACCAGACCTATCTCGACCTGCTGCCGGCGATCATGGTGGCGGCCTTCACGCGCGAACGGCTGCAGCGCGAGAACGCCCAGCAGCGCGACGAGCTGACCCTGGCCAAGGAAAAGGCCGAGCAGGCCAACGCCGCCAAGAGCCGGTTCCTGGCGACCATGAGCCACGAAATCCGCACGCCGATGAACGTGGTCACGGGCCTGGCCACCGTGCTGTCGCGCTCGAAGCTCGACGACGAGCAGAAGAAGATCGTCGAGACCCTGCGCACCAATGCCGACCTGCTGCTGAAGCTGATCAACGACCTGCTCGACATCAGCCGCATCGAGGACGGGCGGATCGAGCTGGAGACCATGGCCTTCGCGCCCGGCGCCATCCTGGGCGACATCCACGCCATGTTCGAGCAGGACATCACGCGCAAGGGCATCGGTTTCCGCCTCGACGACCGCACGCACGGCATCAGCCTGAAGGGTGACCGGACGCGGCTGCAGCAGGTGGTTATGAACCTGGTGTCGAACGCGCTGAAATTCACCGACGAGGGCGAAATCGCCCTGATGGCCGAGGTGGTGCGCGAGGACGAGGGCCATGGCCGGCTGATGATCACGGTCAGCGACACCGGCATCGGCATTTCGGCCGACAAGCTGCCGCTGATCTTCGAGAAGTTCACCCAGGCCGACGAAACCATCACCCGGCGCTTCGGCGGTTCGGGCCTCGGCCTGTCGATCGCGCGTTCGCTGATGCAGCTGATGGACGGCGACATCCGCGTCGAAAGCCATGACGGCAAGGGCTCGGAATTCCACGTCACGGTGCGCCTGCCGGTGGCCGAGCCCGCGCCCGTCACGGAGGTCCGGCCCGACATGGCGCGGCCGACCGACAAACCCTCCGTGCTGATCGTCGAGGATTATGCCCCCAACATCATGGTGTTGACCCTGATGCTGGAGGAGCTGGGCTACGACACCCAGCCGGCGGCGTCGGGCGCCGAAGCCCTGCGCCTGTTCCAGGCGGCGGCCAAGCCCTACCACGCCATCCTGATGGACGTGCAGATGCACGGCATGGACGGGCTTGAAACCACGGGCTGCATCCGCGAGCTGGAAAGCCGGCTTCCGCGCCGCACGCCGATCATCGGCGTTACCGCCCATGCCCTGGCCGGCGACCGCGAGCGCTGCCTGCAGGCGGGCATGGACGACTATATTTCGAAGCCCGTCCTGCCGGATATCCTGGCCGCCAAGCTGGGGCAGATACGGTAGCCGCCTTCTCCTCCCCTGCGAAACGGGGAGGTGCCGAGCAAGCAAAGCCTTTAGGCTGAAGCGCGTCGAGGCCGAGGGGGCCGTTTTCCGCCGGCGAAATCGCCCTCTCCGTCACGGACTTCGCGCCCGTAAGAGACTGGCGCGAGTGCCGTGCCACCTCCCCCGCTGCGCTGCGCTTGCAAGGGAGGAGATATATAAAAATTCCATAAAAATAGCAACTTACCGACTGCTTACCCTTGCTTCGACGCTTAGGCACTGAGCCTTTGCAGGTAAAATTCTATCGTCGCTCCATGGAACTTTCATCCGGGGCGATCCTCATGGCCGACCAAAGCGATCCGAACCTGCAGACCCTTCCGGCCGGCCACGCCGAAGAGGTCGGCCTTGTCGCCCGCGACCTGAAGAAGCTGCTCGCCAACGGCGAAACCTCCCGGCTCAAAGGCGAGGTGCGCGGCCAGATCGAGCGCCTGAGCGCCTGGGCCGATACCTATCTCGACGGCCTTAACGCCGCCCGCCAGATTTCCGAAACCGCCGCCTCGACCCTTACCGAAGCGCAGAAGGAGCTGCAATTGGCCTTCGAACAATATCTGCGCCTCGAAGACGAAGGCGGCAATGTGGCGACGCCGGCCCAACAACAGCATACCGACGACCTGTCGCGCGCCCTGCGCCGCCTGCACGGCCTGATCCCGGCCGTCGAACAGACCTTCGCCGGGCCGGCCGCCGCCGATCCCGAAATGGAGCCGCCGGAACAGGAGCCGGGCGTCCCGCCCGAGGTCAATCCGCCGCTCGACAATCCCACCACTTCGCCCGACGTGCAGCCTGTCATCCCGCCCGTCACCGACCCCGAAATGTAAGTCTGTTCAGGAGACGAACCCATGCCCAGCCAGATCATTCCCTTCCCCGCCGCCTACCGGCAACCCCTGCCGATGGTCCGCAAGGTCAGCATCGACGGCGAATATTTCGACGACGACGTGCCGCCGGAACTGTTCGACACCGACGAGGACCTGGAAGAGCTGTCGGCTTACATCCACATGGCCGAACTGGCCCACGACGAGTAGAGAAGGCGTTTCGCCATGACCACCTATTATCCGCGTCAATCGTCAAGCTTCGGCGCCATCCTGATGACCCTGATCATCGCGGCGATCGTGATCGTCGGCGTCCTTTGGTTCATCGGCCATAACCGTCATGAAACGGCCAATAGCGACATGTTTCCGTCGGCGCCCGTCCGAACCAGCGACGGCACGCCGGTGACCATCGACAAGGACGACGTCAACCGCGCCGGCACGACCGCTTCGTCGGCCCTGTCCAAGGCCGCGACCGCCGCCTCGACCGCCGTTTCGGAAACCTCGGCCGACATCAAGGCCGCCGTCAACAAGCAGAAGCAACAGGAAGCGGCCGAAAGCCGCGCGTCCTGAGCATAAGGAGCCGTCCATGAAAGGCATTGTCCTCTGGCTGCTGGGCATACCGATCCCGGTGATCATCCTGCTTTACATGTTCCACGTCATTCACTGATCGGGTTTACCCGAGGCCGCCCGCGGTTTTCCCCTGGCCCGGCGGCCACTTTCCTGCGGGAGCATGACACCCCGGTCGTGCTCCCGCTTTTTCGTTCGCGAAAACAAGAACTTGATCCTTAAGAAACCTTGACCCACGGCGCGGCGGCTGTCATCGTCATACAAAGCAACCCATGCCCCACGATACCATGTCATCGCTGTCACACGACGAAATCCGCGAATATCTGCACCGGCAGATGCTGTCGTCCGTGTCGCACGACCTGAAGACGCCGCTGGCCACGATCATCGGCTCGCTCGAGGTCATGACCATGCTGTACGACAAGCTGCCGGAGGAAAAGCGCCGGTCGCTGATCTCGTCGGCCCTGACCGAGGCCTTCCGGCTCGACTATTTCATCACCAATATTCTCGACATGGCCAAGTTCGAAGCCGACGCCGTGCGCCCGCGCTTCGAGGCGGCGCGCCTGGGCCAGATGGTGCAGGACAGCCTGACGCGGCTGGGGCCGCTGAAGACGCGCGGCGAACTGGTCGTGCACGACGGCAAGGGGCCGGACGATATCGTCACCGATTCCATGCTCGGCGCCCGGGCCATCGGCCTGGTGCTGCACAACGCCTTCAAGCACGGCGCGCCCAAAGGCTCGGCCGAAGCGCCGCGCATCGAGGTCGACTACGCCATGAAAAACGGCAAGGGCGTGGTCCATATCCGCGATCGCGGCGACGGTATTCCGCCCGACAAGCAGGCGGCGGTGTTCGACAAATATACCCGCCTGTCCAAGGCCGACCAGCAGACCGCCGGCACCGGCCTGGGCCTGACCATCTGCCAGCACATCATGCGGCTGCTCGACGGCGAGATCGGCGTGGCCAACCATCCCGAGGGCGGCGCCGTGTTCACCCTGACCTACGCCAATCATAAGCGGGCTTAGGGTTTTCGGGCCGAAAAGCCAGCAAGAAACCCCTCCACCATCCGCCTTCGCTTCACTATGTTACGCTCGCCGGACGGTCCCCCTCCCCAGCAAAGCTGGAGAGGCGCAAGGAAGAGCGACTTCACTTTTCTTGAACCTCTCCAGCTCTGCTGGGGAGGGGGACCATGAGCCCGGCGTTTAAGGATGGATCATCAGGAAAGGGCGAAATGGTGGAGGGGTTTCTTGCTGGCTTACCTTTTTCCATCCGCCCAATGAAAAAAGCCGGCCCTTGCGGACCGGCTTGTTTGCGGCTGGAGACGTCTCCGCCTTTAAATGGGTGGATTGGCGCTGCGCCCGGTGATCATGCGATACACAAGACTGGCGACAAACAGGACCACGAAGATAACGGCGATGAACTTGGCGATTTCGGCGAAGGTGCCGGCCAGGCCGGTAAAGCCGAAAAAGGCGGCGACAACCGCAAGAATAAAAAACGTAACGATCCAGTTGAGCATGGGTTTCTCCAAAATCCGTTCACCTTCATGGGGTTGAACTTTCCATTTCAGAGTAGGGGCTGCCTCATAAATAAGCAAAGACGAGCCTCAGCGGTAACATAAGGAAGCCGTAAGTCAGGCGACCAGGTCCATCCTGTAGCCGATACCCGATTCCGACACGATCGACTTGCCCAGGCCCTCGCGGGTTTCGAGCTTGTCGCGTACCTGGCCGATATAGACGCGCAGATATTGCGTGTCTTCCAGGTGAGCCGGACCCCAGACCTCTTTCAGGATTTGCTTGTGGGTCAGCATGCGGCCGCGATTGACCAGGAAATAGCGCAGGAGGTCGTATTCCTTGGGCGTGAAGCCGACGCGTTCGCCATCGATGAAGACTTCGTGGCGGACCAAGTCCATGCGGATCGGACCGTGGACGATTTCGGGCTCGCCCACTTCCTTCACGGCCGACTTGCGCAGGTTGGCGTTGATGCGCGCCAGCAGGACTTCGGCCGAAAACGGCTTGGTGACATAGTCGTCGGCGCCGGTATTGAGCGCGGGGGCGGCGTCGGCGTCTTCCGAGCGGGCGGTCAGGACGACGATCGGCACGTTCGACCATTCGCGGATCTTGGTGATGACATCCTTGCCGTCGATATCGGGCAGGCCGAGGTCGAGGAGGATGAGATCGGGGCGGACCGAAGCCGACAGGCGCAGGGCCTGCTTGCCCGAATCGCATTCGCACACCTTGAAATCGGCAGCCTCGAGGAAGATGGTCAGCATCTTGCGGATTTCTTCTTCGTCATCGACGATCAGGACGGTGTTTTTCTTTTCCAGCATGGGGGTTCCGTAGGGGTTTTGCGCATTATCCGATCCTCGCACGGGTTGCGAGGGGACCGGGGAATAATAAGTTTTGTAAAGGCAGAAAAATAAAAATGAAATGCGGGACTCGCCGTCAAAAAGACGCCATAAGTCCACAAAAACGCTTTTACAACAAGGCCTTGACTTCAACCTTGACGCCGTGGCGGGCGGCGGTTTCATCGATGAAACGGGCCAGGGCGGCGTCGCGCTGGGTAAGCCCGCCGGCGTCGTGCGTCGTCAACCGGATCGACACGCGGTTATAGACATTGAACCATTCCGGGTGATGGTCGGCGCGGTCGGCTTCGGCGGCCACCTCGGTCATGAAGGCGAAGGCGGTCCTGAAATCGGCAAAGGTCAGGTCGGCGCGGATGGCGAGCCCGTCGGGATCGAGCTTCCATTCCGGCATGTCGTTGGTCAGGGCGGAAATTTCATCGACCGTCAGCTTTTTCATGGCGCGCTCCTTTGACCCGATTATACCGCGCGCCGTGGCCAAAGCCCTAATCCCAAAAGCGTGAGGCCTGCCTGAAAGCGCCGACTTGAAAGACCATGGCTTGAAAGGTGGGGGCCTTCGGTCTAGCGTCTGCGGCAAATACAAGGAGGCGTCGATGAGGAAGCTGTTCGCGGTACTGGGACTGATGGCGGCATGGATGGCGGCGCCCGCCCTGGCCAATCCCGCCGCGCCGGCCGACAAGGCCGATTATGCCGGTATCGTGCCGCCATTGGTGCTGGTCGATGCCGACCTGCGCGGCGGCCTCGATCTCGCCGGCACCTGGCATTACAGCGTCGATCCCTATCGCGACGGCATGGCCGATTTCCTCGGCGCGCCCAACGACGTGGCCAAGGGCCGCGGCTCGGACATCAATGTCGAGCAGACGGAAAAGGACGACCCCAACGCCCTGTTCGAATACGACCTGGGCCAGGCGCCGACCGGCGAAGTGCCGTCGGCCTGGATCGGCTACGATCCGACCCTGCGCTATTACAACGGCCTGATGTGGTACCAGAAAAGCTTCGACGCCACGGCCGACATGCAGGTTGCCGGCAAGCGCGTCTTCCTGCATTTCGACGCCGCCGATTACCACACCATGGTCTATCTCAACGGCCACCGGCTGGGTGAGCACGACGGCGGTTTCACGCCGTTCGCCTTCGAGGTGACCGGCCTGTTGCGGGCGAAGGACAACAACCTGGTCGTCGCTGTCGATTCGGCGCGTTCGGCCGACACCATCCCGCCCACCGTCACCGACTGGGAGACCTATGGCGGCATCACCCGCGACGTCAAGCTGGTGGTGACGCCGGCGACCTATGTCGACGACTTCTTCATACGCCTGACGCCGGACGGCCGCATCGCCGCCGACGTGGCGCTGGAGGGTGCCGGCAAGGCGGGCGCACCCGTTCAAATCAACATTGACGGATTGCCGGTCAACCTGAAAGGCCAGACCGACGGGGACGGCCGCGTGTCCTTGAGCGCGCCAGCGCCGAAGGGTTTGAAGCTGTGGTCGCCGGACAGCCCCACCCTTTATAATGTCACCGTCAAAAGCGGCGAAGATTCCCTCACCGACCGCATCGGTTTCCGCACCATCGCGGTCAAGGGCGCGCAGATCCTCCTCAACGGCAAGCCGATCTTCCTGCGCGGCATCTCGATGCACGAGGAGGAATTCGGGCCCAATCCGTCGCGGCGCATGACGGCGGAAGCGTCGCGCGCCCTGCTGACCGAGATCAAGCAGGGCCTGCACGGCAACTTTGTCCGCCTGGCGCACTATCCGCACAACGAGATCACCACGCGCATGGCGGATGAACTGGGCCTCTTGGTATGGAGCGAAATCCCCGTCTACTGGAGCGTCCATTTCGACAGCCCGGCGACCTTGAAGACGGCACAGACCATGATGGCCGAGAACATCCTGCGCGATCGTAACCGGGCATCGGTCATCATCTGGAGCGTCGGCAACGAGACGCCGACCTCGGATGCGAGGAACGCCTTCCTGGGGACCTTGGCGCACGAGGCGCGCGGCCTCGACGGCACGCGGCTGGTGTCGGCGGCGCTGCTGCACAAGGAGACGATGGTCAACGGCCATATCGACATCACCATCGACGATCCGCTGATCCCGCAGCTCGACGTCATGGGGGTCAATACCTATGACGGCTGGTACGGGCCGGACAAGCTGGCGGATGTACCCAATACCGTGTGGCATTCGGCGTTTGACAAGCCGATGATCTTCTCGGAATTCGGCGCCGAGGGAGCTTACGGCTATCATGATCCCGAGCAGAAGCACCGCTTCAGTGAGGATTACCAGGCCGATTTCTACCGCGCCACCCTGGCCATGTCGGACAAGGTGCCGTTCCTGGCCGGCATGTCGCCGTGGATCCTGAAGGACTTCCGCTCGCCCCGGCGGCAGAACATCTACCAGCAGGGCTGGAACCGCAAGGGATTGATCGACGAGAACGGCCACCGCAAGATGGCGTTCTCGGTGCTGGCCGATTATTACGCAGGAAAGAGCGGGGAGTAGTGTCTTCTCCTCCCCATTTCTTAAATGGGGAGGTGTCAGACGGCGTGTAAACGCCGGATGACGGAGGGGTTAGCACCGGCAGAGGAAACCCCTCCGCCTTTGCCGAGCAAGCTCGTCAAAGCCACCTCCCCATTTGGGAAATGGGGAGGAGAAGAAGTTACCCCTTCAGCGACTTGATGCTGGCGGCGATGCTGGCGAACGGGTCGGTCGGGTTGTCGTGTTCGACATAGACATGCTCGACGCCGACCGATTTCGCCTTTTTGAGGATGGCCGGGAAGTCGATAATGCCCTGGCCCACCGGCGCCATGTCGCCCGTGGCCGTCTTGTCCTTCAGGTGCAGCTGGCGGATACGCTCGCCGTGCCGGTTGAGGATGTCCATGGGATCGTGGCCGGCGAAGCTGACCCAGTAGCAGTCCATTTCGAAGCAGACGACGGACGGATCGGTGTTCGCCACCAGAATTTCGTAAGGGATCTGGCCGTCGGCGGTGGGGACGAACTCGAAATTGTGGTTGTGATAGCCGAATTTCAGGCCGTGCGCCCTGGCGGTGGCGCCGTAGCCGTTCATTTCGGTCGCCATGGCCTGCCAGTTGTTGCGCACCTCTTCGGGCAGCCAGGCCAGGATGGCGTAGGACGCGCCGGCGGCGGCCATATCGGCGAACAGGCTGTCGGCGTGATCGCGCAGGTCGGCCAGGCTGACGTGGCCCGACGGCCCGGAAAGGCCGGCATTGGCCACCATTTGCTTGAAATCGGCCGGCGTCTTGCCGCCGAAATTGATGAATTCGACCTCGTCGTAGCCCAGCGCGCGGACCTTGGCCAGCGTGCCTTCCGGATCGGCGGTGAAGGCGTCGCGCACGGTATAGAGCTGCAGGCCGATCTTCTTGTAGGGATGGCTGCCCAGGCCCGGCATGGCCGGCATGCCGGCGCAGGCGGTCAGCGGCAGAGCGGCGAAAGCGCTCAAGAGCGCGCGGCGGTTCATATCCATGGTGCGTCTCCTCGTTTTTATGACGGCACAGGACCACGCCTGCGCTCGCCTGTCAAACGGGAGTCAGGCCTTTTCGAGCAAGGCGGCGTGGTAGTCGCCGGTGCCGCAGGTGAAGACGCGGTCGGCATCGAGGACGGTCGACGGCTTGAAGTCCGGCTGGCCCTTCATGCGTTCGTAGATCGGGTCGAACGCCGTATTGGCGAGGTCGAACAGGGTATCGATCGATGGCAGGACGAAATAGACCTCCTGGAATTCGTCGATACGGTAATGGGTGCGCATGACCCTTTCCAGCTCGAAGCCGAGGCGGTTGGGCGACGGCGATTCGAGGGCGAAGCGCGTCTCGGTAAAAGATGACAGGATGCCGGCGCCGAAGATGCGCACGTCATCGGCCTCCTCGATCAGGCCGAATTCCGTGGTGTACCAGTAAAGCCGGGCGATCCGTTCCAGTTCGCCCATGCGCATCGCCTTCAGGCCGCCCTCGCCATAGGCCTGCATGAAATCGGCCATGACCGGGTTCATCATCATCGGCACGTGGCCGAACAGGTCGTGGAAAACGTCGGGCTCCTGCAGATAGTCGAGCTGGTGCGCCTTGCGGATGAACTGGCCGGCCGGGAAGCGGCGGTTGGCAAGGTGGTCGAAGAAGACGTCGTTGGGCACCATGCCGGGCACGGCCACCACCTGCCAGCCTGTGCGTTTCGTCAGCACGTCGGACAGGTCGTCGAAATTCGGGATGGCGTCGGCCGTGATCGGCAGGTCCTTGAGGCCGTCCATGTAATGCTGCGAGGCGCGGCCGGGGATCAGCTTGATCTGGCGCTCGTAGAGCGTCTTCCAGGTGGCGTGCTCCTCAGGGCTGTAAAGGTGCCAGTCCTGGGGAATCGTCCAGTCCGCGCGTTCGGGGACATAGCCGCCGACAATACCGTGCTTCTGATCATCCATGTTTGAGCCTCCTGCGCCGCGACAGTATGTAGGCGATATGGTTTCACTTGCAAATATCTTTGTCGTGAGCGCGGTTTGAGGCGACAGATAGCACAGTCAGCCTGGTTCGGCATCGGCGATCAGCTTCTTCATGGCGTCGAGGTAGCCGATCCAGGCGGTGCGGCCGGTCGCGGTCAGGGTAACGGTGGTCTGGGGCTTCTTGCCGACGAAGGCCTTGGCGATGGCGACGTAACCGGCCTCCTCCAGCTTGCGAAGTTGGACCGACAGGTTGCCGTCGCTGGCCTGGAGCCTGGCTTTCAGTCCGTTGAACTCGACCGAGCCGGCGGTCGACAGGTAGGCCATGATGCCCAGCCGCAACCGCCCATGGATGACGTCATCCAGCGAATCGAGAGTGAATGCATCCATGGCTCAGGCCCTGTCGGCGCGTATCAGGACGAAGCCGGGGATGGCGGCGAACAGGACCAGGCAGGCGGCATAGGCCAGCAACTGTTCCGGCTTGCCGGTCAGCAGTCCCAGCAGGGGGGCGGCGACAAAGCAGCCAATGGCAACCAGGCGCATCCACTTGCCGGTCGAGGCGGCGGCGCTGACCCACCAGCCGATGCCGTAGACGATCAGCACGAACGGCGCGATAACGAAGGTCAGGGTTTCCATCTGTTGCAGCACGTTGGCCATGACGACCATCAGCGCGATGAAGCTGGCGATGCTGAGGCCCACCGCCGTCCAGCCCGAATAGGCGATGCAGGCGAGATCCGACGCCTTTCCGGTACGGCGCGGCGCCGTCGTGACGGCAAGGATAGCGAAGACAGCGCTCGCCAGAAGCCAGTTGACCGCCATGAACCACGGGTTCGGCATGGGGATCATGTGAGTAACGAAGCCGTAGTGCACGCAGGAGGCCGCGGCATAGACGACGCCGGCCCACAATAGCGAGGCGCCATTGCGCAAAGGGCCGCGCGCGCCATCGACGGCGAGGGATTTCATGTAGTCGATATCGTTCTGGATGTCGGAAGCGGCCATGGCTATGTGTCCTGTGCTGGCAATGTGGAGGCAGTTTAGCAAAAGTACTTTATTTTGTAAAGTACTTTTCTCGGCGAGGAAGAAAGCAAGCAAACCCCCTCCACCATCCGCCTTCGCTTCATTTCGTTTCGCTCGCCGGACGGTCCCCCTCCCCGGCATAGCCAGAGAGGTACAGAAACGCAGGTTTCGCTTGTCTTGTACCTCCAAACTTCTGGGGAGGGGACCATGAGCCCGGAAACGGCGGGCGGTTCGACCTGAATGGGCGAAATGGTGGTGGGGCCTCTTGCTTCCTTGGCCCGCGATTCATCCTGAACTTTTTGTAATGTTGCGCCGGGGATAAAGTGCGTTAGTTTCGCCTGAGATTTCATGACATCCGGTCTGACCGCGCTTTGAACCAAGGGGGCGGGTTGAAGCCGGGCGTCGTAAACCCCACCTGCTGCAAAGGCCAACCGATGTCCCGCTCGCACTTCGCTTCCCTGACCATGGCCACCGCGATGGCTGTCATCGCCGCCGCCTGCCCCCTTATCGCACAGGCCCAGATGACCACCCAGACCACCGTTGCGCAAGCTGTCGACAGCAATCCGAACACCGCCCCTGCCGGCAGCGCCGATCCGCGCGATTATCTCAGCGATATCAATGGCGACAAGGCCATGGCCTGGGTCAACGCCCACAATCAGTCAACGATTGACAAACTATCGCAGGACCCGCGTTTCGCCGAGTACAAGGACGACATGCTGAAGATCCTGCAGGCCAATGACCGGATTCCTGCGCCATCGTTCGCCCACAACGGCATGGTCGACAATTTCTGGCAGGACGCCGACCATGTCCAGGGCATCTGGCGGCGCGCCACCTGGGCCAGTTATCGCGCCGGCACGCCGAAGTGGGACACCATCCTCGATATCGACGCCCTGTCGAAGGCCGAGGGCAAGAACTGGGTCTACAAGGGCTCGCAGTGCCTGCCGCCGGAGAATAATATCTGCCTGATCAGCCTGTCCGACGGCGGCCTCGACGCCGAGGTCATTCGCGAGTTCGATGTCAGCAAGCGCGCTTTCGTCGCCGGCGGCTTCGATCTTCCGGCCGGCAAGCAATCGGCCACCTGGGTCGACAAGGACACGCTTTATGTCACGCGCGAATGGGAGCCGGGCCAGCTGACGGCGTCGGGCTATGCCTACGTCACCAAGAAGCTGACGCGCGGCCAGTCGCTCGACCAGGCGGTCGAGGTCTATCGCGGCGATCCCGCCGACGTTTCGGCCGGACGCAGCGTGCTGCGCGACGAAGCCGGCAACTACGTCATGGATACGGATTATCGCGGCATCGACTTCTTCAATACCGAGCAGGGCTTTTATGTCGGGGACAAACGCGTCCTGCTGCCCTTCCCGCAGACCTCGAATTTCAGCGCCTATGCCTCGGGCCAGGCCGTCTATTCGCTGAAGTCGGACTGGACCTCGGCCAAGGGCACCGTCTTCCATAACGGCGCGGTCATCGCCTTCGACCTGAAGGCGGCGCTGGCCGATCCGGCCCATGTCGAGCCGGTCGTGCTGTTCATGCCCAACGACCACCAGTCGGTCGAAAGCATCAGCCAGACCAGGAACCGCGTCGTCCTGTCGATCCTGTCGAACGTGACCGGCGAGGTGCGCAGCTTCGCCTATGCGCCGAAAACCGGCTGGTCGTCGAAGGTGCTGGCCCTGCCGCAGAACTCGACCCTGTCGGTCGATTCGACGGACGACCAGTCGGACAAGATGTTCGCGTGGTCGTCGGGCTTCCTGCAGCCGTCGACCCTCTACCGCGTCGACGCGGCCTCGGGCGTGGTCGAGAAGATCAAGTCGTCGCCGGAACGCTTCAACGCCGAGGGCCTGCAGGTGCAGCAGTTCTGGGCAACGTCGAAGGACGGCACCCAGGTCCCGTACTTCCTGGTGGCGCACAAGGATATCCCGCTCGACGGCACCACGCCGACGATCCAGTATGCTTACGGCGGCTTCGAAATCTCCATGCTGCCGTCCTATTCGGGTGGCCTCGGCAAGCTGTGGCTGGAAAAGGGTGGCGCCTATGTGCTGGCCAATATCCGCGGCGGCGGCGAATTCGGCCCCAAGTGGCACGAGGCCGGGCTGAAGACCAACCGCCAGCGCATCTATGACGACTTCCAGGCGGTGGCCGAGGACGTGATCGCGCGCAAGATCACCACGCCGCGCCACTTCGGCATCATGGGCGGCTCCAACGGCGGCCTTTTGATGGGCGTGCAACTGACCGAGCGGCCCGACCTGTGGAACGCGGTCGACGTGCAGGTGCCGCTGCTCGACATGGTCAATTTCAACCACATGTCGGCGGGCGCCTCATGGGAAGGCGAATACGGCAATCCCGACGATCCGGTCGAAGGCGCCTTCCTGCGTTCGATTTCGCCGTACCACAACGTCAAGGCCGGCGTCGCCTATCCAGAGCCTTTGTTCGAGACCTCGACCAAGGACGACCGCGTCGGGCCGGTGCACGCGCGCAAGATGGCGGCGCTGTTCGAGGACATGGGCCTGCCGTTCTATTATTACGAGAACACCGAAGGCGGCCATGCCGCCGCGGCCAACCTGCAGGAAACCGCGCGGCGCTATGCCATCGAATATACCTACATGGCCGAAAAGCTGATGGACAAGGCTCAGTAGCCGTGCGTTAAGCTTGCCCCGTTTCGCCACACGGTACCAGATGGCGAAACGGGGGAAACAAAATGGAAGCCGATACGTTTCAGGACCCGGCCGTGCTGACCCAGCGCGTACGCCGCCGCATGCACGATCTGGTCAAGAATAAGTACAGCGATGACGATATCCTGGCGGAAAGCGGCCAGATGGGCATGGCCGCCGAACCCGCACGCACCTTGCTCGACCAGGTCAAGGTCCAGCGTGTCGCCGATAAGCGCAAGGCCGCCGTGCGTGGCGCCCTGATCGGCGGCGTCTGGCTGGCGATCTCCGGGGCCATTCTCATCGCCATGTTCATGACAGGCGGCCCGGCGCTGCAATTCCGCATCATCTGGGCGGCGGCAGCCTTCGGCGTTTATCTGATCGGCAGCAACATCATAGCCTGGCGCAACGCCAAACCCTGATGGTCAGGCGGCCGGACGATCCTGGCCCTCCGGCTGGGGCTGGCCGTCGCGGAAGGCGCTCGACAGGCCGGCTTCGAAATCGACCAGGATGTCGGCGAACTCGATGCTTTCGAGCGGACGCAGGCCTTCGACAGCCTTGCCCATGCGAAAGCGCCAGAACGACACCATGTGGTTCAGGATGCCGACCTTTTCGCCCAGTTGCACGAACAGGCCGGAGCCATGCAGCAGGAAGTGGCGGAAGGGCTCGGGGTTACGGTCGTGGGCCAGGGCATTGTAGACGTCGTCATAGGCTTCCAGCGTCTTGCCGATGTCGCGCAGCGTCTTGACCACGGCCTTGGCGATGCGCGGGCGGGCGCGGCGCAGGTAGCTCTGCAGCGAGGCGTCGTAGGTGACGTTGGCGCGGTAGTGCGACAGGCCGGCCAGCAGTTCGCGCACGCCCTGCTGCAATTCGACATAGCACCATTTGTAATAAAGGTAGCCGCGCCAGCACATGACGCCTTCGTGGAAGGCCTGCGGCGTCATGCCGAGCGCCGAGCGCAACGGCTGCAGTTCCTGGTCGAGCTTGTCCGACAGGATTTTCTCGCCCAGTTTTTCGGCCAGGCCGAGGCGGGATTCGCCGAGCGCCGCGTGGACCAGATCGTGGACCCTTTCGGCGGTGAAGGCGGCCATGCCGTCGAGGTCGCCGCGCGCGATCTGGAAATAGACGCGCGACGGCTTGATCTCGATCCGGCTCAGGTGTTCGCGCACCAGGAACGGATCGAGCGACGGCAGGGCGTCGAGGATGTTGAGGATGCGGACGTCGCGGTTGCGCCCCATGTCGTCGATGCCGAGATAGGTGTGCATCAGGCCTTCGTAGCCCTGCTGGCGGATATGGATGGCGCGGCCGCCGAGGCGCAGGTCGAAGGCGTCGTAGGGCAGGATGATCTTGGTGACCGTCTGGCGGCCATAGCTGAACAGGTGGCGCTCGTCGACGCGCAGGGTGTGCTTCAGGATGATGGCGCGATTCAGGCCGGTGTTTTCGAATAGCGGCTTCGCGTTGTAGTCGTCGTTCTCACGCTCGGCGGCATAGAGCCGGGCGAGGTTGAGGACGCGGCTCGACGAGCCCTGCCGGTTCAGGTGTTCGAGATTGCGGATCTCGCGGGTCGTGGTGAAGTGGCTCTCGCCGACCGAGCCTGAAACGCGCAATTCCGCCATGATGACCCCGGTTTGAGAGAACTCTTATTCGTCTTCGCCGTTGTAGCGGGCGACCACGGTCAGCGAATCCTCGAAATCCATCAGGATGTCGGCATATTCCAGGGGGGTGAGGCGCTGGCTCATCATCGCCTGGCCCATGCGGTAGGACCAGAACGAGCCGATGTGCGACAGGATGCCGATGTTTTCGCCCAGCTCGAAGAACAGGCTGGGGCCATCGAGCAGGAAGCGGCGGAACGGGCCGGCGTTTTCGCCTTCGACCAGGGCATGGTAGGCTTGGTCGTAGACATTGAGGGTGCGGCCGACATTGGCGATGGCGTTGACGATCTTGCGCGCCAGGCGCGGACGGACCTCTTTCAGGTAGTCGCGCAGGCCGTCGTCGGCGGCGCCGATCGGCTGGTAGCTGGCCAGGCCTTCGAGGACCTTGCGCATGTCGTCCTGCAGTTCGAGGTGGCGCCACTTGAAATAGAGGAAGCCGCGCCACGAGAAGATGCCGTCGGAAAACTCCTCGTCCGACATGCGCAGGGTCTTCTTGAGCGGCCACAGCTCCTTGTCGAGCTCGTTGGCGAGGATCTTGCCGGCCAGCTTGACGCTGGCGCCACCGCTCATGCCGTCGGAAAAGGCGGTCGACACCAGGCGTTCGATTTCCTCGTTGGCGAAGCCGATCATGCGCTGGACATCGAACGGCGAAATCTTGAGGTAACAGGCGCCGGGGCGGAAACCGTTGCGCGACAGGTGTTCGCGCACCAGGAACGGGTCGAGGGACGGCAGGGCGTCGAGCAGGCGCAGGACCTGGACGTCGTTGTTGGAGGCGGCGTCGTCGCTGTTGAAATAGGCGCGGCAGAACTGGTCGAAACCGATCTGGTTGACGAAGATCGAACGGCCGCCCAGCTTGAGGTCGAGCGGATCGAACGGCAGGATGATCTTGGTGGCGGTGCGGCGGTTGCGGGCGAACAGGTCGCGTTCGTTGGCGCGCAGGGTATGCTTGACCAGGATCGCCTTGTTCATCTGCGAATCGCGGAAGAACGGCTTGAGCTGGTATTCCTTGTCGCGCTGCGACGACAGGTAGATCTGCGACAGGTTGAGCACGCGGCTGGTCGAGGCGGTCTCGCCGAGATTGGCCAGGTTGCGCACGTCGCGGTTGGTGCTGGACGTGACGCCGGACTTGGAATCGAGCATGGCCAGGGCGTTCATGATGCGACCTTTCCGCGGCGGTTGGAAAGGGTTTCCAGGCAGGGCGGCGTCACGAGGCTCAAGGGTGTTCTCCCGCAGGGTGTCCGGCGGCTTTTGCACGCCCACGGGAGACTATGGCATATAGTCGTTTACATAAGGTGTAACGGCCGCAGGCTTACCAGCGCGGCTGGACCAGCTTCTGCACGATGTCCATGGCGCCGGCGGCGCCCACCACCATGATGCACAGGACGGCGGTGGCGGCCAGGCCGGTGACCGCCAGCCGGAACATGAGCTGGTAGGGCGTATCGGGCCTGAGCCGGCTGTCGACCGCGCTCAGGCCTCGGAAAATCCATTCCCATCCCGCGTCTCGGCTTCCGCTTCCGCCAGCCACGCCGACGCCGCCACCAGCGTCATCAGCGCCTTGTCCGGACCCGCCGTGCCATTCAGCTTGCGTACCCCCTCGACCGCCTCCGTTACCTGGTGAATCTTGCCCGGATCGGCGAACATCCGCCACACGGCTTCCAGTTCGCGATAGTGGATGATCATGTAATGATCGTTCGGAAAGAATCTGTTCGGCATGTTGGTGGTCCTCGTCATGTGCGTTGCCATGACCCAAGCCTGCCACCTCGTAATGCCGGCTGGCCAGCCTGCCTGGAGTATATCCTTCTTCAGGTATAGTTCTGTCCACGATGCCGTTGCGGGCTTCGTAGTCAGCCAGCCACATGGCGGCCATGCGGCTGGTGGTGGCGCCAAGCCGCCGGCGCGCCTGACTGGCATGGTCCTTCACCGTCGGCACGCTGATCTTCAGCGCCCGGGCGATTTCCTTTTCCTGCATGTGCCGCGCGATCAGGCGCAGAACCTGTTTTTGCCGTTCCGTCAGCGAGCTTATATTCGGATGCCTGTCCACGAAGATGCCCCCATATTCGTCCGGGCACATCCTATACGGAATCGGCGGCTTTTGCCACCGTTTGCACACCTTGCCAGCCGGGGCCTTACGCCCTTACCGCCATCTTCAGGCCGTTGCGGCGCTTGGCGACCAGTGTATGCAGATGGTTGACGATGCTCAGGGCCTCGTCACGGTGGCTATCCGGCACGTCATTGAGGCGAATCAGCGCTTCGAGGTGGACGTCGAGCACGTCGGCTTCCGCCGCCTGGCCGAAATGGCGGACATAGTCGTTGAGCGACTGCGTCGCCTGCGCGATCAGGTCGAGGCGGAAATCGAGCGCCTTCTTCTCGGCGTCGAGCAGGCGGGTGACGATATGATCGAGCGCCGTACGGGTGAGGCCGCCGCGCGCCGCGACGAAGGCGCGCAGGCCGGTCATCTCGACGGACAGGTGCTCACGGAACATGGCGCTGAGACGGTCGGCGGCGGCGGCTTCGACGTCGTCGCCACGCTTGAGCAGGCCCGGGAACAGCGACGCCTTGCGCTTCCTGCGGTCGGGGCCGGCATAGGCGGAGGCGGCGACGAAACGGGGCTTGCGCACCAGGGCCCGTGCCAGGGCGCGCAGGATCGAGGCGGTCGAGAACGGCTTGACGACGAATTCGTTGATGCCGGCGTTGCGCGCGGCGGCGACGTCGCTGGCGCGCTGGCGGCCGGTGATCATGACGATGGGCAGTTGCGGATTGGGGAAGCGGGCGTCGGGCGTAACGACGGCGGCGCGGATGGCGGCGACGAGATCGAGCCCCGACATGCCGGGCAGGTTCCAGTCGACCAGCAGCAGGTCGGGATGGATGGCGCCCACGGCTTCGATGGCGTCTTCGGCGTTGCGCGCGGTCGAGATATTGACGAAGCCGGCGCCACGCAGCAGTTCCACCATCAGGCGGCACGAGCCTTCGTTGTCCTCGACGATCAGCAGGCTGACGGCGGCGCAGTTGATCTTGCGCAAGCTTCGCAGAGCCTGGGATTGCAGCATGGCCATATATCGAGGTGTCCCGTCTTCGATCGGCCACCCTAGACGCAAAGCGATTAATCAACTGGCGAAAGAGCGTGGTTAACCGCCCATAAATCTGCACGTCCTTGCGTTAACATCCTACCCAGGCGTCCTTCATGTGCGTGCTTAAGCCAGCCTTAACCGGACGGGTGTAAGGATCGCGGGCATGAAACGCCGCGCTTTCCTGTCAGCCCTTGTTATCGCCGCGGCCCTGCCCGCGACGGCAATGGCGGCCGAGGACAACAAGAAGAAGGGCGGCGGCGCCAACTATACCCAGTTTCCGATGATCACGGTCTTCACCCAGGCCAACAGCACGCACCACGGCACGATGAGCATCGAGGTCGGGCTTTATGCCGACGATCCGAAGATGACGGCCCAGATCGCGCTCTATAT
>FTDB01002810.1_pt1 | contig 58512 bp, 53 predicted proteins | sample 1639741 | NCBI WGS metagenome assembly FTDB01 (sample SAMEA3914869, study PRJEB12502) | metagenome | biome: forest; material: soil | place: USA | collected 2012-03-12 | depth 0.1 m | reverse complement strand
CCTTCGCGAGGCCGGCTTCGCCATGGACCCCGCCGTCAGTCTCATCATGCCCGGCATTGCCGGCGCAGATTATGGGCCCGATGTCGGATTCAGCGTCGTTCTCAGACGACTGGCTCTTTAACTGCGCGAACGGTCAAAACCCCTATTGCACGCGGCGGACCGCCGGCAGGCGATAGGCGCCGTTGAGCGCCGCCGCGCCAGGGCCGAAAAGACGCAGGGTCAGATTGAACGCACCCATCGGCGCCGGCAGCCAGTTCGATACGTCGCCGGGCCGGGATCGCTGGATCGACAGGGTCACCGAACCGTCCGAGGCGGTTTTCAGCCCTTCGGTCGTGCTGCCGATGCTGTGCCGTCCCAACTCGTTGCCGACGAAGAAGTGGTCCTCGCCGTACAGGGCCAGGTTCCAGAATCCCGACACCGGCGGCAACTGGCCCTTTTCAAAATGAAGGACATAGTCGTGCGCCCCGCTCAACCGCGCGCCATGATCGTCGACGTCGGTCGTGGGGAAGAGGATTTCCTGGGACAGCAACACGCCCGGCTCGTCCTTGGCCAGCGCCGCGCGCAGGGCGAAGTTGCGGACCGCGCCGCCGCCGGCCACATGGTAGTGCCAGCCGTTCACCCGCTCACCGGCGCCCGACAACCGGTCGTCGACGATCTGCCGGCCCATCCGGGCGGCGCGGACCAGACCCTGGCGCGAGGGCTCGTCGAGCACGCTGGCGTCGAAGCCGTGGGCGGCGCTGAGGCCGATCTGGCTCAAGGCCGCCACGAAGGCGTCGTCGCGGTCCGCCGATGCCGGCAGCAGCCGATGCATGGCGCGACCGAGATCGGCAAAGCCCCGCAGTTCGCGCGCCGGCTCGAAAACGGCCACGCGGCTCGCGCCCTCGCCGTCGACCGGCCCCTTGGGCCGCCGCCGCGTCAGGGTGGACAGCGGCGTCAGGGTGAATCCCTTAAGGGCGTCGGCGGCGGCCGCGACATCGGCGGGGCCGTTGACGAGCATGCGCAGGATCACGATGCCCTGCCGGGTATCGGACCGGCACAGTTGGATATCGTCCGGAATGGGGCCGTCGAAATCCGATCCGACGATGGCATAGGCCCCCGGCTGTCCGCCCCGGGCGCCGCCGATATCGGCGAAGACGTCGTCGAAGGCATTGGCCATCTGGACGATATACCAGCGCCGTTCCATCAGATACGGCACGCTGAGGACAACGGGCTCGCGGCTGATGTCGTAGGCGCCATAGGCCTCGATCGTCACGTCGTTCGGCATCGGGATGAACCGGTCCTTCTCCGTCTTCAGGGTCGACGACCGGCTGAAGGCATTCAGCCCGATGGCGCCGGAGCGGATGCCCGTGCGGATGGTCGTTTCGAACATGCACAGGGGAAACCCCCAGAGATAGGCCTGGACGCCCAGGGTGTAGGCGGTCTCCTCGCGCGCGCGGTCGGACGACATCACGCCGATATACTGGTCCTGGAGAAAATGTTTCGACATGGAAGGTCCTGTGTGCGGAAGGGCGTCGGGAAAAGGCGCGGTCATTGCCAGTCGCCGTGGCCTGCCGGTTCGTTGTTGGCGACCAGGTGCAGGTTGGGCCGGCGCGGCGGCGGTGTCCGGACGGGTTCGCCGGATCCCGTCTCGGGCGAAAGGTGCCCCGACGACGGATCGAGGCGGCCGGCCGATACCGAGACGGGCATGACCAGACTGACGGTGAATACCGAGCCGCGGCCCAGTTCGCTGACGACGCTTAGCCGCCCGCCCATGTGTTCGGTCAACTGCTTGCAGATCGCCAGGCCGAGCCCGGTCCCGCCGAACTTCCGCGTCGTCGACGTCTCGGCCTGCACGTAGCTGTCGAAGATCCTGGCGCACATCTCCTGCGAAATGCCGATCCCGGTATCGATGACCTCGACCGTCAGGGCCTTGCGGCCATCGGTCGAAGGCAGACCCGCCGCCCGGATGACCACCGACCCACTGGCCGTGAACTTGACGGCGTTGCCGGCCAGGTTGAGGAAGATCTGGCGCAGGCGGCCGACATCGCCCATGAACATCTGCGGCAGCCGGCTGTCATAGTCGAGCCAGACATAGACGCCCTTTTCCGAGGCCGCCACGGCGACGATCTGCCGGACCTCTTCCAGCAGCTCGAACAGGTCGAACGGCGCGCTTTCCAGGACCAGCCGCCCGCTCTCGAGCTTGGCCAGGTCGAGCATGTCGCCGACGATGGTCAGCATGCATTCGGCGCTCTTGCGCAGGACGCCGACCAGCTCGGCCTGGCGGGCATTGAGCGGCGTGCGCGTCATGATGTCGCCCAGGGTGGCGATGGCGCTCAGCGGCGTGCGGATCTCATGGTTCATCGTGGCCAGCAGCCGCGTCTTGGCATCGTTGGCGGCGCGTTCCGCTTCGTTCAGCTGCAACAGGCGCTGCTCGAGGGTCTTGATCGCCGTCACGTCGGATATGGCGAGGTGGGCCGCGCCCGGCCGGTCCGTCACCGCCATGCTGGTGACGAGCAGGTGGCGGGGATCGGGGCCGCCCCGCTGCAGATAGAATTCCTGGCGGCAGCCGGTCCGGGCCAGCGCCCGGTGATGCAGGCGAAACAGCTCGTGGCCGTCGACCTTGATGAAACTCAGCAGGGAGCGGCCGACCAGGTCGGTGGGCTGATCGCCGAGAATGGCGCCCGCCATGCGATTGGCCCTCAGGATGACGCCGTCCGCGTCGAGCATCAGAAGCCCGGCGGGCGCCGTTTCGTAAGGATCGCCAGCCTCACCGTCTATGGCCGGCTGGGCGGGCGGCGCGATATCTCCGCCGCCGGTCGAACTCTGTCTGCGCATGGATGGCTCCCCTTGACGAACACCAGCTTGCCCAGCGCGGCAGATCGCGCCCTGGCCTGAGGTGAATTTTGACGCCTTCACAACGGCCGTACACCGGGTGAAACCCGCGGTTCGTGGCGGGACACCCCGGTCCGTAAGGGTTTGCCCGGAGACACGCGGGGGAAACGCCCGATGGCCGACCGCGCCACGGGGATCCACTCTGCAGGCTCTCGCCAACCGGGCATACGGAGCCTCATCATGAACAGTAACCGGCTATCTCCGGCGTGGGCCGCCGTGGCCCTGATCGCCCTGACGCCTTGCACGGGCGTATCGGCCCAGGCCGCCCCGCCCCCAAACGCGCCGATCAAGCCGAAAGGCGTCGATGCGGATGCCTGGAACGCGCTCGACCGCATGGGCGTGGCCCTGCGCAATCTCAACGCCTTCACGATCCACGCCGACATCACCTACGAAGACGTGCTGAATTCCGGCGAAAAGCTGCAACACGCCGGCGAGGTGGCGATCCAGACCCTGCGGCCGAACCGCCTCAAGATCGTCGCCACCTCCGACCATCGCGAGCGCGAGATCTTCTTCGACGGCAAGGCGCTGACGGTCGTGGCGCCGCGCGTCGGCTATTATGCCAGCGTGCCCGCGCCATCGACGATCGGCGGCATGCTCAAGGACGGCAAGGACAAGTACGGCATCGAACTGCCCCTGACCGACCTGTTCACCTGGGGCACCGATCCGGGCGTGATGGCGCGCCTGCGCAGCGGCTTCGACGCCGGCCCGGAGAAGATCGGCGGCCTCAACTGCGAGCACTACGCCTTCCGCCAGGACCGGATCGACTGGCAGGTGTGGATCCGTTCGGACGGCCCCGCCCTGCCCTGCAAGCTGATCATCACCACGACCAGCGACCTCAGCCGGCCGCAATACGTCGCCGTGCTGAACTGGAACGTCGGCCAGGTGCCCGTCCCGGCGGACTTCGTATTCACCCCGCCCGCCGGCATCCACCGCATCGCCATGGTCGACGCCTCGGCGCGGGACCAACGTTCGCCCAAAGCCAAGTGAGGTTGCCATGACCAGGCCTTTTCAGATCGCTGTCCTTGCCCTTGCGGCGGCAGCCACCTTCGCTCCAGCGACGGAGCTCGCCGCCCAGAACCGACCGCCCCGCAACGGCGGCGCAGTGAACAACCGCACGCTTAATAACCGCAGCGTGCGCAACACGGCGAACACCAACATCAACAACAATGTCAACGTCAACGTGAACCGCAACGTCAATGTCCATAACGACTACCACGGCGATTACCACGACGGCTGGGACGATCACTGGCATCCGGTCGCCGCGGCGGCGGCCGTCGCCACAACGGCGATCGTCGTGGGCTCCATCGTACGCAGCCTGCCGCCGTCGTGCACCACGGTCGTCGCCAACGGCATAACCTACTCGCAATGCGGCTCGACCTGGTACCAGCCGCAATATGTCGGCACCGCGGTGCAATACGTGGTCGTCACCGCACCGCCTCACTGATCGCCACCGCCCTCGAAGCCCTGTCCCAATCATTGGAGCCAATCATGAAAACGCATATCGCCCTGGCGGCCGTCCTCGCCCTCACACTGACCGGGTGCGGCTCCGCGCCGAAACCGGCCACGGTCATCAACGTCACGACCGGCCAGCAGTTGATGGACCTCAAGGCGGCGCTCGACGAAGGCGTCATCTCCCAGGATGAATACGATCGCAAGCGCAAGGAAATCCTGCACAGATCATAATGGTGCGGCAGAGATCGTCATCGGCGGCCAGGGAAACCCGGCCGCTTTTTTTGTGCAGGATATGCCGCGCAGAAAAACGGCTCCGCGATGCCGCGGAGCCGAGTTAGGAGGAGAAACACATCGGAAAGGGAAAAAGGAACGAACCCCTGCCGATGCCCCATTCAACCACGGCCCGGGTTCCGGCGGCATCGGGTGAATCCCTTGGTCCACCCTCTTGAAACGCCCCCTTTGGGAACGCCCCCTTTTTGGGTGCCTCAGGGCTGGATCAGGTTGTGCTTGATGGCGAAGCGCACGAATTCCGGACCGGAATGCACGCCGGCCTTGCGCATGGCGGCGGCGCGATGGCTTTCCACCGTCTTGACCGAGATATCGAGGTGGCGGGCGATGTGCTTGTTGCTCTTGCCCTCGGCGACCAGTTGCGCCACTTCCAGCTCGCGCATGGTGAAGCTTTCCAGGCAGGACTTCTTGCGGTCGTTGACCGCGGCGTCGAGGATCAGCTCGGTGACGAACGGCGAGAAATAGGGCCGGCGCGCCGCCAATGAGCGGATCGCCTCGATCAGGTGCTGGTCGCTGTCGGTCTTCAGCAGGTAACCGCGCGCCCCGGCGGCCAGGGCGCCGTTCACCGTCTCGTCGTCATCGTGCATGGTGAACATCAGGACGTCGGCGCTGGGCAATTCCTGGCGCAGGCGCCGCGTCACCGTCAGCCCGTTCAGGATCGGCAATGAGACGTCCAGGATAACGATATTGGGCCGTTCGCGCAGCGCGATCTCGAGCGCGGTCTGGCCGTCGCCCGCCTCGCCGCAGACCTCCCATCCGGGATTGGCCTCGATGACCCCGCGCACGCCGTGACGTACGATCTCATGGTCGTCGGCAATCACGACACGTAGCATCTAGCCTCTCCCGAAAAGCCGGAAAATTTGAATATAGTCCCAAAAAGACACGGCCATATCGGGTCTAACACTGAACTTTTAGATTGTAAACATACACGCTATGGGCTATTTTTTCGTCCCTCTAGGGTAAATACCTGATATACGGTCAATCCATTCGTGTAGTAGGATGGTATTTCATTACTTTCTTTGACCGGGTAAGCGCGCCCCTTTTTCTCCATCTGGATATTCTCTTGCGTGGATTACCGGTCGACCATCATACTCTAAGTAATTCGACCGACCGCCAGACGATCATGCGCGTCCTGCCGGAGCCCGTGGCGCTCCTCAGCCGCTGCGGCGACCGGGTCCGGCTGGAAGACGCCACCGACAGTTTCGTCGAAGCCATCGGCCAACCGGGGTGTCTGGCGCAAAAGGACGTGCGCCAGGTATTCGGCGAAAAGGCGGCGGCATTGTTTCTGGCCGGATACGATGCCGCGGTCAGCGGCCGGCCCGGGGCGATGCGCATTCCCATTATCCTGAACGGCCGCCGCACCAGCCGGATATTCATGTTCCTGGCCCAGCCGGTGGCCGGCCTGCCCGACGCCTGCATGGTCGCGCTCGAACGGCGCAGCCGTGCGACGACGACGCGGCCCGAACAAGCCGACGCCACCGAGGCCCCGTCGCCGGCGAACGACCATCTGTTCTATATCTACGACGTCCGGCGTGGCCGGACCCGGCAGATGAACGCGGCGATCTCGGCCCGGCTGGGCCTGGCCCAGGAGACCCTGACCCTGGACCTGATCCTCGACCGGCTTCATCCGGAAGATCGCGCGGCGTTCCAGGCCCACGCCGCCGCCTTCGCCGGTCTCGAGGACGGCCAGATCCTGACCGCGACCTTCCGCCTGCGCGACCAGCGCGGCCGCTGGCGGGCCATGCGCGCCAAGACCGGCATTCTCGATCGCGACCGCCACGGCCGCGTCCGCCGCGTCATCGGCGTCGCCGAAGACCTGACGGACCACGAGGCGCTGGACGTCGCCCTGCACACGGCGGCCCGGACGATCCAGGACATCGAGATCCGCGAACGCGGACGCATTGCCCGCGAACTGCACGACTCCACGGCCCAGCACCTGGTGGCGATCGACCTGGAACTGTCGAACCTCGTCATGCGTACCTCGCCCGGCGCGCTCGATGTCGAGTCGCTGGTGCGCATCCGCGAATCCCTGGCTTCGGCGCATCGCGAGATCCGCACCTTTTCGTATCTCCTGCATCCGCCGCAGCTGGAACGCGACGGGCTCGAAACGACGCTCAGCGCCTTCATCGAAGGGTTCGGCCGGCGCGCCGGTCTGTGGGTCGAGACGGTGATGTCGTCCAATCTCGGCCGCTATCCGCCGGACATCGAGCTGGTGCTTTTCCGCGTCGCGCAGGAGGCCCTGATGAACGTCCATACCCATGCCCGGGCGACGCAGGTCTGGGTGCGGCTGCATGAACGCCGCGGCAGCCTCATCCTGGAGGTCGAGGACAACGGCCAGGGCCTGGACGCCCACTTCAAGGAGGGCGTCGGCATGGCGGGCATGCGGTCGCGGCTGGCCCAGCTGCGCGGCCGCCTGACCTTCACCGACCATGGGCAAGGCCTGAAACTGCGGGCGTCTTGCCCGCTGCGGCGGTCGACGAAGCCGGCGTCCGATCCGCGTTAGCCGCGACGGCGAGCGGCGCTCCGGTTGCGGGCCGGAGCGCCAGGGGTCACCTTACAGAAGCAACGGGCACATTTAAATCCGGCATGCCCCGGAGCATCTCGGGCTCCGGCCGGTGCACTGAAGATAGCCCCGGGCGCCGCGCGCGCCTATCGGCAATAACCCGCCGGCCGTGCCGGTTTCGGCCTCTGGGCTCCACACGGCAAACCCCGGCAATCCCCTGCGGCGCCTTCAGGGAAACACCCGATGGGCGGCCCCCGGCCCCGCGCCTAATCTTGCCCAGGGGCGGCGCACCGGCCGGCCCGGTTGTCAGCAGGAGCAAGACGATGCGCCGGAAAACATGCTGCCTGACCGGCGGCCCGCTTATGCCGCTTGTCCTGCTGGGCCTGATGCCGGCCTTCATGGCCCATGCGCAGGCGGGCCCTCAGGATTCGGGCGACCAGGACCTGGCGGCTAAGGTCGCCAACCCGGTCTCCAACCTGATCAGCGTGCCGCTGCAGAGCAATTACGATTGCTGCTACGGCCCGGAAAAGGCCAGCAAATATACGCTGAACCTGCAACCCGTCGTGCCGTTCTCGATCAACGACCGCTGGAACCTGATCACCCGGACGATCATTCCCTACGTCAACCAGGGCGAGACGGCCGCCGGCCAGGACGACACCAACGGACTGGGCGACATCACGACCAGCCTGTTCTTCTCGCCCAAGGCCGCGCCGGGCGGCATCGTCTGGGGCATAGGCCCGGTCCTGGCCTGGCCCACCGGCGCGTCGAAGCTGACCAGCGGCAAGTACTCGGCCGGGCCGACCCTGATCATCCTGAAGCAAAGCCCCGGCCTGACCTATGGTCTTCTGGCCAGTCACATGTGGTCCTATATCAGCCTGCGCGACGACCGGCCGGACGTCAGCCTGACCTCGCTGCAGCCTTTCATTTCACGCACCCTGCCCGATTCCACCACCTTCTCGGCCAACCTCGAGTCGACCTACGACTGGCAGAGCGAACAGTGGACAGTGCCGCTGAACCTCAGCGTCAGCCACATCTTTCGCTTCGGCAAGCAGCCGGTGAGCCTGTCCGGCGGGGTGCGGGGCTATCTCGCCTCGCCCGAGGGCGGCGCCGACTGGGGACTGCGCCTTCAAGCCACCTTCCTGTTTCCCGGCTGAGGCAGCGGCATGACCGACGATCCTTTTCACGGCATGCGGCGCATCCCGGACGGCGTCTTTCGCATGGGCTCCGACGACCACTATCCCGAGGAAGCGCCGGCGCGGCGGGTCCAGGTCGACGGCTTCTGGATGGATGACGGCCCGGTGACCAACCGCCAGTTCGCCGCCTTCGTGGCGGCCACCGGCCACGTCACCCTGGCCGAAGAAGCCCCCGATCCCCGCGACTATCCCGGCGCCCGGCCGGAGATGTTGAAGCCGGCCTCGCTCGTTTTCATAAAGCCGCCGGGCCCGGTCGACCTGCGCGACATCCACAACTGGTGGCACTATGTCTTCGGCGCCGACTGGCGCCATCCGCTGGGGCCGGACAGCGACCTCGATGGCCTCGACGACCACCCCGTCGTCCATGTCGCCTGGCGGGACGCCGAGGCCTATGCGGGGTGGGCCGGCAAGAGCCTGCCGACCGAGGCCGAATGGGAGTTCGCCGCGCGCGCCGGCCTCGAGGGCGCCGCGTTCGCCTGGGGCGAAACCTTTCTGTCGGAGGGCCGCTTCATGGCCAATACCTGGCAGGGCCGCTTTCCCTACGAAAACCTGGCCGAGGACGGCTATGAGCGGACCTCGCCGGTCGGCGCCTTTCCCGCCAATCGCTACGGGCTGCGGGACATGATCGGCAATGTCTGGGAATGGACGAACGACTGGTATGCCGCGGCGCCGGATCCGGCCAGGAGCTGCTGCACCCCGCGCAATCCGCGCGGCGGCGCGCGCGACGCCAGCTTCGATCCCGCCGATCCCGTCAGCCGCATTCCGCGCAAGGTCGTCAAGGGCGGCTCGCACCTGTGCGCGCCCAACTATTGCCGCCGCTACCGCCCGGCGGCGCGCCATCCCCACGCCATCGACTCCCCGACCTCGCATATCGGCTTTCGCTGCATCCTGCGCCCGACGGCCCTGATGTAAGGCTGAGAACCAGACACGAAAAAGCGATCCAGCCCCAGAACTGGATCGCTTTTCCACCGGCCCGGCCTCTCACTTCGCGGGCGGCAGCCCTGGAAGGCTCTTGGTGAGATCGATCAGCACCGCGTTCAGCTGGGCCTGATCGGCGTCCTTGGCGTCGACGCGCTTCTGCGAGACGCCGCGCCAGGCCAGCTTGCCGCTCGCCGCGTCGACGATATCGAGCATCAGCGTGCCGTCGGTATAGTGGATCGACTGGACATCGACGTCGACCGGCGCCCCGTAGGCGCCCCAGCCGTAGCCGCCGACACAGCCCCGCCGGCCACAGGCGACCGCCGGTCCGGGGCCGCCCATGGCGGTAGCCTGATAATCGGTGCCTTCGCGCAACCCGATATGGTAGGCGACCAGCACCTGGGCCCGGGCGGGATCGACCTGCCGATAGCCCTTGGTCGCCAGGGCATTATCGACGGCCATGCGCAGCCGTTCGCTCATGATGTCGTTATCGATGCGCGGATCGCCGCCGCCCGGATCGCTGATCTGCGCCCAGGCATAGGTCGTTCCGGCGGCGAGGCGCGACGTATCGCCGGTCAGCACCGAAACCTTGCCGGCCGGGCTTTCGCAGGCGTTAAGCCCCAGGCCGGCGCCGATCAAGGCGGCTGTAAGCGCAATCGACAAATTCCGTGAAAACATGGCTGGCTCCTTTGGACCTCAACCCGGGCCGTGGCTGACCCGGCCAAACTGTAACCGTCGGGGGCCACGCCCTTAATCGGGTGAAACCCCCAGACCCCGCGCGGCGATATCCGCCGTCAGGCCATCGGCACCAGGCCGAGCTGATGCGCGCTCATCAGGATCATCTGCAGCGCCAGGGCGACCATCAGCACGCCCAGAAGCGCGAAGATCACCTGCATGCCGGTCGGCGTCACGACGCGCAGGATCGGGCGCACGAACAGCATGCACAACAGGTCGAGCGCGATATTGGCCAGAAGCAGCGCGACGATCGTCGTTGTCCGCGCCGGATCGGCGCTGCCCGCCAGGAAGACGATCAGCGCCGCCAGGCCGTAGGGCGTCAGGATCATCGGAAAGATGACCTGCATGACGCCGGGGACCTCGGCGACCGCCGGCACGGCCGGTTCGGGCGCATGCGGCAGGACGATCTTCATCGCGGTGACGAAGAAGATGATCCCGCCGGCCATGGCCAGGACCAGCGGGTCGATCCCCCAGTTGCCGAGCAGGGCGCTGCCGGCGAAGCCGCCGACGATGGCGATGGCGGCGCCGATGATGGCCGAGCGATAGGCCAGGACATCGGCCGCCTTGCGCTCGAGATGCTGGGTCGCCCTAGCGAACGGCACGATCATCTTGATCGGCCCCAGCATGATGAAGAACAGGGTGAAAATCTGAGCGGCGCCAACGGTGTAGGTCATGGCCATCTCCTATCTGAGGATCATCCAGATCGCGCTGAGCGCGCCGCCGGCGATGATCAGCAGGGTCAGCAGGACCACACCCCAGCGCGCCGGCGGCTTGAAGTGCAGGGTCTCGATCTGGTGGTAGACGGCGTTGTAGCGGTACAGGCCCCACAGCAGCACGGCGACGCCGAGGACCACCATGCCGATCCCGGCCGTCTCGATGTCGCGCAGCGAGCCCAGCATCCGGCCGCTCGGCGGCGCTCGGTTCGACTGTTCCAGGTAGACGGCGAAGCGGTTGAGCGTGACACCCAGGCTGATCAGCGACACGGCGGTGCGCACCTGGGACAGGTGCGTGCGTTCGTTGGACAGGTGCGAGCGGACATCCGACAGCGCCGTGCGATGCTCGGACAGGTCGCTGCGCTTTTCGGACAGCGCCGTCCGGTGTTCCGACAGATCGGTGCGATGTTCGGACAGGCCGGTGCGGTCCTCCGACAGCTGGGTGCGGAATTCCGACATGCGTGTGCGGTTCTTCGACAACTCGGTCGACGCCTGGGCGTCGCTCTTGTCGGCAATGTCCGCCTTGATCTCCGGCCGCAGTTCGGGAAACGACTCCGGCAGGTCGGGCAGGTCCTCGGGCTTGGGCGGGGTACGCTTGGTCATGGACGGCCTCCGTGCATCGACAGGCGAACCATACGGCGCGGCGGGAACGGCTCCCATCGGTAGAAACCCTTGGCCCGGTGGCGGATTTTCGCGGGCCGCGAGCCGCTCACGCCTCGACACCGACATGGGCAACCTCAGGAGCCGCCTCGCGGCGCAAGGCCTGCGCCCGCAGATAGGCGTCCCGTCCCCGGGCCAGCAGATCGTGGGCCAGGAGGGTGTCGGCGGCCGGCGGGATCTCTTCGGCAGCGACACGGATGACGACCGGCGGCGCGGCCGGACGCGGATCGCGGGCACTGCCGGCGGCCACATCCGCGATTACCGCGAGATCGCCGCGGCGGGGCGGCAGGACAGGCAAACGCCAGGACATGGTTCCCTCCTATGGCTCATTGCGCGCCCAGCCTGCCCTCGCCCAGACCGCCGGACCATCGGCACAAACGTCAGGGGGCACCCGCGTTTCACCCGACCCGTGCGGGGCGACTACCCTTGGGCGAACACCATCTTCCAGTCGGTCTTCATGCTGACCGTGGTCCAGCCGCGGCTGGTCGCCTCATCCAGCGCCTTGTCCAGCTGGCCGATGCGCGACTGGCGGTCGTAGGCGTATTCGCGGACCGCGTCGTCGTGATGGATCAGCACCTGGAGACTGGGCCACGGACTGCCGGCGCAATATTCCAGCATGGCCTGGTCGCCATCGGAATTACCAACCGCCAGGACCGGCCGGCGGCCGATATGCAGCTCGATATTGCCAGGCTTGTCGGTGCCGTCGTTGAAGGCGCCCAGGGCGCAGCAGGCGATAACCTGACCCTTGCCGTCGGCCGCCTCGAACCGCGTCGTCTGGCTGCTGCCGATGACCTGCTCGGGCGGGATGCCGTACAGGGCCTGCGAGAAGGCGCGCATGAAGTGCACCTCGCCGCCCGACGAGATATAGGTGCGGAATCCGGCCGCGTTCAGCCACAGCAGCAATTCCAGCTGCGGCCTGTAGACCAGGCTCGAATAGGGCCGGTTGAAGCGCGGGTGGCGGGCGCCGGCCATCCAGGCGCGCACCAGGTCCTGATAGGCGTCCGGCGTCAGCCCTTCCTGGACGTCGAAGATGGCGTCGATCAGGCCGTTGCGGTCGATCTCGCCCAGGGATGCCAGCCCCGTGTCGGCGATGGCGGCCAGCGACGGCGACGCGCGCAGCGACGGCTTTTCGGCGACCATTTTTGCAATGCGGTCGAAGGCGAAGACGACCTGGAAATAGACCGGCTGCTCGCACCACAGGGTGCCGTCGTGGTCGAAGACGGCGATGCGTGCCTCGGGCGGGATGTAGTCCGGCCCCGGCTCTATCACCTTGCGGACATAGGCCATGATGGCTGACTTGGCGGGTCCAGCCGCCCACGACGGCAGCGGATCGGCAGTAATGATGACGACCGGCTGGGCGGCGGCCCTGACGGCGGCCGCGCCGCCCAGCCCCGCGGCGGCAGCAAGAACGGCGCGGCGGGACGGGGCGAACACGACACGCCTCAGTCGCCGCCGACGGTGGCCATCTTGGCCATGGCGTCGTCGATGGTGAAGCTGCCCGGCTTCTGCACGCGCGGGAAGTCCCTGAAAGTTTCTACGAACTTCGCCGCCGCGGCCTGGGCCAGGAAGATGAAGTAGCCGTGGTACAGGAACCAGTCGTAATAGGTGTTCGAGGTCACATCGGCGAATTCATACGGATCCGTGCGCAGGTTGAAGATCTTCGGCAACCGCAGGCGGGTAAAGGGCTCGGCCCACACCTTCAGCGTCCCCTGGCAACGCTGCTCCATGAAAACGATCTTCCAGTTGTCGAAGCGCATGGCCAGCACGTCACCGTCGTCGCTGAAGTAGAAGAAGAAGTCGCGCGGGCTCTCCTTCGCTTCGCCGGTCAGGTACGGCAAGAGATTATAGCCGTCGATATGGTTCTTGAAGGTCTTGCCGTTGGCGGTGTAGCCGCTCTTCAGCTTTTCGGGCACGTCCGCCGCGCCGGCCGCCGCCAGGAAGGTCGGCAGCCAGTCGTGATGCTGGATAATGCCGTTGGCGACCGAGCCGGCTTCGATATGACCCGGCCAGCGGGCCAGTTCGGGAATGCGGAAGGCGCCTTCCCAGTTGGTGTCCTTCTCGCTGCGGAACGGTGTCATGCCGCCGTCCGGCCAGGTATTGCGATGCGGCCCGTTGTCGGTCGAGTAGACGACCAGGGTATTCTCGGCCAGGCCCAGCTCATCGAGCAGGTCCAGCAGGGTGCCGACATTCTTGTCGTGGTCGACCATGGTGTCGTGATAGGGCGACTGCCAGCGGCCGGCCTGGCCCAGGCTTTCCTTCTTGGTATGGGTGAACAGGTGCATGTGCGTCGTGTTCACCCAGACGAAAAACGGCGTGTCGGCCTCGTGCTGGCGCTTGATGAAGTCGCTGGCGGCCTCGACGAACTCGTCGTCGCAGGTCTCCATGCGCGCCTTGGTCAGCGGCCCCGTGTCCTCGATCTTCTGCTTGCCGACCCGGCCCCAGCGCTCTTCGACCGTCGGATCGTCGACGTCGGTCGCCCAAGCATGCAGGACGCCGCGCGGGCCGAAGGTCGCCTTGAAGCGCGGGTCCTGCGGGTAGTCTTTCATCTCGGGCTCTTCCTCGGCATTGAGGTGGTAGAGATTGCCGTAGAACTCGTCGAAGCCGTGAACGGTCGGCAGCATGTGATTGAGGTCGCCGAGGTGGTTCTTGCCGAACTGGCCGGTGGCGTAGCCCTGTTCCTTCAGAAGGTCGGCGATGGTCACCACGCCGTCGGGCATGCCGACCGGCGAGGCCGGGATCCCGACCTTGCTGAGGCCGGTGCGGTAGACGCTCTGGCCGGTGATGAAGGACGAGCGGCCGGCCGTGCACGACTGTTCGCCATAGCTGTCGGTGAACAGCATGCCTTCGTTGGCGATGCGGTCGATATTGGGCGTGCGATAGCCCATCAGGCCGTGGGTATAGCAGCTGAGATTCGACTGGCCGATATCGTCGCCCCAGATGACGAGAATGTTGGGCTTACCGTTGGGCATGGGAGATCCTCCTGAGTGAGGTCCCAAGCCTAGGCCCGCCGAGAGCACCGGAGGATCGGGTGAAACCCGTGGGGCGCCCTGGCGGTTGCCATGACAGCGCCTGAGAGCGGGCAACACGCGTAAATGCGCCAGGCCCGGAAGGCGGACCTGGCGCATGAAGAGATGCGTGGCGGCGGGAGGCTAGAAGCGGAACTGGGTGCCGAGAATGGGCCCCTGCTCGACGATATCGCTGATGAAGCCATCATTGCGATAGTCGACGGACATGTAGCGGTAGCCGGCCGTCAGCGACCAGCGGTCGCTGAGACGGTAGGTCGCCGCGGCATAGAGCTGATAGGTCAGGCGCGAGCCCACGCCGAAGCCGCCGGCGTCGGCCATGCCGGTGAAATCCCACTTCGGCGCCAGGGGCGCGATGATGCGGGCGCCGATGATCGGATCGGTCCAATTCTCGTCGTGGTCGCCGTTCAGCTGCGTATTGTCCGTCTTGACCAGGCGCACCGCGTTGTCCTGCCAGTTCATGCGCACGCCGCCGAACAGGTCCAGCGCATAGGCCGGCGTTTCCGCCACGCGGTAACCGATGGCGCCGGTCAGCCAGGTCGCCTTGGATTCGAGCCCGGCCACGGTATAGTCCGGGCTGGCGCTCACCGCCTGGCGGCCGCTGTCGGTGTCGATATACGAGACGTCGCCAAGGACGCTCCACTTGCCGTGCTGGGCGTTGAAGGCCAGCGCGCCGCCGGTCTGGAAGTCGTCCAGGATATCGCCGAACGACTGGTCGGTATGCGCCACCGGGAACTTCGGAAACGGCGCGATATCGCCGTTCAGCCCGGCCATCCAGAAATAGGGCGTGACCGTGAACTTCCAGTCCTGGGCCAGAGCCGGTGTGGCGAGAAGGCTTGCGGCCGCGATGGCGGCGCCTGCATAGATCGGTTTCATGGGATCATCCTTTTTCACGTGTGCCGCCCGGACGCGCCGGGCCGGGAAAAGGTGCGCTGAAAGGCGCTGACCCAGCATCGGGTGATGACCCGAGGCCGGGCCGGTGCATTGCCCACCCCTGCCTGCGCGGGCCGACCGTCAGTGCGGCGGCTTGCCGTTCGGCCACGCGCTGCTGTAGGCATAGGGCGGCGGCGTCGTGTGCCGGTAGGTGTCGTAATAGACGGTCTGGAAGACGTCGGGCGACGGCCGGTCCTTGTAGAAGACGACCGTATATCCCTTGGGCGCGGGCGCGGGATCGTAATAGGCGCCCTGATAGGAATAGTATTCGCCCTTGTAGCATTTGACCGTGCTGTTCTTGCCGATCTTGTTGCCGACGACCCCGCCGATCACCGCGCCGGCAACCGCGCCCAGGCCGCGTTCGTTCTTGGAAATCTGGCTGCCGATCAGGCCGCCGGTGACCACGCCGATGATTGTGCCGGTCTTCTTGGCCTGCTGTGTCTTGGCGTAGCAGTAGCCGTCGTAGTGGCGCAGGTCCGTATCCTGGGCCGCCACCGGCGACGCCAGGCACAGCAGCGGAATGCCGGCAAGGATGAGGAAGGGATGACTGAACCGCATGACTTGGACTCCGAAAAAGTGTGGATCGTGCGGCCCACTGTGAGCGGCGGAACGCCCCTCCGGTATCGGGTGATGACCCGAGGCCGGACCGGTGAATTGCCCAGCCCGATCAAGACGTGCGCCGGACGTCCGGCAACGTGTATGTCCCGTCAAGAATCGCCTCGGTGGGCACATAGGCGCGGACCAGCAGGGCGAACGGGTCGTGTGGCGCGGGCAGCCAGTTGGCCTTCGCCTCGGCCGTGTCCGGCTCGGCAGCCGATAGCGTCAAGGTCAGCGAACCATCGGCCGCGAAAACCAGTTCATCGGCGTCCAGGTTGACCGTGCCGATATTGGTGCGTCCGTTGGGGCTGTCGGCCAGCATGTAGTAATCCCGGTCATACATGCTCAGCGACCAGAAACCGCCGCGAGCGCGATCGACGGGCGGCAACTGGCCTTTTTCGAACCGTACCTCGTAACGGTAGCGACCCTGCAGCAGCGCGCCCGCCGCATCGGTGCCGCGAATGAAGTAGACGGCCTCGTGATAGTCGTTGACGTAGATGTAGATGATCGCCGCCTGGGCGCGGCCGAACCAGTCCGTGCCCCACACCCCGCCGTTCTTCTGGCGCTGCCAGCCATTGCCGGCATCGACGCCGATCTGGTGATACTTCGCCGACTCGTGCAGTTCGGCGTCGGCGGCCAGGGTCGTGCGGTCGATCAGGTCGCGCCACGCGTCATCGCTGTCGCGCAGCGCCATGAGCGTTCGCGCCTGTTCGGCCATCGGGCGGTCGTCGGCACTGACGACCGGATTGGCGTCGAGCGCCTGCTCAAGGCCGTCCCAGAAGGTCAGTGGATTGACCGGACGAACGCGCAGCATGTCCGGATCGGCCGCGACCTGTTCGGCCGTAATGCCTTTTGGGAATACGCTATTATGCGCGGCGGCCTGGCAGTCGAAAACCCGCGGACCCGGCTTGTTCTCGCTCAGCGGCACCACGCCGATCTGGTTCAGGACGGCGCGTCCCTGGGCTTTCGAGGCCGCATCGTGGGCGATGAACGAGCGCCCGAAGACACCGGCGACGTGCGTCGGCGCGCGCAGGACCTCGATGAAGCCGTCCGGCTTTTCCCCCTGCCAGTCGGGTCCGACCAGAAGGAACTTGCCGCCGGGCGTCGCCGAGGCCGAACCGAGCTGGCGGAAGACCGTGGTGAACAGGTCGCACAGCTGGAGCGTCCAATAGTGGCCCTGTGGCACGTCCGCCGGTGTCTGGACGACGACCGGCTCGACGCGCAGATCGACGAAACTGACGCCGTAGATGGTGTCGCTGTTCGGCGTCACCACCTTGCGCTGGGCCGGCGACATGTAGTCGTCGAGATAGCCCATATGGTTTTTCGGCGCGCCGGGGAACAGCCCCATGGTCGCGCCGGCGCCGGCCTTCATCACCTCCCAGCTGCTGGTGCGGCCAAAGGCGTCGACCGCCGGATAGCCCCAGTAATAGACGATGCGCGTCAGGGCTTCGACATAGGCCGTATTGGCCAGTTGCGCCGGTACGCCCGCCGCATCGGCCAGGTGGGGATGCGCCGGCTTGAAGGTCTCGGCGAGGTAGGCGGCTTCGGCGGTTGCCGGCGAACCGGCGCGCGGCTGTGTGAAGGTATCGGGCATGACTTGGCTCCTTCCTATTCCCGCGCCAGGGCGGCGGCGAGCTGGCGCTCGAGATCGAGATAGACGTCGTCGGCGATGTCGTAGGTCACCTTGACCACGCGGCCATGGGTGAAGGGGAATTGCGGCTTGTATTCGCCGCTGACGGAATCGCCGCCGTCATAGCCGATGCAGAGCCCCTCGCCGCACAGGGCATAGCGGCCGGTCATGGTGCGGAACGCCCCATGCGCCACCGGTTCCTCGTCGACATAAAGCGTCATCTGGCCCAGTGCCTCGAGCTGCTCGGTGATCCGTTCCTTGACGAATTCGACGCCGACGATGTGCTTGCCCAGCTTCGGCGCCGCGGCGACCAGTCGCTGTTCGGGCGGGATGCCCAGGAAGTTGTAGGCGAAGAACAGCTTCCCGCCCTTGACGAACAGCGAATAGCCGCCGAAGCGCGAGCCCTGGGCGACGATGACGCCCTGGCTGTCGCCGGTGAACTCGACCTCGGCCAGGATCTTGAACGAGACGCCCAGCGTGCGGGCCGCCGCCGCTTCGGGCACCTCGGTCGTCCCGGGATAGTAGACGTAACGGTTGCGTTGCGGCGCGTGGTATTCGGCTTCGTGCATGGCGTGCACGCCCAGGTCGATCAGCGGCAGGACGTTGTTCTTTTGCGCCTCCGCCAGCCACAGGTCGGTCAGTTCCTTGAGTTTGTCCGGATGTTCGCCGGCCAGGTCGCGCGCCTCGGAGCGGTCCGTCTCGGTGTTGAACAGCTGCCAGACGTCCTGGTCGAAATGCCCCTGGTCCGACGGCAGCGGCGCGTGCAGGGCCGCCGCCTTCCAGCCCTTGTGCCAGATGCCACGCGTACCGCACATCTCGTAATACTGCGTCTCGCGTGCCGTCGCCGCGCCCGCGTCGTCGAAAGTATAGGCCATGGACACGCCGGCCAGCGGCGCCTACTTCACCCCGGCGATCGTCTCCGGCATCTTCACACCGCAGGCCTCCAGGATGGTCGGCACGATGTCGGTGCAGTGGTGATATTGGTCGCGCACCTCGCCCCTGGCCTTGATGCCCTTCGGCCAGTGGATGACCAGCGGGTCGCAGGTGCCGCCGGCGAACGAGGCATAGCGCTTGAACATCTTGTAGGGCGTCGAGAAGGCCGTCGCCCAGCCGGTCGGATAGTGGTTGTAGGTGTCGGGGCTGCCCAGCTTGTCGATCATGGCCAGGTTACGCGTCACGTCGTCCGGGAAGCCGTTGAAGAACAGGTTCTCGTTGACCGAGCCCGACGGGCTGCCCTCGCCCGAGGCGCCGTTGTCGGCGCAGTAGAAGATCAGGGTGTTGTCGAGCTGGCCCGACTCTTCGAGATAGTCGATGACCCGGCCGATCTGCACGTCGGTATATTCCGACAGGGCGGCATAGACCTCGGCCATACGGCTGAACAGGCGCTTTTCGTCGGCCGACAGGGTGGCCCACGGGCGGACCATGTCGCCCGGCGCGGCGATGGCCTCGGGCATGGGATTGATCGGCGTCAGTTCGGTATCGGCCGGCAGGATGCCGCGCGCGATCATGCGCTTCAGCACCCAGTCGCGATAGGCTTCGTAGCCGTCGTCGAAGCGGCCCTTGTACTTGTCGATGAAGTCCTGGGGGGCGTGGTGCGGGGCGTGGTTGGCGCCCGGGCAATACCACATGTACCACGGCTTGTCGGTGTCGGCCTGCTTGCTGTCGCGGATGAACTGGATCGCCTTGTCGGCGATGTCCTTCGAGAAGTGATAGCCGTCCTCGGGCTGGGCCGGCTGGTCGACGAAGTGGTTGTCCTCGATCAGTTCGGGGTACCACTGGTTGGTCTCGCCGCCGATGAAGCCGTAGAAGCGGTCATAGCCCAGGCCCAGCGGCCAGTTCTTCTTCGACGCCGCCATGCCGAAGGCGTCGACCGGCACATTGTGGTTCTTGCCGACCCAGAAGGTCGACCAGCCGGCGTCGCGCAGGATCTGGGCAATGGTGCCGTTTTCCGGCGGGATATGGCCGCAATAGCCGGGAAAACCGGTGGCCGCCTCCGAGATGGTGCCGAAGCCGTTGGCGTGATGATTGCGCCCGGTCAGGAAGCACGACCGCGTCGGCGAGCAGACCGCCGTCGTATGCCACTGGCTGTAGGTCAGGCCGTTCTTCGCCAGCCGGTCCAGCGTCGGCATGTCGATGCGGCCGCCATAGGGCGACCACGCCGCCTGGCCGGTATCGTCGTAGAGGATGACCAGGACATTGGGCGCGTCCTTCGGCGCCCGCGCGTCGAGGAAGGCGTCCCAGTCGGCCTTCGAGTCGCGGACGTCGAGGTGGATGTTTCCCTGAAATGGACGAGGCATGGCTAGGCTCCTTGCACATGGGCTGAAGAGAGGGGGATCCGGGCTGAAGAGAGGGAGAAGGTATCGGCGGGAACGCCGGGGAAGACCCGCGCCCAGTCGTTCCTGACGCTGACGACCTGGAAGCCCAGATCGCCGGCATGGTCGAGCGCATCGTTGAGCGGGCTGAGGCGGAAGTCGCGGTCGTAGGCCGTCTCGCGCTCGCCATCGTCGTGATGCAGCAGCAGGGCCAGGCGGCGCCCCGTCCCGGCCAGGGTGTAGCGCATCATCGCCTCGTCGCCGTCGGAATTGCCGAAGGCCAGGATCGGACGCCGGCCGATATGCAGCCAGATGTTCTCCACCTTGGCGCCGCGGTCGTCGAAACTGTCGAGGTCGGCCAGCTTGGTCAGCTGGTTGCGCTCGCCGACGATCTCGAAGCGCGTCCTGACCGAGCTGCCGATCACCTGTTCCGGCGGGATGCCGTAGACGGACTCGGCGAAGGCCCGCATGAAGTCGATGCCGCCGCCCGAGACGATATAGGTCCTGAAGTCGTGGGCGCGCAGATAGGCCAGCAGCTCCAGTTGCGGATCATAGACGATGTCGGTGTAGCGCCGCTTGAGGACCGGATGGACCGCCCGGGCCAGCCAGTGGCGAACGATCGCCTGGAAACCCTCGACCGACATGCCGGCGTGGATGGCGAAGGCGAATTCGAAAATGCCCTTCTTGCCCAGGGCGCGGATGGCCTCGAGATCGTGGTCCAGGAAGGCCTTGAACGGCTGCCGTTCCGCCAGGCCGGGATCGGCCCGGGCCAGCGTGGCGGCGCGGTCCAGGGTGAACTGGACCTGGACCTGAAGCGGCTGTTCGCACCACAGGGTGCCGTCATTGTCGAAGACGGCGATGCGTTCGGCCGGCGGCACGAAGTCGTCGCTGCCTTCCGCCGTCACCGCGGCGACGAAATCCAGGATCGCCGACCGCGCGGGGCCATGGTTCCAGGACGGCAGGACACGCGCCCTCGCCGGTGCGAAGGCGGCGGTCTGGGACGTCGCGCCAGACGTGACAACGGACATGATAACCTCGGCAGGGTTGGAAGAAGCTGGGTTGGAAGAGCAGGACGCCAAGCTTATCGCCGCGCCCGCAGGCGGACATCCGGGCGGCAACCGATCCATCCCGGCCGATCACCTGAGCCGGCTCCCTAAAATCCCTTAAGGGGCAGACACGGCAGGTGCATGAGTTGCACCGCGCTGAACACGCACACCGCGCCCGCCAGTCCGACCAGGACGGTCTTGATCGCCGGCGACTTGAAGGTCTGGCTGATGCCGCCGAAGAACAGGGCGATCGCCAGCAGCACGGTCACCTGGACGAAGCAGTCGCTGACGTCGTTGTCGTGCTGGCCCTCGTCGAACAGGGCGTCGGCCTGTTTCTGCAGCGCCTGCGACTGCGCCAGGCGTGCCGGGTGGTATTGCGGCATGGCGAACGGCGACGACGGCGCGGCGGGATTATGCGCGGGATCGGTCGCCGCCCAGGCTTCGAAGGCGACGGCGAATTCGGGCCGGAAGCGCTGGCGGTAGAAGACCTTGAGCCCGGCCTGGTGATTGGCCTCGGCGCCCAGCCACTGCTGGAACATCAGCAGGTCGGCGGTCTCGGCCTGGCCGGCCGTCGTCACGGCACGGGCCGCGGCGATGCGCGCCGCGCCGGCTTCGGTATAGCGCGCCGCCTGCTCCCCGTCCCACAGGGCGCTCTGGAAACTGGCCCAGGAGGTCATCACCGCGGCGATGGAAATCACGGCGGCGGCCAGAATCTCGACGAGACCCGCGAACAGTTCCGACTTCATGTCGCCTCCAGTCCGGACCGCGCCGCCTCGAGGTCGCGTTCGAGGAAGTAGTTGAGGAAGGTGCGGATGACGGCGATGGCGCCCAGGCGGCCGATATCATCCCAGGTCGGCGCGATCGCCGTGCGAACGATGTCGGCGGCCAGGGCGAATTCCAGCGACAGCACGATCCAGCTGGCGAAGCGCGTCCACACTTCGCGCCGGCCGTCGCGCAGGGCCTGCCACGGCCGGCCGGCCAGGATCGCCGCGCGCGCCGCCGCCTTGGTCATCCCCAGCAGGATACAGACGACCGAACAGGCTTCGGCGGCCAGGGCGGCATAGTCGGCGACGATACGAAAGAGCGCTTCCATCCTGTCCTCGCGGGTTGGGGCGTCAGGGCGCGGTTGCCCTCTGCCACATCTTGCGGGCTTCGGCCTGGGTCACGACCCCGTCATGATTGGTGTCGAAGCGGGCGAACCGGCGCCGGGTGACCGTGTCGATCTCGGCGCGCGTCACGACATGGTCGCCGTTCAGGTCCAGGGCAGCGAACAGCCGGCCATTGCCCATGGCGACCCAGTCTGGCCGGTCGGTCTTGCGCAGCCACCGTTGCAGCTTGCCCGCGGCCGTCAGCCATTCACGTTCGGTGATGCGGCCGTCCCCGTCGATATCGGCGCGCATGAGGATGCGCCGCCAGCCGTCCTGGTATTCCGCCAGGGTGATGCGGCCGTCATCGTTCGCGTCGAAAGCCGGCAGGTGAGCCGCGGCGGAGAACGGCGCGAGCGCGAGCGCCAGGCCGACAACGATAGCTCGCCCGCGCATCAGAAGGCCTCCCCGATGGCGAAGTAGAAGGCCGAGGAATGGGAGCCTACGGCGAAGTCGGTGCCGACATTGACCTTGTATTTTTCCGAGGCCATGAAGCGCACGCCGACGCCGGCCGCCGGCAGCAGGTTCTTGGTGTTGAAGCTGGTGATGTCCGGGGCCACCTCGCCCACGCCGGCAAAGGCGACCATGCCCCAGCGGTGCGAGATCTGGCGGCGGTATTCGCCCTGGACGGCGAACATGCCGTGGTCGCGATACTGGCCGGCGACATAGCCGCGCAGGTCGTTGTTCTGCCCGAAGCTGCACAGGTCGTAGAACGGTCCGCCGTCTCCCGTCCAGCACAACGATCCCCGCCACGCCAGCAGCGACTTGTCGTCGAGCCGGTGATAGCCGTTGATGGCGGCGGTAAAGCGTTCGTAGTCGAAATCGCTGCCGAAGGCGCCCGAGGCGTCGAACCACTGAACCTGGGCCAGGATGCCCTTGCGCGGATTGTATTCGTTGTCGCGGCTGTCGTATTCGAAGCCCAGGCCCAGCTGCGCGATCGTGCTTTTCAGCTCGATGTCGGAGATCATCAGGTCGGCTATATGGATCTCGGACGTCTTGACCGTGGTGTCCATGGCGACGCCGCGAAACAGCAGCCCCACATGGATGTGGGACGCGACCAGGAAGAGCACCGAGCCGCCGCCGAAGGTCGCCTTCTGATCGAGCCCGATCGACTGGCCGGCCGCCCCCGCCGCCTGCCCTATGCCGAAGAAATCGACATTGAAGTCGCCGGTGCCGCCGCCCACGGTAATGCGGATCTTGTCATCGCCGATATAGGCCTTCTGAAAGGCGAAGACCGCCCAGCTCGGACTGTCCGTATAAAGACCGCCAAAGCCTGTGGTCCACGGCCTGGGCGATCCGGCCGGCGAATAGAGCGCCATGGCGCCGACGCCCAGCCCGTTGCCGAGCGCAGGGTTGGATATCGGGATCGGCAGGGCCACGAAACTGACCGGATGCTGCGAGGCTGTCGTCTCCATCGGCGTTTGCAGGGTCTGGCCATAGGCTTCCGCCTGCTGCGCATGAGCCGCCAGAGGCATGGCCGGCGCCGCCAAAAGCGCTAGGGCCAGGGAAACCGGAGCCGAGGGAACCAAGTGTCGCATGCCGTCCTCCATTGTCCATCCGGAATAGCGCCGGCGCCGGAGGCCTCCAATCGGGTGAAACCCCACCTGGCCGCGGGGCATTAGCGCAGAGCGGTATTCCCCCTGCCGGTGCGGACAATCCGAGGCGCCGGATCAGGGTTTCACCCGGTGGGCGGACGGCCCGCCCGGCGGCACAATCGCCGGCGAAGGGAGACCTCCATGACCATCAAGACCAAACAAAAATCGGCGACCGTCATCACTGTGCTGGCCTTATCGCTCCTCTGCGCGAACGGGCTGGCCGCGGCCAAGCCGGCGGCGAAGGCCGTACCGCCCCGCATCGACCCCAAGGCGGTCGAAGCCGGCGAACGGATGGGCGCCTATCTGCGCACCCTGGACAGCTTCGAAGTGACTGCCAGCGACAGGCTGGAGGAAGCGCTCGACTCCGGCAAAAAGGCCACGACCTCCATGCTGGCGACCTACAAGGTGCGCCGCCCCGACGGCTTCGTCATCGATGTCGCCTCGGTCAAGAAGGAGCGGCGCTTCGTCTATGACGGTCACGCCTTCACGGTATCGGCGCCGCGCGCCGGCTATTTCGCCACCGTGTCGGCGCCGCCGACCATCGACGCCGTCATCGAGGACATCTACGACGAATACGGCATCGTGCTGCCGCTGGCCGATCTGTTCTACTGGGGCACCGACGCGGTGCCGAAGGAGAACCTGAAATCGGCGCGCCTGGTCGGCCATGAAAAGATCGCCGGCCTCGACGCCGATCACTACAGCTACGGCGGCAGCGATTTCGCCTGGGATGTGTGGATCGAGCGCGGCGACACGCCGCTGCCGCTCAGGATGGTCATCACCACCCTCGACGCGCCGTCGAAGCCGACCTTTACCGCCAACCTGACGTGGAAAACCCAGGTGGCGTTCAATGCCGACACCTTTACCTTCAAACCCGCATCGGACGCCAAGCCGATCGTCATGGCGAGGGTCGACCAATGAGCGCCCCGATGCGTCTTCTCATGTCGCCCGAGGCCGCTGCCCTGTGCGGCGTCGCCTTCGCCGCCTTCGCGATCACGCCGGCCCTCAGCCTGCCCCATCGCGCCCCCCATGTCCCGGCGCACGCCGCGCCTTCCCACGTCAGTCATCCGACGGCGATGAACGTCCATGCGCCCGGTGGCGGCGGTTTTTCGGGTGGGGGCGGTCATCCCCCCGGCCCACCCAACGGTGGAGGTGGGGGCGGCGGAGGGCACCCGCCTGGCCCACCTAATGGCGGAGGCGGTGGCGGTGGTCATCCGCCCAGTCCCCCCAATGGTGGTGGTGGCGACCATCCCCCCGGCCCCGGCCCGGGTCCAGGGCCAGGACCGGGGCCGCATCCTCCGGGACCGCCGCCGGGTCCACCGCCCGGCCCTTACTGGGGTTGGGACAACGATCCCTACTGGCACTACCCGCTGGCCACCGCGGCCGCCGTGGGCGTGGTCGCCGGAACCGCCGCCGCCGTCACACAGGCCTCGCTGGGAAGCACGGCCTATACCTTGCCCGACAGCTGCGTGACGGTCTTCTCCGGCAACCTGACCTACTTCCAGTGCGGCACCGTCTGGTACCAGCCCCGCTATCTCAGTTCGGGCGTGACCTACGTCGTCGTCAGCCCGCCGGGATGATCCAACGTCAGGGCGAGCGGAAGCCGGACGCTCGCCCTTTGCAACAGAGGTGTCAAAATGCAGATCGCCGACATCCCACCGCCCTATTGCCAGGTCTATGCCGGACCCCAGACCGTGGCCGCCGGGGCCTGCGCGCCTACCCAAGCGTCGCTCCTGCCACCACAGCGCGCCGAGGCACAGGCCGCCGAAGACCAAGAGGTCATGCTGACCTTCTACGTCATGGCCCTTGCCCTGGGACTATTGCCCCAACAGGGGTGGAGCGACCCCGGCGACGACGGTTATTATGAGCCGCAACCGGCGCATACGGCCCCTTTCCGGGCAAGCCGGCCAGGGCTGCCGCGCAGCTTTGGGCCGATGCGTTTCGAACGGAAGACCCGCTTCGCACGGACAGGCGCGCATTGGCCGGATTAATTTAACAGAAAAACTTGCAAGTTTACCTGTTAAGTTTTACGGCTTTCGCATGAGCGAAACGCCCGAAGATCTTGAGTCCGCCGTCACCGAACTGCTGCTGGTCACCGGCCAGCTGACGCGCCGGCTGCGCGCCGTGGCCAATACCCGCGAGCTGACCTGGTCGCAGATGGCGATCATCGCCCGCCTCGACGGCAACGGGCCGCTGACCACGGCCGATCTGGCCAGGCTGGAATCGGTCAAGCCGCAGTCGATGGGCGCGACGCTCGCCGTCATGGAACAGGAAGGCCTGGTCCACCGCCAGCCGCACCCGACCGACGGCCGTCAGGTCCTGTTCGCCCTGACGGAGGATGGCGTCACCGCCCGCCGCCAGGCGCGTCTGGCCAAGCAGGAATGGATGCGCGACGCCGTGGGCAGGCTGACGGCGGAAGAACGGCAAACCCTGGTCGCGGCGACCGCGCTTTTCCGCCGCATGGGTGAACTGTGACCGCCGCCACCGAAACGCCACACGGCCATTTCGGCTTTCGTTTCGTCACGCCGCTGGGCCTGGGCTCGACGCTCAACCCGGTCAATTCGACCATGATCTCCACCGCCCTGGTGCCGATCGCCGGAGATTTCCACGCTTCGGTGGCGCAGACCGGCTGGCTGATCGCCGGGCTGTACCTGGCCTCCGCCGTGGCGCAGCCGACCATGGGGCGGCTGGCCGACCTGTTCGGACCGCGCCGCGTCTATCTGATCGCCCTGGCGCTGGTGGCGCTGTCCGGGCTGATCGGCGAGTTGGCCCCGTCGCTCGGCGTGCTGGTCGCTGCGCGCGTCCTGCTGGGGATCGGCACCTCGGGCGCCTATCCGTCGGCCATGCGCCTGTTTCGCGTCCAGGCCGACCGCTATGGCTACACCGCGCCGCCGCGCGTCGCCATGGGCGTACTGTCCCTGTCGGCCATCGCCTCCATGGCGGTCGGGCCGTTGCTGGGTGGCGTGCTGACCGGCGCCTTCGGCTGGCATTCCATCTTTTTGATCAACCTGCCGCTGGCGGCGGTGACGGCGGTTTTGACCCTGCTATGGGTGCCGAAAGACGATCCGGTCAGCGGAGGCTGGCGACGGCTGGTCACCGAGGTCGACCTGCAGGGCATCGCCATCTTCGTGGGTTTCCTGCTCAGCCTGATGATCTTCCTGATGAACCTCAGCCAGCCGCTGTGGTGGATCCTGCCCGTCGTGGCGATCTTCGCGGCCTGGCTGACCATCCATTCGCGCCACCGGCGCCAGCCGTTCATCGATGTGCGCATGCTGGCCAGGAACGCGCCGCTCAGCGTCACCTACCTGCGCGCCGGCCTGGTGGCGATGATCACCTATTGCGTGCTCTACGGCTTCGGCCAGTGGCTGGAAAGCGGCGCCCATTACACCGCCGCCCAGGCCGGCCTGTTCACCCTGCCGATGTCGGCGGTCGCCGCCGCCTCGTCGTTCAGCGGCGCGCGTACCCGGGGCATCCGCGCCCCCTTCGTCATCGCCATCGGTTCGGCCGTCATCGGCTGCGCCTGCCTGCTGACCCTGCACGCCCAAAGCGCGGTGTGGTGGATCGCCGGCGCGGTCGTCTGCTTCGGCCCGCCGCAGGGCATGTTCTCGACCGCCACCCAGGCCGCCATCTATATCCAGGCCCCCGCCAACGAGATCGGCACGGCGGCCGGCTTACAGCGCACCGCCGCCTATATCGGCGCCATCGCCGCGACCTCGCTGCTGGGCCTGATGTACGGCACCCGCGCCACGGACGCCGGGCTGCACAACCTGGCCCTGACCATGGGCGTCGTCACCGCCGCCCTGTTCGTCTTCACCCTTTTCGACCGTACCCTGCCCCGGGGTGCGGCGACCACGGACAATGCTCCTGTCCCATCCAACTGAAAGGACTCCCCATGCCCATCAGCCAGATCGACGCAAAAGTCGCCCTCGTCGTCATCGATATGCAGAAAGGCATTACCGGCCTGCCCTGCGCCCACCCCATGCCTGGCATCGTCGCCAATGTCGCGGCGATCACCAAGGCGTTCCGCGCCAAGGGCGCGCCGGTCGTGCTGGTCAATGTCGCGGGCGCCGCGCCCGGCCGCACCGACCAGGGTCCGATGAACTGGACGCCGCCGGCCGACTGGGCCGAACTGATCCCGGAACTGGAACAGCAGCCGTCCGACCACCTGGTCACCAAGACGACCTGGGGCGCCTTCCACAACACCGACCTCGGCGACTATCTCAAGGCCCAGGGCGCGACCCAGGTCGTGCTGTGCGGCGTCGCTACCTCGATCGGTGTCGAATCGACCGCCCGCACCGCCTATGAGCACGGCTATAATGTCGTGCTGGTCACCGATGCCATGACCGACCTCGATGCCGGGATGCACGACCACGCTGTCGCCAAGGTCTTCCCGCGCCTGGGCGAGACCGGCACGACCGCCGACCTCGTCGCCAAGCTGGCCTAAGCTGACCGGAAGGGGCTTGCCACGGACGACCATCCGGCCTTTATGGGACGAAACCGTCCCGGATCGCAGCGCATGATCGTCCGTCCCCGCCCCACCCTGCTGCAGCTCTTCTTCATCACCCAGGGCTCGATCGTTCCGCGCATCGTGCCGCAGATCCTGATCGTCGGCGTCCTGTCGGTGGCGGTCGTGCTGTGCCACCAGATCTGGCCGAAGGCGCTGCCCTCCTACAGCGGCGCGCCGTTCGCCCTGCTGGGCATCGCTATCTCGGTCTTCCTCAACTTCCGCAACAGCGCCTGTTATGACCGCTGGTGGGAAGCCCGCAAGCACTGGGGCGAACTGATCCTGTTCAGCCGCAACCTGGCGCGGCAGACGCTGGTCCTTCCGGCATCGTCGCGCAGCCATCTGCTCGAACTGGCCTGCGCCTTCGCCCACGCCCTGGTCGACCACCTGCGCCCCGCCGCCGACGAAAGCCGGCGCGTGCTGTCCTTCCTCACGCCTGACGAAGGCCTGGCCTGGCGCGGCAGCCGTTTTCCGCCGGACAGTATCCTGCGGAAAATGGGCGGGGATCTGGCCGACCTCCACCGCACCGGCGCCATCGGCGACATCCTGTTCCAGACGCTCGACCGGACCATCGGCGACATGGCCATGGTGCAGACGGCGTGCGAGCGTATCCGCACCACGCCCGTGCCGTTCGGCTATACGCTGCTGCTCCACCGCACGGCCTACCTGTTCTGCTTCCTGCTGCCGTTCGGTTTCGCCGACACCCTGGGCTGGGCGACACCGGTCGCTACCATGCTGGTCGCCTATACCTTCTTCGGGCTGGACGCGTTGGGCGACGAACTGGAAGAACCGTTCGGCCTGCGCGCCAACAACCTGCCACTGTCGGCCCTGGCCCAGACCATCGAACTGATCCTGCGCGAGGCCATGGGCGAACGCGACCTGCCGCCCCTGCCCCAGGCCGAGAACAATGTGCTCAGCTAGGCCCGCCGAGAAATATCACACAATCCCCCGTTTCTAATATTGAGGCATCGTGCCGATATATGTTACGCGTATCGAGAGCGCCGCCAAAAGACGCCACCAAAAAACGCTGAAAGACAGGGAGCCGCACCATGAACCGCCGCCAGCTTTTCGAAGGGGGCGCCGCCCTCGCCCTGGTCGCCAACCTGCCGGTGGCCGGATCGGCCTTCGCCGAGGCGACGACCGGCCAGGCGGAGGGCCGTGAGGTCCTGTCGCTCGACAAGGGCTGGCGCTTCTTCGAAGGCGACATCGCCTTTCCCGAACCGATCGGCAATTCGGCGACCTATGATTCGACCAAGACCGGCGCAGCCGGCGGCGCGGCGGGGCTGAACTTCGACGATACGGAGTGGGAGACGGTCACACTGCCGCACGACTTCGTCAGCTTCCAGCCGATCGAGAACGGCCGCAACGTCGCCCAGGGCTTCCGCCGGCGCGGCATCGCCTGGTACCGCAACATCCTGCGCTTCGACGAAAGCGACCTCGGCAAGCATATCGAGCTGCAGCTGGACGGCATCTCGACCTATGCCACCATCTGGTTCAACGGCACGCTGGTGCGCCACAGCTTCAGCGGCTACACCTCGTCCTATATCGATGTGACGCCGTTCGCCACCTACGGCAATGCCCTGAATTCGCTCGACATCCGCGTCGACGCCAAGTCGATGGAAGGCTGGTGGTACGAAGGCGGCGGCATGTACCGCCACGCCTGGGTGGTCAAGCGCAACCCCGTCCACATCGTCACCGACGGCGTCTACGGCTTTCCGGTAAAAGGGGATGACGGCTGGACCGTTCCGGTCGAGGTCACGCTGTACAATATCCTCAAGGCCGATGCGCCGGTCGACATCACGGTCGAGCTGCTGGACGCCACCGGCGCCGTGGTCGACAGTGGACGGACCTCGGCCTCGGTGCCGTCGCTGGACCACGCCGTCGCCCACCTGGCGCTGAAGCCGCACGAACCGAAGCTGTGGTCCATCGCGGCGCCATATCTCTATGTGGTACGCACGCGCGTGCTGCAAAACGGCCGGGTGGTCGATGAAAACAGCTACGAGACCGGTTTCCGTACCACGCGGTGGGACGCCGACAAGGGCCTGTTCCTCAACGACCAGCACATCAAGGTCCAGGGCGTGTGCCTGCACCAGGACCATGCCGGGGTCGGCGTCGCCATTCCCGACGCCCTGTGGGAATACCGCCTGCGGCGGCTGAAGGACCTCGGCTGCAACGCCATCCGCTCGTCGCACAACGCACCCAACAAACACGTGCTGCGCCTGGCCGACCGCCTGGGCTTCCTCATCATGGATGAGAACCGCATGTTCAATCCGTCGCCGGAATATCTCGACCAGCTGGAATGGATGGTGCGCCGCGACCGCAATCACCCCAGCGTCTATCTGTGGTCGGTGTTCAACGAGGAGCCGATGCAGGGCACGCTCCAAGGCTATGAGATGGTCCGCCGCATGAGCCAGGCGGTCAAGGCGCTGGACAAGAACCGGCCGGTGACCGCGGCGATGAACGACGGCTATTTCCGCGAGCACAATGTCAGCCAGGCGGTCGACGTCATGGGCTTCAACTACAATCAGGACAAGTACGACCGCTTCCACAAGGAAAACCCGACCATCCCGCTCTATTCGTCCGAGGACACCTCGGCCTTCATGACGCGCGGCGAATACGTCACTGACCGTGACGGCCGCCACGTCATCGCCTCTTACGACGACGAAGCTGCGCCGTGGGGCGAGACGCACCTGGCCGCGTGGAAGGCCATCGATACGCGCGACTTCATCGCCGGGGGCTTCGTGTGGACCGGCTTCGACTATCACGGCGAACCGACGCCGCTGTCATGGCCGGCCAACAGCTCGGTCTTCGGCATTATGGACCTGTGCGGCTTCGAGAAAGCCGCCTTTTACATGCACCAGTCGCAGTGGATTAAGGACCGGCCGGTGCTGGGGCTGATCCCGCACTGGAACTGGCCGGGCAAGGAAGGCCAGCCGATCCGCGTCATGGCCTGCACCAATTGCGACGAGGTCGAGGTCTTCCTCAACGGCAAGAGCCAGGGCCGCCAACCGCGCAATAAGTACGAGATGAACACCTGGCACGTGCCTTACGCGCCGGGCACGCTGTCGGCCTACGGCTATACCGGCGGCAAGGTGGTCATCAAGACGGCCGTCGAAACCACGACCGATCCGGTGGCCCTGGTCGCCATTCCGGAACGGCCGGCGATCGCCGGCGACGGCATCGACGTCATGACCTTCCGCATCGAGGCGCGCGACGGCAAGGGCCGCTTCACGCAGTTCGCCCAGCACAAGGTGACTTTCGAGGTGACGGGCGGCGAGATCGTCGGCGTCGGCAACGGCAATTCCAACTCGGCCGAGAGCGAAAAGGGCAACAGCCGTACCCTGTTCAACGGCCTGGCCCAGGTCATCGTCAAGTCGCAGGAGGGCACGTCGGGCGACCTGACCCTGACGGCGCGGGCCGACGGCCTGAAAACCGGCGTCGTCAAAGTGAAGATCGCGCCGACCGCGCCGTGGCCATACCAGGCCGTCAGCCCGTCCGTGCAGCCCGTGCCGGTGCTGTGGACCGCGCCCCTGGCCGAACAGGCGCCCGCCACGGTGCCGCAGAACCTCAGCCCGTTGCAGACCGAACTGTGGGGCCGCGTCCGCGCCGGCTTCGTCAACGATGCCCCCGGGCGCGACGGCTATGTCGTTTCGGTGGCGCGCTTCACGCCCTACGCCAAGGTGCAGAAACAGGGCGGCCTCATCCGCTTCGCCGCCGTGCGCGGCGCGGCCAAGGCCTATGTCGACGGCATCCTCGTCGGCGAGAAGACCGACCCGGCGACCGCGCCGTTCGAAATCCGCCTGCCCGCCCGGACCGGCGAACGCAACCTGGCCCTGGTCTTCAAGGTGCAGGCAAAAGAACCGTTCGGCCTGCCGGACCTGGCCTGGATCTCCGCGTCCTGAAGCCGAAGACACAAGGGGAAACGTTCATGATCTCGAAATCCGCCCTGGCCATGGTCCTGGTGCTCGGCGTGTCCGGCCTGATGGCCGGTCCGTCATTTGCCGCCGACAAGACGGCCGCCGCCGCGCCGGCCGTGCCGTTCCGCCGCACCGAGGTGCTGGCGCTCAGCGAAAAGGTCGCCGACTACCAGATCGCCTCGCTGGCCGCCGGCCTGATCCCGGCCAATGCCGCCGGCGACACACCCGATCCGAAAAACTGGGTGCAGGGCGCGCTGTTCGTCGGCCTGACCGCCCTGGCAGACCACAGCGACAACCCGCTGTACAAACAGGTCATCCTGCAACGCGGCCAGGCCAACCATTGGGAGTTGGGCCATCGGCTCTATCACGCCGACGACCAGGTCGTCGGCCAGACCTATCTGTGGGCCGCGCGTAACGGCGCCGGTCCCGACGCGCTGGGGCCGCTGCGCAAGGCTTACGACACCATCCTGGCCTTCCCGCCGACGGTCGGGCTGACCCACCGTGAATATACCGACCCGCGCGGCGTCGGCTGCGACCAGCGCTGGTGCTGGGCCGACGCCCTGTTCATGGCGCCGGCGACGTGGCTCGAGCTGGCCAACCAGACCGGGGATGCCCGCTACCGCGACTATGCCATCAAGGAATTCTGGGCGACGACCGACGTCCTCTACGACAAGACCGAGCATCTCTATTACCGCGACTCGCGCTTCTTCGACAAACGCGGGCCGAACGGCGAAAAGGTGTTCTGGAGCCGCGGCGACGGCTGGGTATTCGCCGGCCTGGCGCGCATCATCCCGCTGATGCCGCAGGGCGCAGACCGCACGCGCATGGAGACCATCTTCAAGGAGATGGCCGCCAAACTGATCGCCATCCAGAAAGGCGACGGCTACTGGTCGCCGGCCCTTCTGGCCGATCCGACGAAATCGAAACCGGAAACCAGCGGCACGGGCTTCTATGTTTACGGCCTGGCCTGGGGCGTCAAGGCGGGCCTGCTCGACCACGCGACCTACGAGCCGCATGTGCGCTCAGGTTGGGCGGCGCTGACCCGCGCCGTGCATCCCGACGGCAAGTTGGGCTTCGTCCAGCCGATCGGCGACCAGCCCGACAATGTTTCCTACGATGACACGCAATATTACGGCGTCGGCGCCTTCCTGCTGGCCGGCACGGCGGTCGCCGATCTCAACCTCGACTCCAAGCGCTAGGAACAGGGCCATGAAATCATTCCTCGTTCTCGGCGCACTCGTCGTCGCCCTGCCCGCCCAGGCCCAGACCTTCAGAGTCACCAACTCGCTCGACATGGCGCGTACCGACGCGGTCGCCGAAGTCGCGGTGAAACGCCACGCCAAGGCGTGGTCGGTGCGTATTGGCGGCCAGACCTATCCCGCGCAATATCTCGACGGCAAGGTCCGCTTCCTGGTGTCGCTGGCGCCGAAGGAAAGCGTCGTCGCCGAGCTTCGCCCGGTGGCCGCGCCCGCGCCGGCGCCGCGCGTGCTGGTGACGCTGAACGTCCAGGACGGCGGCCGGCTTGAGGGCGATCCGGCCAATGGCGGCGCGATCAAGGGCGGCGTCTTCCACCTCAGGACCCGCTTCACCCCGCCGAAGTCGCACTTCATCCACGACGGCCTGATCGCCTTCGAAGGCATAGGCTGGGAGTCGGACCGGGTGATGTACCGGCTCTATCTCGACGAACGCAATGTGCCGGACCTGTTCGGCAAGTACGGCACGGACATGGTCTATCCCGGCATCGGCCGCGGCTTCGACGACTATCAATACCCCCGGACCTGGGGCGGCGATATCTACAAGGTCGGCAATGCGCTCGGCATGGGCGGCATCGGTTTCCTGCGGGGCGGCAAGGCGACCCAGACGGGACCGTCGACCATTACCGGCCGCGTCGTCGCCAATGGACCGGTGACCGCGGTCGCCGGGGTCGACGCCGATGCGCTGGGCGGCGGCAAGGGCAGCCTGCACGCCACCTACGCCATCTCGGCCGGCGATACGGTAACCCGCGTCGATGCGGTGGCCACCGGCACGACCGATCCGCTGGTCGCCGGCCTGACCGTCCATCCCGGCGACACCGTCATCACGCCCGACGCGGGCGGCGCCGAATGGAGCTATATCGCCGTGTGGGGCAAGCAGGAACACGACCAGGACGAGGTCGGCACCGCGCTGTTCTACAGGCCCGCCAGCGTCGAAGGCATGTCCGCCAACGATGGGCAGACCCAGTTCGTCACGTTCAGATCCCGCACCGAGGCGCACTACGCCTTCGCCGGCCGCTGGGTCTACGAGAACAAGGCGGTCGCCGGCAACCGCGCCGTCAAGGACATCGACAGCTTCAAGGCCTGGGCTGCCGAAGAGGCCGCGGAACTGGCCCATCCGGTGGCGGTTACGCCTCGGTAGACTGGCCCGTGTTGTCGCCCCGCCCCGCTCGTGCTATTCCCATATCTGAAACATAACTTCAAAAGTTGGCGTAGACGATGAGCTTTGACGACGAACTGCCGGTGACCGGTGACGAAGGCGACACCCCGACACGCGGGATCGCCGGCGCCCTGACCCTGAAGAAGGGGCTGGACGTGCTGCTGCGCGTCTCGAAGGGCGACTCGACCCTGGGCGAGATCGCCCGCACGCTCAATGTCAACAAGACCACGGTGCACCGGCTGGCGACGACGCTCGTCGACATGGACTTCCTGAGCTATTCGTCGCGCGACGGCTATTGCCTGGGCTCGCGCCTGCTCGAGCTGGGCTTTGCCGCGTCCCAGCAGATCACCCTGACGCGCATCGCCCACCCCTATTTGACGCGGCTGTCGGCCGATACCGGCGATACGGTCAATCTCGGCGTGCTCGACGGGCACGAGGTCCATTACATCGACAAGATCCCCGGCACGCGCCGCATCCAGGTGCGCTGCATCGTCGGCGAACGCCAGGCCCTGCGCCACACCGGTCTGGGCAAGGCGCTGCTGTTCGACGAAACCGAGGAGACCCTGCGCGAGGTCTATCGCCGCGAGGCCGCCGCCAACCCCAATTACCGCTACGACCTGAAGACCTGGCTGAACCTGATGGCCGACTACCGCGCCGAAAACTGCGCGCTCGACCTCGACGAAAACGAGGATCACGTCCGCTGCGTGGCGGCGCCCATTCGCGGCATGGACGGCAAGATCGTCGCGGCGATCAGCGTGTCCAGCGCCAAGCAGTATGTCGACGACGACCGCATCAAGGTGCTGCGCGGCTATATTCGCGAAACCGCCGATTCGATCAGCCGCGACCTGGGCTTCAAGCCCGAAGCATAGGCATCCGACGGCGGCCGCAAGGCTGCCGTTTCGACTATAGGAATGCCGATACGATTTTCGTGATAATTATGCCACGAGGACCGAATTGCGACAGAAATGTCGTACATATCCGTCCCCATATGTGTACGCACGACCCGATAAGTGTTATCTGAATTCTACCGGCGCGATTATTGTCCAGCGCTGAATTGGTCGCCCGGCGTGTAGCGTATCCATAAATGCAATGGCTTTTCAGGCGGGATGTCACCCATCCGCGCCACGGCCTTCTGCAATCAAAAAAACCTACGGGGACTGAAACATGAAATCCTATCTCCTGGCCACAACCATGCTTGCCCTGGGCGTCGGCCTGCCTTCGCTGGCCCTTGCCCAGGCCCAGCCCGCCGCGCCGGCGCAAAGCCCGGCCGCCAAGCCCGCCGACGATACGACGACCGTCGTCGTCACCGGCTTTCGCTCCAGCCTGCAGAAATCGCTGAACCTGAAGAAGGACGCGATCGTCGTGCGCGACTCGATCGTCGCCGAAGACATCGGCAAGTTCCCGGACGCCAACGTGGCCGACGCGCTGCAGCGCATACCCGGCGTCGCGCTCAATCGCGACGGGCCGTCGAACGAAGGCCAGACCATCTCGATCCGCGGCCTTGGTCCGCAATACGCCGTGGCGACCTTGAACGGCGCGCCGGTGCATACGACCTCGTCCAGCAACGTCGGCAGCTCGGTGCGGAATTTCAACTACGACGTCTTCGCCTCCGAACTGTTCGGCCGTGTCGACTTCTACAAGACGCCACTGGCCGAACTCGAGGAAGGCGGCATCGGCGGCGTGGTCGACCTGCAGACGCCGCGGCCGTTCGACAGCCCGGGCCGGGTGATCCGCTATACGGTTTCCGCCGCTTACAATGACGCCTCCAAGAAGACCGATCCCAGTGCGTTCGTTCTCTATTCCAACACCTGGGGCGACTGGGGTCTTCTGATGGGTTATGCCCATTCGACGGCGGTGAACTTCAAGTCCGGCTTCGAGGCCACGGGCGGTTACAACAGCTCGTTCCGTTCGAACAATGCGGTTGTCACCAATCCGACCACGGGCGGCACGGGCACCGGCGGGTTCAACTACACGCTGGACTACCAGGATCCCCGCGCCAACCTGGGAAGCTACACCCAGTCACAGGTCGACAACGCTTTCCTGCCGCGGTTCTACCGTTACTACGGCGCACAAAATACCCGCCACCGCGACGGCCTCGTCACCTCGATCGAATACAAGCACGACAAAGTCGATTTCAGCCTCGACCTGCTGGGCTCCGACCTGAAGGACGCGCGTGACGAATTCACCTTCGGCCTGCCGATCCGCAACTCGGCGACCAGTGCCACGGGCCGGGCGACGCAACCCAATGGCTGGCCGACCCACAACGGCCTGGTGCCGATCAATGTCCACATCGATCCGGCCACCAACCTGATGACCGGCACCTTCGGCAATACGGACTATCTCGGCGAAAGCTACTACTACAACGACGAGACCAAGTTCGGTTACGCCGCGCTTAACGGCAAGTACCAGATGACCGACACCCTGCGCATCACCGGCCAGGTCGCCGTCAGCGACAGCGACGCCGTCTATACCGACAACAAGGTCAACTCGAACATCTACGGTGTGACGACGACGATCGACTATACCGGCAATCACGTCTATCCGGCCCTGTCGGCGCCAGGCGTCGATTTCACCAATCCCGCCACCTATGGCGGATCGACCCTGGCGAACGATTTCCAGGCAGCGTTCGACTGGAACCGTGAAATCGACAAGGAAAAGACGGCGCGCCTGGTCGCCGACTACGATTACAACCTGCCCTTCAGCTGGGTCGGCCACCTGAAGTCGGGCCTGGAATACACCGATACCACCAAGCAGAAGATCAAGGTCAACGACACGCCGGTGGGTACGGCGGCGATCGCGGCCCTGGGCATCTCCGGCATGGAATCCAACATGCTGCACTACGTGCCGATCGACAATCTGAAGATCGGCTCGGGTTATCCGCAGGAATGGGCGACCTTCTCCCGATCCTTTGTCGACGGCACCCTGGGGGCGCTCGGCAACGTGGCCAATACGCCGCGCGACCTGTCGACCAGCTTCCAGACGTCCGAAATCATCAAGACCTTCTTCGTCGAGTCGGACTTCAAGGGCCAGGTCTTCGACCGCGAACTGCGCATCAATGCCGGCGAGCGTTTCTCGTCGACGACGACGCAGATCGACAACTACCTCAAGCAGACCAACGGGTCGGTGACCACCTACGCACCGAACCACATCATGGGCGGCTATAACAACGCCCTGCCGTCCTTCAGCGCGGCGTACGACCTGACGCCGAAGCTCATCTGGCGCGCCTCGTGGGGCAAGACCATCACCCGGGCGCCCCTGTCGATCATCGCCGCCAATACGGTCATTCCCAATGTCTACAATGCCTACGCCACGTCGGGTAACCCCGACCTGAAGCCGCAGCTTTCCGACAACAAGGACACCGGCCTGGAATGGTACTTCGCCAAGGGCGGCCTGCTCAGCGCCGGCTTCTTCTGGAAGGACCTGACCGACACGACCGTGTCGACGACGACGACCGTGCCGTTCAGCTCGCTGGGCCTGCCCGACTCGGCGCTGGGCGCCATCTTCATCGATCCGGTGACCGGCCACGTCGATCCGAACCTGCAGATTCAGCTCGCCACCTACTACAATTCCGGCGAAATCAAATATCGTGGCGAGGAATATGCCTATCAGCAAAGCTTCGGCTTCCTGCCGGGCTTCTGGAGCGGGTTCGGCGCACTGGCCAGCTATACCCACATCCACACGTCGGGCTACAACTACTACCGCACGACGGACGGCAAGGCCTTCCCGATCAGCGACGTGCCGAAATACTCCTACAGCCTCACCGGCTACTACGAAAAGGGACCTTACGCGATCAGGCTTTCCTACAATTACAAGGGCGCCTACGCGATCGAAACGAGCAACCAGGGCAATGACCTGGAACGGCTGCACGACGGCGCCGGCTTCCTCGACAGCACGATCAGCTACAAGATCAACCCCTCGGTCGAAATCCGCCTCGACGGCCAGAACCTGCTGAACACGCTGCAGTACGACTACTTCAACGACGTCACGGGCAAGTATGGCAACGGCAAGGGTACGCGCATGGACTACGCCAAATACGATGGCCGGGTGATCAAGCTCGTGGTGCGCGGCAAGTTCTAGATTTCCGGAATCTCCCTGCTTTCCACGATTAGTCTTCCTGGAAAGATGACTTGGCGGAATGTGCTTCCCTGGCGCATTCCGCCCCTTTCATTTGTCCCCTTTTCCGTCCGTGAGGTTCACATGTTCAGACGCGATTTCATGAAGGCCATGGTGTCGGGAACGGCCGCCGTCGCCGCAACCGCCGCCGGCCACGCCGGCGCGGCCCCAGCCAAACCGCATCCGACCGCAACCGCGGCCAACGACCGCGACTACTGGTCGGGCCTGTTCACCCGTATCGCCGCGCCCGTTCTGTCGAACATGGCCGCCGGCACGCTGCGCAAGAATTTCGACCTCGAGCTCAGCCCGATCTGGGACGGCCGCGATCCCAACGTCGCCTATCTCGAATGTTTCGGCCGGCTGATTTCCGGCCTGGCGCCGTGGCTGGCCCTGCCCGAGGACGACACGCCCGAAGGCCGCCAGCGCAAGCTGTTCCAACAGCAGGCGCTACAGGCCTACGTCAATTCGGTCGACGCGAAAAATCCCGACTACCTGGCGTGGGAAGGCCACGGCCAGGCCCTGGTCGATTCCGCCTATTACACCAATGCCTTCCTGCGCGCGCCGAAGCAGCTGTGGGAGCCGCTCGACGCCAAAACCAAGGCACTGGTCGTCGAGAAGATCAAGGGCCTGCGCCGCGTCTCGCCGCCCTACACCAACTGGCTGCTGTTCGCCGCCATGAACGAGACCTTCCTGCTGTCGATCGGCGAGGACTGGGATCCCGAGCGCGTCGACCTGGCCATCAAGAAGATCAACGAATGGTACGTCGGCGACGGCTGGGTAGCCGACGGCACGCGCTTCCACTTCGACTATTACAACTCCTATGTCATCTGGCCGATGATGGTCGAGATCCTTGAGGTGCTGGCGCGCATCCAGCCCAGCTTCAACAACCTCAAGCCCAAGGAAGAGCACGACCTGGCCCTACAGCGCATGCAGGCCTTCGGCGGCCACCTCGAGCGCATGATATCGCCCGAGGGCACGCTTCCCCTGGTCGGCCGCTCGATGACCTATCGGACCGCGTCGCTGCAGCCCCTGGGCCTGCTGGCGCTGCGCAAGGCGCTGCCGCATCCGCTGACCGAGGGCCAGGTGCGCAACGCGCTGACCGCCGTGCAAAAGCGCGTGCTGACCAACCCGGGCAACTTCTCCGACAAGGGTTATCTGCGCCTCGGCTTCTGCGGCCACCAGCCCGAGATCGCCGACATCTATTCCAACAGCGGCAGCATGTATATCGTCTCGGAAAGCTTCCTGCCGCTGGGCCTGCCGGCCAGCGACAGCTACTGGACGGCGCCGGCCGAGGACTGGACCAACAAGCGCGCCTATGGCGGCGGCACCTTCACGCGCGACCACGCGCTGGAGGCCTGAGGCCGGCTCAGACCTGCCGCGCCTTGATCATCTTGAAGAAGACGCCCATCTCGCCGTTGTCGATCAGCGAGAAGGCGCCTTCGACCGTGGTCGGTTTTTCGCTCCAGGTGATCGGGCGTTCGGTGACGACCTCGATCACCTCGTTCGGATCGCCCGGCGGATGATAGAAGCAGACGGGCGTGTTTATGCCGATCAGGAAGTGCGCCGTCTTGTCGGTGCCGTCGAGCGGCAGGGTGAAGCCCCGGATGCGGACGACCTGGCCGACCATGGCCCTGACCTGCGCCGTCGGTTGCAGGCTGTAGAGGCCGGTCTTGTCGTTATAGCCGACCTTGCAGGCGCGCAGCGTCGCCCACAAAGGGTCGCCGGATTGCGGCAGGGCCTGCTGCGCCTTGCGCTCGGCACAGAGCTCGCGGTCGGCGCACTGCGCGACGCCGGCCGCCTTCTGGCCGGTCTGGCGGGTAAAGCCCATCAGGCCCAGACTACCCAGGGTCAGACTGCCCAGGGCCATCAGGCCGGCGGGAATGAAACGGCGGCGGTCGATCATGCTTTCAGGGCCTCCTCGCCCCGGCTGCCTACGGCGCGGACGACGGGAACGATCGAGGCCAGGACCGCGGCGGCCAGGGCGCCGAGATAAAGCGCGATGAGGGTCCGCCCGCTGGGCCAGGGCTCGATATAGAGGCCGTAGGCGAACAGCCGGCCGGCGATGACGAAGCCCAGTCCCACCGCCGCGACAATGCCCAGGCCATAGGCCAGGTGCATCAGGATCACCGCCTCCTGCATGGCGACGCGCGCCATCTTCAGCCGCGACGCGCCCAGGATGCGCAGCAGGGCCAGGTCCTTCGATCTCTGGTTCATCGCGCCGATCAGGCCGGTCGCCGCCATCAGCGCGGCAATGGCGGCGAACAGGGCGCCGAATATCATCACCAGGTCGAAGCCCGGCCGCGCCAGGGCGCTCAGGCGCGCCATCTCCAGCAAGGGATTGGCCGCCGTCAGTTCGGTCTCGGTCGATATCTGGCGGGGCACGATGGCCGCGGCGATCGGCGAGGAAAACCGGGCGATCATGGCGGAGATGGCGAGCGGATTTCCGTCGGCGTCGTAGCCGCGGCCGCCGACCTGGGACGGCCCCTGCTCGTCGGGATCGCCGGCGTCGGTGTGGACGACCCTGATGCTCTTCAGATCGGCCAGGATCAGCCGGTCGATGACAGTGCCGGTCGGGGCCAGGATACCGACGACCGTATAGTGCGCATTGGTGTGCAGTTCGCCGCCGACGTCCAGGCCGTGGGTGCTGATCATGGTCGAGCCGATATGCAGGTGCTGCTGCCCGGCCGCCTCGGCGCCGACCACGGCCTCCATGGCGCCCGTCCACATCCGGCCCCGCGCCAGGTGCGCGCCGTAAACTCTGGCGATATCGGGCCGCGTCCACAGGATGCGCGTGCCGTTATAGCTGTCGCCCAGGGCGATCGGCACGCTCAGCCGGACATAGGGGTTCTTCACGGCGGCCTCGGCGGCCTTGTAGGAAATCAGGCCGCGCGTCGGCGCGACGTGCAGGGCGCAGCACAGGACCAGGTCGAGCTCCGAGCCCTTGGGGCCCACAACCATGTCGGCGCCGCCCAGGGCGGTCTTCGCAGCGGCGGGGATCTCTTCGGCCAGGGTCATCACGTTGCACAAGACGGCCAGCCCCATGGCCCCCACCAACACGGTAAGCAGGGCGCCGCCCCACCGCCGCGCCAGATAGCGGAAGGACAGGGCAAGAAGGGTCATACCGTCACCGCCGCGTCTTCGAGCGTCACGACCGTATCCACCGCATCCATGATGCGCCGGTCGTGCGTGGCGACCAGCAGGGCGGCGCCTTCGTGCAGGGCCGCCTGCCGCAGCAGGTCGATCATCGCCCACGCCGCTTCGTCGTCGAGCGCCGCAGTGGGCTCATCGCAGAGCAGGACCTTCGGCCGGTTCATCAGGGCCCGCGCCAGCGCGACCCGCTGCATCTGGCCCTGGCTGAGCCGGTCGACGCGGCGCGAGGCCTCGGACGCAATGCCCAGCCGGTCGAGTAAGGCACGGGCACGGGCGACGTCCGGCGGCAGGTCCGCGCAGACGCGCGCCAGCTGGAGATTGTCCATGACGCTCAAGGCATCGACCAGGTGAAAGGAGGCAAAGACATAGCCGATCGAGCGGCCGCGCCATCGGGCGCGCGTCTCGGCCTTCAGATCCCAAAGGGAACAGCCGTTGACGATAACCGTGCCGCCTTCCGGCCGTAGAATGCCGGCCATGGCCAGCAGCGCGGAGGTCTTTCCCGAACCGGACGGGCCACGCAGGGCAAGGGATTGCCCCGCGAAAAGCTCGAGGTCGGGACACGAAATCAGGCGCTGGCCCCTGCGGATCGTCAGGTCATGAACGCTGAAAAGCATGGGGCCGTCCTTGTGAATTTAAATTATGATATAACATAACAATTCGTTGAGGCAAGCACGGATATCGGCTAATGATATATTATAACACCTGATATAAAGGCCGATCATGTCCCTCCCCAGCGCCCCATTCGAAGCGATCGGCCTTCTCTTCCTGCTGGGCCTGCGACACGGCCTGGATCCCGACCATATCGCCGTCATCGACAACATCACCTTCCGCGCCCTGGACGAACGGCCGGCCGCGGCGCCGTGGACGGGCCTGCTGTTCTCGGCGGGCCACAGCCTGTCCGTGCTGGCCGTCGCCCTGCTGTTCGGCGTGCTGGGCCACATGGTGCGGCTGCCCCAAGTCTTCGGCTCGGCGATGAGCGTCGCGGTCATCGGCCTGCTGCTGCTCGTCGGCACGCTGAACCTGCGCGCCCTGCGTGCCCCGTCGGGCTACCGGCCCCACGGCTGGCGGCACGCCTTCGTGCCCGCATGGCTGCGGCGCTCGACCCATCCCGTCGTCACGCTGCTGACCGGCGCGCTCTTCGGCCTGGTCGTCGACACGGCCGCCCAGATCGCCGCCTGGGGCGCCACCGCCGCGGCGGCCGGCGGCCTCTACGCCGCAGCCTGCGTCGGCCTGTGCTTCGCCGCCGGCATGATCGCCACCGACACGGCCGACAGCTGGATCGTCGCCGGACTGCTGAAACACCGCCAGGCGCCGCAACAGGTCGCCATCTACCGGCGGCGCATCGGCTGGATGATCGTCGGCCTCTCCTACGGGATGGCCGCCGTCAGCCTGGTCAACCTGGTGCGCTCCGAAGACTTCAGCGACGAACAGGCCGTGCTGATCGGCGCCACGGTCGCCGCCCTGGTCGTTGCCGCCGCGGTGGCCGGCCCTCTGGCCCGGCGCCTGCGCGCGCGGCGCGGAAGCGACTGAACCGGCCTCCGCCGGGGTGTCGGCGAAATGCCACACTTTTGTGAAACACGTTCGTGCTGCATCCTTTCGCGCTTGCGAAATAAAAATGCCTATGTGCAGTCTTGCGTCATGACCCTTGACCTGGACGCCCGCGCCATATGGCTCGGGAAGCATGTTCTGCCCCATGAGCCGGCGCTGCGCGCCTGGCTTAGGCACCGTTGCCCCGACGGGCTCGATGCCGACGACGTCATCCAGGAAACCTATACGCGACTGATCGCCACCAAAAGCGTCGAAGGCATCGTCAATCCGCGCAACTACGCCTTCGAGACCGCCAAATCGGTCATCTATACCCACCTGCGCCGCAGCCGCATCGTCGCCTTCGACCAGATTTCGGAGGCCGCCGAACTCCTGCTGCCGGCCGACGACGCCACACCCGAAGATTGTGTTGTTGACCGCGATGAATTGAAGCGTATAGCTGGCGCGATCAGCCGTTTGCCCGCCAAGGTGCGCCGCGTCTTCCTGATGCGGCGGATCGAGGAGAAGCCCCAGAAGCAGATCGCTTCCGAGCTGGGCCTGTCCGAGGGATCGGTCGAACGTCTGATGTGTGAGGCCTTATTTATTTTAAGAAATTCAATCGGACGGGAAAGGAAAGCCCCGTCTCAGTCGTCTAAGTCTTCGAAGCCATCCGTCCAAAGCCTATATGACCCGAGAGACCGCACAGGAGATTGATCTTGCCGCTGCCCAATGGGCGGCCAGGATGGATCGTGGCGACCTGTCCGGCGAGGAACGCATCGCGTTCCAGGCTTGGCTGGACGGTGACGCGCGCCGGCCGGGCGCCTACGCCCGCATGCGCGCGGTCGCGCTGCATACCCTGCGCGCCAAGGCCCTGGGCACGGGATTCGATCCGGAAGCGTTTGCCGATACCCCGAAACGTCCCCGCCCGACGCGGCGCGGCTGGATGATCGGCGGGATTGCCGCGGCGGCATCGGCCGCCGGCATAGCCGGTCTCGGCCTGGCCGTCGGCGACCAGCAGTGGCTGTCGACGCGCAAGGGCGAGATGCGCGAAGTCTCGCTCAAGGACGGCACGACGATCACGCTGAATTCCGCCACACGGCTGTGGGTGACGCTGACCCGGACGCACCGCGCCGCCTACCTGTTCGACGGCGAGGCGATGTTCGACGTCGCCCACGACGACCAGCGGCCCTTCATCGTCAAGGCCGGCGACATGCACGTCGCCGCCCACAACGGCAGCTTCTCGGTCAGCCGGCTGCAACCCGACCGGTTCGAAATGCTGGTCCAGCGCGGCCAGACCGTGCTCAGCGACGGTCCGCGCCCGGCGCGTCAGGTATCGGCCAACACGCACGTCGTCGCCGCGGCCGGTCAGGCGCCCGTCGACACGCCCGTCTCGCAGCAGGCGCTGGAACGCGCCCTGGCCTGGCGGTCGGGCCGCATCTCCTTCGAGGGCGAAACCCTGGAACAGGCGGCCGAAGCCTTCCAGCGCTATAGCGACACGCGCATCGTCGTCGCCGCACCCGAACTGCGCCACGAGAAAATCGCCGGCATGTTCCAGGCGACCGACCCGGTCGGCTTTGCCCGCGCCGTGGCCGACAGCCTCGACGGCAATGTCGTCGTTGGCGATAATGTCGTTTATATTCAGCGCAATAGCGGCGTCTGAATAAAAATCGTATAAGTTTTCACGCCTTTTTTGTGAAGGAACTGTGTCGGCCGTGCGTCTAGCCGGTATGACCGTGTGACAAAGGGGCGTTTTGCATGAAACCGACGATGAAATCGAAACTGGGCTGCGGCGTGGCCATGGCCGTGCTGATGGCGGCGAGCCAGGCGCACGCCGAAAAGAAGACCTTCAACGTTCCGGCCGAAGACGCCGGCCACGCGATCGCCGAATTCGCCCGTCAGGCCTCGATCCAGGTCGTCGCGCCCGTCAGCCGCCTCGATGGCGTCAAGACCCACGAAGTCGTTGGCGTCTTCGAAATCGACGCGGCGCTGAAGACCATGCTGTCGGGCACCGGGCTCGAAGTGGTCAATGAAACCCCGACCCTGATCACCCTGCGCTACAAGGGCCCGGTCGCGGCCCCGGCCCAGCCTGTGGCGGACGCCACGCCGGCGCCCGCCGCATCGGGCGCGGCCACCGAAGTGGTCATCGTCGGTTCGCAGATCCGCGGTGCCAAGACGACCGGCGCCTTGCCGGTGTCGGTGATCGGCCGCGACGATATCGCCGCCACGGGTGCCGTGTCCGGCGACGACCTTTTTCGCTCCATCCCTCAGGCCGGCGACGTCCAGTTTCAGGAATCGCGCACGACCGGCAATCTGAACGACGCCCGCGGCGACACTGCCTCGATCAATATCCGCAGCCTCGGCACCGGCAACACCCTGGTCCTGCTGAACGGCCGCCGCGTCAACTTCGCGCCGGGCGTGCAGACCGAAAACTTCGTGCCGGTGCAGACGGTCAACACCAACTCGCTGCCGATGTCCGACGTCCGCCGCATCGAAATCCTGCGTGACGGCGCGGCCGCCATCTACGGCACCGACGCCATCGCCGGCGTCGTCAACGTGGTGCTCGACGACAACTACAAGGGCGTGACCGTGTCGAGCCAGTACGGCGCGGCCAAGGACTACCAGGAAGGCGCCGTCGACGTGAAGGCGGGCACCCGCCTGAAGGACGGCACGAAGATCACCTTTTTCGGCAATGTGACGGGCCACACCCGGCTGATGGCCGGCGACCGCGACTATTCCGAGTCGGAAAACCACATGGACGCCATGGCCGACACGGCCTGGGCGGCCGACACCGCCTTCGACAACCGCTCAACCTCCTCGGCCTGGGGCTCGTTCACCGTCATTCCGTCGACGACCGCCGTAAAGCAGGGCAGCACCGCCCTGACCACGTCGGGCGTCTTTCACGTCGAGCCGACCTCGAACACCAGCGTCGGCTGCTCGTCGACCACCTATGACGGCAATCTCTGCCTGAAGAGCGGCTCGATCACCGGCACGGCCGACCGCAACCTGCGCTACGACGAAGGCCCGCAACGCAGCCTGAAGGGCCAGGTCGAGCGCTTCAACGCCTTCTCGACCATCACCCACGATTTCGGCGACGTGACCTTCTTCGGCGAGGGCGGCGTCTATCACGCCTATTTCAACGGCGACCGCGAACAGTCGGCCGCCCTGTCCTCGGCGCCGATCTCGATCGCCGCCAATGCCTATTACAACCCGTTCGGCCCGACGACGCTCAACGGCGTCGCCAACCCCAACCGCCTGGCCAACCTGACCGGCGTGCCGACGACGGGCCTGGCGATGAACATCACCACCTACCGTCCGGTCGACGCCGGCCCGCGCCACTACAACGTCACCGACGACAGCTTCCGCGCCCTGGGCGGCCTGCGCGGCACCAAGGCGGGCTGGGACTGGGAATCGGCGGTCAGCTATTCGTGGGCGCGCACCGCCGACGTCACCAACAACGCCATCAGCAACACCCTGTTCCAGGCGGCGATCAACCGTACGACGGCCGATGCCTACAACCCGTTCAACGGCGGCGACGTCACCAACTATTCCGGCGCCGACACCACGGTCAGCAGCCCCAGCGCCATCAACTCCTTCCTGATCTCGGTGAAGAACGTCAGCTATACGTCGCTTGCCACCTGGGACTACAAGCTGTCGAAGGCCGACCTGTTCCACCTGCCTGGCGGCGATGTGGGCATCGCCACCGGCCTGGAAGCGCGTGAGGAAACCTACAAGGCCGACCACGACAAGCGCCTGGACGGCACCATCACCTACACCAACTCGGTCACCGGCGTGACCTACGGCTCCGACGTCATGGGCGCCAGCGGCGCACCCGACGTCAAGGGTGCGCGCAGTGTCGTCTCGGCCTATGTCGAATTCGCCGTGCCGGTGATCTCGCCCGAGATGCACGTGCCGCTGGTCCAGTCGATCGACCTGCAGATCGCCGGCCGCGCCGAGAACTATTCGGACTTCGGTGGCGTCGCCAAGCCGAAGATCGCCGGCCTGTGGAAGGTCGCCTCGTTCCTGTCGTTCCGCGGCTCCTACTCCGAAGGCTACCGCGCGCCGAACCTGCCGCAGTATTACAGCGACGGGTCCAGCGTTTCCAACTCGCGGACCGACTGGGCGGCCTGCCGCCTGAACAACACCACCTGCTCGTCGGTCAGCACGCTGGAAGTCCGTTCGGGCAACAAGAACCTGACGTCCGAAGACACGGTGCAACGTTCGGCCGGCGTGATCTTCAGCCCGACCTTCATTCCGTCGCCATTCGGCAAGCTGACCGTGACGGCCGACTACTGGAACATCCACGAAACCAACGTCATCGGCATCGAAGACGCGCCGACGCAGATCCTCTACGACCTGCTGTTGCGCCAGCAGGGCAGTTCCAACCCGAACGTCGTGCGCCTGGCGCCGACGGCCGGCCAGACGGTCGGCACCATCTCCTATGTCAACGAACCCTATACCAACCTGGAACCGCGCCAGCTCGCCGGGATCGACTACGACGTCGACTACCGCCTGCGCACCGACCGCTGGGGCCAGTTCGGCGTTCACCTGACCGCCGCCAATCTGAGCCACTTCTACCAGGCGCCGGACGCCGTGCAGCAGGCGGTCGCCGCCGCCAACGCCGCCGGCAAGTTCGGCACGGGCATCACCCTGACCTCGGCCGGCAACCAGATCGGCATCAACGGCAACCCCGCCTGGCGCGGCTCGGCGACCCTGAGCTGGAAGGGCGGCCCGTGGTCGGCCGGCCTGTTCGTCAACCACGTCGGTTCGGTCTACGACACCTCGACCCTGCTGGTGAACAACCAGTACTATCAGGTCAAGACCTGGACGACGCTCAGCCTCTACGGCAGCCGCACCTTCGATACCGCTGAAGGCCCGGCCGTGGTCCGTGTCGGCGTGCGTAACCTGGCCGACAAGGCCCCGCCGCTGTCGTCGAGCAATGTCGGCTATTTCGGCTCGCTGGCCGACCCGATGGGCCGTTACACCTATGTGTCGGTGTCCAAGGCGTTCTGAGCCCGCCCATATCGAGTTTGCCCGCGTGTGTAGCGTTCGTGTCGGGCAAGGCGGGCAATGTGCGGCGTGTGGTGTAGTGTTTTGCCGCACGTTGCCCGCAGTCTTTATTCTTCCGGAGTGAGTGACGATGAAACGGTTCAAGGCTTTTGCGGCTGTTCTCCTGTCCGCCAGTATGCTGACAGCACCCTTGCCGGCGTTGGCCCAGACCCAGCAGTTGCTCAACTATCCCAGCATCCACAAGCCGATGCAGAGCGAAGCCGGCCTGGTCGTCAGCCAGAACGCCATCGCCAGCGACGTCGGCGCGAAGATCCTGGCCAAGGGCGGCAACGCGGTCGACGCGGCCGTGGCCACCGCCCTGGCCCTGGCCGTCGTCCTGCCGCGCGCCGGCAATCTGGGCGGTGACGGCTTCATGCTGATCCACCTGGCCGACGGCGACCGCACGATCATGATCGACTACCGTTCGGTCGCCCCGGCGGCATCGAAGCTCGAGATGTTCGTGGGCCCCGATGGCAAGGAAAAGACCGACGCCGCCAAGGGCTACCGCGCCCCGGGCGTGCCCGGCACGGTCGCCGGCCTCTACATGGCCCAGACCAAATATGGCCGCCTGAAATGGGCCGACATCGTCCAGCCGGCGATCGAGCTGGCCGACAAGGGCGTGCCCCTCAGCCACGACGAGGCCTGGACGCTGAACTGGGGCCATGACCGCCTGCAGGGCAGCGACGAAGGCCGCAAGACCTTCTTCAAGGCCGACGGCAGCGAATATGCCGCGGGCGACATCCTGCGCCAGGCGGACCTGGCCTGGACGCTGCGCCAGATCCAGGCGGGCGGCGCCGACGCCTTCTACAAGGGCGCCATCGCCGCCAAGATCGACGCCGACATGAAGGCGCATGGCGGGCTGATCACTGCCGCCGACCTGGCGCACTACAAGGCCGTCGAACGCAAGCCGCTGGTCGGCACCTATCGCGGCTATACGGTTTATACCGTGCCGCCGGCCTCGACCGGCGGCGTCGCCCTGATCGAGGAACTGAACATCCTGGAGACCCAGGACATGGCCGCCGCCGGCCAGGGTTCGGCGCAGTCGCTGCACCTGATGGCCGAGGCGATGAAGCTCGGCACGGCCGACCGCCTCCACTATGTCGGCGACACCGACTTCGTCACCGTGCCGCTGGCCGGGATGATGTCGAAGGCCTATGCCAAACAACAGGCGGCGCTGATCTCGCCGGACACCTCGATCCCGGCGTCTTCGCTGAAGGCCGGCAATCCGGGACAGTTCGAAAGCCCGCACACCACGCATTTCTCGATCGCCGACAAGGACGGCAATGCCGTCAGCAATACCTTTACGCTCGGCGCCGATTTCGGCTCCGGCGTGGCCGTCGACGGCGCGGGCTTCCTGCTCAATAACGAGATGGACAATTTCAGCCACGGCGCCGCCCTGCGCGCGCAAAACGAAGGCAGGCCGTTGCCGCCCAACGCCATGGTCCCCGGCAAGCGCATGTTGTCGACCATGAGCCCGACCATGGTGTTCAAGGACGGCAAGCCGGTGCTGATCACCGGTTCGCCCGGCGGCGGCACGATCATCGCCACCGTCCTGCAGATGATCGTCGATGTCGTCGACTATCACCTCAATGTCGAGGAAGCGACGCACCAGCCGCGCATCTACCAGGCCAATTCCGACGTGCTCGAGGTCGAGCCCAACTTCAATCCGGACACGCTGGCGCGCCTGAAGGCCCTGGGCCATACGATCAAGGTCGGCGAGACCATCGGCTCGGCCCAGTCGATCCTCATCGACAAGGGCCACTTCTATGGCGGCGTCGACCCGCGCCGGCCGGGCGCCGCGGCGGTCAGCCCCGATGGCCTGAAGTAGGAACGACCATGACACCTCTTAAAACCGGCCTGATGGTTTCCGTTTTCGCGCTGGTGGCCCCCCTTGCCTTGATGGTCCAGGCGGCGCACGCCACGCCGCTCGACGACAAGGTCGACGGCGCCCTGCCCCTGGTGCGTGAAGCCTACACCTACCTCCACCAGAACCCCGAACTCGGCAAGAAGGAGTTCAAGGCGCACGACTTCCTGAAGGCCAAACTTCAGGGCCTGGGCTATACGCATTTCGTCGAGTCGAAGACCGTGCCGACGGCGGTCATCGCCGTGCTGGATACCGGCAGGCCCGGCCCGGTCATCGCCCTGCGCGCCGAGATGGACGCCCGCCCCCTGCCCGCCGGCGTCAACGAACCCGAGACCAATGCCGTGCATTCGCTGATCCCCGGCGTGATGCACAATTGCGGCCACGATATCCACGCCTCGATCCTGCTGGGCACGGCTTCCATTCTCATGCGCGAGAAGGACAGGCTGAAGGGCAAGATCGTCATCCTGTTCCAGCCGGCCGAGGAAGTCGCCGGCGGCGCCGACGATATCGTCAATGAGCATATCCTCGATGACCTGGGCGTGCAGAAGATCTTCGCCGAGCACGTCTCGCCGGGCCTGCCCGTCGGCACCGTACAGGTCGGCGCCGGGCCGATCCTGGCCGGCTCCAACTACTTCACCCTGACGCTGAACGGCCGCGGCGCCCACGCCGCCGAACCGTCGGCCGGTGACGAGGTGCTGCTGGCCGGTACGCGCATCGCGCAACTGATTTCCGAGGCCCCGGCGCGGCGTTTCGATATCGCCAACCGCCCGGTCGTCGTCTCGCTGACCAAGTTCGTCGCCGACAGCGGCGCGACCAATGCCCTGCCGTCCAGCGTAACCATGGAAGGCACCATCCGCGCCTTCGAGGACCTGAAGACAGCGCCGGAAGACGGCGCCTCGGTCGAAGCCACCCTGATCGGCCTGATCGACGGCGAGGCCAAGGCCTCGCACCTGACCTACACCTGGTCGCTGCGCAAAGGCTCGCCGCCGACGGTCAACAATCCGGCCCTGTTCCAGGCGGTGCTGAAGCCGCTGCAATCGAGCTTCCCCGGCACGGTCGACACCAATCCGTACAAGGGCATGGCGTCGGAGGACTTCGCCTATTACACCGCGCACATCCAGGCGCTGTACTTCTCGCTGGGCATCACCAAGGACGGCCTGGGCATGGGCAGCCTGCACACCGCGGCCTTCACCGCCTCGCCCGACACCTTCCGCTATGGGCTGTCGCTGATGACGCGGCTGGGCGAGATCGGTGTCGGGAACTAGATTCAGCTGTGCAGCCATCGCGCATTTGAACGGCGCTTTTGGAAACGATATCTTTCGATCATTTGCATTTTCAGCATCGCAGTGAACCGCCATAGTGCCTTTACCGGCAATCGTTCCGGCGTCTATTCACCCGCGAAAAGAGGTCTGTATCATGCGCATGAGATCGTTAGCCCTTACCCTGCTTATGGGCGCCAGCCTTGTCTCGACAGGCCCCGTTCAAGCGCGTGTTCACGCGCGCGCCCTGCCGGCCGTGGCCGTCGGCGCGCAGTACGACACGACCCACGTCTATGTCTCTCCGCAGGATGTCGATGCCTTCGCCGCCAGCTTCATCGCCACCTTCGGCGGCCAAAGCACCAAGCAAGTCCAGGTCACCGTAACGCCCACGCCCAGCCGGACCTCGTCGCAGCTGATCCAGACGCCTGCCGGCACCGTATCGCTGTTCGGTTTCACGACGCCCATTCCACACCCGTTCGGCGCCGAGCGCACCGGATACCTGGTCACCGACCTGGCAACCGCCGTGAAAACGGCCAGGGCCGCCGGCGCCGATGTCCTGGTCGATCCTTTCCCCGATCCCATCGGCCGCGACGCCGTCCTTCAATGGCCGGGCGGCGTGAACATGCAAATCTACTGGCATACGCTCAAGCCCAGCTACGCCGCTTTCCAGACCGTTCCGGAAAACCGCGTCTATGTGTCGGCGGGACGCGCCGATACCTTCGTCAAGGCTTTCCTGCGGTTTTCGCACGGTCGAGTCGTATCGGATGACAAGACGGCGCCGGGCGTCGAAATCGGCCGGCCGGACAGCACCTATCGCCGCATCCGCCTGGCATCGACCTTCGGCAAGCTGACCGTCCTGGTCAGCGACGGCCACCTGCCCTATCCCTACGGCGCCGAAGTGACCGGCTACGAAGTCGGTGACCTGGCCGCGACCCTGGACAAGGCGACGGCGTCCGGTGTCAAAATGCTGTCCGCCCCCTACCGGTCGGACGGCCGCGACGCCGCGATGGTCGAATTCCCCGGCGGCTATGTCGCCGAAATCCACGCCCCTCAGGCCAAAGGCGCATTGCCCGTGGTCACGTCCGCACCCGCCGTCCCGGGCCCGATCACCCATGCCGATATCCAGACCTGGGCCGACGCGTGGAACAGCCACGATATCGACACTGTCATGGCCCTGTTTTCGCCGGACGTCGTCATTCATCAGCCGAGCAATCCGAAGCCGCTCGACATGGCCGGCATCCACGGCTTTTTCAGCATGATCTTCAAGGCCTATCCGGACTTCCACGTCGTGGTCAGCGATGCCGTGGTCGACGGCCTGAAAGGCGTGTCGGTCGAACAGGTCACGGGCACCTGGAGCGGCCCCTATACCGATCCGGCGACCGGAAAGACGATGCCTGGCAACGGCCGCACCTTCGACCATCCCGGCGTCATGGTCCTGACCTACCGGCCCGATCACAAGATCAGGCAGGTAGATATCTACTGGGATCGCCTGATGGTGAACCAGCAGCTTGGCCTGACGGCGCAATAGACCGGGAAGTAAGGCGAAGCCAGAGGTGGCTCTCTTTCACAGGGCCTCGTCGAGCCAGGCGAGGGCTTCGTCTTCATCCAGGAATCCCACGACGGGATGGCTTTCGAAGATCAGCTTCATCGACTGGTTTCTGAAGACGTCGCTCTCGCCCCTCAGCACGGCGGCCGTCCGGACGGGATAGGATGCCTGCGGTGTCGATGCCCAGTATTGTTCCAGCCGGATGGCATCCTCGTATTTTACCATGCCGACCGAGTCGCGAAAATCGACGAAGCGCTGATATAGCCACGGCGCGTCAAGACTGCGAAAAAACGCGATACAGTCATCGACATAGCGGGCGGAGTCCATGGGGCCGGACACCTTCACATAGACCCGTTTCTTCGTGTCGTCCGCCGTGAATGTCACACTGTATTGCATGATTGTGCCCGCTTTCGCCCTGCTTCAGGCCACCATAACGGAGTTATGTTTTAAGCGGTGTTAACCGGCGCCGACGGAGCAGGCGGCCGGCAGAAGCCAGTCGCCGAAACAGCTCGCGGATCTCTTCGGGCGTGACGTGGTCGCGCGCCATCACCGTCCTGACCACGGGATCGACGAGCAACTCGTCGAGCGTCGGTTCCCTGTCATATGTCCGCATGCCCATTCACGCCTCCATTGGGATGCCAATCTAACTATAGTGCAAATGAGAATTAGTTGCAATTATAATGGTGACACAGGCTCGAAAATTCCGGCGGGCCAGCTGAACCTTTTCACATCGAAAGTGGATTAAGTTTCACGGCCCAATGTGGCTGTATAATTTTACAAATTAAATCAACAAGTTACAACACTTTTCAGCTTGACGCCCGTTGCCGCCACCGATAGTGCAAATGCGAATGACTTGCATTACCGGAGGATAATATGGCCACGTCTGGCATCACTTCGCGGCGGCACGCCCACCCGCCCCTCATGGCCGGCACAACGGTGCTGGGCCTGGCTTCGCTGGCGGCCGGGACCGCCCAGGCCGCACCGGCGCCCGTGCCCACGGACGCGCCGACCGAGGTGACGATCACCGGCCGCCCGACGCTCAGCGCTTATGCCACGACGCTGCAGAACACGCCGCAAAACGTCAATGTCATCCCGCAACAGGTGTTGACCGAACAGGCCGTCAGCTCCGTCCAGGACGCGCTGAAAAACGTGCCCGGCATTACGCTCAATGCCGGCGAAGGCGGTACGCACGGCGACAATATCAACCTGCGCGGCTTCGCCGCCAGTGACGACTTCTTCCTGGATGGCCTGCGCGACACCGGCTTCTACACCCGCGACAGCTTCAACCTGGAAGGTATCGAGGTCTATAAGGGCCCGGCCTCGACCCTGTTCGGCCGCGGCTCGACCGGCGGCGTGGTCAACCAGGTCAGCAAGACGCCGAAGCTCGCCAACTTCGCCCGCGCGACGGTCACGGCCGGCAGCCATGACGAGGCGCGCGCCACGGCCGATGTCAACTACGCCATGGGCGGCGACGCCGCCATCCGGCTGAACCTGATGGATCAGGATGCCAAGGTCGCCGACCGCGACTTCGTGCGCAACCGCCGCTTCGGCGTCGCCCCGTCGATCGCCTTCGGCATCGGCAAGCCGACCAGCCTGACGCTCAATTACCTGCATCAGGAACAGGACGACATTCCCGACTATGGCATCCCCTTCGCCTTCGGCAAACCCGTGCCGGTGCCGCGCGACACCTATTACGGCTTGCCGTCGGACGACCGCACGCGGGCGCGCGACGACGTCGGCACCGCCCTGTTCAAGACAGAATTCAACGATCGCCTGTGGTTCACCGACACGGCGCGCGCTGGCAATTATGGGTTCGACAGCCGTGAAACCGCCGCCCATTGGGGCGCCGCGCCGCCCCCGCCCGGCACGGACCTTTCGACCGCTGTCACCTTCCGCGACCGGCCAAGCGTCGACGGCACGGTGCGCACGGCGATGAACGACGCCGAGTTGCACGCCCTGTGGACGACGGGACCGGTCGAACAGCACCTGGTCGTAGGCCTGGAGCTCGACCGCGAGGAAGCCCGGCTGACGCGCTTCGCCAACCAGATGAGCGCCATCGCCGCGACCCCGGTGCTCAATCCCGATCCGCACGAGGCCTTCCCGGGCCACCAAACCCAGGTCACCCAGACGCCGGATACGGTCACCAAGACCACGAGCCTGCTGATCGAGGATACCGCAACCTTCGGCGCGCACTGGGAAGCCACCGCCGCCGTGCGCGTCGACCGCTTCAACGCCGTGTTCAACGAGCCGATCACCAAGGCGCACTTCGCCCACACCGACACGATTTCCAGCCCGCGCCTGTCGCTGATCTACAAGCCGGATGCGGCACTGAGCTTCTACGCGTCCTACGGCACCTCGTACGATCCGTCGGCCGAGAACCTGTCGCTGACAGCCAAGACGGCGTCGCTGGCACCGGAAAAGGACAGAACCTTCGAGGTCGGCGCCAAGTCGCTGGTGCTGGGCGGGCGGCTGGCCCTGCAGGCCGCGCTGTTCCAGACGGAGATGTCGAATGCCCGCGTCGGCGACCCGACCAATCCGACCGCGCCGCAGATCCTGGCCGGCCGGCAGCGCGTGCGCGGCTTCGAGGCCGACGCCATTGGCCACCTGACGTCGCAGCTGGAGGTCGTCGCCGGCTATACCCATCTCGACAGCGAGACAGTGAAGTCGAGCGACGCCGCCTCGGTCGGCAAACCCCTGCTCAACACCGCGCCCAACCAGGCCAATCTGTGGCTGGTCTATGAATTCCACAATCCGTGGAAGATCGGTGGCGGATTGAACTATCTCGGCCGGCGCACCGCCGATGTCGACGGCACCGCCCACGTGCCGGGCTACGTCACGGCGGACGCCATGGTCAGCTATCGCCTGAACCCGCACCTCAGCGTCCAGGTCAATGCCTACAACCTGACCGACAGGTACTATTTCGCCAATTCGTACTTCTCGTCGCCGTCGGAAAACCACGTCGTGCCCGGCGCCGGACGGACGATCCTGGCCAGCCTGCAGATCGCCTATTGATGCAAGCGGCCAACGATCCGCCGGCTCCGGATGCCGCGAGCGCTCTTTTCATGGCCTTGCTCACCATGACGCCAGAGCAACGCGCGCGGGCGCTTAGCGACGATCCTGTCCATGTGCGGCGGCTGGCGCAAGCGGCTGCCGTCCACGGCCTGATCGAGGGGCAACTGCTGTTCGCGCGTATGTTGCTGGCTGGTACCGGCGGCACGGTCGATAGGGATCAGGCGTTTTCCTGGTTCATAGCCGCGGCGAAAAGCGACAATGCCGAAGCCTGGAACATGTTGGGCCGATGCCATGAAAATGGCTGGGGCACGCCGATCGACCGGGCGCAGGCAAGTCTCTGGTTTCACAAGGCGGCCCAGGCGGGACACGACTGGGCCCAGTACAATCTGGGCCACCTCTATCTCAACGGGCATGGCGTTGTCCGCAATGCCGCCCAGGCATTCCGTTGGTACAAAACGGCAGCCGACCAGGGCCACGCGCGCGCGATGAACCTGGTCGGTCGCTGCTACGAACACGGCTGGGGCGTTGCCTGCGACCTGTTCAGGGCGTCGCAGGCCTATCAGGCATCCGCAGAGAGCGGCTATTTCCGTGGCCAATTCAATCATGCCAGCCTTCTGGCGGCGCAGGGGAGAATGGGCGAAGCGCTGGAGTGGTTTCGACGCGCCATCGATGGCGCGCCTCAATCCTCACACGCCGCCATGACCGAAGCCTTTTATGGCATTCTGGACAATGACTGACATGTTGCGAATGTGGGCTAAAATTTAAGCGACCACCTGGTTCAGCGGCGATACTGCACCTACAAAGACCGGCCAGGGCCGCGCCGGCGCAAACCCGTGGGCTTGCTGGTAGGCGACGTAGTCCGGCCAGATCGCCGGATGGTCGGGCAAGGCCGCCCTGGCAAACGCCTCGGCGGGCAGAAGATGCCGCGCCAAGTTATACAGGCCATGCAGGGCCGGCGCGAACACCTTCAGAAACGGCGAACGGACGTCAAAGAGCAGCCTGGTTTTCAGATAGCTGGCGGCCGCTTCATCCAGGGCCATGGACGCCGCCACACCGTCGCCTTCGACCAGCGCCATCAAAAACGCAGTGCGCGCGGCAAAGAAGGCGACGTTCTTTTTCTCAAGCGCCCCACGCCCCTCGGCGAGGGCCTGGTCCTTCCAGGCCGCGTCGCCGTAAAGCAGCGCCATCAGCAGGTTGCAGCCGGCCTTGGCCAGGCGTTCACCGGTATGGCTCAGGCCGTAGGCTTGCGGCAACATGCGGCGCACCAGGGCCAGGTCGTTGCCCGCCATCGCTTCGATCGCCGATGACAGGTAGGCGCAATGATCGACCCCGCTATCGATGCGGACGTCGTGTTCGAAGGCCAGACGGCCGTATGTCAGCAACCCGCCGGCCAAGATCGCCATGTCCTGCGTGCGCGCCGCTTCGACGAGCGCCAGATCGCGGACTTGTTCAAGCGCCTGGGGCGAGACGATGGTCAGGAAATCGGCGGCCGGCTGAAGGATGACCGGCGGTTTGGGGATGCGCATCTTGGGCTGGCGGCCGGCAGCTTCGAGATCGCGCACGATCTGTGCCCAGGCCGCCTGCCGCGCCTCCAACCTGGCCGATATGGCAGCCAGGTCACCCGGGCCGGACTGCGCCGCTGCCGCCGCGAGACTCTTTTCACGCGCGTTCATGAGGCTCCCCGGCGAATGAAGAACGGGCAGCGCCTGCGCGCTGCCCGTGCAATCTACCGCAAATCGCCGCGCGCGGAAGCCCTCAGTAGGCGGCGCCCGGCCCGCCCTGTTCGACCTTGGCGCCGACGATCTCGCGCGCCCGGTCGATGGCCTTGAAGGTGCGCACCGGTGCCGACATCAGGAAAGTGTAGCCTTCTTCCAGCACCTGCTCGACATTCTTGGTGGTGACGTGGGGATGGCCGACCGGCACGCCGTGCTTCTTGCAGGTGGCAACGATCTTCGCCATCGCCTCATGGACGACCGGGTGATCGTACTGCCTCGGGAAGCCCAGGTTCTGGCTGAGGTCGCCCTCGCCGATCAGCACGCAGCCGATGCCCGGCACTTCGCGCAGGATCTCATCCAGGTTGTTCATGCCCTTGACCGACTCGATCATCAGGAAAACCAGGATCTCGCCGTCGGGATTCAGCGGCCAGACGTCGGCCTTCTTGTAGTACTCCGGCTGGCCCAGGCCCCAGTAGCGGCTGGCGGCCGTCGGCGCATCGCCGCGGATGCCGGCCGGTTCGTAGAACGGCGCGGTCTCGGGGCGCGGATAGCGGCAGGCGGAGACGGCGTTCTTCGCCTCGGCGACGGTGGTGATATGCGGCCAGACGATGCCGTAGACACCGCGGTCCAGCGCCTGCTTGGCATAGGCCTGGTCCATCTCGTTGCCGTTCGGCGGGATGCGGCAGATCGGCGTCACCGTCGGCGCCAGCGAACCGGCGTCGAGGATCTGCTTGCGGCTCAGCAGGTATTGCAGCGAGTCCGACAGGCCGTTGATGTCCCACGGATTGTGCTCCATCTCGTAGATGATGGCATCGTAGGGCGAGGTCGAGAACTCGATG